>WBZS01002260.1_pt1 | contig 12414 bp, 14 predicted proteins | sample 5204201 | NCBI WGS metagenome assembly WBZS01 (sample SAMN12344357, study PRJNA552823) | activated sludge metagenome | biome: Activated sludge suspended growth; feature: Nitrification reactor; material: Wastewater; isolation source: activated sludge from nitrification reactor of wastewater...
TACGGTACGCGCTTCGCGGATGCGCTTCTAGGTTTCGGCATCCATCTACTCTCATTCACCGCGCTACGTGTTCTCCACGCCGCCCGCTCAATCAGCATGTTTCAAAGAACTCCCGCACCAACGTCTGTCCTACCAGAAGCGGCGCAATATACCGAAAAAGCAGAACGCCCGACATCGCTGCCGGGCGCCCACTATGCTCTTCGCTTACTTCAGTTCCGGCTCGCTGGCCTGCGGGTTCAGGCTGGCCGCCTCCTGCGAATAAGCCTCCAAGTCCAAGTAGAACACGACGGCGCGGTTCACCTGTACTTGTATCTCGCTCTTCCCTTGGTCCTTGACTTCTACGTCTAGGATTCCGGGGCCGAACTCCGAGACGGCGAACACCGGGTCGTTCGTGGTGGCCCATGTGCCGGACGCTCCTGCGGTCAGGGCGATGCGGAACTTCTCGCCGACCTTCACGCGGATGCGCTGGCCCGACGTGGCCCCGTACCACTCGACCTCGGGAAAGAAGATGTCGGCGGTCATGTTACTTCGGCTCGGCGGCGCCAGCGGTGAGGCCAAGGCCAGCGGCCTCAGCGTTGACCACGTTCAGGGCGATGACGTCCGTCAGTTCGCGCAGCTCATCGGCATCGAGGTCGGCATCAGCCGCCACGGTGATGGTCGAGGCGCCTACGCTGCCGCTGATGAGGTAGGCGGACAGGCCGCCAGGCTGCACATCGAGGGTCGCATCGCCCTCGGTCACAACCCATACCGGCTCACCATCGAGGACGGCGGGGTTGCCCGCTGCGGTGGTGGGGTTGAGGGTGACGAGGATCTTCTCTTCGTTGGTGATTGCAAGGTTCAGGGGCATGGGTTGCAGGGTTTAGTGCGGTGCGAATCTAATCACAGGAAGGGGGTCGCAATAGTGAAATCGACGAGGGAAGTCAAGTAGGCGGCGAAAATTGTTCACCATAGTCCACGACCCCGCCTTCCCCTGCATGTATTGCGTTGGCGTGATCCGAGCCTTGGCGTAGCTCTTCAAGTGGGTATCAGAACGACCGGTCCCTGCGCCGGAACTGTGGGATCAACGCTGTTGAGGCGTCATGCAGGTGCCTGTTGATGCGGGTCGATCAGTGCAGGGCTTGCCACAGCTATTCCTTACCCCGGAACTTTTTGCGCTTGTTGCTTCGCCGCGCGGCAGAGTACCGAAGAACTGCCTCAAAATGTCGAAGGGGTCAACTGCGGTAACAGTTGAACCCCCTCGTTTGTCCGGTGTTTTGAGGCACGCGGGCGAAGCACGTTCTGCGGTTACCGCCGCTCCTTCGGGCGCTAATATAGCGAAAAAATCACTTCGCGTTCCTCACCACGAACTCCACCCCCTTCGCCTCGAACTGCCGCAACTCACTCTCCAGTCGCTGCACCGCCTCCCTGCTCCGCGCCCCATCAATGTCCCCGTCCTTGTCCAAGTCCGCCCAGTCAAGGCAAGGAAGCAGGCACCCCTCGCTATCAGCCTCGTCCTGCCCGGCGTAATTCCCCGTGTGGATGCGTATCCCAGCCCGGCTAGGCACACCGTCAACCAACCACATCTTGCGCCCGTACTTCGGCGAGAACGTGTAAAGCAGCTTGTAGGTGGCCTCTTCGCCCGGCCCGCCCGGAGGGATGCACGACCGGCCCTTGTCATTGTCGAACCACGGAAGCTCCAAGCACTTGACGAAAAGGTGCCGGAAGACGTTCGGGGCTGATTCGAGCATGAAAGACCCCTGCGTGGGCTGGCCCGCCACCATAGGACGGCGCCACAAGTGAACGCGCGGGTACTTCATTTCGGGTCAATCTTGACGAAGGTTCCCAGCTTGGCCTCAATCCAGTTCGCCACCTTGGACCCGCTCAGGGTGCCGTACTTCTTGGCCACGTCGAGCAACTGGGAGACGCTGATGAAGGCAGCGGCCCCGTAGAACAGCGGGCTGTCGGGTATCCAAGCGGCCTGCGGGAGCATGGTATCGACTATCGTGGTGCAGAGGAACATGGCTACCGTCAGCGCGATCTTGATGAGCGGTCCGACAAAGAACTTCTTCGCATCGAAAGCATCGCCCCTGCGCCTAGCGAGGATGGCCCCGAATAGCGCATCAACGGCAAGCAGGATGAAGAAGCCAAGGACGGCGGCGCCCATCACCTGAAAGTTCTGCCATAGCGCCACGACTGCCGCTATGCCGATCTTGGACATCACCTCCGTAGGGGTTCCTCCGATGATGTCCTTGACCGTCTCGGTTCCCGCTGTCATCGCCTTCATCATTCTGCTTTTGATTGGTTTGCTCTTCGACTTGCGCCATTTGCTCGGCATGGTTACTCCGGGCGCCCATCCTACACCGAATAACGACCGCTCGTTTCCCATCAGATTCTTCCGAATGTGACGAATGGCGAGGACTTCAGCGCGTCCTCGATGGCGCTCAATCGGCCCTTCAGTTCCACGACCTCGCGGCGGTGCATGGCGTCCTCGACCTCGTGCGCGCGGCGCCACTTCTTGTCCTCCCTCATCCGGTAGGCGGATAGCAGGACGTACAGGCCGAAGATTATCCATGTGCTCATTTGGCTTTCGATGTCATCGGAAGTAGGCTGTGATGCCTTGTATCTGTGGGTCGGCGACCCCGTTTCCGCCATTGGTGAGCGGGGAGATCCACACATCGCCGATGGCGCCTGCGGCAAGGTTGGTCCATGCGCTCCTGATGACTCCGGTTGATGACATGGAGCAGGTGACGGCTGATGTGCCGATGTCCGAATAGGAACCAGCCGTTGTCGTGTAGGAGGTCGCGTAGCCCAGGATGACGCGCGGGCTGTTCCCGGATCCGGATGCCACGTACACATGCACTTGCAGCATGACCTGAGTGAAGCCCGTCAGGTCGATCTTGGTCATGAATATGCCGGGGCTCGCCGGTGTGAGCAGTTCAAGGGTGTTCGGCTGGTTGGTGAGCGTTGCGGCGCCGGGGATCAACGGGAGGATGAGCGGCGGGCGATAGAAGCTTCGCGTACCGGAGCTATTCGTTCCGTAGAAGACGTTGTTTCCGGGCGAAGCGGAATCTCCGACTAGCTGGATGTCCCCGCTGTCGATCTCCACGCTATTCTTGACACCTGCGACAGCCGCCGAACCGAGGCCTAGGTCCGTACGTGTCTCCGTATCGCTTCTAAGCGTAGCCGTGCCGTCACTGTTAACCCGTATCCATCGGGCGGCCGCTGGCGTGGCCAACTGTCGCAGCGCGCTGCCTACCGCCGTAAACAGCGTTGCCTTGATGTTCGCCCAACTGAGCTTCTTCAGGACGTTCCCCGCCGCGCTGTCCATAAGCCCGACCATGTCGGCATCGACCGGCGTGGTCTTCTCCGTCGCGCCGTTGATCTTGGAGCCTAGCGTGGTGGTGGTCTCGTCGCCGGTGTTCGTTCCGCTCAACTCCGCATCGCCGGTGATGTTCACGGTCCTGTCTCCGTCGCTCACCTGAATGTTCAGGGCACGATTGTTACTCAGCACCTCATCCAATCGCAGCGTGAGCACGTCAGCCCCGCCTCCGCTTTCTTGGATCTTCAGCCCGTTGTCCGGAAAGGTCAGGCCGGTGGATAGCACATCGCCGTCCTGAACGAATGATGCCGTGATATTGATGTCGTGCGTCGGCATGGCTAGTTGTCGATTCGGTGCCGCATGTTGATGTTGTACGTCTGGTCGTCGCAGGCATCAAGCCCTGTCAGGGTTTCTTCTAGCTCCCCGTTCAGGTACACGCGCACCGTTAACGTTGAACTGCATTCGTCGCACTCTGGGCATGGCGTGCAGATGATGTCGCGGACGGCATCGGTCTTGTTCGCGCCGTCCAAGCACACCACGATGGCCTCCGGCGTCGCCTCTGCCGTGTCCATGACCTCGCAGAGCAGGGCCGTCCGGTCGCCGCTAGGAACGCAAGCGACGATCTCGCTAACGTCCATGCCCTCGATGACTTCGCAATCCGTGGGGCATGGCCCTCCTTCGCACAATGCCTCGATTGCCGCATCCTCCTGCGCTTGCGTAAGGCACGCCTGTATGGTCGCCCATTGCCGCGATTGGATCATCCGGCATAGGAAGTCGCCAGTATCGCCGCAAGGGTCGAAGCATTCGGCATTGCCCACTACCACCACGCTGAAGTCGATGGCCAGGAACGCCTTGTCCGCATTGTCGAGCGGCCTGCCGTACTCCTGCTGGTATACCCTTCGCGTATCGGTGTCGATGCTGGTCTGCGAAAGGCTGATCGAGATGGCGTTGATCGTCACCCGTATCGCGTCCACGGCATCCCTAGCGGCCCACGACGCCGAGAAAGCAGCATCGCTCACGACCGGGCATGTCGAGCGGTCCACCATAGCAACGAAGCGCAGCGGGACCTTGACCTCGAAGCCCGAATCGCATTGACCTACGACCTCGGTCTCTTGGTCCTTCTGCTGGCCGTTCAGCCTCCAATAGCTGAACGTACCGCTAGAATCGCTCGTTATCTGCTGGAAGCTTCCATCGCTGGCATAGGCCACTGGAGCCGTACCGCCGTCAGCCGGATGAAGCTCGGCGATGCCGTGCCGCACGACGGTCGGTATGTGCGTGGCGATCGCCGCATCCAATGCCTGTATGACGGTGCGGATCATTCGCCTACGTAGATTTCACGGACCCTCCGATGGAAGATGGCCTGCTCTTCGTCATTGAGGCGCAGGAAAGGCCCTTTCGTATCGGTGAGGCCCCTGAACTTTCCAGCCTCTTCGCCACGCAGCCGGATGCTGGCCGACGTATCGCTGTCCTCCGTTGGCGTAGGGTCGTCCGTCCCACCGAAGTACGCCTTGCGCAGCCTTCCGGTAAGCTCGAACGGCGTATCCGCGCGGCCCTGCTGCTTCTTGAATCCCGCCTGATAGCTGGTGTAATACCCCCCTTTGATCTTGGCCGCTCCGCTCTTCACGGCCCCGGCCTTGGTCTTGGGCGGGTTCTTCCACAACGCGTAAGGCTTGCCCCGCCCAGTCACCTTACGGGGCGCCGGTGGGGTGTAAGCATAGAGGTCGTAATCCTCGTCGTATCGAAGCTCGGCGCCGGATGTCAACTGGCCACGGCCCCAGACGCGACCGCTCACAGCAATCATCGCAGACTTGGCCCCAAGGAACACGGCGCGGCCCTCACGGACACGCTGCACGCGCGCCCTGACGTTACTGACCGCGCTGTTGATGCCTTCGATCATGGCAGGATGATTGAGCTTGTGGCCCGTTCGCGGCAGGCGAAGCAGATCCCGTCATTCGGGACGATGGCGGTCTTGAACAGGTCGTTCATCGCCTTCGAGTAGTGCGCCTCGAACTCATCCCGCCGTTTCTCAACGTCCTGCTTGCGTAGGTTCTGGATGCCGTAGCGGTCGAAGTTGTAAAGGGCAATGGTGAATATCTCGCGGCCAAGGCAATACAGGAGCGGGAGGGCCAGCGCCGCCCTCGCCTCGCACAACCACCCCAGCGGGTCGCATTGCACCGTGGCGATGACCGAAAGACCGCCGCAATCAGTCGCCGGTGCGAGGTTGCTCCAAATGGCCTTGTCACCGACCGGCAGCATGTACTGCGAGGCCTGAAGGACGCCGTTGGTGTAGCGGTTCGCCTTGCACGCCGCGCAGCCCGTCTCGAATAACGTGCTCTTATAGTAAACGTCCTGATCGGTGGTTATCAGGATTCGCTTGCGCTCCCTGCCGCAGCTGATTGCGATATCGACGTCCAATGTCGCTATCTGCCCGGCCACCGCCGTGATCGTCTCCGTGGCCAATGTGCTTCCGTCGCGCAAGTCATGGAACGTCACCTCGACGTCCCCGCTCGTCTCGCCGTAGAACTCGATCTTGCTGATTAGTAGGCGCGTATTGCTCGCCGGTGTGCATACCTCCACGACCATGCCGTGCAGGTAGTTGGCGTCACCGTTTACCAGCGATTCGGTGTTCGGGTACCTTCCGATACGGTCCGCGTCGATGAAGGTCCGTCCGATGGTGTAGCTATCGTAATGCGTGATGAGGTCGTTGGTGACGTACTCCGTCGCCAATCGCCTGCGGTCCGCCATGAAAGTCGATGTCGATACGTCCTCCTTCTTCAGTATCGAGGCGATGAAGTCCTCGCTGATGCCTACGTCGCGCAGGTAGAGCCTGCCGGTCCTCGTCGCGCACCCGTTATCGTCTCCTATCAGGTCATCGAGGCAAGAGGCCATGTTCTTCGGTTTAGGGCCTTGGGCGGGAGCCTATCCCCCGCCCTTGGCCTGTTCTGTAGCTTCAGCTATCCAGCCGGATCAATTCCCCGGCCTGCGTGATGATGTGGTCATCATTGGGGCCGGTCCCCTGCACTAGATAGCTTACGAAGGGTTCGTGATGCGAACCTGGAACACCCCGTTCTTGCCGCTGTACGGGTCCGGCGTGCTGTAGAAGTCCGTCGGCAGGTTGATGAGCTTCTCGGCGGTGCTCACCGTGATGCTGATGTTGCCGCAGTCCTCGCTGATGGTCAGGTCCATCGGAACGCCCGTCATCGGGTCGGTGATGGCGATCAGCTTATAGTTGCCGGAATCCACGAACACCGGGTTGACGCCCTCTTTCCAAGGCGCCATCGTGAAGTAGATGGGGACCAAGTTGCCCGGCTCAAGCACCATGAACTCGTTGGTGCTGCCGAGCGCCGTGGTCAGACGCTGGTCGTAGGCGTAGGCAAGGCCCCAGCGGTCCATCGCCGCTTGCAGGTCCATGCCGCTATCAGCGCAGCAACCGATCATCGAGGCGTTGAAGTAGCTCCGGCCCGTCTTACCGCCAGCGGCGAACAGGTTGGCACCGGCGCCCACATCATCAAGCGCCATGCGCAGGTCGGCCCATGCCTCCGGGTCGGGGTTGCCGCCAAGGGCAGCCGACTTGCGGGTGGCCCATACGTACTGGTTCGATGCGTTCACGTTGCCGACAGCGTTGCCGGTTGTGAACAGGCCATTGCCCCACGTCCCGTTGAGCAGCACCGCCTCTTCCGCCTGCTGGGTGGCGAGCGCGCGGCGCACCACGTCGATGTGACGAGCCACCACCATCTCGAAGTACATGGGATTGTCCATGCAGAAGCGCGGCAGGTCGGCTAGCGCGATCTTCTCGCCGCTGGTCAGCGCCGTATCGGGCGGGGTGTAAGTGCGGCTGATGTTGCCGTATTGCGCGGTCTGCGTGCACGTGATCTCCGTCGCGTCCTTCGACGTCACGAGGTCTTCGGTGAGGCGCGGGAAGTAGGTCACCACGACGTCGTGGAGCTTCGCGCCGCCCTTGACCAGCGAGGTCTGGATGGGGTAACGGTTGATCTGGCTGTTCAGCATGTCGCTGAACGGCATCTTGTCATCTGCGCCGGGAAAGCTGGGTGTTTTCCACAGGTCTTCGAGGCGCCCTTGAATGTCCTGACAGGGCAGGAGGTCCGTAGTCTGGTATGACATCGGTCATCGGTGTTAAGTTGAACTGTGCCTATTGTACGGGGCGGCACCGTTGAACCCGATAACCTGACTATTGGCGAGCCGTTCAGGAGGCTGATAGCGTCATCCGGGCGCCAAGATACGAAAAAAAGGAAGGGGCCGCGAAGCCCCTTCGATTCTTTTGCTCGGTCGGCTACTGAAGCCGCGTCGCCGGTGGCCTGCGATTCGCCACGGAAAAACGGCCAACCTGCTCTTCTTGTTCTCGCGGCTTCACGGTCGGCGCTACGGGCTTCCCGCCCTGCGGGTTGACGCCGGTCAGCTTCAATGCCGCTGCTTCGGCTGCGAGCGCGTCCTTCAGCGTCCACCGCTCTGCCGCCTTCTTCGGATTCATCAGCGGCTCGCCTTTCTCATTGGCCGCGTAGGTCTTGCCCTCGTCGTCGATGAGCACTTGGAACTTCTCCTTGGCGCTGGCGATGAATCCTTTCTTCTTCAGGTCATCCACCGTCGAAGCGAACGGAATGGACTTCAGCGCGCCATCCCACTCGCCGTTGATCTTGCCGTTGCGCTCGTTGGTCTTCACTTGGGTGTCGAGCGCGGAGTACTTGCCCTCCCATTCCTTCGCCGATTTCTCGAAGGCCGTGAGCTTCTTATGAAGCTCCTTCTTCTCGTCCTCGTATTTCGACACCACGTCGGCGGGGGCGGCGGTCTTCAGCTTCTCCTCAAGCTCCTTGACCTTTTCGATGCGCGGCTTGAATGCGTCCGGCAGCATCTTCAGCACCTCCATCGGCTTCTTCTTGTCGATGTCCTCGATGCCCAACTCAAAGGCATCGTTGATGTCCGAAAGCTCTTTGCTGAAGCCCCTGTTCACCTTGCCGAACACCTTCTCAACGACCTCGGCATCCTTGTATGCCGCTTCCTTGGTGATCCACTTTTTCTCCACCTCTGCCTTGAATGCGTCGGGCGTCTCGAACTTGCTCAGGTCTTCGATGCCGAATACCTCAAGCGCCTCTTCGGGTTTGATCGACATGGCTTAGGCGGTTTGGGGTTGGGTTGCGGGCTTCTTTTCCTTCGGCTCTTTCGGTGGTTCCGCCCCAGCATTCGCCGCATTCGCCGCTGCGAGCTTCGCCAGAAGCTCATCCCGCTCCTTTTCCAAGCGGGCGATCGTCGCTGCCTCGGCCTTGGTAGGTCCTGCCGAGCGCAAAGGCGTCGGGTCGGCGGTAGGGTCGGCGATTTCCTTCATCTTGTGGATCTTCCACGCGTCGGTGCCGACGATGCTTCGTGACACGTGAACGGGTGTCATCCGTGATCCGGGGGCCATTGAGACCGCCCAGATCTTGCCTGTCTGTTGCTTTGACATGGCGGCGAAGGTACGTAACTATCCTGACAGCTAGTCGATGTATCCCTTGCTCCGCATCCTAGCCAGATCGCTAGCAGGAACGTCCCCGCGCGCGACCGGCACAAGGACGTGGCGGCAGTTGTATCCGCCTAGCAGCGAAAAGATGGTCGTGCTATTCGTTCCGGGTATCTGCCCCGCCCATTCCATGCCGCCCCACTCCTCAATCTCCTTCTTGTGCCAGTACTTACCTTCCCTTGCGCGGCAGAAGTCCCTTGTGGTGTCAATCGGGCGACCTTGGTACAGGTAGAACTCGGCGCCCACCGAAGTCGCCGCCGCTTGCGTGGCCGTGCGCTCGTAGATGCTCACCATATCGTTCACAGCCGTGCGCGCATTGCCAAGGATGGCCCCGTCCGAATCCTCTCCCCCGGTCACGATATTCGACACCGCCGTAACGAGGTCGCGGTACCTTCCGCCGCTGGCGATGTGCGCGCCGACCTCCTGAACGATGGGCTGTTGGAGCGTCCGCGTGAAGGACGTAGCGTCGAGGAGGTAGTTGGCGCTGATGGTCTGGTATTCCCGTTTGAGCACCGTCAAAAGCCCTTCATCCAAGGCCCCGAATCCACCGGCATAAGCCGCCAGCCCAGCCTCAAGCTCCGTGAAGCTCTTCAGGTACTCGGCGACCGCCTTCTGCCATTTGGCGTCTGCGAATCCGGCCTCCAATTCCGCGATGACGTTCGATAGGCGTGCCATGTTCGCCTCACTCGCCACCAACCTACCGCCGCTTATCTCAAGATCGGAAAGGATACCGGCCATGCGCGTGGCCGTGCGCTCCTGGAATGCCGTGATCTCCTTCAGCAGCCGCTCAACGGCCTCGTCACCAGCGGAGCGGGAGCGAAGGAACTCCGATATCGTCATTGCGCATTGGCAAGATCGACGACATTAGGCACCAAAGGACGTATGGTGGCGGTCGGACGCGCGGCCCGTGCCGCCTCCTTCAGTTTTTCAGCCTTGGCGAACTTGTCAAGGGCCATGAACGCGGCATCCTGCGCCAGCCGTTCGTATATGCCGATGGCGTCATTGTGCAGCGCAACCTCCCACGCATCGACGGTCCGCGCGGTCTGCATCCCAGCTATTTCCATTGTGTCGAGCGCGAAGAGCCTGTCAGCTAGGATGATGGCCTCGAACGCCTGCTTCATCGTGGCGTCGCCAGCGTATCGCGTGGCGATGTAGCCCTCCAATGCCAGTTGTCGCATCGTGGGCGGCAGGGTCTTGATGCGCTCGATCTCGGACAGGTAATCGGCCTCGGTGCGCAGGTCGAACGAAGCGGCTGGGATGAGCTTGAACATCCCATCGGCGGCCTCCTTGCCGTAGCGTTGAATGGCGATGCACTCGGCGGTGAACTCGCGCACGGCGGCAAGCTGGTTGGCGATGGGCCGGATGAAGGCGATGGTCGCCTTGGCGTCGATGCCGCTCTGCGTGGCTGTCTTCGCATCCCCTCCGACGATTGGCGCCTCGCTGCTCAGGTGCATGATGCGGCGCCCTTCGGCGGTCTGGTCCGTGATCTCGCTGCGCAGGAAGTCCATCGTCGTGGCCGTAGGCTCGACGAAGGTCATGGCGTCGTGGACGCTCGTCTGGGCGGTGTCGCCGCGCTTCAGTTCATGGACGAACAGGACGCCGTTCGGACCAAGGCGGGCCGCTACGCCGGTCCCGTTGCACTTTGAGCACGTTCCTTTCGTGAAGGTCTTCCCGTGCTCATCCACGTACATCATCTGGCCACCTACGCACCGGCCCATGTCGGGGGCCACGTAGTCGCAGTCATTGCCGAGCATCACCCTTGCCGGATAAGCGCAGTTAGACTTGACCATCATAAGGTAGGTCGTGTCGAGCAGGACCGTATCGAAGGCTGGCTTCGCCGGGAGGTACACGCTCTGATAGACCACACGCCCCTCCTTCAAGGTCGGGGTGCCCATCAGGAATACGCAGGGAGGGAAGCCTTGGCCGTGCTCGAAATACTCGCTGATCTCGAAGAGCAGCTTCCACGCCTCGCCATATTGGGCCGCGCGGTAGCATTTCTCGTCGTCAACGATCCACATCACAAGGCCCTCGTTCACCCATTGGCCGCCCTTCTTCACCTTGCTCCTTTCGTTCGTGAGCAGGCAGTACCATACGCCGTGCTCATACCCCCATACCTTATCCACGGGGAAGTAGTTCGGCTGCGGCTCGACCATCGTATCCGGGTCGATGAGCACGACCGGCTCGCCATCCTCACCGATGCTTTCGATGGTCGGTATCCTGACCGGCATGGTGCAGATGATGCCCATCGGGTCAAGGATCTTCATCTTCGGGAGCAGCGCATTCGACCACATCACGTAGTCGCCTAGCTCGCCTATGCCTTCGCTCAGGTACCTTTCAAGGTCCGAAGCCTCATCCATGAACTCCAATCGCCAGTTGCTATCGGCACGGGCCAAGGTGTTCAGGAAGTCGATGCTATTGGGCAGCGTGACCTGCTTGAAGTTCGCCCGCACGTACTCGAACTCCACGTCCGTCTGGTTCGGCGAGCGCGCCCGTATCAGGTGCTCAGGGAAGACACCGTACTCGATATGCACGGCCAGTTCGTCGCGCTCCTTGACGGCCTGATTGTATCCGGGCCAGAACTCCGGCCACGGCATAGCGGTATCGCCGCGCGTCGCCTTGCGCAACTCGCCTTCGCGGTAGCGATCCTTGATGAGCCGCACCCGGCTGTCAACGATGGCCTGTACCTGTTCGGGGGTCAGCATATCAGGCTATTCCTGTGTCCTGCCAAGGGCCGATCTCTTTCGGGCGGGGTCGGCTGGGCCGTGGTTTATGTCCGCAGCATTTCATCGTGTGACGTGTTTGTTCTTCATGATCCGGTGGATGTCCATGCCCATGAATCCGCCGCGCTCCCGGTACAGCGCGCGGACGGTCCTGTCGTATTGGTCGAGCCAACGTGGGGCTACTAGCCGGTGCTTACGCGTGTCTCCGTACAGGCAGGCGAGCGGATGGCTGGCCTTGACCGCGTTGAAGGTCGGGTAGGAGCCTAGCGAGCCGTAGAAGGCCAATGCCTCGGAATGCGGCTCGATGCCCGTCTTCGAGATGGCGGCGCTGATGCAAAGCTCGTCGGGAATGCTTCCGCCCCATTGCTCCTTCAGGTCTTCGAGCGTGAAGGAATCGTGCAGGGCCTTGGCCGCTCCGAATATCAGCGCCGGGGCGGGTGCGCCCTTGCGGATCCACATCCACGAGGTCTGTACGCCATAGTACACCGCATCGTCTGGAAGCCCAGCTACGCGCTTTATGGTCTGTTGGGTAGCCCACGGCGTGTATTCAATCCGGTCATTCTCGCCGCCCTTCCCTCGGACGTCCAGCGCGAAGTCGTGCGACTTCAGCGCATCGATATGCGGCCTTATGTCAGCGATGCAGAGCATATCGGCGTCGAGGTACAGCCAATCGCCAGCGGGTAGGATATCGTGGATGTGGACCTTCATCTGTCCGGGGCCATCCTGGTACCATATCGGGTCGAGCCGATGGACCTCGGTGTAATAGGACGAATCAATCAGCAAGCCCTCGCCAGCCCATAGGTGGACCGGAACGCCGGGCGAATGCTCGCGCAACGTCAGGGCTAGGTGCTGGGCCGCGTATGCGTACTCCTTCCGACCATATACCA
>WBZS01002261.1_pt1 | contig 12412 bp, 10 predicted proteins | sample 5204201 | NCBI WGS metagenome assembly WBZS01 (sample SAMN12344357, study PRJNA552823) | activated sludge metagenome | biome: Activated sludge suspended growth; feature: Nitrification reactor; material: Wastewater; isolation source: activated sludge from nitrification reactor of wastewater...
CGCCAACCACCCTAACAGCGTCAACAGCACAAACGCCCCCGCCGCGAACTTCTTCATCCCCGCCTGGGCTTGGTCGCTTATGGTGATTCCCTAGCTGATGCAGAAGTTCTCGGTATCAGACTCGCGGCGATTCTGCTACCCGGTCCGAGGTCCAAACCGTACCTGCCAAAGCCCCGCGAAGAGTGAGGATCTCAATCGCCATGCCGAGATAGGCTACGAAGGTTTGGACTAGTTCGAAGTCGGACTCGTCGAATGGCGTCAGGTCGGCGTGCCTTGCTATTAGGAGGACTCCTTTTTTGGCTTGCGACGTGATGATGGGGGCGGCGATTAGGTGCTCGCTTTCTAAGCGCACGCCTTCGGGATACATGGACAGCGGCGACAGGTGAGCGTTGTTGACCAGCCACGGGGAGCCGAGTTCAAACGTGTGACCGATGATGCCTCGGCCTGGCTTGGTCTGGTTGCCCAAGTCATGGCTGGATACAGGTTGCGGGCCAAACCAACCCTCGGAAATCAGGGCATCTGGGGCGGGGTCGTAGGCATAGATCGAGAGGCAGTCGTACTCTAGAACTTCCCTGAGTTTGAAGTGGATGCAGTTGTAGAGCGACTCGGTGGAGTCGATCTTATGGCTCTCGCACAGCAAATCGAGCAGGCGCTTTCGACTGGCGTTCGATTGCTCAATGCGCATCACGAAGTCTCGTCGTTCTAGTGCGCTTCCGATCATTTGCCCGATGACAGTCATCGCGCTGATCTCTTCTTCCGACCAAGTTCGCCCGCCCTTCACCGACTCGATCGCGAGGAGCCCTTCGATTCCCGAACTGGTGGCGAGCGGAACAGCGAGGGCCGCATCCATTCCTTTTGCTCGAAGAATGCTGGCGACAACCGATTGGTCAGGAAGTTCGTCGGTGCGACCAATGCACATCGCGCCCTTTAGGTCAAAGGCGTCGAGGACTTCGACGATCGTATCAAGGGGCACGTCTTGCCAGGCGGACATAATCTCCGGCTGGGACCCTTGAACGTATTCATGAGTGATGCTTCCCGTCTGCAAGACCGGGTTGAATTTCATTACCACGGAGCGCTCGCACTCGAACGCGCGGGAAATTGACTGCAAGACGTCCATTACAACATCGTCTGTATTTTCTGCCTTTGCGATTGCGATCTGTTGGGCAAAGGCGCTGACTAAGTTTTGGAATTTGGTCTGGCGCTCTGACTGCTCGGTTAGCTGGACAAGATCGGTGATGTCCTCGGCAATCCCTGCGAGGCGGATGACTGTCCCTTCGGAGTCGTGGATCGGGAAGACCCGATCCCAAATCGTGCGTATGCTTCCGTCTGGTCGTTTAATCCGGTAGGTAACTTCGTCAGGAACGCTGAGCGATGCTTGCCACCTGGCTTTCTCTCGGTCCTCTTCCACGATCATCTCTTGGAGGCTCCAACGGTCGCTTGTAGAGCTCGCATTTGGAATGCCCCAAACGGATTCGAAAGCGGAACTCAGATAAATGAGTTTGTGGGTCTTTGCATCAGCGATCCAGAGGACCGCTCGCACTTGATCGGCAACCTGCTGAAACTGGGACTCGCTTTGAGTTAGCGACTTTTCTGCGAACTTGTGCTCAGTGATTCGAATCGCGACGATGATTGCTTCGGCCGGGCGAGTGCCCTTGATTGGAGCTATGCGAATGTCGTACCACTCGGTTGCAGCATCGGGGACTTCGTATGTGACTTCAAGAATGCTACTCTTGCCTTCAACAATTGCCTCATCTACGGCCTCTTGAATTCGCTTTGAAGTTGCGACGCAGTTTTCCGCGGCGACTTCGAAGAACGTGAGCCCATCTGCCATCTTTTCCAACAACGGTGGGTGATTTGTGAATGTTAGATCGCCTTGCTGGGTGATGGTTGCGATAAGCAACGGTGCATTGGCGAGCAGTGTGCGGAGCCGATTTTCACTTTCGGTTAGCTTTAGCTGAGTGATTCGTCGCAGCTCAATCTCTGAAGCCAGCTTCTCGTTTTCGGAGCTTGCGAAGTTTAGAGCTTCATGTGCTTGCTCCCGCATGGCAAGCGCCACGACTTCAGTTCTGCTTGCAGCGCCATAGCGCTGGCGTATGCGGCGCCAATAGGTGCTAACAGTTTCTGTGCTGATTCCGAGAACTGAAGCGATCTCCTTATCGGTTCGCCCCAATGCAGCCAGTTCAAGGATTTCGCGCTCGCGCTTGGGGACTTGGATCCGCCCAGTGACTGTTACTTGACCTAATAAATTCATACGCTTTCTGTCAGACCCTCATTTAGTACAAGGTGTTCCTTTCCTACGTAAATTGCTAGGGATTTAGTGCCCCTATTGGGGGACGACGCACAACTAATCGGGATCGATTCGCCTCTCAAATGAGTCTGGAAAAGCAGAGAATCAATTTAGTTCCAATTATTGCATGTTCGATTGTTTGCGCCGCAACGACAGTTATTACCAGCATTCCTGAAAACTATTATCATGGCGCGGCAATTGGTTTTTTGGGATGCACAAGGAGCGGGGCGGGAGTGGCTGAACGAGCAGGCCTCGCGGCATCTCATTCTTGATCCGCGGGAGACCCATCCCGAATTCCCCGGTTGTTGCGTGCTCGGAAGGCGTGATGAGATATTGGGCTGGGGCTTTGTTGGGGGACCGGATGTGCAACAAAACCCGCTCGAACTCTTGCGGGTTTCATCTCGGTTGATTCGATCTGCCCCCGACAACCTTCTGATTTTGGCCCCAAGATTTGATCACGGTCCTGTCGCGAGATCGCTGAGGGCAACCTTAATCGATTGGTTGCAACCGGACTCGATTTTGATCTCGCGCGGAGATACGGTTAACGATCGCGCATGGCCGATGGGGGTTACCGAATTTGACTTCCCGCCGGGCATGCCTGATGTCGTTTTAAGAGCGCAGAGAAAGGCGAGACTGCGCGACCTACTCGAACGGTCCAAGCCTTTGCAGATTTCGTTTCAGCAAGTTCGCTGGACGGGCGTCAGGCTGGGTTCGGGCCAGGCCGCGCCGGAAATTCAGGTGCAAGAAGCGGGGATAAGGTCAGTTCTTCATATTGAAACTTTCGGATCGACGGCCTTTGCTGTAGTAAGTGAAGAACTGGATGCCCTAGAGTCGTCTCTAGTTATGCGTTTGGTCGGCGCAACTCGGCTGCATTTTGCGCTAAATTCTGCTTACTCCGGTCTCGTGTGTTCCCTCGCTCGTATCCATGGTGAAGATGTATCCCTGGGCTATATTGAATCGATTGACTTTAGAAAAGGCGTTGTGTCGGTCCGAGCTACCGCCGAAGATATCGCCGGACTGGGCTTGATTCGGGTGGGACATTTGCGAATTGATAGCGAAGGAAACGAACTCGGTACGGTGAAGCCATGGTCTTTATAGCGCCAGCCGCCATAATCCAAAACAATTCAAGATGCTGAGCTTACTCGTCCAACTGATTGTGCAAACTCCTGGAAAATCCCAGGACTTCTTGGGCCTGTTTGAGCAACGGATCAAGTCCTTCCAATCTATCGATCTGGAGTTTGAGTCCAAAACCGAGCAGTGGCCTCAAGGTGCTCAACTTCGGTTGCGGCTCCAACTTCCGATGAGTCAGTTGTTCGAGGCGCGGTCGCCGGGCATGTCCTACCGACTTGCTCAGAGCGAAGGACGAATTCTCGAACTAGATTCAAACCTAAGGAAGTACGACCGATTTCATGGTGCGTTGAGCCTGATTGATCCTTCCCCCGAAATCAGCGTGATTGCATGGAAGAGTTATCCAGCGTTTTTCCGGCCCGGGTACCTGTCTACGGTTCTCAGGCAAGCGGATAAGGAAACGGTGGGTGTATTTGATCCGCCTGGACAAAAGTCTGTAATGTCCTATACCGCCTCAGATGGGGACTCGGATCGAATAAAGGTTTGGCTCGATTCGTCCGGCACGGTGCGAAGGATTAGGCAGGACTATCAAACTCAGATGGGACCTGGCTATCTTGACCTTTTGGTTAAAAAGTGGACGTGGAACCCAACTTTGTCCCCCTCGATCTTTAGCACCCGCCTCCCCCTTGGCTATTCACCCATCTCACTCGAAGACAACCGTGTACCGCTGACCATATCTTCCCCCATACCCGAAGGGCCATGGTTAGAAGCATTTACTAACCGATTGGTCAAGGGCCCAGCGCTAGTTGAGAGTGGCCCGCTCTTGCTTGTTGTTACCTCCCCTGGTTGCCCCGCCAGCGCCAGGCTCATTCCATTTATGAAGTCACTTCAAGAATTCATGAAGGCGCGCAAAGGCAAACTTATCGAACTCTCCGACCAGCATGATCAACAGGGTTTGAAGGACAATGGCTGGCCCCTTTATTCAGACGCGCAAGGGACCTTGGATAAGGCCCTCAGCGTTCCTGGGACGCCCATGTTCTATCTATTTGATTCGGCGGGAAAAGTCGCGGGACTTTGGTTTGGAGACAATCCAGACAAGCGGGATGTGCTCAAGAGCGAGATTGACTTTATGATCAAGAATCCGCCGCTTGATGCTATGGAGTGAGGTTCTTTTTCCACTCATCAAGGAGCTTGAGAGCGCTGATTGGCGTTAGCTCGTTGACGTCCAGCGACATCAACTCTCGCTCCATCCGAGACGGCTCGACATCAAATAGGGTCATCTGTATGCGGTTCAGACTCGGGCCAATTGCTTTTGGCACGGCTTCGTGTTGCTCCAAATCATCCAACACTTCGGCGGCTCGCCGCAGCACAGACCCAGGTACTCCCGCCATTCGTGCTACGTGGATTCCATAACTGCGGTCTGTTCCGCCGGGCAGAACCCGGTGCGTCCAGATAATCTCGTCGCCCCGTTCTTCAACTGCAACGCGGTAGTTGGCGACTCCTTGCAATTGGTCAGCGAGAGCATTGAGTTGATGGTAGTGAGTCGCAAACATCGTCAGCGCCCCAACTTCGGCAAGGTGCTCGACCATCGCCCACGCAATCGCAAGGCCGTCGTAGGTGCTCGTACCGCGCCCGACTTCATCGAGGATGACTAGACTTCGCTCGGTGGCGTGGTGAAGGATGTTTGCGCTCTCCACCATCTCGACCATGAACGTGCTTTGACCCAGAGCAAGTTCGTCTTTAGCACCGATCCGGGCGAAGATGCGATCAACCAAACCTAGCCTGCAAGACTTCGCCGGTACGAACGATCCGATTTGGGCGAGGAGTTGGATGAGCGCGGTTTGCCTTAGGAATGTAGATTTCCCGCTCATATTGGGTCCGGTCAAGGTCATCAGCGTTGGCCCGCCTTCTACCCCAAGACTGGTATCGTTCGGCACAAAAGCTTGGCGTTGAGCCTCGACAACCGGATGCCGCCCGGCTTCAATGTCGATGCTCGGACTATCTGCGATCTGGGGGCGAACATAGTGGCGGCGAGCAGCGACTTCGCCCAAGCAAGCGAAGACATCAAGCTCAGCAATTGCCCGCGCTGTCTGCAAGAGAGTCTTGCTATGCTCCGAAACCCGATTACGCAGCCTATGAAACAGGTCAGATTCCAGAGCGACTGCCTTGTCTTGCGCCCCAAGAACTGTAGACTCGTAATCCTTTAGCTCGGCCGTAATGTAACGTTCCGCATTTGCTGTGGTTTGCTTGCGAATGTAGTCGCCCGGGACTTTGTCGGAGTGGATTTTGCTTACTTCGAGGTAGTAGCCGAAGACGTTATTGAATCCCACTTTAAGAGTCGCAATCCCGGTCTTTTCTCGTTCCTTCTGTTCGAGCGTTGCGATAAATGTGCGGCCATTTCGACTCAAATCACGGAGTTTGTCAAGCTCCATGTCAAAGTCTGCGGCAATAATGCCGCCCTCGCGGATACTATGCGGCGGGTCTTCGACAATCGCTTTGCGAAGGAGAACAACAAGCTCTTCGTGATCACCCAGCTGGTCGGCAAGTTCAGCAATCCTCCCGCCTCGAAGCCGCGCGAGCGGATCGAACAGCTTGGGGAGATTCCAAAGTGCATTGCGAAGAGATGCAAGGTCCCTTGGCCCCGCGAGACCTGTGGACACCCGGGCGACCAGGCGCTCGAGATCGCTCACTCTTGAGAGCAAATCTCGCAAATCTCCCCTCGGCAGATTCTGATTCACCATCCTCTCAACCGCATCCTGACGCTTCGTGATGGTCTCTGCATCGAGGAGCGGCTGTTCCACCCACCGCCTTAGCAGCCTTGTTCCCATGGAAGTTACGGTGAGGTCAAGCCCTTCGAGCAAGGTGTATTTCTTCGTGCCGTCACTTAGATTCTGGGTCAACTCCAAACTCCGGCGAGTCGCCGGGTCGAGGACCATGAACCCTTCAACGCTGTAGCTACTCAGCCCATCGACGTGGGCAAGGCTCAGCCCATTTTGGGATGCATAACTTAAGATCATTGAAGCCGCTACGACCGCGCCCGGTTTGTTTTCGATACCAAACCCGCTTAGGCTCTTAACTTCAAACTGCTGATGCAGTTGCCTGGTCGCGCGGTCCAGAGTTGGAGCAGTCGAATCGGTCACCACGATGCCAAGGACATCTGCGGCGAGACCAGGAATGTCCGGAATGTCGCTCCCAATCAGCAGCTCCGACGGCCTAATACGAGCAAGCTCTTGAACAATCTTTTCTGCAAGCCCCTCACCATTTAGTTCAGTAACTAAGAACTCGCCCGTTGATGGATCAAGGGTCGCAAGCCCTGCCTTATCGCCTTGAATACAGACTGCGGCGAGAAAATTATTTGCCTGCGCCGGCAGCATCGAATCCTCAACCACCGTGCCCGGAGTGAGCACCCGGGTCACGTCGCGCTTGACCAACCCCTTCGCAAGCTTGGGATCCTCGACTTGATCGCACAATGCGACCTTGAGTCCCGCCTTCAAGATTCGCGCCAGGTACTTGTCGATCGAATGGAACGGCACGCCCGCCATCGGGATGCGCCCGTTCTCGCCGTCCTCGCGCCCGGTCAGCGTGATCTCTAGGACCCTTGCGGCCTCAGTGGCATCGTCGCCGTAGAACTCATAGAAGTCGCCAACCCGCATGGCCAAGAGCACGCCTGGGTGGGCTGCTTTTGCTTGGAAATACTGCTGGAGAAGGGGCGTCTTTGCTTGCACTTTCGACTTGGAACCAGTATGACCGACGTTCAAGCGCTACAATAAGGGGAGACTAAACCTATGGTGATCCGATGGATTCTGATGGTTCTGGCCGTGATTGGCGCAAGCTACATCACGAGCGCGATTGGCTTCAGCTTTCACGTTGATACTGCTGATGGGGCCGCGTTCGTTCGGCTGTTTATCGGGGTGGCCGTCCTAGCACTGGTCAACGTGACGCTTGGCAACATTCTCAAGCTCCTTACGCTTCCTCTGAACTGCCTCACGCTCGGTTTGTTTTCGTTGGTGATCAACGCGCTGATGCTCTGGTGGGTTGGCGGCATGGGCTTTGGGTTCCAGGTCAAAGATTTCATGTCGGCATTCATCGGATCGATTTTCATCTCGGTCATCAATAGCCTGCTCGGCAACTTTGTGATGAGCAAGAAAGACGAGCCAACGATACGACGACGCGATGATTAATCGCCATCGCCTCAAGCGACTGATCGCCCCGACCGCCGGTCTCCGGCGCTCGGTCGGCATCTCTTTGCTTGGGGCGCTGTTCTTTGTTGCTGGCTTTGCGCTGAGTTTTAAATTGCTGCTGTTGCCAGCTTTGAGTGCGACTAGCGGTTGGTGGAATGGACTAGTTGGGCGGGTTGTGCCCAAGGACCAGATCGATATTGCGAACCACTGGACTGGGTTGATCCTGCTCGTGCTTGGGTTTTACGTGATGTTTCAAGGGCTTCGCGGATCTCTGCGGCGGATCAACGAAATCCTAAATCCTGGCATCAAAGGCGGCCTTGCCAAAACCTTTTTGCGCCGCCAACAACTCGCCCAAGGGCCTCGCATTGTTGCCATCGGTGGCGGGACTGGCCTATCCACCCTGCTCAAGGGGCTGAAGCAATACAGCTCAAACATCACCGCGATTGTCACGGTGACGGACGATGGCGGTTCGAGTGGCCGGCTTGTTCGCGATATGGGAATCATTCCTCCAGGCGATCTCCGCAACTGCCTCGTTGCTCTAGCCGACCAAGAAAAGTTGATGACCGACTTGTTTCAGCACCGCTTCAAAAACGAAGCAGGGTCGCTCAGCGGACACTCGATTGGAAATCTGCTTATCGCAGCATTAGTAGAACAAGAAGGTGGCGATTTTGACAAAGCGCTGGAGCGAGCAAGCGAGGTTCTCAACATCCGCGGACGGGTCATTCCGTCGACCTTGACCCCGGTTCGCCTGCGGGCGTTGATGGAAAACGGCGTCGAGATTTGTGGCGAGACCGACATCGTTTCATCCGCCCTCAGAATCCGCAGAATCTTTCTAGACCCAAGCTTTGCGGAGCCTCATCCCGACGCGCTTGAAGCAATCGCCGAAGCAGACCTAATCGTCATCGGACCGGGCAGTGTCTACACCAGCCTCGTCCCCAATCTCTTGGTCGATGGCATGGCGGCGGCGATTTCCCAATCCCGCGCAATCAAGGCATACATCTGCAACGTGATGACCCAGCCGGGGGAAAGTGATGCCTTTACCGCTGCCGAGCATTTGGTTGCGTTGGAAGCCAACGTGGACGGGCGGGTCGTGGATTACGCGCTTGTCAACACCGGAATTCCGACTTCTGCGCTGATTGAAAAATATGAGCAGTCGGGCCAGTTCTTGGTCGATGCCGATCTTGACCGCATCAAAGCGATGGGGATCAAAGCCGTGACGGGGGATTACATGAGTGAAAGCGACTACGTGCGTCATGACCCGATGCGATTGGCCTCCCGGCTGGTGGGGCTCTTGAACCGATGACGGGCAAGTTGGTTATCTTAAGCGGGCCAAGCGGCGTTGGCAAGGATACAGTGCTCGAGCGATGGTCGCAAGCTAACCCATTGGTTGTGCGCGTGATAGCCTTTACGACCCGGTTGCCGCGAACAGGCGAGACTGAAGGAGTCGATTACCATTTTGTGACCCAAGCTGAGTTCGATGAGATGGCCCGGCAGGGTGCCTTCCTTGAGCATAAAACTGTTCACGGGTTTAGCTACGCGACTCCGCTCGTTTCCATGACGGCGATGCTTGCCGAGGGCAAGATCGTGGTCTTAAAGATTGATGTTCAGGGAGCGATTGAGGTTATGAGACTTCGACCAGATGCAATTTCGATCATGCTTTTGCCCCCATCGACCGAGGAATGCGAGCGCCGGATTCGAGGCAGAGGCACCGATTCCGAAGAAGTTTTGCAAAAGCGAATTGCAAACATGCATGAGGAACTCTCCTTAGCTTCTCGCTATATGCACCAAGTGGTGAATGACGATTTGGAAAATTGTGTGCGCGAGCTTGAGGGGATTGTTCGATGAGGCATGTCGTGCTTGGGGTTTGTGGGAGTGTTGCCGCATATCGCGCCTGCGATTTGGCGCGGGAACTTATGCGCTCGGGGTTTACCGTCCGCGTCTGCCTCACCGATTCGGCTTCAAAATTTGTAAGTCCAGCGCTGTTTGAGGCTTTGACCGGCCAGCCTTGTTTGGAAAGCGTTTTTGACGAGCCGGAGGCAGGCCGAATGGCCCACATCGACTGGGCAAGGCAAGCTGACCTTTTGGTTATTGCGCCCGCGACGGCCAGCATTTTGGCAAAACTGGCTGGCGGAGTGGCAGACGATATGCTGACCACAATTGCCCTCGCCGCGACCTGCCCAGTACTGATTGCACCGGCAATGAACCCCGCGATGTTCTCTCACGAAGGGACCCAGTCGGCGATTAATGTTCTAACTTCCCGCGGGGCTGTGTTCGTTGAACCCGAGGAAGGTGCGGTGGCTTGCGGCGAGCAAGGCCAGGGCAAGTTTGCTTCGGTTTCGAGGATTGTTGATGAAGTTGTGGCGCTGTCCCGCCACTCGGAGTTACTGAAAGGAAAACGCGTCCTCATTACATCCGGCCCGACCCATGAGCCGATCGACTCTGTACGTTTTCTCTCCAACCGATCCAGCGGAAAGATGGGAGCGGCTTTGGCACGGGCGGCCCAGCGAATGGGGGCGGAAGTTACCGTTGTGACCGGACCAGGAACCGCGGAGTTTCCTGCATTTGTTACGAAAGTTTCTGTGCGCACGGCACGAGAAATGCTCGATGCTTCGCTTGAGTTTGCCGCCACTTCGGACTTGATTATTGGAGCAGCAGCAGTTTCGGATTACCGCGTTGAGAATCCATCAGATACGAAACTTCGGCGGGGCGATTCGATGCAACTATCGCTAGTTCCCAACCCGGATATCATTTCAGAACTTGCGAAAGTCGCTTCTCGAAAGGCGCAAGCAAAGGTAGTTGCCTTTGCCGCCGAGCCTGATGGAGACTTGGAGTATGTTCGCTCGAAGATGACTAAGAAGGGTGTTGACGCAATCGCGATCAACAACATCTCGGATCCATCGATAGGGTTTGGCTCGGACCAGAACGAACTGACCTTGCTCTGGCCCGATGGAAACACCCAGACAAGTGGCAAACAAAGCAAGTTGCTCTGCGCCCTTTGGCTGCTTGAATGCCTAAGCGGCGACTGATGTTAGTTGCTCAGCGAACAGCTTGTGCTTCGTTTGAAATTGCTCGCTATCCAAAACGATTTGCTTAGCATTTCTGGTCTCCGCATTAATGAGCAGTGGCCCAGCAAGATTTACGGTCATTGATTCCGGCTTGCCATGCGGAACGGTAACTACTGCGTACACCTTTCGCGGCGTATCCTCTGAAATTTCAAACGAACCAATTTGAGCATCTGTGATTTCTGGACTATAATCGACAAAGAACTCAGCAGGATCAACGATTAGGAATGCAAGCTCAGGCGCGTCAAGCGACTGCAGCCAGCGAAACGGGGAGCCCTCCTTATGATTCAAGATCAGAAAACTCTTGTAATCGGGCATGCCAACCAATCCTTCGGAGAAAAAGACAATATCCGTATTGTCATATTCGATTTCGCCAAAGCGAACGGCTGTCGTTATCATTCTTATGTTTATCCTCGGATGAAGTCCATCAGACTCATGCTATTGCCCATCGCGCTAACTTGAAGCGCCGCTTGGTAAGCATTCTCAGTTGCTTTCATTTGCAAAATTGCCTCGGTGATATCGACGTCTTCGACGTCCGATATCTGCTTTAGCAAGTCATCTTTCCTGCGCGCGTTATACTCATCTAAGCTTTGGACTCTTTGCAAACCTACGCCAGTCGACGCCCGCTCTTGGCGAACTATGTCCATTGAAGATTTCAGGTCCTGAAGGCTAATGCCACTCAGGCCGGCCATATCGCCCGCAATCATCTTTGTCTTCGCTTGCTCCAGCCTCGAATATAACGTCGTAAGCGTCGAACCAAGATTGGTGTTGACCGTCATGGTCTCATTCGGGCCGGTCTCCACGATGATGCTTCCCTGGTCACCCGTGAAATTCAATGTTGGCGGTGCAGCATTAAATGGCTTTGCATTGGATACTTGGCCGCCGAAAATGTATTGCCCCGATAGACCCTGCGTGTTACCAAGTTGCACAAGGCGACTTTGGATATCCGAGATCTCTTTCGCCATATTGTCCCGCGCCTCTTGTGTCGAGGTTGAGTTTGCCGCAGAAATCGTTAGGTCATATGCACGCTGAACTAAAGTTGACATTGAAGCAAGCGCTTCTTCGGAAGATGAGAAGTAGTCCTTCGCACTTCGCAGATTAACAGAGTACTGTTCAACTCCGGCTTGGAGACGACGCGCATTTATGATGATCGATGCCCCATAAGGGTCGTCGCTCATCGTCGTAATGCGCTTACCCGTGCTGACGCGTTCTTGCGCCTCCAAGTAGCGTCCCTGCGCCTCTTGGATATTGCGGGCATATCGATCGTATTGGTAGCTTGTCGAGATACGCATGGGCGACCCTCAATAGGAATTACCGAATCATTCCTATGATATCTTCGGCAGCTTGATCAAAAATCGCTAGGACCTTAGCTGCGGCCTGGTAACTCTTCTGGAATCGAAGCATGTTCGACATCTCGTCGTCAATCGAAACCCCACTCACGGCTTGCTGCTGGCTATCGATCTGGGTGAGGATCGCGCTTTGCGTCTGCCGGGAGTACGTGGCATAGGAGACCTGCTGCCCGAGCGATGACATGTTGTCCTTGTGGAAAGTAGAGATCGTCTTCCCGCCCATAAAAGTAGCATTACGAAGATTGCTTAGGCTCAAAGCAAGGCCACCATCGCCCGACAATCCCGCCGTGCTCGTCATGATATTCGCCGGACTTGCGAGGACTTGTGAGCTTAGCGCCAGAGTGCTTGCACCCGTCAAAGGGGTACCCGGAGGAGACACTTGTTCGAAAAAATTTATGTTATCAGGCACCGGAGGCGTGCCAGGTGTGTTGGTACCGGTTCGGTGTAGGCTATTGATTTGCGACC
>WBZS01002262.1_pt1 | contig 12411 bp, 7 predicted proteins | sample 5204201 | NCBI WGS metagenome assembly WBZS01 (sample SAMN12344357, study PRJNA552823) | activated sludge metagenome | biome: Activated sludge suspended growth; feature: Nitrification reactor; material: Wastewater; isolation source: activated sludge from nitrification reactor of wastewater treatment...
GCTGGTCGCTGCTCGGCGTGGTTTGGGGCTTGGCATTGCTCGGCGGTTTGCAGGAGTTCCGGCCGAACCGCGGCGCGCGCGTCATGTCGGTGGTGATCTATGTGGTCATGGGTTGGGCGGCGCTGGCAGCCCTCGGACCGCTGTGGCGTGAACTCGGTCCGGACGGCTTTGCCTGGGTCGCGGCGGGTGGCATTTTCTACACGGTGGGCATCATCTTCTACGCGCTGGACACGCGGCTCGCTCATGCGCATGGTATCTGGCATCTGTTCGTGGTGGCCGGCAGCGCCTGCCATTTCGTCGCCATCCTGTTCTATGTCTTGTAGGTCCGCGCCGCCATCGGGAAGACGGGGACGATGCGCGACCTGCCGGCGCCCGTTCACGGGTATCGCTGCCAACGGAGGTCGGCCGACTCGTGACGGGCCGATGATAATGAGGTACCGTCCCGGACACCCGCTTGATGGCCAGGAGGATCGAATGACACAAGGGATCGGCCCGGGTCCTGGACATCGGTCCCGGTGGTCGGCGTGGCCGCAACACTTCGTTGCAGCCGTCGCTTCCCGTTCGGCCTATTGTGACTTGTCGGATTCCCAGTTGCGGCGCCGGCGCGTCATTTCAATTTCGAGGCGGCAGAGGCCGTATTCGCGCATGCTGGCCAAACAACCAGAAAGAGCGGTCCGGATGTCGGCGATCGCAGGCCGTATTTGCGCCGCTTCGGTGATGCTTGGGGCTGACCGGGCGTGGAGCGCCGGGAGCACGGATAGCGCGACCAGCCTGTCGGGGATGTGGCTGATCCTGCTCTTCGTCCTTTGCCTGGTAGCCGGCATTCTGGCCTGGCGCATGCGCGTCTCGCACAAGCAGCGTGTTGCCCAGGCCGACTCGGCGGCAGCGCTCGAGGCAGAACTGGAACAACTGCGCGCCAGGCACGATGCGACGGTCAGAAGCCTTCGCGATGACCTGGCGCGCATGCAGGCAGAACTCCAGGCCGAGACGGCGCGGCGGGAAACCGCGCAAACGGTGGCGATCCAGACGTCCCACCGGGACGCGCTGACCCAGATGCCGAACCGCTTGCGCCTGCAGGAAGATCTCTCGCAGGCGGTTGCCGCTGCCGAGCGCAGTGGACAGAATCCGTCGGTGATTCTGATCGACCTCGACGATTTCAAACGCATCAACGACACGCTCGGCCACGGTGTCGGCGACGAGACCATCCGTCAGGTCGCGCAACGGCTTGCAGCCTGCATCGCGCCGTCGGGCAACGGGGCAGGCCGGGACGGAGCGCCGGATTTCGTTGCGCGGGTGGGGGGTGACGAATTCGCCGTGCTGGTGCGGAGCGTGTCGGACCGTGCTGCGGTGACCAAGCTCGCCGAACGGGTGGCAGAATCGTTGCGCCCGGCGTTCATGGTCGGCGGCTACAAGATAAACACCAGCGCCAGTCTCGGCATCGCCTGCTATCCGAAGGATGGGCAGGACGGCGATACGCTGCTCAAGAATGCCGACATGGCGATGTTCCGCGCCAAGGCGCAGGGAAAGGACGGCGTCCAGTTCTATTCCCAAACCATGAGTATTGCCGCCTCTCGCCGGATGATGGTCGAAAACGGTCTGCGCCGGGCGCTCGAGGAGCAGCATCTGGTCGTTCGCTACCAGCCGAAGGTCGAGGCGGGAACCTGGCGGGTCACCGGCGCCGAGGCGCTGGTGCGCTGGCGCAGTCCGGTCCATGGGCTGGTCGCTCCCGGCAGTTTTATCGAGATCGCCGAGCAGACCGGCTTGATTGCGCAGATCGGCGAATGGGTACTCCAGGAAGCCTGCCGGCAGCAGCGCGCCTGGCAGGACGCCGGGCTGCCGCCGATCGGCATGGCGGTCAACGTGTCGAGCATGCAGTTTCGCGAGGACAACCTGCTTGCCGCCGTTGTCTCGGCGATCAAGCAGAGCGGCATCGAGCCGGGCTTCCTCCAGCTCGAAGTGACCGAAAACCTGTTCATGCGCAACATGAAGTTGGCGCGCAACACCCTGGAATACGTCCGGGGTCTCGGCGCCACGGTGGCGATCGACGATTTCGGCACCGGCTATTCATCGTTCGGCTACCTGCGCGAACTGCCGGTGGACTGCATCAAGATCGACCGTTCGTTCGTGCGCGAGCTCGATGCGCGGTCAGACGATCGCGAGATCGCGCGGGCAATCGTCGGCCTGGCCCATGCGCTCTCGGTCAAAACGGTTGCCGAAGGCGTCGAATCGCGCGTTCAGGCCGACTGGCTGGCCGGCACCGGCTGCGACGAGATGCAGGGCTTCGTATTCGCCCCGCCGCTCGAGGCCAGTGATATGGTCCGGGTTCTCCGTCTGGGGGTTCTGCCGCCGGATTCGCCGTTCGCCCGGCCCATTGCAACCCAGGCGGCTGCTGAGAAAGCGGCCGGTGGCAATGGCGAAGGCGAAGACGAAGCCAATTCCTACGAGTTTCATTCCCAGGCGACGCTGGTCGCGCCCTCGTCCTGGACCGCGGACGTTTGACGCGCCGGGCGCCGCGGCCGGTCCGCAAGTTGCTGCCGACTCGCTGACCGAAGGCCGACGCGCGAGTCGCCATCGCGCCCGCGGCGATGGCGTGTGCGATCATTGGGCTCGAAGACCGATCCGCTGAACTGTGGGCTTTCGCCAGCCGCAGCCCCTGCCAACACCGCAAGGAACGATGATGAATGTTTCTCCCGCTCGAACCGGATTGGTCGCGCTGCTGCTTGTGCTGACCTTGCCTGTGGCGCAAGCGCGCGACCCGGACGTATCGATGAAGCGCATGCAGACTGTCCTGACGGTATTGAACCAGGAACTGACGGCGACCTACGACCAGATCAAGGCGTTGCAGGCGGCGCTGTCCGCCAACGACCGGAGTGCGCTGCATGTTCAGGGCAGGCCACCCAGCGTGACGACCGAAGAGCAGGTCGCAGCGGAAAAGCGCAAGGCCACGGCGCGGGAGCAGGAAATTCAGTCGCAAATGGATGCGGCGTTCAAGCGCATCAAGGATATCGAGGCGCAAAAACAGCCGATCCTGCAGCGCCTGCAGGAATACCTCGATGCCGAGGAGCAAGCCGAGGCGGCAAACACGCAACCGAAGTAGCGGCAAGCACCATGCAGGTAGCCCTACCGGCCGGGGAGTCGCGAGGAGGGCGGGCGATCCGGCGGCAGCCGGTTGCTGCGCCATGCGCGGATCGCGATGCCGAGACTGCGCGAGGAGGAAAATGGCAGATATCGCATCGATGATCGAGCAGGCGGATCGGCTGTGCCGGGACCAGCGATTCGGCGAGGCCGATCGCGTTTATGCTGACGTGCTGGCGATCGAACCGCGCCACACCGGCGCGCTGTTTCAGCGATCGAGGCTGGCGGTCATGCAAGGCCGGCTGCCGCAAGCCAGGTCTATGCTCGAGGCGATCCTGGCGATCGAGCCGAACCATGCGCCTGCCTGCCAGGGGTTGGCAGTGGTCAGCCAACGCAGTGGAGACCTTGCGCAGGCGGCCACTTGGTATGCGCGCATCGAGCAGATCGATCCCGCGGATGCCGCTGCCGCCTACAATTCGGCCGTCATTGAGCAGCAACTTGGACACCTGGAACGGGCCGAGTCCAACCTGCGCCGGGCGATCGCGCTCGATCCGAAATTTGCACCGGCCTGCAACAATCTCGGCAATCTGCTGCAACAGCAGTCGCGCTACACGGACGCCGAGGTCGCCTACCGCCAGGCGGTGGCCGCAGCCCCCGGTTTGTTGGAGGCGCACTACAACCTTGGCCTGGTGCTGCAGAAGCTCGGCCGCGCCGACGAGGCGGAGCGGGCATTGCGGCGTGCGCTGCAACTCAAGCCGGACGATCCTGCGGCCCTGTTTGCGCTCGGCAGCCTGTGTCAGGACGCGCGGGACCTGGAACAAGCCGTGCTCTGCTATCACCGGGCGCTCGCAGTCGCGCCCGGCCTGATCGACGCCCATTTCAATCTCGGCACTGCGCTGCGCGACCTGCGGCAGATCGAGCCGGCGCTGGCCGCGTTCCGGCAGGCGCTTGCGCTCGGCATGGCGGGTGGCGGCCTGGCGCGCTTTGCGCAGATCCCGCCGTCGCTCTCGGGCGCCTACTTCGAGATCGCCGGCCTGTTGCGCCAAATGGACGATATCGAAGCCTGGATCGCGCACTACAATGCCTGCCCGAACGAGCTGCGCGACGACCTGCGTCACCCTCACTACGCGTTCGGCATCGCGATGCACATTGGCGATCCGTGGCGCGCCGAGCAGGAACTGGCGCGGATGTTGCCCAGCGTCGAGCAGATCGCCGAGTTCGGGGCGCTCGCCCGGCTGCTGCCGATGCTGCAGTATCTCGACGTGCCGCAGGCCGATCTGCTGCGCTTCTATCGCCGCTTCGACCAACTTGCCAAACAATGGACCCGGGGTGTGCGGCTCGCGCGCGATCCGGGAAGCCGCGAAGGGCGGCGCATCCGGATCGGCTATCTGTCGCCCGATTTCAAGGTGCACGTGATGGGCCTGTTGATGTTCGAGGTGATATCGCGTCACGACCGCGAACATTTCGAGGTGTTTCTCTATTCGCTGAACGACAAGGAAGACGCGCTGACCGCGCGATTTCGCACCGCCAGCGACCATTTTGTCCGGCTCGATCAGCCGACCTCGGAAGCCAATGCCGGACGAATTGCCGACGACCGGCTGGACCTGCTGGTGGATCTCGGCGGACACATGGCCGGGTCGCGTCCGCTGATCCTCGCCTACAAGCCGACGCAGGTGCAGGTTACCCATCTCGGATACCACGGATCGCTCGGTCTGGATAGCGTGGATTTCAAGATCACCGACCGTTACGCCGATCCGCCGGGCAACGAACGCTTCCTCATCGAGCGGCTGCTGCCGATGAATGGCTGCCTGATGCCGTTCCTGCGCCGGCCGCCGGCCGCAGTCGCCGCCTCGCGGGCAGACCTTGGCATCGCCGCAGACCGGATCGTCTTCGGCGTCTTCGTCAATGTTCTCAAGCTCAGCCCGCGTTGCGTGGCGGCCTGGCACGCAATACTCGAACGGGTCGATCGCGCGGTGCTAGCTTTCTCGCCGCATTACCGCTGGGCGCGCGCGGCGACGATCAACTGCATGGCCCGGGCCGGCATTGCGAGCGAGAAAGTGATCTTCATTCCGTCCGGCGATGAACGCGACTTCGGTCGCTGGCGCTACCGGCTGGTCGACATCGTGCTCGATACCTTTCCCTACACGGGCGGCGATACGACCGTCGCGGCGCTCGACATGGGCATCCCGGTGGTTACGCTGCGCGGCGAGCGGCAGAGCGAGCGTGTGGGCTACAGCATCCTGAAGAACCTGGGTATCGACGACACGGTGGCCGGCAGCGACGCCGAGTATGTCGACATCGCGTGCCGGCTGGCGCAGCAGCCCGACCTGCGCGCCACCGCGGCGGCGCAGATACGCCGCGGCATCGAGCGCTCGAACGTCGGCGACATGGCGGTCTATGCGCACAATCTGGAACAGGCCCTGCTCGATGCAATCGTCCTTGCGCTGGTGCAGCCCGGGTGAGCGCGCGCGGCGGTTTCGCGCTGATCCGGCGGCTGGTGGCGACACTGTTCATGGCGTTGCCGCTGATTGCGATCGCCGGCGAACTGACGCTGGCAGACCTGTCGCGCCGCTTTCAGCCGCCGCTGCATGTGCAGCCGCAGCTCGCCGAGGTGCCCGCCTGGCCGATCACCAGCGAGCTCGAGCCCGATGCCGGACCGATCGGCTACGCCTTCGAATCGATCGATCTCGCGCCGATCCCCGGTTTCGAGGGCACGCCGATGAACCTGCTGGTGGCGGTCGACCGCAAGGGCGCGTTCATCGATGTCGAAGTGCTGCGCCAGCATGAGCCGGTATTCCTGAGCGGGCTGGGCGAAGCGCCGCTGAAGGAATTCGTGCGCCAGTACGCGGGCAAGAACCTGCGCCAGGAAATCACCGTCTCGTCGATCTATGGCAGCGCGCGCAGCGCCGGCGGCGGCAATCGCGTCGTGCTCGATGGCGTGACCAAGGCCACCGCCTCGGTGCGCATTGTCAATCAATCGGTGCTGGCGGCGGCGTTTGCAGTGGCGCGCGCCAAGCTGGGTTTCGCCGATCCGGGTGCCGGCGGCCCGGCCGCCCAGGCACGCGCCGATGTCTATGAACCGCTCGATTTTGCAGGCTTGCTGGCGCGCGGCCTGGTCGGCCACCTGCGCCTCGCCAATGCCGAGGCGGAGCGCCTGTTTGTCGGCACCGATGGTGCCGAAGTGGATGAAGAGGGCCTCGCCCGTCCGCAGGACGCGCTGGTCGACTTGTACGTCGGCTATGTCAACGCGCCGACCATCGGCCGTGCGCTGTTGGGCGATGCGGGCTACGCCGATCTGATGCAGCGGCTGGAACCCGGTCAACATGTCCTGTGGGTCGGCACCGGCGGGCGTTACGCGATGCTCGACGAAGGGTTCGTGCCGGGCACCCAGCCACAACGTCTGGCACTTGCCCAGAACGACCTGCCGGTCGAGTTGCGTGACATGCCGTTCGACTTGAGGCCGCCGGCCGGCGCGCCGCAATTCAATGCGCTGCGGGTGTTCCGCGTCTATGCGCAGGCCGGCCTCGACCCGGGGCGTCCGATGCAGGTCGGGCTCACCATCACACGTGCCAAGGGCATGATGCTGCCGCGCATCACCCACAAGACGGCGACGCTGGAATACTCGCCGCCGGCCGATCTTTTCGTCTATCCGCCGAAGCCGTTGCCGGAATGGCTGCTCGCCTGGCAGGGCCGCTGGCCCGATCTCGCGGTGATTTCGCTGGCGCTGCTACTGCTTTCGTACGTGCTCTCGCGGCCGAAGTGGATCTCGCGCGATGCGCGCCGCCTGCTGACATTTCGCATCGCATTCCTCGGCTTCACCCTGATCTACATCGGCTGGCAAGCGCAGGGCCAGTTGTCGATCGTGCAGATCACCGGCGCGGTCAAGTCGCTCGCGGCCGGCCAGGGACTGGCCAGCTTTCTCTACGACCCGGTTTCGCTGCTGCTGATCGCATTCACACTGGTCACCTTCGTCGTCTGGGGTCGCGGCACTTTCTGCGGCTGGCTCTGCCCCTTCGGCGCCATGCAGGAGTTCGTCGCTATCCTGGCAAAGCGGCTGCGCGTGCCGCAATGGCGCATGCCGGCGGCGCTCGCGCGCGTGCTCGACCGCGGTCGCTACGCGATTCTCGCCGCGCTGGTGCTGGCTGCGGCATTCGCCCCGCGCCTGGCCGAATCGATGGTCGAGATCGAGCCGTTCAAGACCGCGATCACGGTCAACTTCGATCGCAGCTGGCCCTTTGTCGCCTACGCGATTGCAATGCTGCTGGCGGGCGCCTTCGTCTACAAGTTTTTCTGCCGCTATCTGTGCCCGCTGGGTGCGGTGATGGTGCTGGGCGGCAAGCTGCGCCGCTTCGACTGGCTGGCGCGGCGGCTCGAATGCGGCCAGCCCTGCCAGAGCTGCCGTCATCGCTGCGACTACGACGCGATCGAGCGCAGCGGCGCGATCCGCTACGACGATTGCTTTCAGTGCCTCGATTGCGTCGGCATCTACCACGACCCGCAGCGCTGTGCGCCGGTGTTGCTGTACCGGCGCAAGGGCCGCGTCGCCACGCGGCACGGCGCGCCGCTGCCGGTCGGCGAGCAGCCGCTGGCGGCTCAGGTCTCGTGCGAATCGAGCGCGAAACCCGCGCCTTCGTCCTGAGCCAGGCAGCGGGCGAGCCACGGCAACACCTCCTGCAGCGTGGCGCGCAGCGTGAACGGCGGGTTGATGACGAACATGCCGCTGCCATGCATGCCGAAACCGTCGCTGGTCGGCGCCTTGACACGCAGGCTCGCATCGAGCCAGTTCTTCGGCTGCAGCAGGCGCAGCTTGCCGGGCAGTTTTTGCGCTTCGGGGCGAGGCAACAGCGGATACCACAGCGCGTAGACGCCGCCGGGAAAGCGCGTCAGCGCATCGCGCAGGCTCTGCACCACGTGCTGGTAGTCGGTCTTGACCTCGTAGGACGGGTCGATCAGCGTCAGCGCGCGCCGTGGCGGCGGCGGCAACAGTGCTTTCAGCCCGGCCAGCCCATCCCCGTGCTGGATCAGCACGCGCCTTGCGACATCGGCGAGATTTCGCGCCAGCAGATCGCAGTCGGTCGGGTGCAGTTCGAACAGGCGCAGGCGGTCGGACTCGCGCATCGCCGCCAGCGCGACGCGCGGCGAGCCCGGGTAGTGGCGCAGCGCGCCGTCCGGATTGGCGGCGCGAACCACATCGACATACGCCTTCACCGCTGCGGGCAGGTCGTCGCGTTGCCACAGGCGGGCGATACCGTCCTTGAACTCGGCCACCTGGGTGGCGTAGCCGCGGGTCAGCGAGTAGCTGCCGGCGCCGGCGTGGGTGTCGATGAACCAGTAGGGCTTGTCCTTGTGGTTCAGGTACTGCAGCAACTGCAGCAGCACGATGTGCTTGAAGACATCGGCGTGGTTGCCGGCGTGAAAGGCGTGGCGGTAACTCAGCATGGTCGGGCATGTCGACGCGAAGCCGGCAGTGTAGTGGATCGCGCTATGATCCGCGCCTTTGGTGCCCGGGTTGGAGCAGTGGATTTCGAGGTCATCGTCATTGGCGCCGGCGCCGCCGGCATGATGTGTGCCGCGCGTGCTGGCCAGCGTGGCCGCCGCGTGCTGCTGGTCGACCATGCGCAAAAGCTCGCCGAGAAGATCCGCATTTCCGGCGGCGGCCGCTGCAACTTCACCAATCTGCATTGCCGGCCCGAGGCGTTCCTGTCGCGCAATCCGCATTTCTGCCGCTCGGCGCTGGCCCGTTACACGCCGCGGCATTTCATTGAGCTGGTCGAACGGCACCGCATCGGTTACCACGAGAAAACCCTCGGCCAGCTGTTCTGCGACGACAGCGCGGCGCAGATCATCGGCATGTTGAAACTGGAATGTGAGCGCGGCCAGGTGCAGTGGGCGATGCCGGCCAGCGTCGAGGGAATCGCACCTTGCGCCGACGATGATGGCGCACGCTTTGCCGTCGCCACGTCGCAGGGAAGTTTCCGTTGCGCGTCACTGGTCGTTGCCAGTGGCGGCCTGTCGATTCCGAAGATCGGCGCGAGTCCGCTCGGTTATCGCATCGCCGAACAGTTCGGGCTGGCCGTGGTGCCGCCGAAGCCGGCGCTGGTGCCGCTGGCGGCCGACCCGGCGTTCCTCGCGCGGTTCGGCGCGCTGTCGGGCGCATCGTTCGATGCCGTCACTGCCGTGGCCGCGGCGGACAACGCGGCGGATGGCGTGTTGAACAAATCCGCACGCAAGTTGCCGCGCTTTCGCGAATCGGTGCTGCTCACCCATCGCGGCCTGTCGGGGCCGGCGATTCTGCAGATTTCTTCGTACTGGCAGCAGGCGGGCGGGCGCGGAGCGATCGAAGTCGATCTGCTGCCCGAACTGAACGCGCGGGAATGGCTCGATAGCCATAGGCTGGAACCCGCATGGATAGGCGATCTGCTGGCAGGCATGCTGCCAAGGCGCGTGGCGCTTGCCTTTGCGGCTGCCCATGGCTGGGATCGGCCACTGGCGCAGCTTTCCAGCAAGGTGGTCGGCCAAATCGCGGCCACGCTGAAACACTGGCGCATCCAGCCGTCGGGCACCCTGGGCTTCGACAAGGCAGAAGTCACGCTGGGCGGGGTCGATACCGATGGCCTGTCGCAGCAGACGATGGCGGCGAAGTCGGTGCCCGGACTCTATTTCATCGGCGAGGTGGTGGATGTGACCGGCTGGCTCGGCGGCTACAACTTCCAGTGGGCGTGGTCGTCGGCCGTGGCGGCGGCCGAGGCGCTCTGATCAGAGGTTGTGAATAAATCTACTGCGCCCCCCGATCGCGGCGTCGCGTGCTCGTTCGCTCCTCGCCTATCTATTCGATATGTCTCGTCGCTCACTGCGCGGCTCCTTGCGCTGGGGGTGCTCGCTACGATTTCTTCACAACCTCTCAGCGCAGCGTGAAGTAGATGGTGGCGCCGCGATCCGGCGTGGCCTCGGCCCAGACCTTGCCGCCGTGGCGGTTGACGATGCGCCGCACCGTCGCCAGGCCGATGCCCGTACCGGGAAACTGCGAAATGTGGTGCAGCCGCTGGAACGGCTGGAACAGCCGTTCCGCATAAGCCGGATCGAAGCCGTCGCCATTGTCCGCGACGAAAAATGCGCTGGTCCCCTCGACCGGCCGACAGCCGAACTCGATCTGTGCCGGTTCGCGCTTCAGGCTGAACTTCCAGGCGTTTTCGAGCAGGTTCTGCAACACCAGTTCCAGCAATACCGGATCCCCCTGCGCGCTAAGACCGGGTTGCAGCGTCCATTCGACCCGCCGCGCCGGTGCGAGCGTGGACAGATTCCTGCGCCAGCGCTCGGCCAGCGCGGACAGGTCAACCGTCTGGCTGCGCAAGTCGCCGCGCGATATCTGCGCCAGCTTCAGCAGGTCGTCGATCAACGCCGACATGCGCTGGATCGCGTTGCGGATGCGCCCCAGATGATGCCGACCGATTTCGTCGAGCTTGTCGCCGTAGTCCTCGACCAGTATCTGGGAAAACCCGTCGATGCCGCGCAACGGAGCGCGCAAGTCGTGCGACACCGAATAGCTGAAGCTCTCCAGTTCCGCGTTGGCCGACTGCAACTCCGCAGTGCGCTGGCGCACCCGTTCTTCGAGTTCGTCGTTGAGATCGAGCATGCGCGCTTCCGCGTCTTTGCGTTCGGTGATGTCCACATCCATGCAGAACACTTCCGAGACCCGGCCCTCGTCGAACACCGGAAACAGCGTCGACACCAGCCAGAATTCGCGGCCATCGCCGAGGCGGCGCACCTGCCACTCGTCCGGGCCATGCGCGGTGCCGCTGCACCACACCTGTTCGATCTGCGCCATGATCGCGTCGATGGCACCGCCGCAATCCATCACTTCGCTGAAATGGCGACCCATCGCCTGCTCGCGCTCGATGCGGAACAACTGCTCGCTGGCGCGATTCCAATGGCGTATCCGGCCGTCCCGGCTCATGCCCTGGATGGCGACCATGGGTGTGCATTCGATGACCGATTCGAAGCGCGCCAGCGCGTCATGCGCGCTTCGCTCGGCCTGCAAACGGCTGGTGATGTCGATCATGACACCGACCAGCCCTTCGAATCCGCCGTTGGGCAGGCCGATCGGCGCCTTGTAGAACATCAGGTCGCGCAAGCTTCCGTCGGCGCAATTCAGTTGTCCCTGATAGGTTTGCGGGTTGCCGGTCAGGAAGAGTTCTTCATCCGTTTGCGCGCAGTGGGCGGCCAGATGTGGCGCCGCCAGATCAAAGATCCTGCGGCCGACGACGGCAGAGCCCGGCAGGCCGAGGAAGTCGAGAAATGCATGGTTGGCGCCGGAAAATCGCCCGTCCGGGTACTTGGTGAAAATCGGTGCGGGCACCAAGTCGAGCAGCCGACGCAAACGGTGGGCGTCGGCACGCAGCGCCGCGGTCTCGCCCCGCGGCGACTCGGCCGGCTGAACCATGCCATCCAGATGGGTGGCGCGTCCCACGGCATCGAAAGCGGGCATGCCGCTGTCGTGGACCCAGCGTTCCTGTTGTCCGCTCGAAGAGGCCAGGCGGTAGATCAGCGAATAGCTCGTGCGCGAGGCGATTGCGGTGTCGATCGCCGCACGCACTGCGGCGCCGTCATGCGGGTGGACCAGCGCGTCCAGCGCGTCCACCGCAATTGCTGCGCCGGTTTCATGTGCATCGAGCAGCGTGGCGGGATTGCGCGAGGCGTAGGCCAGACGGCGCGGAAATTGCGTGGCACAACGGTAGACCAGGCCGGGCAATCCGCCCATTACGCAATCTGCATCAACGCTGATGGCTGGCTCGATCATGATCGTCGGTGCTCTGGCGGCTATTCGAATTCGTATGCGGCGAGTCCGGCTGTCCGCGACCGCGGGCATGCGCGAAGTATAGCCGGGTTTGCCCTGGCCGGCGGTGGACACGAAAAAGGCCACCCGGGGGTGGCCCTGCCGCCGCGGGTTTGCCGACTACCAGCCGCGGGTGCCGTTGCGATGGCTGCTGCGATTGGCCTCGCCGGTGGCTCGCTTGGCCGCGAACGCGCCCGCCGGTTTGCCGCCCGGGTGGGCGCTGGAGCTGCGCCGCTCTGCCGGTCGCGCACCGCTCGGGCGCGGCCGGTCGCTCGGTTCGAGGCCGGCGATCACGCTGACCGTGATCGGCTGATCGGTATAGCGCTCGATCAGGCGCACCCGATGGCGTTCCGCATGCATGGCCAGCGACACCGCTACGCCTTCGCGCCCGGCGCGGCCGGTGCGGCCGATGCGATGCACATAATCCTCGACCTGCTTGGGCAGATCGAAATTGATGACATGGCTGATTCCCGGCACGTCGATGCCGCGCGCGGCGACATCGG
>WBZS01002003.1_pt1 | contig 12396 bp, 4 predicted proteins | sample 5204201 | NCBI WGS metagenome assembly WBZS01 (sample SAMN12344357, study PRJNA552823) | activated sludge metagenome | biome: Activated sludge suspended growth; feature: Nitrification reactor; material: Wastewater; isolation source: activated sludge from nitrification reactor of wastewater treatment...
ATGAAAACTGCTGAAAGTCCTTGGATATCCTGAAAACTCTGATCTGTTTCTGTGGCAATTATCTGTCATTCCATAAGAATAACCAAAAACACTGGCTAACACTTCCGCAGCCACAGCTCCAAAAGTAGCGTGTCCTGATGGGTACGCCGGAAATGAAGGGGAAATACCTTTGTCCCCGGTGTTAGGATTTTCAAGGTTAGGCTCCCAGCTTGGGTCAATTAATCTTTTTATATATGATTCAGGTCTTTCTATGTTGTAGTAATATTTTGAATTCCAACAACCTATGGCTGCATCATGCAGTGCAATACCAACTTTTGCATTGGCAACAATAGCATTTTCCAGGCTGGTATTTTCATTTTGATACACCTGATTAGCTATTGCAATAAATCTTGTAGGCGGTGAAAATGTAAGACCAAGCAGGTCATCACTCCAAAACTCTCCTACCCATTCTGTCTGGTAGGATAAAGAAGGTGTGTTTTGGGCCATTACTTCTACAGCTTGCGTATAAAGGGTTGATCCTGGTTTTTCGCTGTATTCACCTATATATGTTCTATAGTCTTTGCAAATCTTCATATCTTCTTTAATGGCCATAGTTTTCCCTTTACCCCAGTAAGGAAACATACCTTCTCCTGGTCCTGGTATGGTTGGCGTCCAAGCTCCTGGTTGCTTTAATCTTTCTCTCCAGTTATTTTGTTTGAACGGATCTTTGTATCCATCAAATGTAGCAGCGTCAGATTTCATCCAATCCCAAAAAGCGGCAGCAACTGCTTCGCCGTGATTTTTTGATCTGATAAAGACTTCCTGACCTGAAATTTCCAGATATGCTTTTTCATTCTTATCCGCAAGTTCTTTGATTCTTGTGTAAAGTGTTTTATCTACCTCCGGGAGCAGTCTGCTGTAAAGGTAATTATTAACTGCATTGACGACAGTAGGCCAGTGATATTCCTGATTAGCAAAGGTTTTTGGGACACTCAATCCCTGATAACGAGAAGCCAATGAAGCATATTCCGGCATACCAGAAATGCAAGCCTCATAATTAGCCAGTCCAAGATATCCCAGTGCATTGGCAGTAGGGCAAGGCCTGTAACCCGCAGCATATCTTTCTATATCCATCCAAAGCGTGTTCCATTCATGAACTACTTTATAATCAAATTGATTTACCGTTTTAGTAACGGATGCTGTATTTTCGTCCAGAATATCTTTTTTACAAGAACTGAATCCTAATGATAGGACAAATAAAAGCAATACAATCTTGGTAAATTTACTCATTGGTAAAATATTTAAATTAAATTCGAAATGTTTTTGGACATAAAAACGACGCAAATCTAATCAGAATTGCTATATCTAGTGTAAGTTATATTGATAATTTTTGTATAATTTTTGTCAGTTTGGCATAGTTTATTATAAAATTTTGTAATACTACCTTATACACATGTGATAATTTGTCATGTAAATTAAATTTGTCGACCCGAGTAATAAAAAGTGTAAATAGTTTAACATCAATTCTCGTTGCCTTTTTTTGTTGTTTTAATAAGCTAATTAGCAAAATATATGCAATAGTTTAATTTAAAAAGCAAGGCAAAACAGTGATATCCATCCACACATTATAAGGTTTTATCCTAACATTTTGACCTTAAAGTCACGACGATATCCGATCAATAATGATAAAACTGTTCAGTTTACTTTTAACAAATGATAAGGCTATTGATTACCTTAAATTATTTATTGAAGGGCAAAAACCTAATTGCTTAACCTTTCCGGTTCAAAGTTTATTTTACCATTTGACTAAAACATATCTGATCTTCCTCCTGATAAGATATCTCTTTTTTGTACTTTTGTGCGTTTATTTGAAAACAAGGTATTTAAATGGTTATTCTAGACAAAGTAAGAACTAAGTTCGCACAGGGAATCAAAGAATGTTTTGATCTGGAAATGAGTATAGATGACATTCCAGTCAATGAGACCAGAAAGGAGTTCAGCGGGGATTATACTTTTGTGATTTTCCCACTTGTCAAAAAATTGCAGAAAAGTCCCAAAGAAATCGGGGAGCTGTTGGGAAAATGGATGTTAACCCATAACGATTATATCAGTGCTTATGATGTAGTACAGGGTTTTATCAATTTTACTTTCAAAGATGCATTCTGGAAAGAAGTATATTATGCTGTCAAAAGTACAGAAAATTTTGGCTTCAGCAAACCCAATGGCAGGAAGGTGATGGTAGAATTTTCCTCACCCAATACAAACAAACCTTTGCATCTGGGTCATATCAGAAACATCCTGTTAGGCTGGTCATGCAGCAAAATACTGGAAGCAAACGGTTATGAAGTCATCAGAACACAAGTAATTAATGACAGAGGCATTGCTATATGTAAAAGTATGTTAGCCTGGAAAAAATTCGGGCACAGCGAAACGCCGAAGTCTACAAATATAAAAGGTGATCACTTTGTAGGAGATTATTATGTAAGATTTGAAAAGGAGTTTGTTCAGGAATATGAGGATTTTCAATTTTCTGATATAGGCATTTCTGTCTATGAAGCAAAGAAAAAAGAAGGCCAGGATAAAGCAGCTTTCTTCAAGGAATATAAAAATACTTATTTTAATACTTATAGCGAGCTTGGTGCAGAAGCCAAAAGAATGCTCCTGGACTGGGAAGCCGGTGATCCTGAGACTATTGCTCTGTGGCATCAAATGAATCAATGGGTATATGAAGGGTTTAACACCACTTATGATGCCTTAGGAGTAAAATTTGATACGCTTTATTATGAATCAGAAACATACCTTTTGGGTAAAAAAGCTGTGGATGACGGACTGGCAAAAGGCGTATTTTATCAGGAGGCTGACAGTAGTGTATGGGTTGATCTGACAGATGTAGGTATGGATAAAAAGATCGTACTCCGTAGCGACGGTACTGCGGTATATATAACTCAAGATATCGGTACGGCGCAGCAGAGATATGAAGATTATGGAATAGACCAGATGGTTTACACCGTAGCTGATGAGCAGGATTATCATTTCAAAGTTTTATTTGAAATACTCAGGAGATTGGGTGAGCCCTTTGCCGATGGCCTGCATCATTTGTCATATGGTATGATAGATCTGCCTACCGGAAAGATGAAGTCAAGAGAAGGCACGGTGGTAGATGCAGATGACCTGATAGCCGAAGTTATAAAAGAAGCGGGTGATATGTCCGCTGAAAGAGGTGAAATAGCTGCGTTGAATATTGATCAGCAAAAAAATATTTTAAGGCAAATAGGAATGGGGGCGTTAAAATTTTTTATAATAAAAGTGCAGCCTCAAAAAAGAATGATATTTGATCCCAAAGAATCAGTAGACATGCAGGGACAAACCGGTCCTTATATTCAAAATGCGTATGTAAGGATTCAATCCGTAAAAAGAAAATCCAGTGAATCCGGAAATACGAATATTAATGGTTACGAAGGTCTGCAGGAGCAGGAAAAAGCCTTGTTAAAACAGCTGATAAGTTTTCCCGAAATAGTGAGAGAGGCCGGAGAGAAATATGATCCCTCCTCGATAGCCAACTATACCTATTTAATGGCCAGGGATTTTCACAGATTCTATCATGATGTGCGAATACTGAATGCTGAATCGACTGAAGCCAGGACCTTCAGAATTGGCCTTAGTGATGAAGTTGGAAAAGTATTATTAAAAGCTTTTGATCTATTGGGAATTGAAATGCCTGAACGAATGTAGCAAACCTAATCCTTTTTTAATCAATAACAATATATTTCAACCCAAGCCTTAACCAAAATTTTAACTATAATTTAAATCTCAAATTTATCCTTAACATTAGAAAATGTCTGAAGAAAAAAGAGAATCGCTCAACTTTATAGAGCAAATCATAGAGGAAGACCTGAAAGCAGGTAAACATAACGGACGTATTCTAACACGTTTTCCGCCTGAACCCAATGGTTATCTTCACATCGGTCATGCCAAAGCCATCTGTATCAATTTTGAGACAGCTAAAAAATATGGAGGCAGTACAAACCTAAGGTTTGATGATACTAATCCAACTACAGAAGAAACGGAATATGTAGACAGTATTCAGAAAGATATTAAATGGCTGGGATTTGAATGGAATAACGAGCCTATGTATGCATCGGATTATTTTGGTAAATTATATCAGTTTGCCATTGATCTGATAAAAAAAGGACTGGCATATGTAGACGACAACACTGCTGAGAATATTGCGGCAATGAAAGGTAGTCCAACAGAGCCCGGTCAAGAAAGTTCTTATAAGACAAGGAGTATTGAAGAAAACCTTAGGCTCTTTGAACAAATGAAAAATGGGGAATTTCCTGATGGTTCAAGGGTATTGCGTGCAAATGTGGACATGAGTTCACCCAACATGCTAATGAGAGACCCGATTATATACAGAATCAAAAAAGAGCATCATCACCGCACCGGAGACGACTGGTGTATTTATCCGATGTATGACTTTGCTCACGGACAGTCAGATTCTATCGAGGGTATCACTCACTCACTTTGTTCACTGGAGTTCATCCATCACAGACCGTTATACGATTGGTTTATTGAAAAACTGGAAATTTTCCCATCCAGGCAGATTGAATTTGCGCGTATGAATGTGGAATATATGATCACATCAAAACGAAAATTGCTTAAGCTGGTGAATGATAACTACGTCACCGGGTGGGATGATCCTCGTATGCCAACTATCTCCGGAATGAGAAGGCGAGGGTATCCACCAGCCGCCATCAGGACATTTTGTGATAAAGCAGGAGTGGCAAAGAGGGAAAATACTATTGAGATCAATCTGCTCGAAGCATGTGTACGGGAAGAACTTAATAAAACCGCGGACAGAGCTATGGTGGTTCTTGATCCAATTAAAGTGATCATCACTAATTTTCCTGAAGGAAAAACTGAAAAGCTGGTATCTGAAAATAATCCTGAGGATCCGTCAGCAGGCAACAGAGAAATATCATTCAGTCGTGAGTTATACATTGAGCGTGAAGACTTCATGGAAAATCCGCCACCTAAATACTTCAGAATGACACCGGGAGCAGATGTCAGATTAAAAAATGCATATATTCTTCATTGTACGGGTACTGATAAAGATCAAAACGGCATCTTGAATACCATATATGCAACATATTACGCGGAAAGTAAATCCGGAGAAGATGTATCTGGGATAAAACCCAAAGGTACTTTGCATTGGGTATGTGCTACAGATGCAAAATCCTGTGAAATCAGGTTATATGACAGATTATTTACCGTACCTGACCCTACTGAAAATGAAGAGAAGGATTTTGTGGAGTATTACAATGCTGATTCCCTCAAAATATTACCTAATGCTTTAATGGAATCGGGTCTCTCAGATACTGTAGCCGGAAAACAATATCAGTTTATACGCCAGGGATATTTTTGTACTGATGAAGACAGTACACCAGATAAAATAGTATTTAACAGGACGGTAGGGTTGAAAGATAGTTACGCTAAAGAGATAAAGAAGAGTTAATCCACATCTGCGAGAATCAAAGGTCGTGACAGTGTTTCTTCCAGTGAAATAAAAGTTTCGGTACGCTGAATCCCTTTTATATTTTGTAGTTGTTTGGAGAGAATATCGCGTAGGTGTTCAGTATCTTTGCAGATGATTTTGGCAAATATGCTGTAATTGCCGGTAGTATAATGAGCGTCAATTACTTCAGGTATTTTTTTAAGTTCAGCTTTTACTGATTCGTACATATTGGATTTTTCCAGATAGATACCAAGAAATGCCGTGATATCAAAACCAAGATTACTATAATTTAAATCAGCTCTGACAGCTTTTATAAGTTTAGAATCGGTAAGTTTTTTTACCCGAACATGAACAGTACCTGGTGAAACAAATAACTTTTTACCTATTTCGGAGTAAGAAAGTTTTGCGTCTTTGGCAAGAATAGACAAAATTTTGGAATCAATTTCATCCAGTTCAATATGTTTTTTTTTAGAGATCATTCGGTATTTTTGTACAAATGTAGGAGATTATTCAGGAAATAGCTCAAAAAGTAAAAAATGTTTAATTAATATTTAGAATACACATTTAAGATAAATTTGATTTTTTAACGTGTTTATTTTATTTTTCTTTTAATTGCCACATGTAATTCGCATGAGAAAATAATCATCACTATTTGTGTGCCTACTTCTCATGCTCATTTCATGTGTTTAAATTTATTTTTATTTCTAAGGCCACATGGAATCCCCATGATTTAATCATTGTGGTTTGTGATGTATGCATCATGGGAATTTCATCTGTTTATTTTTTATTTATTTATTTAAGGTCAGATGGAATTGACAACTTGTTTTTTATCTTTTGTGTTGCCGAACTCACGTTTCGAATGAAAATAATTATCATTACTTGCGTGCTTATTGCTCATGCTGATTTCATGGTTTTATTTTTTAAATTTTTTTATGGTTAAGTCCGCAAGTAAACAATTATAAAAATATTCCTATAAATTTTATGTTTGCAACCAGCAACTCATAGCACATTTTATGGATAACTGAATAGCTGTATAAAAGCTAAAATTTTTTAGGGTGCAAAATTAAGAAGTTTTCACTTCAAAAAGTAAATTTTAGCTGCATCATCTCCATGAAAACGACAAATTAAATGTAAAATTGTTTAAAATCGACGCATTTAGAATTCTCAGAACTTTAGTGCGCCTCCAGCCAGTTATTACCTGTTCCCATTTCGACAAGTATAGGCACTTTCAAATCCGGGATGGCGTTTTTCATTTTTTCTTCTATGATGGCTTTGACCTGTTCCAATTCAGGTTTATATACATCAAATACAAGTTCATCATGTACCTGCAATACCATTCTGGATTTAAATTGATGTTGATAAAAAGCTTCGTGAATGTGAATCATTGCTATTTTGATCATATCAGCTGCAGTTCCCTGGATCGGGGTATTGATAGCTATCCTCTCAGCATTACTTGCTGTCAGCGAATTTCTGGAGTTGATGTCTCTAAGATTTCTTCTTCGCCCCAGTAGTGTCTTAACATATCCCGACTCTCTTGCCATTCGTACGGTTTCATCCATGTAGTTTTTAAGTCCGCTGAACTCCCTGAAATAGCTTTGTATGAGTTCTGTAGCATCTTTTCGGGATATGCCAAGTTGTCTGGAAAGGTTGGTGGCACCGGCACCATAAGTGATTGAAAAATTGACAGTTTTTGCATTTCGCCTTTGATCTGACGTCACTTCATCATAAGGCACACTATACACTTTGGCTGCAGTTGCTCTATGGAAATCATTACCTGCAATAAAAGCTTCCAACATCGCCTGATCGTTACTAATCTCTGCGATGATTCTCAACTCAATCTGCGAATAATCTGCAGAGAGTAAGATAAAATTTTCATTTCTTGGTACAAAAGCTTTTCGGATTTCTCTTCCTGCCTCATCTTTTATAGGGATATTCTGAAGATTGGGATTTTCTGAACTTAATCTGCCTGTAGCAGCCCTTGCCTGATTAAAATTACTGTGTACACGACCTGTTTTGGGGTTGACCATTAAGGGTAAGGCATCCACATAGGTAGACTTCAATTTTGAAAATTTGCGGTGCTCAAGAATAGTATCAATCACAATATGCTCACCTGCCAGTTCAGTAAGCTTATCAAAATCTGTTGAATATTGCCCGGTAGATGTTTTTTTCCAGCGGTAAGGTACCTTCAGGCGATCAAACAAGACTTCACCTACTTGTTTTGGAGAAGCAATATTAAAATGAACACCTGCATTTTTGTAAATCTCTTTTTCTTTTTCAATGATCAGCTTCTCCAGTTCTTTTGAGTACTCGTTCAGAAAAGTGGGTTCAATCTTTATTCCTTCATACTCCAGATCGCATAAAACCCGGATCAAAGGCTCTTCTATTTTTTTATATAAATCATCCAGTTCATTTTCCTGCATCATTTTTTGAAGTACGGGGACAAGTTGCAAAGTAAGATCAGCATCTTCGCAGGCATATTCTTTTACTTTTTCTATGGCAACATCGCGCATGCTGAGTTGATTTTTACCACCTTTGCCTATAAGGTCTTCTATGGGTACCATCTTATAATCCAGATAAGACTCTGTGAGATAATCCAGTTTATGTCTGAGGTCAGGTTCACACAGATAGTGGGTGATCATAGTATCATAATATGGCCCGGCTACTTCTACACCATACCACTTCATCATAGTCATATCATATTTGATATTTTGTCCTATCTTTTTGATGCCCGGATTTTCAAGGACATTTTTAAATAGTGCAACTGTTGTTTTTGCCGCTTTCTGATCAGACGAAACAGGAACATAATATCCTTCACCCGGCTTTAGTGAGAATGACATTCCCACAAGTTCCGCCTGATGGGCATCAATTCCGGTGGTTTCTGTATCAAAACTAATTTCCTGAGCCTTTTCAAGCAGCGTTATCAGGTCTTTGATCTTATCATCTGTATCGATGAGGTGATAGATATGGGTAGTATTGGAAATATTCTTTTTTGCTATATGGTAATCATCTTTTTTAGTGGTGGATTCATTTACTGGTAGTGCTGATGGTTCAATGTCAAAAAGCGATTGCTGTACTCCTAACCCGCTTTTGGGCTCCCCGCTGGTCAGGTCATAGCCCAGGATTTGCTGTGCCAATGTTCTGAACTCCAGTTCAAGGAAGATTTCCTTCACTTTTTCACGATTGATAGGATCCAGATTAAACTTTTTTGCATCAAACTGGATGGGAGATTCGATATTGATGGTTGCCAATCTTTTAGACATCAAAGCCTGATCTGCAAACTGTATTACATTGTCCTTTTGTTTACCTTTGAGTTTATCTGCATTTGCTATAATATTTTCAACAGAACCATATTCTTTCAGCAAGGCTATTGCAGATTTTGGGCCAATTCCAGGGATGCCCGGGATATTATCTACGCTGTCTCCCTGCAATCCAAGTACATCTATGACTTGTTCTACACGCTCTATGTCCCAATTGGCTAATATCTCTTTTTCGCCAAGAATTTCTACTTCATTGCCTTGTCTTCCGGGTTTATACATGTATATTTTAGGAGATACCAATTGTGCGTAGTCCTTATCAGGAGTCACCATATACACAGTGTATCCTTCCATTTCTGCTTGTTTTGCGAGGGTTCCTATGATGTCATCGGCTTCATAATTGGGTACCATGACTACCGGAATATTAAAGGCTTCAACAATTTGGGGAATGTATTTCATGGCAATAGTGATGTCTTCGGGCTGCGCGTCACGATTTGCCTTGTACTGAGGATAATACTCATGCCGGAATGTACCCCCTTTCGGATCAAAAGCTACGGCTATATGTGTAGGCTTCTGATTTACCATAAGGTCCCAAAGGGTACGGACAAATCCTGTTACTGCTGATGTATTGACCCCTTTGGAGTTGATAAGTGGACGGGTGATAAATGCAAAATGGGCCCTGTAAACCAGAGCATGACCATCGAGTAGAAATAATCTTTTATCTTCCATTAATAATTAAGTTTAACTAACAAACACCAAAGGTAAATATAAAAACTGAAAAAGGGATGCACCGAAACGATGCATCCCATAGGAATTAATTTAAGCAAATTGTTGTTACTCGAGGCCGATCATCTTCTTGGTTCCAACATTTGCTCCACTTTCAATTTGATAGATCATCACACCTTTAGATGGAAGATCATCTCTTGTAAGTATAAAGCTATTAATGCCTTTACCAAAAGATCCATTGTTTTTATAAATTACCTGTCCTGTCACATCAAATACTTTGAGGGTAGCATTTCCTGCTACAGGCAAGTTGAAAGAAATAATTGTTTTGTCATTGAACGGGTTAGGCTCATTTTGGTAAACTGTAAACGCAGAGACATTTTCTTTTCCGCCAAATCTTAGGGACAATTTGTTGGTCTGGAGTACATCTCCTGTGTAAACTTCCGCTGAAGTTACATTAGAATTGATAGAAATCAAATCAGAAATATTTCCTTTTACCTTAGGTATGATATTTAAGGTAAGGATCTCATTGCCGTTTACAGCCTTTACATCGTTCCAGCTCACAGTATATTTATTATCTGTGAGTTTGGCAATATTACTGTCACTTATCTTTTGTCCGCTTACATACACATCAGCAAGGTCAGCATTGTTGAGTGTAAGAGTAAACTGCATACCATACACCTGATCGATATCAGTATTAAATACTACTGATTGTAATTCATTGGCAGTTACAGCTTTATTTTCTGTGACAAGTTCTGTTTTACCTCTGGTGTCAGTGCTTTGATTGTCTATATTTCCTTTTGCAGAATTATTGACATCGCCTACTTTCACTGCTACAAAATTCTGATTGGTAGCTATCTGGTTCAGATCTTTTAACTTGATCTTTTCATTCAATGGCCAAGGATTATTTGCATCAGCAAAACTTTGGGTTTTGTCTATAAACTTCCAGCTGTCTGTTTTTGGCAACTGAGCATAAATGCCCAGAATCAATTTTCTGAGTTCTGTAAGGTCTGATGCTGTCACTTTCTCATCACCATTGGCATCTGCAGCAACCAGATTATAAGGTCCTTCAAGTTTTTCAAGTCCTAATATGTGTCTTTGAATCATTACAAGATCCAGAGTACTCACACCATTCAGATAATCATCCGTTTTTTTACCAGCGATAGTGTAGTCGTAATGCATAGAAGCATTGTTGAATGTGTACTCTCCGCTTGCTGTGGTAACTGTTGATTTCAGTAACTCTGGTACCCCATTATCCAATACAACTTCAGCATTTTTGATACTCTGACCATTGTTTGATACCAATTTGCCACTGACACTTGTAGTTTGCACTGGACCACATGCCCCTTGATTATCCAGAAGACTAAGTTTTACCATACAGAATTCATAATTCAGTTTTTCATCCCAAACGGTCATCTTTACATCTACTGAAGGTAAGCTGCTGCACCCGAAAACTTTACCTGAAGACTTGGTCGCTGGTATCCATTTCTGTGCGTTTCCGGCGTTGTATTCAGCTAAAGTTGCTTCAATACCCGCTCCTTTGAAGTAGTGCGACTGATTCAGTTTAGTGAGTACAGGATTAGCCTCGTCAAACGTGTACAATAGATTGCCCTTAGATGTACAGTTGTCAGAAGAACCTACATTGAAGTCCACAGCCCACAATTCAACCTGTCCGTTTTGCATGAGAGCAGAACTGATGCTAAGGCAATATGGTGAAGGTTTCTTCTTATCAGCTACTGAAAAGTTTTGGGTACATGTGGTGACATTACCGCATCCATCTACTACTTTCCAGGTTACTTTATGGCTTGATGCACCTCCTATTATCTCTGGTATGGTGATACTTACTGCACTTCCTTTACTTGTTGGTGCTACATATCTGTCATTAAATCCATTACCATTGGTATCATTGCCCAGATTAGTATCATTTGATGGCAGGAATGATGAATATTCCAGATCAGTAGTGCCGTCACCCCAAAGGTCCACAAAAACGATCCACTTTAATAAACCTGAACTGCACTGACCCTGATCGTCTGCCGTCTGGGTTATCACCAAATCTTTGACATCACAAGTACTGCTATTTACTTCATAGGTTTTTGGTTCACAGGATCCCAGAGTTGGTCTCTCATTATCTACCACTTTGATTACCTGAGTTCTGTACCAAATACCGGGGGCAGATCCTGGTGCTCCAGAATAGTTTGCATTATATGTACACCAGTTGATCACAGTCCAATGGTTGAGTATTTTCAGGCAGGCACCGCTTTCAAAATAGAAAGTGTCACTCTTCAGACTCAACCCTACCAGATCACATGTGCCGCTTACCCATGTAGGTTTCACTGTAGCAAAATTATCAGCGCAGTTAGTCGTAGCGTCTGATGGCCATGTAATATTATTTGCTCCAAATACACCAGTCGGGCTATTTTTGTAAATCCTTTGTACACACTGAATACTTGGGTTGCCTCTTATAAACCATGTCCTGTTGATGGTGCCGGCTCCACAACTATTGGAAAGATCCTGGTCTCTGTAATCTACGCTCAGATCAACACAATTGGAATATGCTCTTGCTCTGCCTGTCAATGATAGGTTGCTCGCATCACCATCACAGTTGATAGTAACATCTGAAGGGCAAACCAGCTTTGGAGTCAATTTATCTTCTACTCTAACATTAACCCAGGTTTCATTATAGTTATCGGTATGGCCATCGATAGTATCTCCGATGATTCCTGAAGAGTTGCCATCGTCCCATACTCTCATCCATACCTTAACTATTCCGAAAGGTACCAGACCTTCTCTGTTGGTGATATCATCCCAACAGAATTTTACAAATAATCCATTATCCGGATCGTAGTTAGGGCTTGCTGGATTTTTGGATCCATCATCTGGATGTCCATCAGCATTGTATGTTTTATTTCCTGTGTAACCACAGCC
>WBZS01001375.1_pt2 | contig 12393 bp, 9 predicted proteins | sample 5204201 | NCBI WGS metagenome assembly WBZS01 (sample SAMN12344357, study PRJNA552823) | activated sludge metagenome | biome: Activated sludge suspended growth; feature: Nitrification reactor; material: Wastewater; isolation source: activated sludge from nitrification reactor of wastewater treatment...
CAGCGACCGATGGCGCGCACGGCCTCTTCAACGGCGGCGAAGAGCGCGGCGGCCACGCCCCTGCCCTGCGCGCCTTGAGCGGTGCAGATCCAATACAGATCGACGGCGCCCTGCGAGAGCGCGGTCGGTCCCCAGCACGCGAAACCCAGCAGGGCCTCGCCTTCTTTACAGCTCAGGAAGTTGTAGCCGCTGACGGCCGGGTCCTTGAGGTAGCCCTGGAAGAGCTCGTCGACGGTGCGGACCTCTTCGTCATTGAAGACGCCGACCGAGCGCGTCGCCTCCAGAATCGCGGGCAGATCGTCGGGGTGCGACGCGCCAATGCTCAGCGCGCTCATGCCGGTGCCGGCCCGCCGGCGTACGACGTGTAGACGCCGGGTCGCAGGTCGTGGCGATCGATCGCGGCGTTGAGGATCATGTTGATCAGCTCGGTGTAGCCGATCCCGGCCGCGGCCGCCTCAAGCACAAGGTCGCTCAGACCCGGCGCCAGGCCGGGCAAAGGGTTGATCTCGAGGATGTACGGGCGATCGTTATCGTTTGAATCCAGTCGGAAGTCGATGCGCGAGACGTCATAACACCCGAGCACGCGGAAGACCGCGGCCGTCAGCCAGTTGAGCTCCTGCACCTGCTCGGGGCGCAGCGGCGCCGGGCAGAGCAGCTCGACCTTGTCGGCCAGGTCGGTCTTGAGCGTGTTGGTGTAGACGGCCTCGCTCTCGCGGTACGGCTCGAGGTTGACCTCGAGCGGCGGCAGGAACGTGATACCGCCGGCGCGGATCGCGGCCAGCCCGGCCTCCGAGTAATCGCGCGTGCGCTCGCCGAAGTAGTAGCGCGCCGGCAGGCGGCGGCTGGCCGGGCCCGAGAAGTTACCGACCAGGCCGACCGTCACCTCGCGGCCCGAGATGTAGCGCTCGACCAGAGCCGTCTGCTTGTACTTGTCGAGGGTGTAGGCGACGCGCTCGCGCAGCTCGGCTTCATTATTCACGATCGACTGCGCCGTCACGCCCATGCCGGTGCCCTCACGCGCCGGCTTGACGAATAGCGGGAAGAGCATGTCGTCGTCGAGCGGTTCATCGGCGCGCTCGAAGGTCTGAAACGCCGGGGTCGGCAGCGTGTGCCAGTTGAGCACGCGCTTGGTCATGGGCTTATCGAGCGCCAGCGCCAGGCTCATGACGCGTGAGCCCGTGTACGGGATGCGCAACATCTCGAGCAGAGCCGGAACCTGGGCCTCGCGCCCGTCGCCGAAGTGGCCCTCGCAGATGTTGAAACAGATGTCGGGTCTGAACGCGACCAGCTTGGCCTGCAACGCCGCGTCACCCTCGAAAAACTCGGCCTCGTGACCACCCGCCCGGATCGCCTCTTGCAGGGCGTTGACGGTTTTCTCGGAGTCGAGATCGTCCCAATAGTCCTCGGTCATGCCGGGGAGCAGGGGCGCGTTCTTCTTGAGGTTGGCGAGCACCGCGACTTTGTGCCTGGTCATGGTCGCTCCAAGCTGCGGCGACTAGGCCGCAGAATGCGCCGGGGTGGTCGCGGGTTGGGCGACGAGGCCCAGGCGCTTGACGGCAGCGTTGAAGATCGCCTGCAGCATCTGACGGTGCGTCCAGCCCTCGCCCTCGGCGCACAACGTCAGGTCGCTGATCGAGGTCATGCCCGGGAGCGCGTTGATCTCGAGGATCATGGGCTGCAAGTTGTTGTGGATGTCGAGCCGGAAGTCGACCCGCGAGACGTCCAGACCGGCACAGACGCGGAAGGTCTCGACCGACAGACGGCGCACCTCCGCCGCCACGGCCTCGTCGAGCGGGGCCGGGCAGAAGTAGCGGTAGTCGTCGGCCAGGTCGACCTTGAGCTTGTGCGAGTAGAACGGCTCGGTGCCCGGCGGATAGTGGGTGTAGTCGATCTCGGAAATGGGGAAGAAGTGGATGTCGTCTGCCGAGCCGTCGGGCCGCAGGTTGCCGACCAGGCCGCAGGTGACGTCGCGGCCCTCGACATATTCCTCGACCAGCACGCTCTCGCCGTAGGACTCCAGGAGGTACGCGATCTTCTGGCGCAGCCGGCCCTCGTCGCGCAGCATGGCATCGCTGCCGATGCCGATGCCGGTGCCCTGGCGGTTGGGCTTGGCGAAGAGCGCCCGCCCCCGCTCCAGACACTCGCGCAGCGGCGCCTCGAGCGGGGCGTCGGCGGCGAAGAACTCCTGGAAGGCCGGGGTCGGCAGGCCGTGATAACGCAGGATGCGCTTGGTCATGGCCTTGTCCAGCGTCAAGGCCAGACCCATGACGCGGGCGGCCGTGTACGGGATGCCCAGCATCTCGAGCAGCGCCGGCACCTGGGCCTCACGCGAGTCGCCGCGAAAGCCCTCGCACGTGTTGAAGCAGATATCGACCGGGTTCTCGCGCAGCCTGGCGACCAGATCCGGATTGCCCTCGTAAGCCGTGACCTCGTGCCCCAGGGCGCGGATGGCCTCGCAGTAGTCGTTGACGTTCTTGGGCGAATCGAGTTCGTCGAGCACGTCGGCCGGGACGCCGTCGAGATGCGGCGCGTTCTCCTTGAGGTTATAGAGGACGGCGACCTTCAGAGGTCGATGGTAGCCGTTGGTGGAGAAGCGCTGCCAGGTAGATGAAGGTTCAAAAGACGACACGACCGCGATATCCTGACTGATGCCCGCACGATATCTTCATTGGGCTTGATCAGGCGCGATCATACAACGCTTTGCGCCACATGCCTATAGCAAAGTGAACGAAGAGTCGCTGAAGATGATGAGGGCCGGGGGAACACCCCGGCCCTCACTCGATCGACCTATGACTCTTGCGTCTCACCCGGGAGCTGCGCGGGCGGCGCGCTGCTCTCACCCTCGATCAGGTCGGGCGCTGAGCCGATGCCCAGCGGCCGCCACTTGGTCTCGTCGGCGCGCAGGCGGTGCATGCCGCCGCCGCGGTTGTGCACCTCATCGAAGTTCGTCGGCTTGATGAACATGTCCTGGCCCTGCAGCAGCCCGTGCACGCCCGCCTGGCCGGGCTCGGGCCGGCGTTCGATCTGGGCCTCGAGCGGCGCGACCGCGTGCGGGTTGTAGTCGTCGGGCTCGGTGTAGGTTGTGATGTAGCCTTCGTAGTTGCGCAACACGGCCTTGCCCGGCGCAATCGAGATCAGGTAGTTGGGCATGACCGGGATCTTGCCGCCCCCGCCCGGGCCGTCGATGATGTAGGTCGGCACGGCGTAGCCCGACGTGTGGCCGCGCAGGCCCTCGATGATCTCGATGCCCTTGGCCACCGAGGTGCGGAAGTGCCCGGAGCCCTCGACCAGGTCGCACTGATACAGGTAGTACGGGCGCACGCGCATCCGCACCAGATCCTGCACCAGCTTGCGCTGAATGTGGACCGAGTCGTTCACGCCGGCCAGCAGCACGCTCTGGTTCCCGAGCGGCACCCCGGCGCGCGAGAGCTTGTCGCACGCCTGGGCCAGCTCTTCGGTGATCTCGTTCGGATGGTTGACATGGATGTTCATCCAGATCGGATGATATTTGGCCAGCGTCTCGCACAGCTCGTCGGTGACGCGCATGGGCAGGAAGACCGGCACGCGCGAGCCGATGCGCACGATCTCGATGTGATCGATCGCGCGCAACCGCGCGATGATCTCCTCGAACAGCTTGGGCGCCAGGGTGAGCGGATCGCCGCCCGAGAGCAGCACGTCGCGAACCTGCGGCGTGCGCTCGAGGTACTCGATCTGGGCCTCGAACTCCTTGCGCGAGAAGGTCTGGGTCGGGTCGCCGACGATCCGCGAGCGGGTACAGTAGCGGCAGTACGACGCGCACTGGGTGGTGACCAGCATCAACACCCGGTCGGGATAGCGATGCACCAGCCCGGGCACCGGCGAGTGCCGGTCCTCGGCCAGCGAGTCCTCCATCATCGACTGGAACGGCACCATCTCACGGTCGGTCGGCACGACCTGGGCGCGGATCGGGTCGTGCGGGTCGCGAGGGTCGATCAGCGAGGCGAAGTACGGCGTGACATCGACGCGGAACAGGCTCTTGGCGCCAAGGGCTTTCTTCTCGCTCTCGGTCAGCTCGAGCACGTCGGCCAGCTCGCCGAGCGTGTTCAGCCGGTGCGACATCTGCCAGCGCCAGTCGAACCACTTCTCGTCGGGCACATCCTTAAAGAAGGGCGAGCGGCGGCCGGGGGCGAACTTGAGTTTGGACATGACGACACCTCCAACGGCGGTAGATGCGGGGGATGCTTGACGACACGGCTCAAGCACGAGCCGGAGGGTCGTGATCCTGCCGGTAGAAGCCGGCGATGCCAAGGGTGCGGGCTGCGAAAGCCATATTCACAGTGGAGAAATTGTAGCGAGAAACGCGACCGGGTTGACCTTAAAAGGTTAAGTGCGAGGGCAGGGTTCGGCCGGGCTTTGCCCGGCCCACTCCTGCCCTCGCCCCTCTTACCCTAACGCCCCCCAGACTTCGAGCTTGGTGCGCACGCGGCGGATGACTTCGTTGGTGAACTCGCTGGTGGTCGCATGGCCGCCCAGGTCCGGGGTCTTGTGGCCCTCGAACACGGCCTCAAAGACCGATTCGTAGATCGCGCGCGAGGCGCGATCCGCGGCCGGGAGATCGAAATAGGTCAACAAGGCGGCGCCGGCCAGGATCATGGCCATCGGGTTGGCGATGTTCTTGCCCTGCAGGCTGGGCGCGGTGCCGTGCGGGGCCTCGGCCATGACCGCGCGCACCTTGAGCGTGGCCGGGTCCATGCCCAACACCAGCGATTCGGAGCCCGCGATCGTGCCGAACATCTGCAGCACCAGGTCGCTGAGCAGGTCGCCGTCGCGGTTGAGCGACGGGATCACCAGCGCCTCGCCCGAGGTGGTGAGCAACAACGCCATGGTGGCGTCGATCAATTGCGGTTCGTAGGGCACGCCCGGGTGCCGCACGTGCGCGGCGTCCATCTCTTCTTTGAACATGCCCTCGTACACCGGGCTGACCGTGTACTTGGGCCCGCCAAAGACCTTGGCCCCGGTCCGCTGGGCGTATTGGAACGCGAACTCGGCCACCGTGCGGCAGGTCGAGCGCGAGATCTTCTCGGTGCGATACGCCCACTCGTCGTCGCCGACCTGCTCGCGCCATTCCTTGGCGCCGTAGGCGTCGTCGACGGCCATGCGCACGACCGCGATCGGAGCGTGCACGCCGCCGACCGGCCGCACGTTCGGGATGCGCCGGCCCGTGCGCAGGATCACCTTGCCGTCGATCTCCTCGCGCAGGATGGCGTTCGGCGAGCCGACGTCGCCCTTGGTTTCGGGCGTGATGGTGGCGGCCTTGAGGCCGAGGCCGGTAACCGCCATCGCCGCAGCCGCCTCGCGCACGACGGCGTTCTGCGTGGCACGGCGGTTCGCCAGCGAGAGGTCGAAGTGCCGGAACTCGGTCGGCACGCGTGTGACCGATGGATCCAGCACGCGCAACGCCTCGACCAGGAGCTCCTGGCCCGTCTGATCGCCTTCCAACACCGCGACGGTTCGTGTGGTCATCGTCACTCCTGTGAGCCGGGCCGACGTGGGCGAATAGTACTGCGCCGGTCGACTTCGGTCAAACGCCGCACCGACGCCGCACTGTGACGACTGACGTCGTCCCGACATGACCTCAAGCGCGTCGGCGTCCGAGGGGGCGGAAGTCGGTCTTCGAAGGCGCGATGGCCTGTAGGTCAAGTAGCGACGACGTCAGTCGTCACCGGCCCACGAAATCGAACGTGTTCAGCACGTATTGAAACGCCTCGAGGTCGCGCTGGCTGAGCAGGTTGACGGCCACGATCAAGAAGGCGCCTAACTCCTGGTCCTTCGAGGCGGCGACCATGAGTACCAGCACGTTCTTGACCCCGGCGCAGTCCTTGTAGGCCACATATCGCCCTGTGTACTTGGCGTCGTCGTAGAGTTCCTGGGCGGCCTTGGTGCCGCACAACTGCTGAAACTGCGGCTCGACCGATGCCAGGGCCGCGTCAAGGCGTTGCATGGCTTCGGGCCGACCGCTGGTCCCCGCGAACCACAAGCCCGGCACGTCAGCCCGGTCGTTGAAGCCCTGCAGGTCCGGAGACGCGATGATCGAAGGGAAGACACCGCCTTCGAGTTGCTGCGGACTGGTCACGCGGTCCGACCACTCAGCCGGCACGGCGATCCGGAGCACGCCGGTGTCGTCGACGACCGACTCGTAGCTGCTGTACGGCTGGGTATCGCCGGTGACCGGCAATGCCGCCACCTGGGCGCTGAGGGCGTTGGCGAACGAGTACGTGGCCTCGAGTTGCCGGCCGTTCACCTGCCCCACCATCAGCTCCTGGCTCTCGAGCCGCAGCACTTCGATGCCGAGCACGGCGTCGGCCTGATGGCTGCGCAAGACGTCGCAGTACTCCTCCATCGTCCCGCGTCGGGCCAGCGAGATCCCTTCCAGATGCGTGATCAGGTCGCCGGCATGGATGCCCGCCCGGTCGGCCGGAGAACCGGACTTGACCGAGGCGACCCAGACGCCCGCCAGCGTGCCGTCTTCGGAGGTCACGGCCTGGCCGTTGATGCCGATCGAATCGACGTCGATGCCGGCGCGCAATTGTTCGACCACCTCGGCGGCCTCATGCATGTTGATCGCGAAGTTCTGGTCGGTCTGAGCGTTGACGGCGTAGTTGACGCCCACGACCTGACCGGCGCCGTTGAGCAACGGGCCGCCCGAATTCCCCGGGTTGATGCGCGCATCGTGCTGCATCACGAAGTCGAGCGACGCCCACGAGGTGTTGGCTTTGGTCTCGGCCTTGGACACGATCCCGGAGGTCAGTGTGAACTCGGGTTCACCAAGCGGGTAACCCGCAGCCCAGACTTCGGTGCCGACCGGGACGTCTTCGGTGTTCAGGTCCAGGTACGGCAGTTCTTCGTTCTTGGCGTCGATCTGGATCACGGCCAGGTCCCAACACTCGGAGGCGCCCAGCACGCGGGCGCCGTAGCCGGCGCCGTCGAGCCAGACCTCGATCCGCGCCGCCCCGGTGACGACGTGGTTGTTGGTGATCACGACGCCGTCCGGTGAGATCACGAAGCCCGAGCCTGCGCCCACCTGATTGGACTGGAAGCCGGCGCTCGGGTCGACGAAGGTGCCCTCGGCCAGGATCTGGACCGTGGCGCGCTGAGCGTCGCCGGGGGTGCGCACGACGTCGTCGACCGCGGCGGTCTCGGTCGGCGCCGGCGCCGACGTCGGTGGCGCCGTCGTGGCCGGAGCGGGGCCGGTCAGGCTGCAGGCCAGACTGCCGCCGGCCAGAACGATCGCGAGCCCGGTATTTCGCAGACGCGTGTGCGGCATAGTCGCTCCTTCCGGACGGGTTTCGAAACGCGGACGGCGGCGCAGGGGCGCCGCCGTCCGTTTCAGTCCAGGGTCGCCGAGTCTCAGGGCAGGTTGCTGCCCGTGATGACCATCGACGAGATCGCCGAGTCAAGCAGATCGAAGTCGCTGTCGGAATAGATGTAGCCGACGACGTAGATCAGGTAAGCGGTCTGATCGGACGACGGTCGCATCGAGAGCACCACGACCTGCGGACCGTCCGTGCAGCCCGAGAACAGGTCGTACTGGCCTTCGAAGTCGCCGTAGGTGATAACGTCCGATCGGCCTTCGTAGGTGTTGCACTGCTGCATGTAGATCTCGTCACGGTACAGGTCCAGGAACTGGACGTACCCGCCGAGTTGTGCCAGGTCCGATGAGACGCCGAACTCGACACCCGCCTCGAAGCTCGAATCCAGCGCGCCGACGCGGGCCACGTTGTATTGATCAGCGAGCTGATACCAGGAGGTGTCGATCTCCGACCAGATATTCGGCAGGTCTACCTGGAGCGAACCCGTGTCGTCGCTCACCGTCGTGAAGCCGCCCGGATCGACGGTCGTGGTGTCGCCGCCGTTGTTGTCGTCCACCGTGCCGCCGAACGAAAACGACTGGGTCAGTTCGCGGCCGTTGAGCTGGCCTTCGAGCACCTCGCTTGTGGCGAAGCGCAGGACCTTGATCGCCAGAGTCGAGCCGGCGTCATGGCTGCGCAGGATGTCGCAGTAGTCGGTCATCACGCCGCCGCGACCCACCGAGACGCCTTCCATCTCGATGATGATGTCGCCGCCGGTGATGCCGGTCTGATCCGCCGACGAGCCCGACTTGACCGACGAGACCCAGATGCCCTGGATGCTGCCGTCTTCCGACATCACGGCCTGGCCGTTGATGCCGATCGAGTCGACGTCGACGCCGTCGGTCAGCTGCTGGATGACGTCTTCGGCGTCCTGCAGCTTGATCGCGAAGTTCTGGTCGGTGCTGTTGTTGCCGGCGTAGTTCACGCCGACGACCTGGCCGCCCTCGTTGATGAGCGGACCGCCCGAGTTGCCGGGGTTGATCCGCGCATCATGCTGGACGACCGAATCCACCGAGGCCCAGTTCGACTCGCCGTCGGCGCGTTCCTTCGAGATGATGCCGCGCGTGAGCGTGAACTCGGGGTCGCCGAGCGGGAAGCCGGCCGAGTACACGTCGGTGCCCACCGGCACCTTGCCCTCAAACGGCTCCATAAAGGCGAAGTCCGACCCGTTGCCGTCGACCTGAATGACCGCCAGGTCCCAGCACTCCGAGGCGCCGAGCACCTTGGCGCGATATTCCTCGCCATTCAAGTAAACCTTGAGGCGCGCCGAACCGGTGACGACGTGGTTGTTGGTCACAGCCAGGCCGTCCGACGAAATCAGAAAGCCCGAGCCGGCCCAGGCGGCGTTGGCCAGGAAACCCTCAGCGGGTTCGACGAAGCTGCCTTCGGCCACGATCTGGATCGTGGCGTTTTCAGCCTCTTCCCAGCTTCCGATGGCGCCCGAGCTCACCGGCTCGGCCGTCGGCTCGGACACGGCTTCGGTCGGCTTAGGCTCGTCCGTGGCCTTGGGCGCCTCGGTCGGGTTTCCGCCGACGCCGCAGGCCACGGTGGCCAGCACCAGCGCCGTCAGACCCGACAAGATCCTGTACGTCGGTTTGTAAATCATGGCGTCTCTCCTGTGTTAGACGAAACAACTGCGATGAAAGGCGTCAGGCGTTCGAATGGATGGCTAATAAACGGGTAGCTGGTACAACGCTGTGTCGGTCGCCCGGATCGCGATCCCGGCCAGAAACACGGCGATCGCGAAGTAGTACAACGCTTCCAGCCGTGTATCGCGGCCACGTGTGATGGAATACAACCCGGGCAGGCTGATGACTGTGACCACGCCGTAGAGGTAATGGACCCATCCGCGCGCCGGCATCCCGCCTTGCAGATACAAGACCACGCCGAGAACGGCCTGGGCCACGTAAAGCGCTTCCGCTATGACAAGCGCCCCAAAGAAACTGGGCGTCAAGGACTGGTTTCGGATGAAAATGACCAAACTGTAGACCGCGATCAACAGGCTGAAGATCAGACACGCATTCGCCAGGCCGTTGTGGATCAGGATGAGCATGGGCTCCAGAGGGTTGCTGAGTGCGCGACGTCCCTGTCGCTGCGCATTGTACCATTCTGATTCCGCGTCCTTGCATGTTTGCCAGGCTTTCTTACGGGTCCGGGCGGACTTGACCCTCAGTTCTGTTTTTAACGCCCCGCTCGTGCGTTTTTTCACGGACGCGGGTCGCGTTGTGTTCAGACTGGATGTGTCAGGCCCAACTCCACTGTTATACACGTCCCGGCGTCCCGGGCGCACGGGATTCGTTACCCAATTCAGCGGGAGGAAGGTACTGCTCGAGCGTGTCGCCAACGCCAGGCGACGCCGGCCGGGTAGCCCAGCATCTTGGCGACGTCGCCGGCGGCCAGGATCACGGGCAACCAGAACAGCATGGTCAGTTGTTCGCGCCAGTCGTGAGCGCCCCAGATCCGGATCAAGCGCCTCACGGCCCGCGACAGGTAGATCGCGCCGCCGATTGCTCCGATCAGCCACACCCAGGGGCCGAGCGTCAGCGCGCCGATCACGATCAGCGGCAGGCCGATGAGGTAGGTCGCGTAGCGGATCAGGTGGCGCTTGAGGAACAGATCGGCCTTCCCGTCCCCGCGCGCGTAGCGGTAGTACTGAGTGAAGAACGCCTCGAGGCTCTGCCGCGGACGAAACGACGCGCAGGCGCGCGGCGCAAACGCGAATGGTCCGCGCTGCTCGCGGACCTTAAGGTCGAAGATGAGGTCCTCACAGTAATCCAACCACTCGGGATAGCCGCCGGCCTGCTCCCACACCACTTTGAGAAAGGCGACGCTGCGGCTCGATGGCAGAAACGTCTCGGGTCGGACCTCGTCGACGTCGGGCAAGGTGGCGGCGCCCAGCGCGGTCTCGAACTCCGTCCGCGGATCGGAGACGAAGAACCCGGCCACGTGTGAAATCGCCGGAGCGCTGAACGGCGCGATCAGGTGCTCGAGCCAATCCGCCGGCAGCCGCACACCGGCGTCCGTCACGGCGATGACATCGCACCTGGCCGCGCGGATCGCGGCGTTGCGGCCCTCCGAGATGTTGGCGCCGGGCAGTTCCACGATCCGGAGCGGCAGATACGCCTGGCTGGCGCGAAGCAGATCGAGCGTGCCGTCGTGCGAACCGCCGTCGACGATGACGATCTCGTCGGCCGGCCGGGTCTGGGCGATCAGGGTCTCGAGCACGGCCGGCAGGCTGGCGGCCTCATTGAGCACCGTCATGACGAGGGAAACGCGCATGGGGGCGATCATAGCACCGGCTGGTATCATCGCCGCATGCTCACCCTCTCCATCACGGCCCTGTCCCACTCCGGCGACGGCATCGCCCACCACGACGGACGCACGGTCTTCGTGCCCGGCGCGCTGCCCGGTGAGACCGTTTTGGCCGAAATCATCCAGACCAGGAAGGACGTCGCTCGCGCCCGACTGGGTGAGGTGATCATGCCCGCCCCGCAGCGGGTGGCGGCCCCCTGCCCGGTTTTCGCGCAGTGCGGCGGCTGCCAGCTCCAGCATCTGAGCTATGCGGACCAGTTGAAGTTCAAGGAAGACCAGGTGCGTACGCAGCTGCGTCGCCTGGCCGGTCTGAGCGAGGCGCCGGTGCGCCCGATCGTGCCGGCGCCCGAGCCGTTCGGTTACCGGAACCAGGTGCAATGGTCGCTGACCACGGATGGCGGGTTAGGGCTGCGCGGCCAATCCACGCACGAGGTCGTGCCGGTCGAGGCCTGTCTGATCGCTCACCCGGCCATCAACGCCGTGCGCGCCCACCTGGCCCTCGAGCCGGACGCGGGCCTCGAGCGCGTCACAGTCCGCGTCGACGAAACCGGCGACCCTTTGCTCGTGCTCGAGCCGGCGGATGAGACACCGGAGGTCAGCCTCGACCTCGCCATGGCTGCAGCCGTGCTTCGGCCCGACGGCACCGCGTTCGCGCTGGCCGAGCGCGATTGGCTCGACATCGAGGTCAAGGGCCGGCCCTTCCGCGTGTCGGCAGGTTCCTTCTTTCAAGTCAACCTCGCGCAAGCCGAGCGCCTGGTGGATCTGGTGCTCGAGGCGCTCGCGCCCGAGCCGGACCAGATCGTCTTCGATCTCTATTGCGGCGTCGGTTTGTTCACGGCCTTTCTGGCGCCGCGCGTCGCGCAGGTGATCGGCGTCGAGGCCTACGGCCCCGCGATCGACGACGCGGCCATCAATCTGGATGTCTTCGAGAACGTCGCCCTGTACGTTGCGGACGTCGACGAGGTCCTGCCGGCGCTCGACGCCAGGCCGACCGGCGTGGTCGTCGACCCGCCTCGAGCCGGGTTGAGCGCGGCGGCGGCCGAAGCCCTGGGCCGGTCGGACGCGACCCGGATCGCCTACGTCTCGTGCGATCCCGCGACGCTTGCGCGCGACATCGGCCGCCTGGCCCGGCACGGCTACCGACTGGCCTGGGCCCAGCCCGTCGACATGTTCCCCCAGACCTTCCACATCGAGACCGTGGCGTTGCTGGTCAAAGGTTAGTGGGTGTGCCAGCACAAGTTGTCAGGCCATTTTCGGACAGCCAGCCGTGTACACGGATCCCACGGATAGGCACGGATGCCGCGGAGCTGTTGGGTGAGGATTCCGCGTGATCCGTGACGATCCGTGTACAGGATTTGGCCTCGATCTAGAGGCTCCTGACATCCTGCGATCCTGTTGGCGAACCCGATCGCAGGTTGTCAGGAGCCCCGGAACAGGCCGGACCGGTACACGGATGTTCACGGATAGCACGGATCACACGGAAACCTCTCGAATGGCTCCGTGCCATCCGTGAACATCCGTGTGATCCGTGTACAGGGCCAGCCGTCCGAATCCGGTTCGCCGACAGCATCATCCTGCTCGTGCACACGGACAATGGCGCGCCCGTCCCCACAATCGTTCGTGGGTATAATCCGTGTTGATGCCCCCTGCAAAAATCCTGGTCGTCGAAGATATCGACAGTGTGCGAGAGGTG
>WBZS01002263.1_pt1 | contig 12390 bp, 9 predicted proteins | sample 5204201 | NCBI WGS metagenome assembly WBZS01 (sample SAMN12344357, study PRJNA552823) | activated sludge metagenome | biome: Activated sludge suspended growth; feature: Nitrification reactor; material: Wastewater; isolation source: activated sludge from nitrification reactor of wastewater treatment...
TTTGCTTTGTCACCAAAAGATTTTAGGGTCGTCCGAGCCTGAGCGCCAGCGAGGGGACGCTTGAGCCCTCGCTTGGCGCTCAGGCTTGGCAACGCATGACCCAAAATCCGGGTTATGACCGAGCATTAGGGTGTACTGAACATAAGCAAGACGGAACGCTCCATCACGCCGCACGTCGCTGGGTTGAAATGGGAGACATCACCTCGCGAAGGAAATCAAGGATCTGTTCGTTGAACCGCTCGGTGCGAAAGCGAAGTGCATGGTGGCGCAGGTGAGCCGGCGTGAAGCCGTCACGTTCACGTTCGAATCGCTCCACCGCATCGACCAGAGCATCCACCGATTGATCCGGAAAGAAAACGCCCGTCGGATGCGGCGAGTCTCCCAGCCCCACCACCGTTTCGGTCGCGCCACCTTGGCCAAACGCGATCACCGGCGTGCCACACGCTTGAGCTTCGACCGGGACGATGCCAAAGTCTTCTTCGCCAGGGAAGAGTAACGCCTTGCATTTTCTTAGGTGATCGCGGAGCACTTCGGCCGATTGCCAACCTAGAAAGGTTGTCTTCGGCCCCGCCAACGCTCGCAGCTTGTTTTCTTCTTGGCCGGAACCAATGATGACCAAGTTTCGATCCAATCGTTTACATGCTTCGACGGCCAAATCCAATCGTTTGTAAGGTGCAAATGCCGAGAGAACTAGGAAGAAATCCTCGCGCGGCACTGGTGCGGGACAATAAAAATTCGTGTCGACCGGCGGTGGAATGACCACGGCTTCGCGTTGATAGCATTCCTGAATGCGTCTTCGCACGACCTGGCTGTTGGCGATGAAATGGGTGACGTGGGCGGCGGTTCGCCGATCCCATTCCCGCAGTCGGTCGAGCAAGCGATGGATTACCCATGCTTTCATCCCACGCCGTTGAAAATAGGCATCGCGCATATTCCACGCGTAACGCATCGGCGTATGGCAATAACAAACGTGCGGCACTCCCGCGGGTGGGACGACGCCTTTGGCCACGCAATGGCTGCTGCTAAGAACGAGATCGCACGCGGGAAAATCCCAGCCGACGGCCCAAGGCATGATCGGAAGCGCGTATCGATACCAGCGATGGATCCCAGGCAACGATTGCAGGAGACTGGTGTGGATCGGATGGGCTTCGAGGAGCGGACTCAACGACCCTTTTTGGTGAAGCAGCGTGAAGATGGGAGCCGAGGGCCAATGGCCAGCCAGTGCTTCGAGCACCTTTTCGCCGCCGCGCATGCCCGTAAGCCAATCGTGCACCAGGACCACGCGAAGTGTTGAGACCGCATCCATGCGAATCGCCGAGCCAGGTTGTTGAGATTCAAAATCGGCTAGACCGAGATGGGAATGCTAACCGAATGTGAAAATTGGGGCTAGAGAGAATCGGGACAGCATGGATTCAGGCGAACACGACCGGCCGGTGTGAACCGGCCGTGTCGTTCCCCAAATTTCCCCACGGTGTCGTTCGCGGAATTTCGTGCTCTCAGAATGGTTGGCATTCCACGGCCGATTTCCATCGGCTGCTCGCCAGTTTGCGTGCCGCGATTCAATCGACGGCGAACGGAATTGGATCGCCGGCGATGGCGGCCAGGGCGTTCATGGCGGCTTTTTGCTCGGCTTCCTTCTTCGTACGCCCCCACGCGGCTGGGTAGTGGTAGCGCCCAATGACGGCGGCGACTTCGAAGCATTTGCTGTGGTCGGGACCCTTTTCGTCGAGTAGCTGGTACTGTGGCGTTTCGTTGAATTCTCGTTGGGCCACCATCTGAAGGTGCGACTTGTAATTCCCCGCATGGGCGCCTTCGGCGACTTCTTGAATCTCCGGCGTCATGTATTTCAGGACGAACCGTTTCACCGGCTCTAAGCCGCCGTCCAGATACATCGCGCCCACCAGCGATTCGAAGACGTCCGCGAGAAGGTTCGCGGGGATCACCGCGTAATGGTGCATTCCCTTGCCCAAGAAAAGGTAATCGCCCAAGTTAAGAAGCCGACTGATCCGCGCACACGTGCGTCGGCTGACCACGGCGGATTTGATCTTCGTCAAATTTCCTTCGTCGTAGTCAGGGAAAAGTTGATAAAGTTGCTCGCACACGATGAGACCCAGGACGGAATCCCCCAGGAACTCCAATCGCTCATTGGAAGACAACCGAGTCTGTGCGCTCGACGTATGCGTCAGCGCGGCACGTAGCAACTCGATTCGCTGGAATCGATAAGAAACGACTTCCTGGCACTCCGCCAAAATGTCTACTTCCGAAAGGTACTTCGAATCTTGCGACATATCGAATATCGACGGATCTAAAAAGGCGAACGCGAATCGACCCAATAACTTCCCGCGTGGGCACCCGACCAGGTGTACATGGCCAGGACGAAGGTTACGCCGAGCACCATCCTGGGGGACGCACCGCGATCAGCTTTCCGCTTTCGGCCCAAAAAAGCAAGACACAGGTTTTGAAACGGTTCAATCAGGCGAACCAATCACCGAAAGCCGATGGCTGAACGCGGCGTAACCACCAATAATATACGAAAACCACATAGGGCACGAAAGAGGTGGACGTAAAACGTCCCAGTGCCCACGGATTTCCTATAATGACGATTTACCGATGCACCGGTAACGTCATGGGAAGCGCCATGTCGATCTTCTGGGACTTTAACCTGCCCAACGCCACGACGTGGTTCTATTTTTCGTTTTTGCTTGCCGTTTCTTTGTTTTTCAAATTTGGGCGTTTGCTCATTATTCGCAATGGAGACATTCTGACGCTCTTTTTGCTCGCTCCGGGATTCATGCTGATCCAGGCGTCTCGGGCTCAACCAGCACCTGGCGGCGAACATCCGGCGGCGCGAGCGGCGGCGCTCTTGGGGCAGTGCGGACAGACCGCATCAGCCGTCACTTTGGTCGCGCCGGTGGCGACCTTCAGCGAAGCACCGACGGAAAACCAGCAGCAGCGTTGGTGGAATTGGCTGGGTTATGTTTGGCTTTTGGTCGGATCCGCCTACCTGGTGTTTCGGTGCCTCCTCGATTTGGCCCTGGTTCAGCGACCTGCGCTCGCACCGAACCTTACCTTCGGGGGCTTGGCCTGGCTTGCGGGCGCCCTCATGATGTGCCTGGTCGCCGTGGCGTTTCGGAGTCAAGAACGCACGGGTGAATCGGACCCCAATCTTTCCCCAGGAATCCGCTCGTTAGATCTGGCGGGGGGGCCCCAAAGCGCCTCCGTCGACATGATTCGCACCTGGTTTCGTCTACCCCCCTGGATGATGCGAGGCTTGGCCGTCGCGTGCCATATGGCCGTGGTTCTCGGATTGATCTTGGTCGGGTGGAGGCATTTTGGCGATGCGACCTCGGGAATGGCGGCGGCGACGTTCTACCTCATGCTTCCCTATACGGGAATGTTTGTCGGGCAATTCACCCATATTTGGCCCACGGCGTTTTTGGTCTGGGCGATCGTGGTGTATCGCTTCCCAACGTTGGCGGGCAGCCTGCTTGGAATCGCCGCGGGTACGTTTTACTTCCCCGCGCTCCTGATCCCCTTGTGGGCCAGTTTCTACCGCGGTCGCGGCCTGGGTCGTTTCCTGGTTGCTTTCTTCGTTCTATTGGCCATCTCGCTCGGCATCGTGGCGATCTACCTTTGGACGGAAAACGATCTCGAACGGGCCATCTCGGATGTTCTGCACCAGTCGGCTTGGCAGCCCTGGAAAGCTGCCCATGGCGAAGGATTTTGGACCGGCCTTCATAGCGCGTATCGGCTTCCCGTCTTTATCCTTTTCATGGCCTTCGTGTGTGCGACATCGTTTTGGCCCAGCACCAAAAATCTGGGGCATGTCTTGGCGCTGACCGTCACCCTCCTTCTCGGATTACAGTTTTGGTTCGCGGATCGAGGCGGAATCTACGCGCTGTGGTACCTGCCGATCTTTCTTCTGCTGGTATTTCGGCCCAATCTTCAGGGACGACTTCCACCACCCATCGATCCGGAGAAGGATTGGCTGGCACGGTCGTTTCGATTGGTGGGGCGTGGTTTACGGTGGGTGTTGCGAATTCCCCCGCCTCCCCCTCCGGTGTCGACACGCGAAGCCATCGCGATTCGGCCATGAGGTACGCACCATTCACGGCGAGCCTACGCTGGGACTAATGGAGATTGCTGAAGCGAGCGGCTTAAGAAAATCGACCAAGCACTCCGCTTGCCGTTTCGCGCTCGCGCTTCAACTTGCCGAGGTTTGTGGTTTACCGCAATATCTTGGGCTGCTGAGAGTGGGAATCGGCACGCTGGGTTGTTGGAAGAAGATCGTTTGCCGCTCGATTTGTTCTTGGTGTTTATCCACTTCACGCTCGTTGACGACACACCGGCTCGACGAAACAATCACGGGATGAGGCGATATCCTTGGCGTTCCTTCAGGTTCGAAATTTACGAAAAAAGTATGGCGGCTTCACGGCGCTTTCGGGCGTCTCGTTTTCGGTCGATACGGGCGAGGTGTTCGGGCTTCTCGGTCCCAACGGCGCGGGCAAAACGACGCTGCTTTCGATCCTCGCGGGGCTTTCCGAGGATTACGACGGTGAAATCTTGGTCGCTGGCCGAGTCTTCGATCCTGAAGATGCTTCCCAGCGCCCGCTGCTGGGGGTGGTTCCTCAGGACCTTGCTCTCTACCCGGAACTGACTGCACGCGAAAACCTTCATTTTTTCGGCGAGATTTATGGCGTCGGGACGCGGGAGTTGACGCCGCGCATCGATCGTATTCTGGCGGCCGTCGGCTTGACCGAGCGGAAAGATCACGCGGTAGCCACGTTTTCGGGAGGGATGAAACGCCGATTGAATTTAGGGATCGCCTTGGTGCATGAACCACGCATCCTTCTGCTCGATGAACCGACGACGGGCGTGGATCCGCAGTCGCGAAACCACATCTTCGAGGAAGTCCGGCGTCTTCAGCGTGAAGGTTTGGCGATCGTCTACACCAGCCATTACATGGAGGAAGTGGAATCGCTGTGTTCCCGAATCGGCATCATCGACCAGGGGCGCCTGGTTGCTTGCGATGCGTTGGCCGGGCTGCTTCGCTTGCTCCCGGGGAGGATTCGAATTCAATCGCCTGGATTCACGGAACGGTTTCTCAGCCGTGTCGCCGAGGTTTCGCGTGTGACGCACGACGGCGACGGGCATGTCGACATGGAAGCAGCCGAGGTGCAGACGCTCGTTCTAAGCGTCATGAAGTTGGCCCTTGAAGAGAATGTGGAATTGACGGGCCTAAGATTCGAAGAACCCAATCTCGAGCGGGTCTTTTTGCATTTGACCGGGCGTGATCTTCGCGATTGAAAAAACACTCAATCCGAGCAATTCCCCCACCTCCAACCTGAATCGCGGGACCTTTATTTTTTTCGGATCCACGTATTGCTGAGCTTATCGAGGAATCGCATATGTCCCTGAAACCGACAACGCCTGAAGATATCGACGCCCTGGTCGCGCTGACCGAAGCCACGGCCATGTTTCGCCCGATGGAAATCGAAGCGCTCCGCGAGGTGCTCGACGATTATTTCGCGGCCAATCAAGCCGAGGGACATGTTTCCTTGACCTATGTGGAAGAAGGAGAAATTCTCGGCTTCGTTTATTTCGCCCCAGCTCCCATGACGGATCGTTCGTGGCATTTATGGTGGATCGTGGTGAAAGCGACGGCGCAGGGGCAGGGCGTGGGCGGAATCATGTTGAATGCTGCGGAAGCGGAGATTCGGAATCGGCTTGGGCGGGTTCTATTCATTGAAACCGGCTCAATGCCCCACTACGAGCCCACACGCCGATTTTACCTCAAGCACGCGTACGAGCGCCACGCCGAACTCCGTGATTTTTACGCGGCCGGCGACAGCATGGTCGTCTTTCGTAAAGCACTTTGAGCCCCGCTTTTTTCCTGTTTGGGAAAAGCCGAGCGGCGAAAGCCGCCGGGTGATGGTAGCCATGTAACCCGGCGGCTTTCGCCGCTCGGCTTTTCGGGGTCGATTTTTTCATCGGCCAATGTTCAAGACACTCGTCCTATTGAAAGCGTGTTTTCGCACGCTTCGCCAACTTCACGTCCGCCGGCCAATTTCTTCGAAAAATCGCGAAAATCCCTGGAAAAAGCTCAAGTTTTCGGCCATCGCGATTTATGCCCGCGCTTACAATTCGATCGGAACGCGCCGAAGCATCGGAGCGAACGAGTCGCGTAGAACCGGAGGCCTAATGGGAGTTTCTCCCCTTTTTCATGAAGACGTCTTCGTCGGCATGGTTGCGGAGATTGGCGAGTCGTGCGTGACCGCCGTAACCGTGGAAAGGGGAAGGAAAGGGAGAAAGACGAAAAACCGTAGAACCTCCCCATGTTGCGGGCTTTTGTTCAATCTAGCAACGAATCTTGCCGATACCACAAATACTCGTGGTGCTGCGTGAATCGGAACTTTGGGAAGTTGATACCCAAGGCGATCGATTCGACAGAGTCGCTAAGTCGCTCTGGAAAAGGGGTCAGGGCCCGTTGTGCGAAGCACCCCAAGGGCCGTTCCGGCGACGGGTCCTGACCCCCTTTGCAGAGCCTTTCAAGGTGAGGCTTATCCAAGACTAGGAAATCTCATACCGATCCCCCGATAGGTAGGAGAGCGGAGCGTACGCGGTGCGCCTGGGTGCACGGTAGGCGTCGGCTTGGTGCTTGGGTGAGTGAGGTTCCCCCCGGATCCCCGTCGACCGTAGACGGGGGCATAAAGTCAAGCCATTTGAACTGGAGTGTCTGCCATGAAAAAGGTTTTTACCACCGGCCAGGTCGCCAAGATCTGTAAGGTCGCCCCGCGGACGGTGAGTAAATGGTTCGATTCGGGGCGGTTGCGTGGCTATCGCATCCCTGGTAGCCAAGACCGCCGAATTCCACGCGAGCACCTCATCAAGTTCCTCAAAGAGCACGGCATGCCGCTCGGTGAACTTGAGGAAGAAGGTCTGCACAAGATCCTGATCATCGGCGCCGAAAAATTTCTCGTCGACCGCATCAAGGAAGTTTTACCCGAAGACGACGATTTCAAATACGAACTCGCCCATAGCGGGTTTGAAGCAGGTATTCAAGCCGAAAGTTTCCATCCTGATACGATCATCATCGATTTGGCCATGGGTCGCAGCGAAGCGATGCAAATCGCCGCCAATCTCCGCCGTAACCCAAGCTACGAACAAACCGCCATCATCGGCTTGGCGAATGAAGACGAATCGAATCCCGAATCTCTCAGCCAATATGGTTTCACGGAAGCGTTCAAAAAGCCGTTCGACGTGGCCCTGTTGGGCGAACGCGTCCGATCGTTGGTGGAAGAAAAACGCGCGAACTACTAAGGCAGCGTCTCCTTCGCGGAATCCCCGTTCCGCCTTCCCTGCTCATCGGCCAGGTCCGGGTCCCCACCCATCCTGGCCGATTTTTCGTTTCGAGCGATTCCCATTTGGATTGAGCACGCTTCTGTCCGAGCTTGAGCGTAAACGAGAGGAAAGGTCCATGCTCTCGGGACGCAACCAATTTTTCTGGGTTTTGGCGTGACCGCGACAGCGAACGCCACCGCAGCGAACGACGTAGTTGCGATCGACGTAATGGCGAACAACGCAATGGCGAACAACGCAATGGCGAGCGGCGTAATGGCGAGCGGCGTAATGGCGAGCGGCCGGTGTTAACCGGCCGTGGGAACCCTCGGAAATCCTAGGGTTTCCCACCATTTTCACCGCAAGCGGCCGCGTTGATTCTTTCGCGGGTTCCACGGCCGGTTTACACCGGCCGCTCGCCTCGGGCCAAGAGAATTTGGTTGCGCCTTACTCTCGCTTGAGCTCAAGCTCGGACCACGTATGCAACGCTACCAAAAAACCGCTCTAAAGCGAAGTTCGCGCTCGGTTCTCAGTGGGCCCATCAAACTTCGCATGACGTCGGTCGGCTTTCCATCCCTCAATTGGATCCGCCGCCCGAAGCCGCCGGGTTGGCCGGTGCCCCGCTGGGCCTACGGGTTTTTTGCCAAGCTTCGACATCCTGCGTCAAAACATCGACGGCTTTTCGAAGCTGGGTATCTTCCCCAACCGACGTTTGGTCGGGATGATTGAGAATCTCCACGTCGACCGGGACCCCCGCTTTTTCCATGTTAATGCCGGTATGCGTGAAAACGCCGGTGCGAGGCGTGCGAAACTCGGATCCATCGATCAACTTGATGTTGCGGGTTCCGATCACGAAGCCCCCGGTGGTTTGGCCCACCAATTTCCCCAATCCTAACGTGCGAAAACCGTGTGGTAGGATCTCCGCATCGCTGAATGAGCGGTTGTTCACCAATAAAACGAGCGGTTTCGTCCAGCGCCGATCATCGCTACGCAACACCAATCCGAACGCTCCATGGCGGTGGTGAAAGATGGTATGTTCTCGCCCTGCTAAATAGGTGAGGACTTTCTCGTGCGTGAATCCGCCACCATTGTAGCGGACATCGAGTACGATTCCATTCTTATCAAAGTTATCTGAATACAAAGCGCGTACAAAACGTTCCAGGCCTGGATCGTCCATGCTGGGGATATGGATGTAGCCAAGCTTTCCTTCGCTCAGCTTCGCCACACGCTCGGCGTTGGTGCGAATCCAGCGTTCGTACATCAATTCCGCCATGGCTTTACGGGAGATGGGCACCAGCTCGACGCGTCGGCGATTGCGTGCATCGTCGGGATTGGTAGACACCTCGAGTGCCACAACTTCGCCCGAACGGTCGTTGAGGAGTTGCGAGAGGTCCGTCTTTTCCGAAAGTGGCGTTCCGTCGACGCTGACGATGATTTCACCTGGTTTGATGAAGATGCCCCGGCGATCGCCTGGCCCACCACGCACGACTTCGACGACCTTTTCACCGGGGCCTTTGTAGAACGGGTCATAGATCAGGCCGAGTTCCGCCGTCTGCCCTTCCACGGGTGCGGGCGGCCCGAAGATCCCGAGGTGCGACGCGTTCAGCTCGCCGATCATCATGTTGACGAGGTAGTAAAGATCTTCTCTGGAAGCACAATGGCGAACGAGGGGGCGGTATTTTTCTCGCATCGCCTTCCAGTTCACGCCGTGGAACTGAACGTCGTAAAAGGATTCGTTCAGGGCTCGCCAAGATTGATCGAACATTTCGGTGAAGAGTTCTTCTTGCTTGACGACCATGCGAGCGGTGAAACCGATGGTTCCCAATTGATTGGGATTTCCGAGCGTGACCGTGCGTAATGCGCCATTGCCATCGCGGAAATAAAGCAAACTGGGGAAGTATTTCGACCACCGGATTTCCGAGGGTTTCACGCCGCCGGTGGTGATGCGGGTGACTTGGCCTCCGTCGCTGTTGGCGATCCAGAGATCGTCACCATCCACATTCGCGCGGAAGGCGATTCGGCTGCCGTCGCCGGAGATGGCGCATTCGGTGATCGCCATCGGCGTGGGTTGCTTCACGCGCAGGTGGATGTCAGGCCAATCGATCTCCGCGTTTGAGCCAATACCCAGCGCGGCCGGCTTTTGCAACGACATCACGAACGCGGTTTCGGTCCCCCGTCGCGCACTGAGAAACGCCAACTTCTGATTCGTTCGGCTCCAGGTGATGCCACGGTTGAAGGTCGCGTAGCGTGTCACGTTTCGGGCGGGATTTTCCGGAGTCGCACCTGCGGCGGGCATGATGAAAATCTCGCTGGAAAACGATCCATCTTCCCGAGCGTACGCGATCCAGTTGCCGTCCGGAGACCATTCGTAGTCAAAGATTCGACCATCTTCGCGCAGGATTTTTTCTTCGCCGCCGGCTGGGTTCATGGTGACGAGTTTGCCATCCCGCAAAAACGTGGCACGTTTGCCGTCTGGAGAAAACGTGATCATCGTTTCACGATCGGGCGAGTTGGTCAACCGTTTCGCTTTGAAGCGATGCGACTTGGCCAAATCTGGGTGTTCCGCATCCTCCGATTCGAGGGCGTAGATGTCTTCTTGCCCCTCGCGATCGGAGAGAAACAGCATCTTTTTTCCGTCCGGCGACCAAACCATGCCGTGGTCGAAGGCGGGATCGTTGGTGAGCCTTTTTGCTTTTCCGCCGTTGCGTGGCACCATGAAAATCTCGCCATGCACGACGAAGCAGATCGCCTTTTCATCGGGCGTGAGGGCGTATTCCGAAGCGTTCGAACTGAAGGTAAGCGTTTTTTCCGCGTTCGATTTATCGTCGGCGTAGACTTCGATCGCGAGTTTTCGGCTTCGACGGTCGCTCAAGGAATGAATCCAAAGATCGGTGCCGCACTCGTAAACGATGGTGTCGCCACGGGTGTTGATTCGAGCACGGCGAACGCTTTCGTCTTTGTGATCCGTCACCGGTTGTGGGGGTTTACGCGGTAACCCGCTGTCGGCGGGCGAGATTTCCTGGCGTACGATGTTTGCGGGGGTGCCGAACCGTTCGCTGACGTAAAAGATCGCCGCTCCATCGGCGGCCCACATGGGCGACGAATCGGTCCCGTTGAAATCCGTGAGTTGGCGGTTGTGAGAGCCATCCGCGGCGCAAAGCCAAAGGTCGTCGTTGGAAGACCCACGGTAGCCCTTGCGAAAACCAAGTTTGTAGCCTCGCGTGTAAAGGAGCCAATCCCCTTTGGGAGAGAGAACGCCATCTCGGCCTTCAAAAGCGGAGAGACGCTCGATGCGGCCACTCGTCGCGGGCACGGAGAACATCTCGTCCCGAACGGGGAAATCCACGAGGCGATTCGATTGAAAGAGGACGCGTTTCCCATCGGGGCTCCACCCCGTGGGGATCTCGTCGGCGGAGTCGAAGGTCAGGCGCGTGGGCCTGCCGCCTCGCGTCGGAATGACGAAGACGTCGGTACTTCCGAAACGATTCGACGCGAAGGCGATTTGACTGCCATCGGGGCTGAACACGGGATGGGAGTCGGTCTTCTCGTGCATGGTCAAATGCCGAGCCAAGCCACCCTCCACGCTCACCAACCAAAGGTCGCCCAGATAACTGAACACCACCGATCGGCCATCGGGCGAGATGTCAGGGGTGCGGGCGAAGCGAATCGTTTCCTGCGCCCAAATTGACGTGGTGGCGAATAAACCAGCGATGAAAATCGCGAGGAACCGAAGGGTGCGCATCATGGTGTGAAGGATCTCAACGAGTACGTTGTTTACGCGGAAACTTGTTGGAGTTTCGTCTTTAAAGCGGCTCACCTCTGGCTTGCACATGGTTCGAGCCCGAGCGACAGCGAAAGACGCCACGACGGCACCGCTCGCTGACGCTCAAACTTGGAGGTCCAGGCAATCGATCGGTTCCCCGCTTAAACGCGGAACTTCTTCGATCTTTGACGAAGCACTCACGCGGCCAGCACGACGGCGGGTTGCATGAAGCGGAGGTATCCCGAGATTACGACGATCGCCAAACCCAGAAGGATCAAAAGGCCCAGCCAAAGCTTGGAATTTTGGCGGATCGGGGCGAACACGGCGGAACGTCCTGCCAACGCGGAACTGATGAAGAACATTCCAAACGCCAACAGGATTTTGATGCTAATCAGAAGATGGTACGTCGTTTTCGACGCAGCATCGAAGCTGCGCCACGGCGCGCCTTCACGCAAGAAATTATACAAGCCCGTGGCGAGGAAAATCATGATGCAGATATACACCCACATCCGCCATCGCTTGCTGATCGCTTCTTTGAGCGATTCGCGTTGGCTCGGGTCGAGCGTCGCAAGCGCGGGCTCCAACGCCAACCTCTTGAATAAGGGGACACCCACCGCCATCGTGGCGGCGATGATGTGAAGCCATCGGCTTACCAACTTCAAAATTTCCATCGGATCCATGGTGCGGTTTCTCGGTTTGAGCTCAGGGGGCGGAACACTTGTTTATCGATAGGAAGTTGGCGGCGGGGTATCAATCGAAAACGGGGAGCCCGGTCGCCTTTCGGCCACCGGCTTTGGGGGCGTTGCATGGGGACAATGTCGTGTCTGGGGCTACTTTTCGTGGCGGCGGCCTAGCACGCGGATTTCACGCCAATAACCTGAATCGTCGAAAGAGCCCACGCCGACTTGGCCCCAGGTGAACGTGGTATCGGTCGCGGTCATGATCGGGGTCTTCATGTCGTCGAAGTAAATCTCGATGGATCCCTTCTTGACGTCGCGAGCGACTTTCACATGGTGCCATTGGTCGTCCCACGGTGTGCCCGCCGTCGACTTGGTCGAGATTTTTTTGCGAGCTTCTTTATTGACGATGAAGATCTGGTTCGCGTGATCATCCGCCTTCTTGGCGATATGGACGTAATAAAGTTTCGCGGGATCTTGGTAGCCAAAGAAAAGGCACATATCGCGGTGGGCTCCATCTTTCCCGGTGCTTTTCACCTTCGCGTGCAGTTCGAAGTCTGAAACGACCAGCCCTTTCACCAGGGCGCGATTGAGTGGGCTGCGGTAAGGGGG
>WBZS01002264.1_pt1 | contig 12374 bp, 11 predicted proteins | sample 5204201 | NCBI WGS metagenome assembly WBZS01 (sample SAMN12344357, study PRJNA552823) | activated sludge metagenome | biome: Activated sludge suspended growth; feature: Nitrification reactor; material: Wastewater; isolation source: activated sludge from nitrification reactor of wastewater...
ACTAGTTAGGGCTCGCTCAGGTGGGCGAGCGCTAAATAGTTAGGCGAGCGCCGGGGATGGGGGCAGATAGTTGACGGTTTGACGGCGGCTATACTCACGCCATGCCGCACGCCTTTGCCGGACGCCGCTGGGTGCGGTGGACGACCTTCGCCGCGCGGCAGATCCTGGGGTGGACGCTGATCGTCGCCGGGGCGCTCAAACTGCCCTGGCCGGAGGCGTCCGTGCTGGCCGTGCGGGCCTATCAACTGCTGCCGTTCGAGCTGACCCGTCCGGTCGGCTACGCGTTGCCGGTGATCGAGGTGGTGATCGGCCTGCTGCTTGTCGCCGGCCTGTTCACCCGGCTGGCCGCCTGGCTCGGCGTGGCCGTGATGGCCGCGTTCATCGTCGGCATCTCCTGGGTATGGGCGCACGGCCTCTCCATCGACTGCGGCTGTTTCGGCGGCGGCGGCGAGGTCGAGAACGGCATGGCCCAGTACCCGTGGGACATCGCCCGCGACGTCGGGCTGGCCGCCTGCGGCGTCTGGGCCGGCCTTTTCCCCCGTTCCCCCTTGTCGGCCGACACCTGGCTGTTCGGCGGCAGTTCCGACATCACCAATGAAGAACTCGAGGAGACCAGAGCATGAGCGAGAGTCGTCGCGAAGCCCTTCGCCGCAAACAGCAGGCCCAGGCCAAAGCGAAGCGGACGCAGCGGATCGTCATCGTCGGCGCGATCGTGCTGGCCGTCGTGGTCCTCGGGGTCTTCGGCACCATCTTCGTGAGCCAGCTGAACAAGCCCAGCGCCACCGCGTCGGCGGCGATCCCGCCGAACGCCACCGCCGACCGCAGCGGCATCATCGTCAACCCCGGCAAGGCCACCCAGGGCGCGCCGACGGTGGAGATCTTCCTCGACTACCAGTGCCCGATCTGCAAGCAGTTCGAGGCCGCCTTCGGCAGCACCCTGGACGACATGGCCAGCAAGGGCGAGATCCAGTTGATCTACCGGACGATGACCTTCCTGGACACCAACCTTCACAACGATTCGTCGACCAAGGCCGGCATCGCGGCGGCCTGTGCGGACAGCTCGGGCAAGTACTCCGCCTACCACAACGCGATCTTCGCCGGTCAGCCGACCAGCGAAGGCGCCGGCTACACCGCCCAGCAGCTCCGGGTCGATTTCCCGGCCACCGCGGGCATCACCGGTGAGGCGCTGACCGCTTTCCAGGCCTGCTACGACAGCAAGGCCACGGCGTCCTTCGTGGACGGCACCAACGAGCTGGCGTCCAAGGCCGGTGTCACCGCGACGCCGACGATCCGGGTCAACGGCACCACGCTGAACAACAACACGGTGTTCCAGTCGACCCCGGACGCCTTCCGGCAGACGATCCTGTCGACCAAGGCCAACGGCTGACGGCTCTTCGTCGGTCGAGCCCGTCGAGACCCTCCGCGGAGGTTTCGACGGGCTCGATCAGCGATTCGGCCGGTCCGGCCACACCCGATTGGTTGCCGCACGCCGCCCTTTCGTAAGATGCAGCCCATGACCCTGACATCGCGTCCGACCGTGCCCGCCGCGACCCCGCACCCGGGTTCGGTCGTAGCGGTGCCGGATCGTCCGGCGCTGGAGGGGCTGGAGGCCAAATGGGCCGCCAGGTGGGCCCAGGACGGCACCTACACCTTCGTCCGGCCGGAGTCGCGCGAACAGGTGTTCTCGATCGACACTCCCCCGCCGACGGTGTCCGGTTCGCTGCACGTGGGCCACGTGTTCAGCTACACCCACACCGATCTGACGGCGCGCTACCAGCGCATGCAGGGCAAGCACGTCTTCTACCCGATGGGCTGGGACGACAACGGCCTGCCCACCGAGCGCCGGGTGCAGAACTTCTACGGCGTCCGCTGCGACCCGTCGATCCCCTACGACCCCGACTTCACGCCGCCGGCCAAGCCGGACCCGAAGCGGCAGGTGCCGATCAGCCGGATGAACTTCATCGAGCTGTGCCACGAGCTGACCGCCGTCGACGAGCGCGCCTTCGAGAACCTGTGGCGGACGCTGGGGCTGAGCGTCGACTGGGACAACCACCTCTACGCGACCATTTCGAAGGACGCGATCCGGGTCTCGCAGCGCGCCTTCCTGCGCAACTGTGCGCGCGGCGAGGCCTATCTGGCCGAGGCCCCGACGGTCTGGGACGTCACCTTCCAGACCGCGGTCGCGCAGGCCGAGCAGGAGGCCCGCGACTACCCGGGCCACTACCACCGGGTCGCCTTCCACCGCCCGGACGGCGAGAAGGTCTACATCGAGACGACGCGTCCCGAGCTGCTGCCGAGCGTGTGCGCCCTGATCGCCCACCCCGACGACACCCGCTATCAGCACCTGTTCGGCACCACCGTCACCTCGCCGGTGTTCGGGGTCGAGATCCCGGTGCTGGCCCATCACGCCGCCGAGCCCGACAAGGGCGCCGGCATCGCGATGTGCTGCACCTTCGGCGACGCCACCGACGTGCAGTGGTGGCGCGAGTTGCAGCTGCCGACCCGCACCGTGATCCAGCGCGACGGACGCCTCAGCCACGAGACGCCCGACTGGCTGGTGAACGCCGAGCCGTACGCGGCCCTGGCCGGCAAGACGCCGTTCTCGGCGCGCGCGGCGATGGTCGAGGCGCTGCGGGCCTCCGGCGACCTGGACGGCGAGCCGTCCCCGACTACGCGGAAGGCGAATTTCTACGAGAAGGGCGACAAGCCGCTCGAGATCGTCTCCACCCGGCAGTGGTACATCCGCAACGGCGGCCGCGACGACGAGCTCAAGCAGCAGCTGCTGGCCCGCGGCGAGGAGTTGCAGTGGGTGCCCGACCACATGCGGCACCGCTACGCCAACTGGGTGAACGGCCTGAACGGCGACTGGCTGATCAGCCGGCAGCGGTTCTTCGGCGTCCCGTTCCCGGTCTGGTACCCGACCGACGCCGACGGCGAGCCCGATCATGAGCATCCGATCTTCGCCACCGAGGATTCCCTGCCGATCGACCCGTCCTCGGACGTCCCGCCCGGCTACACCGCCGAGCAGCGCGGCGTCCCCGGCGGGTTCGTCGGCGATCCCGACATCATGGACACCTGGGCGACCTCGTCGCTGACCCCGCAGATCGCCTGCCGGTGGGATTCCGACCCCGAGCTGTGGCACCTGACCTTCCCGATGGACTTCGCCCCCGAGGCGCACGACATCATTCGCACCTGGGTGTTCAGCCGTGTCGTCCGGGCCCATTTCGAGGAGCATGTGGCGCCCTGGAAGACGGTCGCCATCTCGGGCTTCGTCGTCGACCCGGACCGCAAGAAGATGAGCAAGTCGGTGGGCAACACGATCGTGCCGACCGACATCCTGGAGCGTTTCGGCGCGGACGCCGTCCGCTGGCGGGCGGCGATGGCACGTCCGGGCATGGACTCGCCGTTCGACGAGACCGGCATGAAGGTCGGACGCCGGCTGGCGATGAAGGTGCTGAACGCGTCCAAGTTCGTGCTCGGCATGGGCGACGGGCCGGTCGGGCCGGAGGCCATCACCGAGTCGGTGGATCTGTCGATGCTGGCCGGGCTGCGCCAGGTGGTGGTGCGCGCCACCGACGCCTTCGAGGCGTTCGACTACAGCACCGCGCTGGAGGTGGCCGAGCGGTTCTTCTGGTCGTTCTGCGACGACTACCTCGAACTGGTCAAGGAGCGCGCCTACGGCGCCCAGGGGCCGGACGCCGCGGCGTCCGCCCGAGCCGCGCTGCAGCTCGCCCTGACCATTCAGCTGCGGCTGTTCGCGCCGTTCATGCCCTACGTGACCGAAGAGGTGTGGTCGTGGTGGCAGGCCGGGTCGGTGCACATCAGCCCGTGGCCGGTCGCCGAGGAGATCCCGGCCGGGGGCGACCCGGCGGTGCTGGCCGACGTGGCCGAGGTGCTGATGGGCGTCCGGGGCGCCAAGTCGACCGCGAAGGTGTCGATGAAGACCGAGGCGTCCGCGGCCGCCGTTCTCGGACCCCAGGAATCACTGGACCGGCTGGCACCCGTGGTGGAGGACCTGAAGGCGGTCGGCCGGATCGTCGGCCCGGTGACCCTGGAGGCCGCCGATGCCCCGCTGCGGGTCGACGTGACCCTGGTGCTGCCGTGAGGCGACCCGCACGGTTCGCCGCCGTGCTGGCCTGCGGGGTGACGCTGGTCGGCTGCGCCGGCGGCGTCCCGCGCAACACGGCCGGCCAGGTGACCGCGCCGGCGTCCATCGACGCGTTCCAGATCACCGTCGGCGACTGCACCGGGCCGATGAAGGAGGGCGACGTCTCCAGCCTGCAGGTGGTGCCCTGCGAGCAGGCCCACAACTTCGAGGCCTACGCCGTGACCAACCTGGCCGGCAGCAGCTTCCCCGGCGAGACCGAGGTCACCAAGCAGGCCGACAAGTTCTGCTCCGCGGAGTTCCGCACCTTCGTCGGCCTGGCCACCAAGGACTCCAAGTTCGACATGTTCTTCCTCTACCCCACCGAGTCGTCCTGGGCCGGCGGCGACCGTGAGGTGCTCTGCCTGGCCGGCTCCACCAAGGGCGGGGTGAAGGGCAGCCTCAAGGGCCTCGCCAAGTAGGCGCCCACGTACGTCTCCGAAATGGACGGCTGACCGGCCGCTTTGAGCTGATCGCGCCCCCGTCGTCCCGGGCCTGCAACCACAAGGGGTCTCGACAAGCTCGACCAACGAGGTCCCGGCAGACTCCCGCTGGTTGAGCCTGTCGAAACCAAGTCCGGACGCCGAGGAAGGGTCTCGACAAGCTCGACCAGCGGGATCGCGGGGGCAACAAGACCGTGGGCCGGCGACCAGACGGTCGCCGGCCCACAGCCGTCAGTTTCGACTCACATCAGGTCGACCATGATCGGGTCGGCCATGCTGAGCACGACCTCGCGCGCCTCCTTCGGGCCCGCCGATGCCCGCGCGGCGGCGGCAATCTGCTGACACTGGGGCAGGGTGTGCAGGGCCAGCGCGGTGCGAACCGCCCGGACCTTGCTCGGCGCCATCGACAGGCTGGCGACGCCGAGGCCGGCGAGCACCAGGGCCATCAGCGGATCGCCACCCGACTCACCACAGACGCCGACCGGGTGACCGGTCTTGGCGCCGCCGTCACAGGCGTAGTAGATGATGTCGAGCAGGGCCGGCTGCCAGATGTCGAGCAGAGCCGACAGCTCGCCCTGCATCCGGTCGGCCGCCATCGTGTACTGACCGAGGTCGTTGGTGCCGAGGCTGGCGAAGTCGACCTCGCTGAGCACGTCGAACGAGCGCAGCGCCGCGGCCGGCACCTCGATCATCACGCCGACCTTGGGCAGCCCGACGGCGCGCACCTTCTCGGCGAACCAGCGGGCCTCCTGACGGGTGGCGATCATCGGCGCCATCACCCACAGGTCACCGCCGGTGGCCTGCTGGGCGTTGGCGAGGGCCTGCAGCTGATCGTCGAGTAGATCGAGCCGGACGGCGCCGAGGCGGATGCCTCGCCGGCCGAGGGCCGGATTCTCCTCGTGACCCAGATCGGCGAACGCCAGCGGCTTGTCGGCGCCGGCGTCGAGGGTGCGCACCACGACCTTGCGATCGCCGAACGCCTGGAGCACCTCGGTGTAGGTGGCGGTCTGCTCTTCGACGGTGGGAGCGGTGTCCCGGTCGAGGAACAGGAACTCCGAACGGAACAGGCCGACGCCCTCGACGTCCTGGGCCGCCGCCTTACGGGCGTCGGCCGCGGTGCCGATGTTGGCGAGCAACTGGACCGGGTGACCGTCCTTGGTCATGCCCCGACCGGAGCCGGCCGCCAGGGCCCGCTCGCGGCGGGCCTTGCGGTCGGCCAGCGCCTGCTCTTCGGCCTCGCTCGGGTCGACGATGATCTCGCCGACGCCGCCGTCCAGTGCGACGTTGGTGCCGAACGGCACATCGAGGATGCCCGTCGCCTGCACGATCGCCGGAATGCCCAGCTGGGCGGCCAGGATCGCGGTGTGGCTGGTCGGGCCGCCGGCCGAGGTGATGATGCCCAGGCAGGTCTCCACGGTCAGCGTGGCGGTCTCGGCCGGCGCGAGGTCGACCGCGGCCAGCACGCTGGGCGTGGTCAGCGTGGGGACGCCCGGCTCGGGCTGACCCAGCAGCCGCGCCACCGTCCGGTCACGGACGTCGCGCAGGTCGGTGACCCGCTCGGCCATGTAGCCGCCGAGCGACTCGAACATCGCGCAGTACTCATCGACCGCCGCCGACACGGCGGTGGTGATGCCCTTGTTGCCGGTCTGCAGCTGGGTGTCGATCGCGCCCGCGAGACCCGGATCGCCGGCCATCATGGCACCGGCCTCCAGGATCGGCTTCGCGTGCGCGTCGGCGTTGGCGGCCTTGGCCAGATAGCCGTCCGCCACCAGCTTGAGCGTGTCGCGCACCTGGGCGGACGCCGCCGCCGGATCGGTCACCGGCGCCTCACCAGCCGGAGGGCTGGGCGGCGGGCTGACGATCACCAGCGGACCGACGGCGACCCCTGCACTGACCCCGATGCCGCTCAGCGTCGAGTGCAGGTCACTCATTCGGCGTCCAGATCCCGCTCGAGGAGCGCGACCAGCGAATCCAGGGCGGCGTCGGCGCCGTCACCGTCGGCCGACAGGGTGACGACCTCACCGTTCTTGGCGCCCAGGGCCATCACGCCGAGGATGCTGCGGGCGTCGACCGGGTTGCCCCCGGCCTTGGCGATGGTCACCGGGAGACCGGTCGCGGTGGCGGCCTGGACGAAGATGGATGCGGGGCGGGCGTGCAGACCGACGGACGAACCGATCGCTACTTCACGGGTGGCCATGGAGGACTCCTTTGTACGTATGGCCCAGAGGGACCTGGGTGATGACACGGCAAGGCTATCGGTTATGCCTGCGGTCGCGGCCAATATAGGACGGTCTGCTCCGGCCCATCAAGGCGAACGTCCCGACGGTTGAGCAGTTGGCGCTCGGCCCGCACTCTTGAGCGGTACTACGCAGTTGTGCCACCGTATTTTCCGAGGTAATGGACGACTCCTGTTGCCGAACGGGAGGAGTCGCGATGGTTGATACCTGCATGGTCGGCCGAAGGGACGCCCACGTGGCGCTGAACGAGGGGGTCTATCCACCGCTGGTCGAACCCGCGACGGTGGTGCTGGACATGCTGTGCGAGGCCATGCGCGCCCTCACTGAGGGTCGCTCCGCCGACAGGGTGGTCTGCGAGCATCTGGCCCGCGGTCTACGGGCCGACGCGGCGGTCACGATCGCGCTCGAGCCCGACGGCAAAGCCCAACTGGTCTGCTGTCACCCGGACACCGCCGAGGCCCTGCTGATCGCCGACGATCTGGTGAACCGCGTCCTGTACGCGGGAGAAGAGGGATTCACGGTCGAGTATCTGGAGGATCTCGGGCACGTGGCCTCGATCTCGATCCGGCCCGGCGGCCCCGACGAGCCGAATCGTCCCGGGCCCGGGCGGGTGCTCGCCTACGTCCGATCCCGCCCGTACGAAGCCGCCGACCTTCGGATGGTCGAGCGTGCCCAGGACGCCCTGGTGGCGTTCTGGCCGCACGCGACCCGGACGGTGCGCGCCCAGCAGGCGCAGGACTGGGTGCGGACCACCGTCGAGGACAGCCACATGACCGATCGGGAGCTGCAGGTGCTCAGCCTGCTCGCCGACGGCCTGCTGGCCACCTCGATCGCCTCACGGCTGCGGCTCTCGCCCCGGACGGTGCACAAGCACCTGGGCAACATCTACCGCAAGCTCGGGGTGCACGACCGGCTGGTGGCGGTCAGCCTGGCCCGGCTGCACGGGCTGGTGCGGGCGTACCCGTCCAGCCCCACCACGCCCGGGCAGGACTGACGCCCTACCGGTTGAGTCTGCCGGTTGATCTTGTCGAAACCCCTTGTCAACGCGAATCCGACGGGGTCTCGACAAGCTTGACCAACGATGGCCGGGATTCGCTCAGGCGCTCTTCTCGCGCCGGTCGCTGCGGGCGACCTGCGCACGGGACACCAGCGTGGGAGCGACGCCGTCGCGGACCACCTCGTCGGTGACCAGGACCCGGGCCACATCGTCGTCGCTGGGCACGTGGTACATCACGTTGAGCAGGATCTCTTCCAGGATCGACCGCAGGCCGCGAGCCCCGATGCCGCGCCGCAGCGCCATCTCGGCGACGGCGGCGATCGCCTCGTCGGTGAACTGCAGGTCGACGCCGTCCATCTCGAAGAGCTTGCGGAACTGCTTGATCAGCGCGTTCTTCGGCTCGACCAGAATGCGCACCAGCGCGTCGGCGTCGAGCGAGGCCACCGTCGAGATCATCGGCAGCCGGCCGATGAACTCGGGGATCAACCCGTAGCGGTGCAGATCTTCGGGCCGCACCTCTTCGAACGGGTTGGCGGACGCCGGCTTGCGGGTCGCGGCGTCGTTGTTGAAGCCGAGCGGCCGCTTGCCGACGCGGGCGTTGATGATCTCTTCCAGCCCGGCGAACGCGCCGCCGACGATGAACAGGATGTTCGTGGTGTCGATCTGGATGAAGTCCTGGTGCGGATGCTTGCGGCCACCCTGCGGCGGCACGGACGCCGTGGTGCCCTCGAGGATCTTCAGCAGCGCCTGCTGGACGCCCTCGCCCGACACGTCGCGGGTGATCGACGGATTCTCGGACTTGCGGGCCACCTTGTCGATCTCGTCGATGTAGATGATGCCGGTCTCGGCCTTCTTGACGTCGAAGTCGGCGGCCTGGATGAGCTTGAGCAGGATGTTCTCGACGTCTTCGCCGACGTAACCGGCCTCGGTCAGCGCCGTGGCGTCGGCCATCGCGAACGGGACGTTCAGCATGCGGGCCAGGGTCTGCGCCAGATAGGTCTTGCCGCAGCCGGTGGGACCGATCAGCAGGATGTTGGACTTGCCGAGCTCGACCGACTCTTCCTCGGCGGCGCGACGGCCGGCCGGACTGCTGGCGGCCTGCGCCTGCACCCGCTTGTAGTGGTTGTAGACGGCGACGCTGAGGGCCTTCTTGGCCACGTCTTGGCCGATCACGTAGGAATCGAGGAACGAGCAGATCTCGCGGGGCTTGGGCAGGTCGTCGAGCAGCCCGACGTCCGCGGCCTCGGAGAACTCTTCCTCGATGATCTCGTTGCACAGGTCGATGCACTCGTCGCAGATGTAGACACCTGGACCCGCGATCAGCTTCTTGACCTGCTTCTGGCTCTTTCCGCAGAACGAGCACTTGAGCAGTTCGGAGGTCTCCCCGATTCGAGCCACGCCGCCCCTCCTTCCCGTGAGGGCCACACTAGCCCGCCGGGCCGCTTCCGCAAGCGATACGGCCCGGCGCGGCAGATCAGGCCTCGGCGTCCTTGAGTGAGGTGAGGATGGCGTCCACGATGCCGTACTCGACGGCCTCCTCGGCGGTCAGATACTTGTCGCGCTCGATGTCGCGGGAGACCTTCTCGACATCCTGGCCGGTGGCCTCGGAGAGCATGCTCTCCATCAGCGACCGGATCCGCAGGATCTCGCGGGCCTGGATCTCGAGGTCGGAGCTCTGCCCGTAGCCGCCCTCGGTGGCCGGCTGGTGGATCAGGATGCGGCTGTTCGGCAACGCCAGTCGCTTGCCCTTGGTGCCGGCGGCGAGCAGCACGGCGGCCGCCGACGCGGCCTGGCCGAGGCACACCGTCTGCACGTCGGGCTTGATGTAGCGCATGGTGTCGTAGATCGCGGTCAGCGCGGTGAACGAGCCGCCGGGGCTGTTCAGGTAGATGCTGATCGGACGCTCGGGATCCATCGACTGCAGGCACAGCAGCTGCGCCATCACCGCGTTGGCGATGTCGTCGCTGATCGGGGTGCCGAGGAAGATGATGCGGTCTTCGAACAGCTTGGTGTAGGGGTCGACGCGCCGGATGCCGTAGCTGGTGCGCTCTTCCCACTGCGGAATGTAGTAGTCCATCGAAGGACCGTCCGGGGCCAGGCCACCGGGCAGTGCGGGCATGGTCATGGCGGTCCTCACTGGTTCGGAGACTGGGTGATGATCTGGGCGGCGCGCTCGTAGACGTGGTCGATGAACCCGTACTCGAGCGCCTGCTCGGCGGTGAACCAGCGGTCGCGGTCGGAATCGGCCTCGATCTGGTCGACGGTCTGGCCGGTGTGCTCGGCGATCAGCCGCGACATCGTCTTCTTGATGTGCAGCGACTGTTCGGCCTGGATGCGGATGTCGGAGGCCGTGCCGCCCAACCCGCCCGAGGGCTGGTGCATCATGATGCGGCTGTGCGGCAGCGCGAACCGCTTGCCCTTCTGGCCGGCGCTCAGCAGGAACTGCCCCATCGACGCCGCCAGGCCCATGGCGACGGTCGCGACGTCGTTGCTGATCCACTGCATGGTGTCGTAGATCGCCATGCCGGAGTCGACCGAGCCGCCGGGCGAGTTGATGTAGAGGTAGATGTCCTTGTCGGGATCTTCGGCGTTGAGCAACAGCATCTGCGCACAGATGGCGTTGGCGTTCTCGTCGCGCACCTCGGAGCCGAGGAAGATGATCCGGTTCGCCAGCAGCGCCTGATAGACCGAGTCGTTGATGCCGGCCGGGCTGAGGCCGGCCGCGGCCCGCAGCGGTGCGGCGGCCGAAGGTGGCAGGGGTCGCATGTCGTTCACGCTGCGAACCTATCCAACGGCACCGACAAAACTAAGGTCATCCCGCGACTGTTCGCTGACGGCGCAGACGCCGACGGGGCCCCGCGAACTGCGCGGGGCCCCGTCGGGCGTGGGTGACTCAGGCCTCGTCGGAGGAGTCCGCGTCGGCGTCGGAGTCGGCGTCCGCCTCGGGTGCTGCGAGGGCCACCTCGACGGTGGCGCCGTCGGCGTCCGTGACGGTGGCCTCGGCGAGGATCAGGCCGAGCGCCTTGTTGCGGCGGATCTCCTGCATCCAGGCAGACATGTGGTTGTGCTCCATCATGTGCTGCAGTTCCTGCTCGGGCGTCGAGCCGGACGACTGCGCCTTGCGCACGATCAGGTCGGTCAGCTCGTGCTGCTCGACACCCACCTCGTTCTCGTCGGCGATGGTGTCGAGCAGGATCTGCGCGCGCAGGCTCTGCTCGGCGCGCGAGTCGACGACCGCCCAGAACTCCTCGGGGCTGTCCGCCTCCTCGTCGTCCGCGGTCTCGAGGTAGCGCTCCAGGGTCAGCCCGGCGCCCTTGAGCTGCTCCTCGATCTGGTTGTGCCGGGCCTCGGTCTCGGCGGCCAGCAGCTTGGCCGGCAGCTCGAACTCGACCTGGGCGACCAGGTCCTCCAGCACCTTGTCGCGCGCGGTGTTCAGCTGGTCGGCGCGGAGCATCTGCTCGACGGCCGTGGTGAGGTCGGCGCGCATCTCGTCGACGGTGTCGAACTCGGAGACCAGCTGGGCGAACTCGTCGTCCAGGTCGGGCAGCTGCTGCTCGGAGACCTTGGCCACGGTGACATGGATGTCGGCCGCTTCGCCGGACAGCGGGCCGCCCACCAGGGTGGAGCTGAAGTCGGCGGACTCCCCCGCGGACAGGCCGGTGACGGCCTCGTCCAGGCCGTCCAGCATGCCGCCGGAGCCGATCCTGTAGGTGATGCCCTCCGCGGTGGCGTCGGGCAGCGTCTCGCCGTCGCGGCTGCCGACCAGGTCGATGGTGACGACGTCGCCGTCGGCGGCGGGGCGATCGACCTCGGTGCTGGTGGCGAACCGCTCGCGCATCAGCTCGATGCGGTTGTCGACCTCGCTCTCCAAGTCGGCCAACACCGGCACGGTGACGGCCAGGGTGTCGAAGCCCGGCAGGCTCAACTCGGGACGGACGTCGACCTCGGCGATGAACTCGACCAGGTCGCCGTCCTCGAGCTTGGTGATCTCGACCTCGGGGTCACCCAGCGGGATCAGCTTGTTGTCCTCGACCGCCTGGCCGTAGGCGGTCGGCAGGGCGGCGTTGATCGCCTCCTGCAGCACGACGCCGCGACCGAATCGCTGGTCGATCACCGCCGACGGCACCTTGCCCTTGCGGAAACCCGGGATGGTGACGCTCTGGGCGATCTCGCGGTACGCCTTGGTGAGGTGGGGCTGGAGATCACTGAACGGGATCTCCACGGTCAGCTTCACCCGGGACGGGTTGAGTTGCTCGACGGTGCTGGGCAACGTGATGCTCCTGTGGTCGGTGGTATTTCCAGTGCGGTCATGAACCGGAGCGGATGACGGGAATCGAACCCGCATGACCAGCTTGGAAGGCTGGGGCTCTGCCATTGAGCTACATCCGCAAGGAGCACCAGCGTAGCGGTCCGGCCGGGCTGGTTCATAAACACCTCCGGCCGCCCCTCGTGGGCGGCGCCGGGGCTCACCTGGCGGGCGGGCCCGCCGAGGCTTGCGGCACGGCGTAGCGTCGCGGGATATGAACGGTCCGGAGTTGCGCCGCCTGCGCACC
>WBZS01002265.1_pt1 | contig 12374 bp, 11 predicted proteins | sample 5204201 | NCBI WGS metagenome assembly WBZS01 (sample SAMN12344357, study PRJNA552823) | activated sludge metagenome | biome: Activated sludge suspended growth; feature: Nitrification reactor; material: Wastewater; isolation source: activated sludge from nitrification reactor of wastewater...
GCAGTCCGCGCCGTTGGAGTTGCTTGACCGCGCCCACCGACCGGCCGACCGTCTGGGCGGTCTCCTCGAGGGTGAGGCCGGCGATCACCCGCAGCGCGACCACGTCGCGTTGGGCCGGAGGCAGGCTCTGAAGGGCGGATTCGACCCATTCGGTGCCGAGGCGTTGCTCGACGGTGTCGTCGGCCGCCGGACTCGTGCGCGGGTCACTCTCGATCTCGTATGCCGTGTCCTCGGGGCGGCGGACCCGTTGCCGGAGTTCGTCCACCCGGCGGGCGTGGGCAACGCTGAAGACGAAGGTGCGCAGGGCCGCTTCGCCCCCCTGGAAGTCGGAGGCCCGGCGGAAGACGGTGAGGAGCACTTCCTGAGTCAGCGCCTCGGGGTCGGTGGCCCCGTGGGCCCGCAGGTAGCCGAGCACCACCGGACTGAGCGTCTCGTAGACGACGCGGAAGGCCTGCGGATCCCCGGCCCGTAGGCCGTCCGCAGCGGCATCGAGTGCCCCTCCCATGAGGTCAAAGCCTGCCCCATCGGGGCCGTGAGGGATACGCGGAGGCGCAAAATGTCACAGAATGCAGTGGCACCACGTCCGAGCGCGAACTGGCAGGGGGGATGGGTCGCGCTCGAACGTGGTGCCTTGGCGGGCTGCCGACCAACCGATCGCGTCCCCGCATACCCGTCATCGTCTGCGGGGGGCGCGAGGTTACGCGCGGTGCCCGCGGATCTACAGTGGGGCCTCATCGCGAAGGAGAGAGATGCCCCACACCCCCGATCTGCCGGCCCTCGTGGGCCGGGTCCGAGCCCTGCGAGGCGCAGGCGCGCGAGTCGTCGTGGGCATCGTCGGCGAACCTGGCTCCGGCAAGAGCACCCTGGCGGGCGCCCTGGTCGCGGCGCTGCTCGCCGCCGGGGAGCGGGCCGCCCTCGTGCCGATGGACGGCTTCCACCTCGCCAACGTCGAACTGGCCAGGCAGGGCAAGGCCGATCGCAAGGGGGCTCCGGACACCTTCGATGCCGGCGGCTACGCCGCCCTGCTCGCGCGGCTCAAGGCCGCCAGGAACGAGGTCATCTACGCGCCCACCTACGACCGCACGGTGGAGGAGTCGATCGCCAACGCCATCGCCGTGCCCCCCGAGGTGTCGGTCATCGTCACCGAGGGCAACTACCTCCTGCTGGATGGGGCGTGGGCGGCCGTCGCGCCGATACTCGACGAGGTCTGGGCCGTCCGGGTGGATGATGCTGAGCGCCGCGACCGGCTCGTGGCCCGTCACGTGGCGTTCGGCAAGGAGCCCGACCACGCCCTGGCCTGGGTGCGGACCGTCGACGAGCCCAACGCGCGCCTGGTCCGCGACAGCCTGGGGCGGGCCGGTCTGCAGGTCTGGGAGTGCGACGACCCCGAATCGGGTCCCTCGTGACTGCACGGGTGTCGTCACCTCGACTCGAGGGCCACGCGCGCTTCGGGACCCTGCAGCTCACCCAGCCCGTCGAGGTCGCCCACGACCCGGCGGACGTGACCAGAGGCGTCTGGGCGGTCGTGATGACCTTCGAGGGTGACTTCAGGGCCGTGCGCTTCGCCCGGGTGCGGATCGCGCCCGACACCGACCCGGTCCCGGTCTGGCCGACGCTGGCGGGGGAGTGGGGCACGAGCCTGGACCGGACGGCATACCTGGCCGGCGTCCAGGAGATCCGCGAACGGATCGCCGCGGGCACGGTCTACCAGGTCAACCTCTGCCGGGTCATCGTCCACCCGTTCCCCGAGGGCGCGGACCTGCGCGGCCTCTCGGCCCGCCTGACCCGAGGCAACCCCGCCCCGTATGACGGACTCATCGACGTACCGGAGGCCGGACTGCGCGTGGTCTGCGCCTCCCCGGAGGGCTTCCTCGAGCGAGACGGGGATCGACTCGTCACCCGGCCGATCAAGGGCACGGCGACGTCCGCCGACGCGATGCTCGCCAAGGACGTCGCGGAGAACGTCATGATCGTCGACCTCGTCCGCCACGACCTGGGTGGCATCTGTCGCCCCGGGACGGTCGCCGTTGACCACCTCTGCCGGCCCGAAGCGCACCCCGGCCTGGTCCACCTCGTCTCCGACGTCTCCGGGCGGCTTCGCCCAGGCGTGGGGTGGCCCGAGATCCTGGGCGCCACGTTCCCGCCGGGCTCGGTGTCGGGGGCCCCCAAGCACACGGCGTTGCAAGCCATTCGCGAGCTCGAGCCCACGCCTCGAGGGCCCTACTGCGGCGCCATCGGTTGGGTCGATGCCGACCGCGACCGGGCCCGGTTGGCCGTGGGGATCCGAAGCTTCTGGGTGGACGAGGGGGCCGGCGGCTCGATGCTGCGCTTCGGGACCGGCGCCGGGATCACCTGGGGGTCGGACCCGGTCGCGGAGTGGGAGGAGACCGAGCTGAAGGCGGCCCGGTTGGTCGCGCTCGCATCTGGGAGGCTGGACCCATGACGGTGCGGGTGTGGGTCAATGGTCGACTCGTCGGCGCGGACGAGCCGAGCATCCTGGCCATCGACCACGGCGTGACCGTGGGGGACGGGGTCTTCGAGACCTGCAAGGTGGTCGCGGGGCAACCGTTCGCGGTCAGTCGGCACCTGCGCCGGATGGACCGCAGCCTGGCCGGGCTCGGACTGGACGGGGCCGACCATGGCTGTGTGCGGGAGGGGATCGCCGCCGTCCTCTCCGGGCCCAGCATTGACTTCGGTCGGCTCCGCTGGACCATCACCGGTGGGCTCGGGCCGCTGGGGTCGGACCGGCACAGCTCGGACCTCACGTACGTCGTGACAGCGGGCGCCATCCCGGCCCCGCCCGCATCGGTGTCGGTCGCGACCGTGCCGTGGGTGCGCAACGAACGCGCGGCGACCGCTGGGCTCAAGACGACGTCGTATGCCGACAACGTGGTCGCGCTCGCCGAGGCGAAGCGTCGGGGAGCCACCGAGGCGATCTTCGCCAACACCCGCGGGGAGCTGTGCGAGGGGACCGGGAGCAACGTCTTCGTGGTGCTGGCCGGCGCGGTCTGGACCCCGCCACTGGAGAGCGGATGCCTGGCCGGGATCAGCCGCGAACTGCTGCTCGAATGGGCCCGGTCGGAGGGGATCGAGGTCCGGGAGGAGGCGCTCCCGCTGTCCGTCCTCGACAGCGCCGACGAGGTGTTCCTGACCAGCTCCCTCAAGGACGTGCGGGCCGTGCACGCCGTCGACGACCGCCCGCTGCCGCCCGGGCCGGTCACCGCGGCCCTGGCCGAGGTGTGGGCCCGCCGCAGCGCCCTGACGATGGATCCATGAGCGGGCACGAGCCGGAGCAGGGTGGCCGCCAAATCCTGCGGCAGCCGCACGAGGACGATTGGGCGTGGCGTCGGGCCGTGCGGGCCCGCCCTAAGGCCCTGGCCGCCTACCGCGTCCTCGTCCTGCTGCTCGGCCTGCTGCTGGTCGTCGGTGGCCTGCTGCTCGTGCCGCTTCCCGGTCCGGGTTGGCTGATCGTGCTCCTCGGGTTGGCCGTCCTGGCCTCGGAGTTCGAACCCGCTGCTCGGCTCCTCGACCACGCCCGGGCCCGGCTGCACCGTTGGGAGGAGTGGGTTCGCACCCAACCTCGATGGGTGCAATGGGGGATCGCGTTGGGCACGGCCGCCTGTGTCGCGGGGGTCCTCTGGGTGACGCTGCGGATCAGCGGCGTCCCGATGTGGCTGCCCGACGCCCTGGAGAACCCCCTCGTCGAGCACGCTGGCCTGCCCCGACGCGACGGCTGAGGGTGCCGCATACCGGCTCCGGGCATGCGGCCGGTCCCGATTTCCTCGAGGCCGAACCCATTGGGTATCGTCGCCCCTGCCCGAACGGGCACCACGGATGTGTAGCTCAGTTGGTTAGAGCGTTCGCTTCACACGCGAGAGGTCGGGGGTTCGAGTCCCTCCACATCCACTCAAGGCCGGACACGACTGCGTCGTCGTCCGGCCTTCGTGTTTGTGCTGGGGCCCACCTCCACATCCACTCAAGGCCGCCGTCACCCGGGGAAGACCGGGGCCAGACCGTTCCAAAGCAGGTCGGTCAGGTCGGTGACCAATTGGGCTCGGCTGGTCCCCGAGGCACCCGCACCAGCGCGCAACCAGCCGTCGGCCGTGGATCGCACGAGACCGACGACGGCCCGCGCCCAGCGCTCGGCCTGGCCGACGGGTCGGCCGGCGTCGACGAGGAGACTCGCCAGGAGGTCCGCGACCCGACCCGACATCGCATCGGTCGCGGCCGTCGCCGGATCCCCCTGCGCGCGCTCGCGGGCCGGGACGATGGGCGCGGCGACGATGAAGCGATAGACCTCGGGATCGGTTTCGACGAGCCGAAGATAGGTGTCGACGCCCCGCTCGAGCAACGCTCGGGGCTGAAGCGCCCGGCCGTCATCGCCGCGGTCGCCGGGGCGATCCAGCTCGTGGAGGAGGACCTCGTCGACATGGGCGACGACCGCCCGGTAGAGCCCGGCTCGATCATCGAAGTGCCGGTAGAAGACCGGCTTGCTCGTGCCCGCGACCGCGGCGATGTCGTCCATGCCGACGGACGCCCCATGCACTCGGATGGCGCGCAGCGTCGCCGCCACCAGGTCGGCGCGCCGCCGCTCCCGGTGCTCATCCCACCGGGTTGAGCGGCCATCGACCCCGTCGGCTCCGGCGGGGGAGGCCGACTGGTCAGGGGTGGCCGCACTCACATTCCGCACCGTAACAGGGCCGGAAACTACCTGCTACCGTCGGTATCGGATATGTGGTCGATGCCACCCACCCCCAAACCCTGTCGAGGAGTTCCACGTGCCCGAATCGGCCGCGCCCGCACCAGCCGCGCCTGCCCCTTCGCGTCGTCGCGCGGGTGTGCTGGGCGGCAACCGCATCCCCTTCGCCCGTCAGTTCGGCGCCTACGCCGAGGCCTCCAACCAGGACATGCTCACCGCGGCCCTCGACGGGCTCGTGGCGCGCTACGGGCTGGCCGACGAGCAACTCGGCGAAGTCGTCGCCGGGGCGGTGATCAAGCACAGCCGGGACTTCAACCTCACCCGGGAGGCGGTCCTCGGCTCGGCGCTCGCCCCGACCACTCCGGCGTATGACGTCCAACAGGCCTGCGGGACCGGCCTGCAGGCGGTCATCGCCCTGTCGAACAAGATCACCCTGGGCCAGGTCGATTCGGGCATCGCCGGCGGGGTCGACACCTCCTCGGACGCGCCGATCACCGTCAGCGAGAAGCTGCGCACCAAGCTGCTCAGGGTCAATCGGGCCAAGGGCGCCAGGAACCAGCTCGCCGCGCTGACCACGATCCGACCGACCGACTTCGGCATCGAGACCCCGTCCAACGGTGAACCGCGGACCGGGTTGTCGATGGGCGAGCACATGGCCCAGACCGCCAAGAAGTGGGGGGTCACCCGCGAGGCCCAGGACGAACTCGCGATGACCAGCCATCGCAACCTCGCGGCGGCCTACGACGCAGGCTTCCAGGACGATCTGATGACGTCCTTCCGTGGGCTCTCGCGCGACCAGAACCTGCGGGCCGACTCCTCGATGGAGAAGTTGGGCAGTCTCAAGCCCGCCTTCGGCAAGGGCGAGAACGCGACGATGACCGCCGGCAACTCCACTCCGCTCACCGATGGCGCCTCCGTCGTCCTGATGGGCAGCCAGGAATGGGCCGACGAGCACGGACTGACCGTGCAGGCCTGGTTCGTCGACGGGCAGACCGCCGCGGTCGACTACGTGCACGGCGCGGAGGGGCTGCTGATGGCCCCCGCGTATGCCGTGCCGCGGCTGCTGGCGCGCCACGGGCTGACCCTGCAGGACTTCGACTTCTACGAGATCCACGAGGCGTTCGCGGCCACCGTCCTGTGCACCCTCACGGCCTGGGAGGACGAGGAGTTCTGCCGGACCGCCCTCGGTCTGGACGCGCCCCTGGGGGCGATCGACCGCAGCAAGCTCAACGTCAACGGCTCCTCGTTGGCCGCCGGCCACCCCTTCGCCGCCACCGGCGGGCGGATCGTGGCGGCCCTGGCCAAGATGCTCCACGACAAGGGCCCGGGCAGCCGCGGCCTGATCTCGATCTGTGCCGCCGGCGGCCAGGGCGTCGTCGCGATCCTCGAAGGGGCCTGAGACCCATGGCGTTCGACTACGGGAAGTTCGTCGCCGGGGGTGTCGGCAAGCAGCTCGCCGGGGCGCTCGGATTGCCCCAGGCGGCCACCCTGCGCCGTCACGACCCGAAGAGGGCGCTCATCCCCGGGGCGGTGCTCGTCGCCGGTCACGACCGAGCGCCGGCGGCAGCACTGGTGAGGGACTGGCTGCACACGGCCGGGATCGCGGTCGCGTCGGTGCCCTCGACGTCGGTGGCAGCCGTGGTGCTCGACCTGACGGACCTCGAGACCCCCCGTGACCTGGAGACCGTGCGGGCCACGATCGCCCCGGCCCTGAAGACACTCCAACCCAGCGGTCGGATCATCGTCGTCGGGCGCCCGCCGGAATCCGCCGCGACGATCGCCCAAGGTGCGGCCCGACGGGCCGTCGAGGGAATCGTCCGCTCGATCGGCAAGGAGATGCGGGCCGGTGGGACGGCCAACACGATCCTCGTCCACGAGGACGGCGACCTCGGCCTCGAAGCCCCGATCCGCTTCCTGCTCTCCGGCCGCTCGGCTACGTCGACGCCCAGGTGATCAGGGTCGGTGCCCCCGTGGCACCCGTGGTCGACCCGGTCGACTGGGCGAAGCCGCTGGCCGGCAAGGTGGCGGTCGTCACCGGTGCCGCCCGCGGCATCGGAGCGGCGATCGCCGACGTCCTGGCCCGCGACGGCGCCACCGTGGTGGGCGTGGAAGTGCCGGCCGCCGGCGAAGCATTGGCGGAGGTCGCCAACCGACTCGGCGGCTCGGCCCTGCAGCTCGACGTCACCGCGTCAGACGCGGGCGCCAGGATCGTCGAGCACACCCGCGCCCGGCACGGCGGATTCGACATCGTGGTGCACAACGCCGGGATCACGGGCGACAAGCTGCTGGCCAACATGGACGCCGAGCGCTGGCACGCCGTGATCGACGTCAACCTGCTCTCGATCCTCACCATGAACGAGTCCCTGCTGCCAGCCATCAGGGACGGTGGCCATGTGATCCATGTGGCCTCGATCGCCGGGATCGCCGGGAACCGGGGCCAGACGGATTACGCCGCATCGAAGGCGGGAGTCATCGGCCTGACCAGCACGATGGCCGCGGACCCCGACGTCGTGGCCAAGGGGATCACGGTCAATGCCGTCGCGCCCGGGTTCATCGAGACGGAGATGACCGCGAAGGTGCCGTTCGCGACCCGCGAGGCCGGTCGACTGATGAACTCACTGAACCAGGGCGGCCGACCGGTCGACGTCGCCGAGACGATCGGCTTCCTCGCCTGGGACGCCAGCCGCGCGGTGACGGGCAACACCGTCCGTGTGTGCGGCCAGATGCTGCTCGGAGCCTGAGCATGGCGAGGACCACGCAGACCCTCACCGGGGCCCCCTCGCTCGGATCGGTCGTTCTCAGGTCGCTGCTCCCCGGGCGCAGGCGCGGCCAGTCCCGGAGCACCCTCCCGGAGGTCGAGCTGCGGCTGGAAGGGGTGGCCATCGACCGCGGCGACCTCACGGCATACCAACGTCTGTGTGGGTTCGGGGCGGACGACCGGCTGCCACCCACCTACCCGCACGTCCTGGGGTTCCCGCTGCAGGCGGCTCTGATGGGTCGCCCCGACTTCCCGATGCCGATGGTCGGACTGGTCCACGTCGAGAACACCATCACCGTGATCCGGCCACTGACCGCGCAGGACGTCCTCGACGTCACCGTGCACGCCGAACACCTGCGGGCCCACCCGAAGGGCCGCACCGTGGACCTGGTGACGACCGTCGACGTCGGTGGCGAACGGGTGTGGGAGGGCCGCAGCACCTATCTGGCGCGCGGACAGAGCGCACCCGAGGCCCCGCCGCGTCCCGCGGCTCCCGCGCTCCCGGAGGGGTTCCCGGTGGCCCGCTGGCGGCTCGCCGGCGACCTCGGCCGACGGTATGCCGCGGTGTCCGGTGACCTCAACCCGATCCACCTGAGCGCCCTCACGGCGAAGGCCATGGGGTTCCCGGGCGCGATCGCGCACGGCATGTGGAGTTACGCCAAGGTGGTGGCGGCGCTCGGGGTGAAGGCGTCCGGAGCCGGCACGTCGCACGTCTGGTTCCGGGCACCGATCGTGCTGCCCGCCACGGTCGACCTCGTCGTCGACGTCGGCGGCGGCGAGCTCGTGGCCGGTCTGCGGTCGAGCCGACGGCCCGAGACCGCCCATCTGGCCCTCACCGTCACTCCGGCGTGAGCCCGAAGACCCGCCGGTAGTGCGCCAACTCGCGGGTCAGGGCATCGACGATCGTGCTCGCCTGGCGGAAGCCATGGCCTTCGCCCTCGTAGATGACCAACTCGACCTCCTTGCCCGCCGCCCGCATCGCCTCGGCCATGAGTTCGGCCTGCGCGACCGGCACGACGAGGTCGTCCGCCCCCTGGAGGAGGAGCAGGTCACCGTGCAGGTCATCGATGTGGAAGACCGGCGACCGCTCGCGGTAGACGGCCTCTGCCTCCGGCCAGGGGGCGACCAACGTCGTCGTGTAGCGGGACTCGAACTTGTGGTCGTCGACGAGGAGCGCGCGCAGGTCGGAGATCCCGTAGAGGCTGGTCCCGGCGGCGAAGACGTCACTGCTGGTCAGCGCCCGCAGCGTGGTGTAGCCACCGGCGGACCCGCCGCGAATCGCGACCCGGCGGCCGTCGACGAGCCCATCGGCCACCAGTGAGGCCACTCCGCTGACGCAGTCGTCGATGTCGACGACTCCCCACTGGCCGTCGAGGCGTTGCCGGTAGGTCCGCCCGTAGCCGGTGCTGCCGCCGTGGTTGACGTCGAGGACGGCGAAACCCCGGGTCGTCCAGAACTGAACGGCCGAGGCGTAGGCCGGGTCGCTGCGGCTCGTCGGGCCGCCGTGGACGAGGACCAGCAGCGGCGGCAGCTCGCCGGGGGGCGCCGCGACGTCCGGGTTGGTCGGCGGGTAGAACAGGCCGTGCGTGGTCAGGCCGGCGGTGTTCCTCCACGACCGAGGGGCCGGCCGGGAGACGTATGCCGGGTCGGGATCCTCGGGGGCCGAACGGCCCAGCACCCGCCGCGGGCCCTCGAGCGGACCCCGGACCACCTCCGGGAGGCGGTCGCCCAGGCCACGGCGGAAGGCGACCTCCGTGCCGGCCACGACGAGGTGGTCGAAGAGCACCCCATCGTCCGCGAGGTCGGTCAGGGTGCCGTTGGCCGGATCGAGGACCGCCAGGCGCCCGCACTCGTCCACCCACCGACGGGTGAGGAGGCGCCCATCGGGGAGCAGGGCGTAGTCGACCATGCCGAGCACCCACTGGGGTTGGGCGAAGTCGGCCGAGTGGGTGTGCACCTCGGCCGTGCCCGAGACATCGTGTCGGTGCAGTCGCCACCAGCCGTGCTCGTCGGCGACGAACCAGAGGACGCCGGCGGCGTCGAACTGTGGCTGGGACACCGCGATCCCCGCGCCGCCGGCGACTCGTCGGGCCTCGGTCACCCCCTCGTCGCTGACCTCCGCCAGCCACAGGGTCGTGGAGTCCCAGGGCATGTTCGGGTGGTCCCACGCGATCCAGGCGAGTTGCGTGCCGTCGGGGGAGAGCGCGGGCCGGGAGACGAAGTCGGTCCCGGAGGCGAGCACGAGGCCGGCGTCCTCGTTGGACCCGTGCAGGTCCAACCGGACGAGCTCGTTGACCGGCTCGCCCCCGCCCCGGTGGTCCTCACGGACCGCATACACCCGGTCCGCCGTGAGGACGAGGCCGCCGTACCGGACGTCGAGCTCGGGCGTGATGACGACCGCTTCCCCCGCCCCCGGGTCGAGGCGGCGCAGCCTCCCGTCGGCGAACTCGGACCAGACCACGCTCCCGCCGTGGACGGCATACGCCCCGCCGCCGTACTCGTGCACCCGGGACCGCACGTTGGCGCCGGGCGGGCTGACGTCCGTGGACCGGCCATCCCTATGCCGCACCAGGGTCGTGCGTCCCTTGTCCCATGGCCGGGATTCGAGCCAGTAGGTGTCGGCGCCATCGACGCGCACCTCGTCGATCTTCACCTGGGCGGCCGTCAGCGACTCGGGCGTGATCGGCGAGGGCCAGCAGCCGTGGCGATGGGTCGTCATGGACGACACCGTATGCCGCCCGCCCCCGCCGCGTGGGGCGGTCAGCGCCGGAGGGAAACCGCGTCGAGACGGGGGCGCGGACCTCGTTAGGCTTGGACCTCGGCGCGGATGACCGTCCGGGCCCACCACAGCGCCACCACAGCCTGCCCCGCGTCGAGGAGACCACGATGTCCGCCCAGCTGACCCTGCACGTCGCCGGTGACGAGCGATCGGTCGATCCGGGCACCACCGGAGCCGACCTCTTCGCGGGCGACCGAGCGGTCGTCGTGGCCCGGGTCAACGGCGAACTGCGCGACCTCGACCAACCGCTGGCCGACGGCGACGCCGTCGAGCCGGTCCGGATCGACGAGCCCGACGGTCTCATGGTGCTGCGCCACTCCTGCGCCCACGTGCTCGCCCAGGCGGTGCAGGAGGTCAACCCGACCGCGAAATTGGGGATCGGCCCACCGATCCGTGACGGTTTCTATTACGACTTCGACGTCGAGGAGCCGTTCACCCCGGAGGACCTGAAGAACCTCGAGCGCGTCATGCAGCGCATCATCAACGAGGGACAGACCTTCCATCGCCGTAAGGTGAGTGACGAGGACGCGCTGGTCGAGCTCGCGGCCGAGCCGTACAAATGTGAACTCATCGGACTCAAGGGCGGGGCCTCCGAGGACGCCGCCGAAGGCGCCTCCGTCGAAGTCGGTGGGGCCCAGCTGACGATCTACGACAACCTGCGCAAGGACGGTTCGCGGGCGTGGGGCGACCTCTGTCGTGGCCCGCACATCCCGAGCACCAAGCTGCTCGGCAACGCCTTCAAGGTGATGCGCTCGGCGGCGGCCTACTGGCGCGGCGACCAGGCCAACCAGCAGCTCCAGCGCGTCTACGGCACGGCGTGGCCGACCAAGGACGACCTCACGGCCTACCTCAACCGGCTCGCCGAGGCCGAGAAGCGCGACCACCGCAAGCTCGGGGTGGAGCTCGACCTGTTCTCCTTCCCCGACGAGCTGGGCTCAGGACTGGCCGTCTTCCACCCAAAGGGTGGAGTGCTCAAGCGGGAGATGGAGGACTACGTGCGCCGGCGGCACATCGAGGAGGGTTTCGAGTACGTCGGCACGCCGCACATCACCAAGGACGGGCTGTTTCACACCTCGGGGCACCTACCGTACTACGCCGACACCATGTTCCCGCCGATGGTCATGGAGGGCGCAGAGTACCGCCTCAAAGCGATGAACTGTCCGATGCACAACCTCATCTACCGGTCGCGAGGCCGGTCCTACCGCGAGCTCCCGCTCCGGCTCTTCGAGTTCGGCTCGGTGTATCGCTTCGAGAAGTCCGGCGTGGTGCACGGGCTGACCCGGGTGCGCGGCATGACCCAGGACGACTCGCACTCCTACGTCGCCCGGGAGCAGGCCGGGGACGAGATCAAGCATTTGCTCGGCTTCGTGCTCGGTTTGTTGCGCGACTTCGGGCTGTCCGACTTCTATCTCGAGCTCTCGACCCGCGACGACAAGCACAAGGACAAGTTCGTCGGCTCCGACGAGGACTGGGCGACCGCCACCGCGGTGCTCGAGGCGGCCTGCCGCGAGTCCGGGCTCGAGCTCGTGCCGGACCCCGGCGGGGCGGCCTTCTACGGACCGAAGGTCTCGGTGCAGGCCAAGGACGCGATCGGACGCACCTGGCAGCTCTCGACGATCCAGTACGACTTCAACCAGCCGGAGGGTTTCGGGCTGGAGTACCAGGCCTCGGACGGGACCCGGCAACGTCCGGTGATGATCCACTCGGCGAAGTTCGGCTCCATCGAGCGCTTCATCGGGGTCCTCACCGAGCACTACGCCGGTGCCTTCCCGCCCTGGCTCTCGCCGGTGCAAGTGCTCGGGATCCCGGTGGCCGACGACTTCAACGACTACCTCTGGGCCGTGCTCGCGCAGATGAAGGCGCAGGGACTGCGGGTGGAGATGGATGAGTCGGACGACCGGTTCCCGAAGAAGATCCGCAACGCGAGCAAGTCCAAGGTCCCCTTCATCCTCATCGCGGGCGCAGAGGACCAGGCGGCCGGCGCGGTGTCGTTCCGGTACCGCGACGGCTCCCAGAAGAACGGCGTGCCGATCGCCGAGGCGATCGAGGAGGTCCGCTCGGCGGTCCGGGAGCGTCGCCAGGTCTGAGCCCGGGAATGGAGCCCGGGGCCTGAGGCGGCCGCGAGGTCCCGCTGGCCC
>WBZS01002267.1_pt1 | contig 12358 bp, 8 predicted proteins | sample 5204201 | NCBI WGS metagenome assembly WBZS01 (sample SAMN12344357, study PRJNA552823) | activated sludge metagenome | biome: Activated sludge suspended growth; feature: Nitrification reactor; material: Wastewater; isolation source: activated sludge from nitrification reactor of wastewater treatment...
TCCTTTAGTCACCAAGGGCAGCTACATGATCGTTGAAGATACGAACGTAAACGGACACCCAGTTGCGCTAAGCCAGGGCCCGGGGCCCGATGAAAGCAATCGACGCATTTCTTCCGACCCACGCAGAATTCCAGATTGATTCAAGCCGAGAAAAATTCAATCTTAGCTTTAATCCGCGTGGCTTCCTGAAACGCAAGGTTTAACCATGCCCAGTCACAAGTGCTAACCGTCAGACCCTGATAAGGTGCCTTCGGACGCGGCTGCAACGAGTTTTCATTTGATGTCGGTTGCATCGTTAGGCGGGAGCATTGAGTAAATGTCCTTCTTTAGTGTTAGGAATTCATCCTTTGTAAGTTTGTGGATGCCTCTCTTTGAATCGCTAACGCCGCCCATCTGGTCAACATAGTATTCTCTGCCGCTAGCATCGCGTATGTACAGGCGTACTGCTCCGTCTTCAAATTTCCCCTGACCTTCGGCCCTGCCTAACAAATCGACTACGAACTTGGAACTATGACTCAATTCGGTTTCATCATATAGGGACGTAATATGAAAACAATCCTTGATACTACTCTTAGTGATACCAGCATTAATGTCAAATCTGAACGGGAAATAGTATGACTTGACAATCCGTGGTCCGTTTGGATCAGGGCTATCTATTGAAACAACACACTTAATAAAGACCAAAACTAAGATCAAATACTTTATCATTAATTTACCCTCATCGGAAACGGATACCAAGGCCAAGACCGCGTCTCTTTTTCTTCTTCTTACCCATAACAGTGTTCCCATCTGGTCCATAGTTAGGATCTCGCAAAGCTAGCCCCAACTCTTGAAGAACTGCATTTTCGTTGTTGGTAATGTTTGAAGACTCTGAGGCCAGCCCCTCTTTGCCATCTACCAAGTGCCCGAGTTCATGAGCGATGGATCCCGGAAGCGTAAACTCGTGCCGCTGTCCATCGACACCCAAATACATTCTTCTAAAACTATCTAATCCTATCCTCATAGACTTCCCAGAAGAAGACTGGCAAATCTCATCTCCCTCTAAAAATATTATATATGGGGCCGAATCATAAAACAAGCGACGAACTAACTCCTTTGCCTCGAACCGTGGTATTCAAAGCCTCTATAGCTACGAAGAATTCTGCCACATCCCAGATGCCCAATCCGCGACCGATCCAAATTGCCGCAATTTTGCACCCAGACGGATCTGCAAAAGTATTGGGCGAGCCATTCCCCCCACCGTATGCGCTATAATTGCGTCCATCTTCAATTGGATCACGGCTCAAAAACCGCCAATCGCGGGATCGTAATACCGATGCCCCAAAAGCATGTAATTGGATTCGCTGTTCTGTTGATATCCGAATCCGCCGGCATAGGTGAATGGTCCTTGCCATGTCCCGCTTGCAGCGTCAGGGTTACCGAAAGCGTCGTAGCTTTTGGAAGCCGTTACAGTTTGGGAACTTCCACTTTGAAACTGTGCACTCTTTAATCCAGAATGCGCAAGTGTTGTTGTTGAGGCGCGTCGCTCAGATATGCCCGGAGTGTATACAGCACTACCGTCATCAAGCACTGCGGAAGTCGCTCCTGTACCGTTGCGGAGGAAATCCTGGGTCCCTTTTTCAACCCTTGCCCCACTTCCGTTATAAGCGTAACTGGTGGTCGTCGTGTAATTGTCAAACGACGTAAGCCTCTCGTCCGCATTCCATGTTAGATATTCGACGGAAATTCCATTGACCTTCTTTTCTTCCAACTCACCATCCAACGTGTAGAAGTAGTCGCGCAAAATATCGTCACCAGTGGAGGGTGTGCCCAGGGCATCGTACACTGAGGCGAGCATATCAGCGGGGTCGTAAGAATGCGTCTCAACTCGTGAATTGATCGTTCTTGTGGCTCGGTTTCCGTTACTGTCATAGGTGTAAGCAGCCGAATAACCAGATCGACTCTCGGTCAACAGTTGTCCTATGTCGTCATAGGTGAAGTTGGTAGTCACTCCGTCGATAATCTGTTGAGTTAGTTGCGATGCATCGTTGAAGGCAAAGTCTTGTGCCTTCAACAATGTATTCGAACTATTCTTGAGGTCTACCGAAATGAGTCTATTCTGAGCGTCATAACCGTTGACCTCGTACGCTCCAGATGAATAGGTCGTCTTGTCCAACCTTCCGAGGCCATCGTAAAGGTAGAGAGTATCTTCGCCGAAGGCATTATCGATGCCGTCCAGTTGGCCGGTGGTTGCATCCAGATCGTATTCTGTCGTCCCACCTGGACCGTCCATTTCGATCAACTCGTGGGCAATATTGTATCTGTAGTCAATCGTACCCTGCGGCTGAACGATCTGAGTAATTAGCGAGCGACTGTTGTAATGCCATTCCGAAGTCCCTATTCCATCAATCATTTCAATGACGCGGTTTGCATCATCATAATCATAATCGACGTCAGCAGTGCCTGAGTCAAGATAGTCGATGGAATCAAGCCGACCAGCATCGTCCAGGTCGTATTCAACATATGATCCACTATAGGGTGTACACCGTGTTACTTCACCGGTAGGAGCATAGGTGTATTGATCAAAGAACATCGACGCCTGATCAATTTGATAAACCTCCCCTCGGTCAATGTAGCTGTAGTTTGTGTCCTCATTATTGCCGTTTTCTCGCTGTGTCAGCCAGGAGTTTGCATTGTAAGTGTAATCCTCGACATCTCCTCGGGCATTGGTCACTGAAGTCATACGCATGGCGTTGTCATAACTAAGCAGAGTTGTCTTACCAAGTTCGTCGGTGATGGAGAGAGGAAGATTCTCTAGGTCGTACGTTATGTCGATATCATTCGAAGTCCCGGGTTTACTAATGTTCGTTACTCGATTCCAAACGTCATAAGTGAAGCTTTTCTGGTTTGAAGCACCTGGATTTTCAACGGTCAGGACTTTCCCATAATCGTTATAGGTCGCCTGAGTCGTGACATTAGCGGGATTCGTTACCTCGATAAGGACCCCATGTCCGTCAATGTCTACATCGGTCGTCCTTCCTAATGCATCTTCAACTGTGTCCAACTGCCCATAGCCATCGTATGTAAGTTCTTTAACGACCTGATTCGTTGGGTCTTTGATTTGATGAAGAGAGCCGTTTACGTTGTAGACGAAATCAGTTACATTGTTAAGCGGGTCCTCAAACGTATCGATATCGTTGAGAGCGGTGTACGTAAATTCCCATGTTTTGCCGAGAGGATTTTCCAACGTAAGTAGATTCTTGTTTGAATCGTACGTCATATCCCAAACTTTACCCCGCTGATCTTCGAGGCTCGTCACATCGATATTGCCGTTATAGGTGTACTCGACCCGATATCCATCAGGGTCTTCGATTGCCGTCAGTTCGCCATTGGTGTTGTACTCGTGGGTCCAAACTTGGCTTCCGCTTGAACTCATTGGCAACGCAATTGTCGTGTCCCCGGTGTTGTAGGTGAAGGAGACAGTATTGCTATATGGATTAGAGTAGCTCGTACACCTTTCGCTTGAATCGTAGGTCCAAGACCAGACATTTGACCTGAGATCGGTTTCGGTGAGAATATCGTGATTTGCGTTATAGGTGAATGCACGACCGTAATTGAATGTGTTGAAAGTTGGGCGATAGACTTTTGTTAAGTTATTCGAAACATAGGCAAATGTCCATACTTTCGAATTTGGACCCGTTATGGTACTGACCATACCGCTTGAATAGGCAAAGGTTAGGGTACGACTCGCGTCATCCACGACGCTGGTTATTTCGTCACCGGTTCCCCTGTTGACCGTGATATCGTTGCCCCATCTGTCGCTTACCTTCGTCAGCCATCCGGCTGAATTGAATTCCCAAACTGCTTGGTTCTTCAATGTCAATGTCCAAGTGCCGCCGCCGTTGTGAACTAATTGATGCGGCCAACCAGCGGGAGCAATGTACGAGGCCCCACTCTGTGTGTAAGGAATAATTAGTCCGTCTGGCATTCTTAGGAATGCAGTTCCAGAGGTTCCAGTGTCGATCTCCACATCGTAAGTGCAGCGCCAACTCCAACCCATCCAGAGCCGTCGGTTGTCGAGACTATTGTGATAAAGATTAAGTGCGAGAATCGTGTCGCCTCGTGAAGGAATGTTTACTATTTCAAGAATGCTGAGCTTGTTTCCGGTGTGCGTGTTCGTTGATCCGCCAAGAGTGCCGTTTGGAGGAATCCCGCCGGAAGATCCATCTCCAATCGCACCGGTTCCACTTCCCCCGGCGCTATTGTGACCGCCCTCGGTCTGGGAGCCTCCCCCCGAAAGAGAACCCTCACCCGGGCCAGTACCTGCCCCAATGCCTCCGCCTCCGACTTGCATAGCAATCGCATCTCCAAGATTAAGGCAGGCAAAGATTCCGTCAAACTGACCATGTTCAATTGCATTTTGAGCATCGATCTGAGCAAGTTCTGCAATTTTGGAATCATTCCACCAGTGGCGATAACGGCTTCTACCTGGGTTTGGTCGGGGCGATGCTTGCCTAGGAGCCTCGGAATATTGCGGCGCGTTTTCCGGTTTCGGTCGGTGTACGGTGGGTTTAGAATGAGGATTGAAAAGGGCCTCCAGGCCCATCCCCATGCTCGAAATAGCAATCGACATCGCAGCGATTACCGCCGTAAACCGGAACATCAGTCCATTATTCATCTTCAACTCCCCTAATCGACACTTGGCAATAATACACTAGAATTTGACCGGGTGTTGCACAATGCCGAGAGGCGAATGGGCCAAACTCTAAGCATTCATGGTGCATCAGAAGGTCCTTGTCATTGACTTTGGTGGTCAGTATTCCCAGCTCATTGTGCGGCGAGTGCGGGAGCTTGGGGTTTATAGCCAGATGGTGCCTTGGACTGGAGCTGCAGCTTCAATTCGAGAGGAGAAACCAAGCGCAGTCATCCTCAGCGGAGGGCCGAGGAGTGTGCTGGAAGATGGCGCGCCGACATTTGATTTCGGCGAAGTAGAAGAAATCCCCATCCTCGGCATCTGCTACGGCATGCAGTTGATGGCATACCGACTAGGGGGCAAAGTCGAGAAGGCGAACGAGCGCGAATACGGGCGCAGAGAGCTCGGCCCTGCCATTGCTGGCTCGCTAGTCGGCGGACTCTCCGGAACCCAAATCTGGATGAGCCACGGCGACCAAGTATTGAATGCACCGCCTGGGTTTGAGGCGACATCGAGCACGGAGTCCTGCCCAATCAGTTCGATCGAAAACCCTGACCGCAACTGGTACGCCGTCCAATTCCACCCCGAAGTCACCCATACCCCCGAAGGCAAAACGCTCCTCCGCAGATTCCTGTTCGACCGATGCGGGCTCCACGGCGACTGGACCAGCGAGAGCTTTATCGAAGACTCAGTCGCTGCGATTCAGAAGGAAGTTGGCGACCAGCGTGTCCTTTGCGCGGTAAGCGGTGGTGTCGATAGCTCGGTAATGGCGGCGCTAATGACGAAGGCAATTGGTGACCAGGTGACATGCGTCTTCATCGACCACGGCCTTCTGCGCAAGAAGGAAGCCGAGCAGGTGAAGGAAGCCTTCACCGCATACTTCCAACCTCGCCTCATCACCATCGATGCTCGCGACCAGTTTTTTAGCGCACTCAAAGGCGTAACCGACCCGGAGCAAAAGCGCAAGATCATTGGGGCTGAATTTGTCCGTGCCTTCGAGTCCCATGCCGATGAGCTGAAAGACTGCACGTTCCTCGCCCAAGGCACGCTCTATCCCGACGTGATCGAGTCGGGTTCATCAACAGCAGCAAAGATCAAGACCCACCACAACGTTGGCGGTCTGCCCGATTGGATGCGGCTCAAAGTCATCGAGCCACTAAGATGGTTGTTCAAGGACGAAGTCCGCGCCGTCGGCAAGAACCTCGGCTTGCCCGAAGAAATGGTGGATCGCGAGCCCTTCCCTGGCCCAGGGCTTGCGGTGAGAATCTTAGGCGAAGTCACACCGGAGCGAGTTCAGATTGTCCAAGAAGCTGACTGGATTTTCCGATCCGAACTAAGAGCGCGGGGACTCCACAAGGATATCTGGCAGTCGTACGCCGCCCTGCTCGATGTGCGCAGCGTCGGCGTGATGGGCGATGAGCGAACTTACCAACAGCCGATCGTGCTTAGGGCGGTGCAAAGCGAGGATGCAATGACCGCCCAGGCGGTTGCCCTTCCCTTCGATGTTCTGGAGCATATAGCGAACCGGATTGTGAACGAAGTAAGCGGAATCAACCGGGTGCTTTACGACTTAACAAGCAAGCCGCCAGCTACGATTGAATGGGAATGAAACGAATTTCGTACAATTTTTCGCCCAAACCCTGCTGGTAGAAATCCCATTCTCCGATGGATACGGATAGAGATTCAACCGAAACTTGAATCTCAATTGTCTGTAAGGAGCGCCCGACCACCATGGATGGCCGAGCGGGTAACAACATGCGAAAAGCAGGATTCACACTCTTGGAGCTGTTGATTGCGACCGCGATTATTGCAATTTTGGCCGCAATTCTGCTCCCTGTTTTTGCCGTTGCTAAAGCAAAGGCAAAACAAATCTCGTGCCTGTCAAACCTTCGTCAATTGACGATGGGACTAACGATGTATCAAGGCGACAACTCGGACCAATATCCGGGTGCCTCCCTCGCCGGCCCCTGTCCAGGAACTCTTGGTTCTTCTTTTGGGCCTTATGGAACGGGATTCGTGCGAAACAATGGCGCCCAATGGGTGCCGTGCACCCAAATGCTGCAAAACTTGGGCGACCCAAACTCCGCAGTTCGCCCGGCATGGACAGCGTCAGGTCCAACGCAAGGGGTGGTCTATCCCTATGTCAAGAACGCACAGATATTCATGAGCCCAAATGAGACAAGGCGCGAAAAGCTCTTAAGCTATTCGTTGAACGGCGCGGCAGACTTCATCCCCGGTTCTGAAGTAGAGCGTGCCTCCCAGTTTGTCGTTCTGATCCACGAGCAGAAGACCTTAAACGACGGATACTACTGGCCCGCTGGAGACTGCCCAAGCGTAACCCATAGCGGCGGCGCAAACTTTGGCTTCTATGACGGGCGAGCAAAGTGGATTCGAGCAAACATCACGACTCCTCAATATTGGCAATGTGGGTCGGCGATTCCAAAGAACTACTACTGCCCCAAGATTCCATTCAACGAGGCCCCCTTCATGACCTTGAACGGATTCTGCACCGGCCCTGCTTCGTAAAAGGAATCCCCGGCAGGGGATTCCTTTCAGCTTGGGCGAACGTCTACACGACAACCCCAAATGAGAGAGCCGCAGTTCGAGGTCTTGTTGTCTGAATCCCAAATCCAGTCGCGCCTGGACGAGCTCGCTGCTGAAATCAACCGGGACTTTGGGCCGGAGCCTATCGTTCTGGTAGGAGTACTGAAAGGTTCGGTGATGTTTCTTGCCGATCTCGCGCGTCGGTTAGGGAGTAACGTCTCGATGGACTTCATGCAGCTCAGCAGCTATGAAGGGGGTACTTCGAGCACGGGCGTGGTTCAGATTCGCAAGGACCTGGACCAGAATATTGAGGGGCAGAGGGTGCTCATTGTCGAAGACATCGTGGACACGGGTCTCACGCTTCGACACCTTCGCGACCTTCTCACGACTCGTCACCCGGCGATGCTGAAGGCGGTTTCGCTGCTGCGAAAGCCCGATGCAAAACAAGTTGAAGCAACGTGTGAGTACGTTGGATTCGAGATTCCGAACAAGTTTGTGGTAGGATATGGATTGGACTATCAGGAGCGCTACCGGAATCTTCCGCATATCGCCGTATTTCTCAATCCTGAATAGTCAATTCCACCTGCGAAAAACCTGCGAGGCTTGCTCGAACAGGACCCCTTAGCGTCTCATGCAAAACTTTACAACCAACTTCACTAGGTCACGCTCATGACACACATGTTTCGACCTCAAAAAGGCCCCGGCGGACCTCAACAAAATCGCCGCCGCCCAAGCAAAAACCGAGATGGATTGCCCCGAACCGACCAGCAATCAGACCTCGAACAGCTTCCTGAAATAGATTTCAACTACTACGACCGCATGACTGCGGCTGACCTTGCCAAAGAGTGCAAGAAGCAAAAGATCAGCCTCGACATGCAACGCCAAGAAGTCATCGAGCTTCTGCTCGAAAAAGCCAACGGCGAAGCCGGGGCTCTATATGGCAAAGGCGTTCTCGAAATACTCCACGACGGATGGGGATTCTTGCGCCGTGACAACTATCAGCCGAGTCCGCAAGACATCTATGTCTCGCAGTCCCAGATCAAGCGATTCTGGCTCCGCTCCGGCGACACGGTTTTTGGCCTAGTCCGAACTCCCAAAGAGGGCGAGAAGTACCGAGGCATGCTCCGAGTTGAGTCATGCAACGGACACGGCACAGGTTCGCCCGAAGCACAAACTCGGCGTGATTTCGAGAACCTGACTCCTCTCTTCCCCGAAGAGCGGATTCGGATGGAGTCCAATGCCGACAACATTCCAGCACGAATCATTGACCTTATTGCCCCGATTGGCAAGGGTCAGCGCGGACTGATCGTTGCTCCGCCAAAGGCTGGAAAAACAACGATCATCAAGACGATTGCTCAGGCCGTCACGATCAACCATCCCGAGATCGTGCTTATGGTCTTGCTGGTAGATGAGCGACCTGAAGAAGTCACCGACATGCGAAGGTTCGTCAAGGGCCAAGTCATAAGTTCGACATTTGACGAACCACCCGAGAATCACATGCGAGTGGCTGAGCTTTGCCTTGAGCAAGCCAAGCGCCAAGTCGAAGCCGGTCGCGATGTCGTGATCCTGCTCGACTCGATTACCCGTCTCTCCCGCGCATCGAACCTCACGATCAACCCAAGCGGCAGAACGCTTTCCGGAGGACTCGATCCAGCGGCACTCTATCGACCCCGGCGGTTCTTCGGCGCAGCTCGAAACATCGAAGAGGGTGGGTCGCTTACAATCATTGCCACTGCCTTGATTGACACCGGCAGCCGTATGGATGACGCGATTTTTGAAGAATTCAAGGGCACGGGCAACATGGAAATCGTGCTCGACCGCGACCTGTCCGAGCGCCGAATCTGGCCGGCAATTGACGTCAAGCGCTCCTCGACGAGGCACGAAGAGAAGCTGTTCGACAAAGACCAGCTCGAAGGCGTTGTCCAGCTTCACCGAATGCTTGCTAATGCAAACAACACGGTTGAGGCAACAGAGTCGCTGATCAAACTGTTGAAGCGCACGCCAGCCAACGGCCTCTTCTTAGAATCAGTAATCCAAAAGACCCGGGCATCCGTCTAACCCAATGTGATTCTCTTTGCGCTTGCGTTGCAGCTTCAGCCGGTAGATACGTACAAGCTGCCAGAGCCGGAAAGCCCAGGCGAGCGAACCGAGTATCGAGTCGAACTGAGTTTGCCAGAGCGAAACAAGAACACCCGGTGGACTTGGAAGATCAGTCGCACGGTCATCTCAAAGAGCATAATTGAATTCGAGGTCATGGAGGCGAAGCGAACAAATGTTGGCACCGCCATGCCGATGCCGGTGCCGCGTCCGTCACGTATGACGCCTGCATGGAATGGGCTTGCAGAGTCTTATCCATCGTCGTGGAGCCAACGCGAGAACTTTGGGTGCCTGGTGTTAAGTTTGTCAATGTTAGAGATTCCTGAAGAGATGATCCAGGATCAGGAAGTCAACCGCACTTGGGCGATTGACACAACATCGCTAGAGACAAACTGGAAGTTAAAATCCCTCCAACGCTCCCTAGCAACATTCGAAATCCGCTTAGAAGCCCCGGCTTTGTTGGACAAACCAATAAAGCTTCGCTTCCAAACAAACCGAACCCGGCCCGATGGTCGCTTGCGTGAAGCAACGGGGACAATTGACGGGCTGGTCAAAGACCAAGACTCCCCCGCCAACTTCAAAGTCACCTTCCTACGCAAAGCCTAAAATGCCCCACCCCCGCGGGTTGCGGAGTGGGGCATTCTTGCTGAGCGAGGAGAGGGGTTAGCTCTTCTTTGCTCGTCGCTTTTGTGCGAGCAACGCGATGCCCAGGCCGAGAGCAAGGAATGTTCCTGGCTCAGGCACAGCCGCGATTCGATATCGAAGTGCAGTTGGAGTTAAAGCATTGTCCCACTCGAACGTACCCGAGAAACCAGGATCCAGCGGGAAGGCTGAAGTGAACTGGCTAATCAGCAGGTTCGTTGATGCGAATGTTGCAAGTGTGTACATATTGCCTACCGCGATTCCGGGCAGGGCGAACATGTCGTACTGGATCACGTCGGTGAGACCGCCGTTGAACGTTGTGCGAACGTTCAGCAAGTCGCTAGCAAGCGGATTGCCTAGTTCGTACTCGTACTTCGAACCATTGACCATCGTTACCGATGTGGCAGCCAAAGTACCAACGCTGGTTCCAGGAGCGACTACTCCGTTTGCAGCAAACGTGAGAGCTCCGACTGTTCCGTTGCCTCGAAGCTTTCCGCCGCCATTTACGCCGCCAAGAGTAACTGCCATTCCAGGTGCGATACCGTTCACAGTAAAGGTTCCACCTGTGGTTGTTGCAACACCAACAGTTGGGACTCCAGTTACGGACACTGCAAGGATGGCTTGCGAGTCGTTTGCAATCTTGAGATCGCCCGCACCGGTCTTGAGGAAACCTGTCGAAACGAATTGTCCCGCAAGGTTAGCAGCCGTAACGTATCCGTTCCATTCGGTGTTGAAGCCATTGGTGTTTACCAGTGACGTACCCGAGAAGTTGATTTGGCGACTTGTAGTCCAGTTTCCTGCTGTTCGGATACCAAAAGTGGTGTCCGAGAACATGTCCAGTGCTCCACCATTACCGAGGTTAGCATCGCTTGAAATTTCAAGGTTGCCGCCCCAGTGCTTGATTGGACCGGTGAACGTGTTGTTTCCGGATAACTTCACGAAGGACGTTGGTCCGCTGAAGCCGCCGTCAATGGTTATGCCGCCGTCGCCAGTGATGTTTCCACTAACATCAAGAGTAACACCTGCGTTAGTTGAAGCGCTGTTGATTCGGAACATGCCCTTGTTGACGTTGATGTTTCGGCTTACCGTTACCGTGCCTACGGCTGCTGTTGAGTCCAGTTGGATTCCTGGAGCCGAAGTTGGAGCAGTCGCGATTGCGCTGTACCCTTGGATTGTGCCCGAACCAGGAATCTGGTTCGCCGCAAGGAAGTTGACCAACCCCTGATTAACCGTGAGCGTTCCGGTCAAGCCAGAGTTATCAGCCCGGGCGATCAGGTTAGCGCTACCTGTCTTTGTAAGACCGTTCGAACCGGTGAAGGCCCCGTTTGCGGTCATAGCTGATGTAGTCCAGACAACTCCTTCGTTAGCACCGAAGTTAAAGCCAGCTGTGCTAGCCGTCGTAGTCTGGTTGAGCAGCATGCCGCTCGTTATGTTGAGGTTTGTTCCCGTCACACCACCACCTGTGATTCGCAATGAGTTGACCGTTTGACCAGCAGCAGCCGTTGCCGCGCTGATTGTTACGTTCTGAGCAACGCCAGCAAACGAGTTCGATTGGTACTCGGCCGCTGCCAAGTTTCGAACATTGCCAGCACCATCAAGAGTGACCAAGTTCGTACCCGTGCCGGTAGCGGACGTATCGCCAACTGCGAAAGGCAGGATCGAGATATTTGTCGAGCCAGCACCGCCACCGCCGCCGACCAAGGAGCCAACAAAGCCAGGAAGTTGGACTCGCCCAACGCCCGTCACGGCCGTCGAACCAAGGTTAGAAGCTCGGATGAGAACCGTACCACGACCAGTTCGAGCAGATGCTGCTCCGGCCATTGTGATGTTGTCAGCTCCCGAACTCACGTTAACCGTGAGTGCGTTTGCGCCGCCTTCAAGATTGATCGAACCTACGTTCTGAGTAAACGCGCCGCCGCCTGCAGTCGTTCGACTGTTGACTCGGAAATCGCCACCGCGAAGGTTGACTGAAGCCCCGGCACCGATTCGCGACACGTTGGTTGATCCGGTGTCTGCATTTGACAGCAAGAGCAAACCACCATCGCGAACCGTGAACGATCCAACGTTGTTCATGGAACCGCCGGTTCCGCTAATGGTCAGAGTTCCTGCTGCTGTGCTCGTTACGAGAACAGAAGGAAGGCCAATGTCAACGTTGCCACTATTGGTGCTAGCTCGTTGAACGGTAAGTCCGCCGCCTTGTGACCGAAGGTTGATTCCGCCAGCACCACTCAAGGTTCCAGAAGAGTTAAGTGTTAGAGTGCTCGAACCCGAATAGTCCAGGGTGTTGTTCAATACAACGTTGTTTCCCAGAATGTAGGAGTTGATTGCTCGAACGGATCCACCATTGATCGTCAGTGCGCCTGAGCCAAATGGAGTTGAAAGGGCAGCAGAAACACCAACAAG
>WBZS01002268.1_pt1 | contig 12352 bp, 8 predicted proteins | sample 5204201 | NCBI WGS metagenome assembly WBZS01 (sample SAMN12344357, study PRJNA552823) | activated sludge metagenome | biome: Activated sludge suspended growth; feature: Nitrification reactor; material: Wastewater; isolation source: activated sludge from nitrification reactor of wastewater treatment...
ACGCCAAGAACTATTCGACCGTCACCGGTACCCAGGTGTCGAAGGTCGACGCCTACGGACTCGGCATGGACTGGAAGTGGCATCCGAGCAATTCGATGACCATCGCGTACTACAACAACAAGGACAAAATCAACCGCGACGACGAAACGAAGAACTGGGTGATCAGCAACGACTTTTCGTTCTCGAAGCGCACCACGCTCTATGCACAACTGGCCTACGTCGACGCGAAGCCGGGCGCGACTATCCGGACCAGTATCGTGGCTGCCGGCGTGCCGCAGCAGGGCGCCAAGACGACGCTGCTGAACGTCGGGTTGAACCACACTTGGTGAGTCAGAGCTTTGCCCACTTTCGCTATTCGGAGATAGACTGATGAGACAACGATTCAAGCAGCACAAGGTGCTCGCCTCTGCCGCGGCAGTCGTCACTGCCTTGACAATGCTGGTGCTGACGCCCCAGCCGGCGGGGGCTGCATCGGGCCCGGGATTCGACGATCCGAACAACTGGCCGCAATACCATCGCAGTTACAACGCGTGGCGGTTCAGTCCACTTGCGCAGATCAACAAGGCAAACGTCAAGAAGCTCAAGGTTGCCTGGATACACCAGCCCGGCAACATCACGCACGGATTGCAGTCGACGCCGATCGTGATCGACGGCGTGATGTATACGATCTCCGCCGACAACAACGTCTGGGCGATCAATGCGGCTACCGGCAAAACGATCTGGCACTACACGGCGAAGCTCGACCCGGTCGTCAAGGAAGTGTTCTACGCATCGGCAAGCCGCGGCGTAACGGTTGGCCGCGGCAAGGTGTTTGTCGGCACCCTCGACGGACGGTTCGTAGCACTGGATCAGAAGACCGGCAAGGAACTCTGGTCGACGCCGCTTACCAACATGAGAACCGAGTATGGCGCCCTGTTCTCCGCGCCGCCGCAACTGGCGGGCAACGTCCTGTTCGGCGGAACCACCGGCGGCGACCAGCCGATCATCGGCAAGATATTCGCCGTCAACGCCGATACCGGGGAGCGCGTGTGGACCTTCGAGATTCCAAAGGACGATCCGAAGAGCTGGCCGGGCGAAAGCCGCAAGAAGGGCGGCGGCAGCGCCTGGATGCCTGGCACCTACGACCCGCGTACCGACACGATCTACATCGGCACGAGCAATGCGGCGCCCGACTATTACCGCGACGAGCGCAAGGGCGACAACCTGTACACGGCGACTGTCCTCGCGCTCGACCCGAAGACCGGAAAGGTCAAGTGGCATCGGCAGGAAGTCCCCAACGACTCCTGGGATTTCGACTCGGCCTATGAAGCGCTGCTGATTCCGCACAACGGCAAGGACGTCTTGGTCCACCTCAACAAGAGCGGCTTCGTCTTCGTGATGGACAAGGACAACGGCAAGCTCGAAAACGTCTGGCAATACGGAGAGAACGTCAACTGGACCACCGGCATCGACCCGAAGACCGGCGAGATCAAGGATCCGAACTTCCCTGAAGTCGGCGTGCAGAAGCTGTTCTGTCCGAACCTGCTCGGCTCTCGTAGCTGGAATCACGGCGCCTACAATCCAACGACCAGACTCTGGTATTCGCACGGCATGGAGGTGTGCAACACCGTTACCGGAGCGAAGCAGGGCGAGGTGGAGGCGATCAACGGTTTGTCCCTCGGCCTTTCGGAAATCACGCTTGTCGATCCCCCCGGCAAGAAGGCGGACGGCTACCTCGCCGCGTTTGAACCGATCACCGGCAAGGTCAAGTGGAAGAAGCGTTTCGAGCTTCCCCCGATCAGCAGCGTGCTGACGACCGGCGGCGGGCTGGTATTCACCGGCGATATGCGTGGCAACCTCTACGCGTTCGACGCCGACAACGGCAAGGAACTGTGGACCTTCGCCGCCGGTTCCGGCGCCCGCGGCGGTCCCGTGAGCTATGCTGTGGATGGCAAACAGTATGTGGTGATCCCGACGGGTCTGGGTTCGCATGTGCCCGGCTTTCTGGCTGGCGCGTTCCCGCAGATCAAGAATCTGCCGGGCGGCGCGGCCCTGATAGCCTTCACGCTCGAGTAGCAAGTTGCTGGCCGTTGCCGGCGATACGAGGCGCTTCGTGTCGCCGGCAACGTTCCGGTTCAAAGGCCGTATCCGAATGTATGCTCCTGCGATCCATTCCGATGAGGCTTTCAAGGTGCGGGGTGAAGTCTTGGTTCGTTCTTGCAATCGCATCGTTGTCTTGCTGTCGATCGGCGCGGCTTGGGCATCCGCTGCGGGTGCGGACGATTTGCCTGCGCCGCCGTTCGATCTGGCTGACAGGGCGCACATTGAAGCAGGTCGAGCCCGTTTCGGCGCGAACTGCGCCGCCTATTGCCACGGTTTTGAGGGAAGCGGCGGGAAGACGCGGCCATTTCGCGGCAGGCAGGACTTGAATCCTGCGGAAGTGTTCAAGGTCATCACCGAGGGACGAATAGGTAACGAGGTCATGCCCGCCTGGGGCAACGGGTTCTCCGAGGACAAGCGCTGGGAACTGGTCGCCTACATCATGTTTCTCGCCAAGTCCGGCACCGCACCCAAACCGGATGTTGTGCGTTCGACCAACGAGCCGCCGTTCGATCTTTCCGACCCGGAGCGTATCGAGTCCGGCAAGTTGCGCTTTGGCGCAAACTGCGCAGCCTACTGCCACGGATTCGAGGGCAGCGGAGGAAAGACGCCCGCGTTCCGCGGCAGGACCGATCTGACGCGCGACGACCTATTCAAGGTAATCACCGACGGGCGCCGGGGCTCGGACATCATGCCTGCATGGGGCGGGCTCTCGGTCGAAAAGCGCTGGGAACTGGTTGCCTACATCCTTCACCTGACCAGACAGCCGCCGAAACCGTAGTTTTGCCGGCCGAAGGGTCTGTGGCGGATTGCGGCGCGACCCCCCCCGCAACGTCCCTGGCACTGAACGTGCTCATTTCGTTTCGATCACTGCGTATGCGACAAGTGTCGCATCGGGACTGCTCAGGGGAAGCCTGTTCAACCGATCGTCGACCAGGATCCGTGTTCCGGCCGCAAGTGTCGCTGCTGCATCGCGACACTCTGCCAAACTTGTTTTGTTGTGCTGCGTTGGTGTTGAATGGCGGATCGGTAGTGGTGAAGGTTGCTTGCCGGGACGATTCGCAACGCGATTGCGAACCACCGGAGAATCGCGGACGGCCCGTCGAAGAGGCCGCCGCACGAAATTCGATGCAGTCGAAAGCATCGCAGTCCTGAGGAGGAGACCGTGCAAACTTCATTGCTCGATCAGGCTCGCCATATCGACGAGGTGATCGCAACCGCCACCTGTGGCAGCATCCCGGCAGGAGCGCATACCGCCGATGCGATGATTCGCAGATCGTGGGCGCGCTGCGTCAATGACCACGGACTCGATCCGACTCGCGCCCAGCCGGCGCGGATTGTCGAGAACGCCTGCCTGCGCGAACACCAGGAGCAGATCGAGGGTTTTTTGCGCGTTGCCCGCGGTGGAATGGAACAACTTTTCAAGCGCGTGTCGCCGCTCGGTTACGTCCTGCTGCTGACCGACGCGCGCGGGATCACCGTCGACCATATCGGCAACGACACCTGGGATCGCGAACTCAAGCAGGCCGGGCTCTACCTCGGTGCCGACTGGAATGAGGAGCATGTGGGCACTTGTGCCGTGGGCACCTGCATCGTCGAACAGGCGCCGCTCGTCTGCCACCAGGGCGACCATTTCGACACCACGCACATCAGCCTGACCTGCTCGGCCGCGCCGCTGTTCGATCCGACCGGCGAATTCATGGGGATACTCGATGTCTCCGCCCTCACTTCGCCACAGGGTCGCGAGAGTCAGCATCTGGCGCTCCACCTGACCGTCATGTTCGCCAAGATGGTCGAAGACGCCAATTTTCTCCGCCACTACCGCGACAAGTGGATTCTGCGGCTCGGGGCAGACTGGACGCTGGTCGACGTGAGCGGCGACTTGATGCTTGCGTTCGACATCGACGGGAAAATCGTCGGCGCCAATACCGGCGCGCGCAAGGCGCTGGTTGCCCTTTCCGAGAACGGTACGAGCGGCAGCGTGGTCGGTCGCAGCCTGACCGATGTCTTCAAGTCGTCGATGGACGAAATCTGGCGCGTAGCCCGCACCGGTATGACGACAGACCGAACCGTGCTGAGTACCCGACGCCACGAACTCTTCTATGCCATGGCGGTGCCGCCGCGTCCGGGAGCGGGACGCGCTGTCCGCGCTCGCGACAGCCTTGGCGAAGCCGCCACGGTTCAGCAGGACTGCCCTGCGCTCGACAGGCTCGCTGCCGGGGACAAGAAGATGCTGCGCTTGATCGATCAGGCCAAGCGGCTGGTCAACAAGAAGGTCAACATCCTGGTTCATGGCGAGACCGGTACCGGCAAAGAGGTGATTGCGCGTGCCCTGCATGAGTCGAGCACCCGTCGTCAGAAAGCCTTCGTCGCCGTAAACTGCGCATCGATCCCCGAATCCCTGATCGAGAGCGAACTGTTCGGCTACGCTGCCGGTACTTTTACCGGCGGCAGAAGCAAGGGCATGCGCGGCCTGATCCAGCAGTCCGACGGGGGAACCCTGTTTCTCGACGAGATCGGCGACATGCCGCTTCACTTGCAGACGCGCCTTTTGCGTGTTCTGTCGGAATGCGAAGTGATGCCGCTCGGGGCGGAGAAGCCGCTTCCGGTCGACCTGACGGTCGTTGCCGCCTCCCACCGCGACTTGCGCCGGCTGATCGCGGACGGCGTGTTTCGCGAGGATCTTTATTACCGGCTTTGCGGCGCGACCCTGCACCTGCCGTCGCTGCGGGAACGCAGCGACAAGCCGTACGTCATTGCCCGCCTGCTGCGTGAGGAAGGCGAACAGATGGGTCTCGCCGCGCGGGTTTCCGACCAGGCCATGGAAATGCTGGTGAATTTCTCCTGGCCGGGCAACATCCGGCAACTGCGCAACGTCATTCGCTTCGCTCTGGCGGTGTGCGACGACGGCACGATAGAGACGAATCACCTGCCGCAGGAACTGTATGCCGACGCTCGGGACGATGATCCGCCGGAACGGCAACCTGAGGCCCCGATCGTCATTCAGGAGTCGCCGTCGTCGCCGCAGAACTATCCACCGGAAGCTTCAGTGCTGATGCTCGCGCTGCGCAAGCACCACTGGAACATCACGGCGGTTTCCCATGACCTTGAGATCTGCCGTGCGACTGTCTATCGCCAGATGAAGCGCTTCGGTATCGTTCCGCCTACCCACCTGTAGCATCTGCTGCGCAGCGACGCCGTCGGTCGCCCCCTCCCGGGCGCCTGACGGCGTTGTCGTATGGGTGGCGCCCAATCCGCGGCGACGCGAACGGCGGCGCAGACGCGCATCAACTGTCGCACCACCTGCGACACCTGTCGACACCGATGCGCGTGCAGCGCCCGCTCTGTCCGACGCGCACCACCCCCACTTCGATGTCGCAAGCAAATGTCCAATGATATCAGTGCCGGCCGTAGTCGCCTGGCCGCGGGCATCCGAATTGCATTGGAGGAGTTCCAGACAAAATCCGGGTTCGCTGCAGATCGCAATGCCGACGCACTACGCCACCGTGGGAATCATCGCCAATCCGGCGTCGGGCCGGGATATCCGGCGTCTTACGGCAAAGGCGTCGGTGTTCCCGACGGTCGAGAAGGCGAACATGATTCAGCGTGTGCTCGGCGCGCTCGGCGCAACCGGAATCGAGCGGGTTCTGATGATGCCAGACATGACCGGGATTGCGGCGGCAGTCAAGCGGGCGGTCGCCGCCCACGCTGCCGAGTCGCACATCCGCTGGCCGCATGTCGAGTTCATGGACATGGACATCAGCGAGTCGGTCGACGACACGTTCAACGCAGTGGAGGCGATGTGCCGGCGCGGCGTTGCGGCGATTGTCGTGCTCGGCGGAGACGGCACGCACAGGGCGGTTGCGATGTGCTGCGGCGAGACGCCGTTGGCCACCCTGTCTACGGGTACCAATAACGCGTTCCCGGATCTTCGCGAAGCTACCACAGCAGGTTTTGCAGCCGGGCTCGTCGCCTCTGGACGGGTTGCCGCTTGCAACGCTACGCGCGCCAACAAAAGGCTGCTTGTCGAGGCCCCGGGGCGGCGCGAAGTGGCACTGGTCGATGTATGTGTCACCCGCCACCTGCATGTTGCTTCGCGTGCCCTCTGGGACGCCGGGAGCCTCGGCGAGTTGTTCGTTGCGTTTGCCGAGCCGGATGCGGTCGGACTGTCTAGCATCGCTGGCTTGTTGCATCCGGTATCGCGAAGCGCGGCACATGGCTTGCATGTGAGGTTCGCCAACGACGGGCGCGAGGCGATTCGGCGCATCAAGGCGCCGATCGCCCCCGGACTGTTGGCGTCGGTAGGCATTGCGGGCTTCGACATTCTTCCAACCGAATCGTCGATCAGCGTGGCGACCGGAAGCGGCACGATCGCACTCGACGGCGAACGCGAGATCGAATTCGGTCCGCAGGACCAAATTGTTGTTCGGCTCGACCTGCAGGGGCCGCGAACCATCGATGTCGCGGAGACGATGGGATTTGCGGCGCAGCGGGGATTGCTTGATATCTGAGGCGCCCGGTATGCGGGGCGCAATTGTTAACTGGCGTTGATTTGCATGTGCTGACTCAGGTTCTGACCATGTTGCGATTTTGGGGGAACCATTGAGTGAATGCGGCCGAAACGGTTTCGTGCCGTTCGATTGTGAAAGGAAAAGGAGGAAGGTATGGCGACAGAACTGACCAAGGAACGGCTGCTTGAGGCCTATCGGACGATGCGCACGATCCGCGAGTTCGAAGACCGCATCCACGCCGATTTCTCGACCGGCGAGATTCCCGGCTTTGTTCACTTGTATGCCGGCGAGGAGGCTTCGGCCACCGGCATCATCATGCACCTGAGCAAGGCGGACTATATCGCGAGCACCCACCGCGGGCACGGCCACTGCATCGCCAAGGGCGTCGATGTGATGAGCATGATGGCCGAGATTTGGGGCAAGGTGACCGGCACCTGTCGCGGCAAGGGTGGCTCGATGCACATCGCCGATCTCGAGCAGGGCATGATGGGCGCCAACGGCATCGTCGGTGGCGGCGGTCCGCTGATCTGCGGTGCCGCGCTCGCGATGAAGATGCGCAAGACCGACAACGTCGCGATCTGCTTCTTCGGAGACGGGGCGTCGAACCAAGGCACGATTTTCGAGGCGATGAACCTGGCGACGGTATGGAATCTGCCCGTCATCTTCGTGGCCGAGAACAACGGTTATGCGGAAGCCACGTCGTCGTCGTACTCGGTCGCATGCGACAACATCGCGGACCGCGCCAGCGCTTTCGGCATGCCAGGCGTGATCGTCGACGGTTTCGACTTCTTCGCCGTCCATGAGGCCGCGGGCGAAGCGATCGCGCGCGCGCGCAAAGGCGGCGGCCCGACGCTGCTCGAGGTCAAGCTGTCGCGCTATTACGGGCACTTCGAAGGCGACCAGCAGAAATACCGTGCGCCCAACGAGGTTGCCAACATCAAGGCGGCGAAGGATTGTCTGACCAGCTTCGCCAAGCGCGTCACCACGTCCGGTCAACTCAGCCAAAGCGATCTGGCCAAGATCGACGGCGAAGTGGGCATCCTGATCGAGGAATCGGTGCGTCGCGCAAAGAGCGACCCGCAACCGACCGCGGAAGATCTGCTGACCGACGTTTACGTCTCTTACTAAGCGCGCAGGGAGAAGAAAATGGCACGAAAGATTACCTACCAGCAAGCGATCAACGAAGCGCTTTCACAAGAGATGACGCGCGACCCGAGTGTCATCGTAATGGGTGAGGACAACCACGGCGGCGAGGGCTCGCCGGGCGAACAGGACGCGTGGGGCGGGGTGCTTGGCGTTACCAAGGGCCTCTACCACAAGTTTCCGGGCCGCGTGATCGATACACCGATTTCCGAATCCGGTTTCATCGGCGCAGCCATCGGTGCCGCCACCAACGGCCTACGACCGGTCGCCGAATTGATGTTCATCGACTTTATGGGAGTTTGTTTCGACCAGATTTTCAACCAGGCGGCCAAGTTCCGTTACATGTTCGGCGGCAAGGCCGAAACGCCGGTGGTCATCCGCACGATGTATGGCGCGGGCTTCCGGGCTGCCGCACAGCACTCGCAATGCCTGTACTCGCTGTTCACGCACATCCCGGGTCTGAAAGTGGTGATGCCGGCCACGCCATACGACGCCAAGGGCATGCTGATCCAGGCGATCCGCGACAACGATCCGGTGATCTTCTGCGAACACAAGATGTTGTACACGCTGGAAGGCGAAGTGCCGGAGGAGAGCTACACCGTTCCGTTCGGTGAGGCCAACGTCGTCCGCGAAGGTGACGACGTGACCGTCGTCACGCTCGGCCGCATGGTGCATTTCTCCGACCAAGCTGCGCAGGCGATGCAGAAGAAAGGCGTGCATGTCGAAGTAATCGATCTGCGTACTACTTCACCGCTCGACGAGGCGACGATCCTCGAGAGCGTTACGCGCACCGGCCGGCTGGTGGTTGTCGATGAGTCGAACCCGCGCTGCAGCATGGCCGGCGACATCGCCGGCATCGTCGCGCAAAAGGCGTTCGGCGATCTCAAGGCTCCGATCGAGCAGGTCACTGCGCCGCACGCGCCGGTTCCGTTCAGCGGCGCGCTCGAGGATCTGTACATCCCCGGCGTCGCCAGCATCGAGGCTGCAATCGGTCGCGTCATGGAGTATCGCAAATGAGTGAAGTCACGCTGGTCGCGATGCCGAAGTGGGGTCTTTCCATGGAGCAGGGCAAAGTGAATTGCTGGCTCAAACAAGTCGGCGATGCAATTGCCAAAGGCGAAGAAATCATCGAAGTCGAGAGCGAGAAGATAGCCGGCGCGGTGGAGGCGGCGGTGAGCGGCGTCATGCGCCGGCACATAGCCCAGGCCGATGACGTGGTGCCGGTCGGCGGTTTGCTCGGTGTCATAGCGGCCGCCGAGGTACCGGATGCCGAGATCGACGCGGCCGTCGCTCAGGCGCAGGCCAACTTCGTGCCGCCGAGCGCTGCGGACAAGGAAACGGGGCCGTCACCGCAGAAGGCCACCGTCGGCACGCGCTCGATCCGCTATCTAAAGCAAGGCGATGGCGGCGTGCCGGCGATCCTGGTTCATGGCTTCGGCGGCGATCTCAACAACTGGCTGTTCAACCACGAAGTGCTGGCCGGTAAACGAGCCGTCTACGCGCTCGATCTTCCGGGTCACGGGGAATCGACCAAGGATGTCGGCGACGGCAGGCTCGAAACGCTGGCCGACGTCTTGCTCGCGTTCATGGACCACGCGAACATCGATCGGGCGAGTCTGATCGGCCATTCAATGGGCGCCGGCGTTGCGATGGCCGCCGCGCTCAAGGCACCGGACCGGGTGGCGTCCTTGACACTGATCGGCGCCGCCGGTCTGGGCGAGGCGATCAATACCGACTACATCAACGGTTTCGTATCGGCGCCCAATCGCAATGCGATCAAGCCGCAACTGATGAAGCTGTTCGGCGATCCGACTCTGGTCAATCGCCAACTCGTCGAGGACATCATGAAGTACAAACGGCTGGAGGGGGTTGATGCCGCGCTCAGGACGCTTGCGGGCACGTTGTTCGTGGCTGGCCGGCAAACCACGGCCTTGCGCGATCGCGTCGTCGCGCTGGGTAAGCCGACGCTCGTCATATGGGGCGAATTGGACCAGATCATCCCGGCGGCACATGCAAGCGCGCTCGGCGACAAAGCCCAGGTCGAGGTGATCGCCGGCAAGGGTCACATGGTTCAGATGGAAGCGGCCAACGACGTGAACCAGTTGATCAACCGCTTCCTCGGCTAGCCTGGGGATTGCATGTCGAATGCGCCGGAGCGCGCCGAAAATGGCGCGCTCCGGTCCGGCAGAACGGCGTTTGACTCGCAATTGCCGTCGCCGCCATTCGGCCCGGCCGGGGGACTCGTCAACCGCTCGGGCCTGCCGATCTAGTCCTCCTCAGTCGCCGTCGTCTTGTGTTGCGCGGTCAACTGCTGCTGCAATGACGGGGGCATCGGCGAGTAATGGCTGAAGGCGATGTTGTAGCCGCCGCGGCCGCCGGTGAGCGACTTCAGCCGCGACTGGTAGTCGTTGATCTCGGCCAGCGGCACCTTGGCGGAAATCGCCGCCGTGTTCGGTCCGCGCGCCTGGGTTCCGGTGACATGGCCGCGGCGTGCGGCGAGATCGCCGGTGAGATCGCCGATCGACTCCTGCGGGGCAACGATTTCGATATCGACCAGCGGCTCGAGCAAAATCGGGCCGGCGTTGCGGATCGCTTCGATGGTTGCCTTGCGTCCGGCGGTGTGGAAGGCCACCTCTTTGCCGTCGACCGGATGGGTTTTGCCGTCGAGCACCGTCACGCGCAGATCCTCGACCGGAAAACCGGCGAGCACGCCGTCGGCCAGCGCCTGGCGCACGCCCTTTTCCACTGCCGGCATGAAGACCCCGGGAATCGCGCCGCCCTTGACATGGTCGACGAATTCGAACCCCGCGCCGCGCCCCAGCGGTTCGACGCGCAGCGCCACCTCGCCGAACTGGCCGGCGCCGCCGCTCTGTTTCTTGTGCCGGTAATTCGACTCGGCGCTTCCGGTAATGGTCTCACGGTAGGGAATCTGCGGCGGGCGGGTATCCAGTTCGAGTTTGTATTGCTGTTCGAGCCGTGCCAGGTGCGCGCGCAGGTGCGTCTCGCCGAGACCGCGGATGACGGTTTCATGGGTGGTCGGATGCCGCTCGACGCGGAAGCACGGATCCTCCAGTTCGATCCGGTGCAGCACCTCGAACAGGCGCTGCTCGTCGGATTTGCGCCGCGTTTCGACGGCCAGGCCCTGCATCGGCAACGGAAACTCGAGCGGCTTGAGGGAAATGTTGTCCTCGTCATGCGAGTCGTGGAGGACGCAGTCGAACACCAGTTCGTCGACCTTGGCGATGGCGCCGATCTCGCCCGGCCCGAGTGCCTCGACTTCGACATAGTCCTTGCCCTGCAGCCGGTAGAGGTGGGCGACCCGGAACGCCCGCTTGCCGTCGCCGACGAACAGTTGTGCATCGCGGCGCAGCAGCCCCTGATGCACGCGAAACACACCGAGCTTGCCGACGTAGGGGTCGACCACCACCTTGAACACATGGGCGAGCACGTGGCGCTCCACGTCCGGTATCGCCTGGAAAGCGGTGCCATCGCCGCCGGACGTGGCGCGCCAGAACGGCGGCGGATTGCCTTCCGCCGGGCTCGGCGCAAATTGCGCAAGCAGGTCGAGCAGTTCGCGGATGCCGGCGCCGGTGCGCGCCGAGACGAACAGAATGGGAATCAAGTGTCCTTCGCGCATCGCCTTCTCGAACGGCGCATGCAATTCGTCCAGCGACGGATCGGTGCCTTCTTCGAGATAGCGCGCGAGCAGCGTTTCGTCCTCCTCCACGATCGTATCGATCAGTGCCCGGTGTGCCGCCACCACCGACTCGAAATCGGCCTCGCCGGAATCGTGGCCGAGCAGTTCGACCACGTCATGCCGATCATGCGCGGGCAGGTCGAGCAACTGGCAGGCGTTGCCGAAGCGCTGGCGGATGTCGGCAATCAGGCCGGGCAGGTCGACGTTGTCGGCATCGATCTTGTTGATCACGATCATCCGGCACAGGCCGCGCTCGGCGGCGCGGCGCATCATCCGTTCGGTCGACAGTTCGACCCCGGCCTGGGCATTGATCACCACCAGTGCGGTATCGGCCCCGGCCAGCGCGGCGATGGCTTGGCCGGCGAAATCGGGATAGCCCGGGGTATCGATCAGCTGCACCTGCTTGCCCTGCCAGACCAAACTTGCCACGGCGCTGGATAGCGAATGGCCGAAGGTCTTTTCCAGCGGATCGAAGTCGCAAACCGTGTTGCCACGCTCGACACTGCCCCGGGTTGTGATGGTGCCGGCGGCGGCCAGCAACGCTTCGGCAAGCGTCGTCTTGCCGGCGGCCCCGTGGCCGACCAGGACCACGCTGCGAAGGTCGGCGGTGACGGTTCGATTCATGTTCATTTCCCCTGATAGATGGCCGGGCCAAGCGGACCCGGCTCCAAGTGTTTGCGAACGCGATGGCAGATCGCCGTTTTCGGCCAGCAATTGTCGCAGATTGTCCGGATTTCGGTCGCTGCGCCCACCCGGCCGAGCCATTGCGACGGCACTGCGTGCGGCGGCGAACGGTCTGCGGTTGGCCTTTGTACGCGCCGCGACGATGCCTGGAGGCCCAATATCCATGCGCCTTCCAGGGCATCGCCGGGCGCTCGGTGGGGCTTGGCGAGGCGGCCGATCGGGGCGCCGCTGCGTCGGC
>WBZS01000883.1_pt1 | contig 12348 bp, 5 predicted proteins | sample 5204201 | NCBI WGS metagenome assembly WBZS01 (sample SAMN12344357, study PRJNA552823) | activated sludge metagenome | biome: Activated sludge suspended growth; feature: Nitrification reactor; material: Wastewater; isolation source: activated sludge from nitrification reactor of wastewater treatment...
GGGGCTGCCAACCTCTCGGTGCGCCTAAAATCACGACGGGTTTTCCTGTGTTGTCGTGGATACGTAGGTTGTCCGCGATGACGCCGTTTTTCGAGTGACGCCAGCAGTGGATCGCGATGCCACCGCTTTTGATGACGTTTCCGATCACTTCGTAGCCGTCGAGGTTGAAATTTGGTTCGATGGCCGTGACGGCGGTTTCCATGTAGTTGTGGTTGCATTTCACATTTCGCAGATGGCCACGAAAAGAGGGGTGCCCAAGTAAATAGGCGGCTCCGTTGGGGTTGATGGTGCGCGTGTGCTGAATCGTGATGTTTTCCGCATCGAACGACTCGCCAGGACCGGTCGGGCCACCCGGTAGGAACTTCCCGGTGTGCTCGCCGTAGCACATGACGGAACGGTTGGTGTCGGTCATGGTGATTCCCTCAATCAGCACGTCCCGCACGCGTCCATGGACGAGAACGCACGCATTGATCTCCTTCACGAGAAATCCTGGCTGTTGATTGTTCGCAGCGTTCATATCGATGGTCCCCTTGCCCACGATGCGGACCTTTTCGATGTAGTTTTGTTGCCTGCCGTGGCCGATGCGGATGCCGTAAGCGACCGGTCCATCATACGTGACGTACCACAGATTGCCCCTGGTGTGGCCCGTCGGATTGCGGAAGCGAATCTTCACTCCCTGGTCGAGGTCCTGCCATGCACCAGTAATTGGCACATGTTTCTGGGGTGTCTCGCCGAACTTGTTTTTCGAGACGCTTAGCTGGGTGCTGCCCTGGGGATTCTCGGCGTTGTGAAAGACACCCCATTCGAACGTATCGGGCTTACCGTCTCTCCCTTCGGAGTCGATTCGAATCGTATAGATGGATGGCTTACTCAGGTCGAAGTCCCCGCCTATCTCCAGGTCGTCGAGTTTTTTCTTGCTCGCATCCTGATCGATCGTGATTTCGCCTTTCGCTTCCAGCTTGCAGACCCCCGAAGCAAGTTTGAGCACGGCTCCCTGTCTGAGTTCGATCTCCACGGATTTATCCACATAAAGCAGGGCTCGATGCTTCCCCAACCCGTGCTGGTGTAACCCGGGCAGAAAAACCAAACGGTCGCCTGGCGAAGCACGATCTAGGACCGTCTGCGGCGATTCGCCTGGACGTATAAGGTGCTCCGCCGCGTCTAGCATCGTGAACGGATCGAGGAACAGGGCCGCGATGAGTGTGAGCGTATGTTTCATGAGGAAATATTACCCAAAATGGCGAGACGTTTTTCGTTTGTCCGGGGAAGATTCGCTAACTTCCTGATCGCCCAGTTCACTCCTGGTGGAGCCTCGCTCAGGTTCCCCATGAACACGCGGAAAAAACGAGCTTGTGTTTCTCCACCGCGGTGCGTTAGGTGAGGATTTCCGTCAGCACTCTGCCGTGCACGTCCGTCAGTCGGCGGTTACTTCCGTTGTGGCGGAAGGTAAGGCGTTCATGGTCGATTCCCATCAGATGAAGGATCGTGGCGTGCATGTCGTGCGGTTCTAGCTTCACATTGGCGCGCCAGGCCCAGTCATCGCTTTCGCCAACCGTCGCTCCGCCGCGCACTCCGGCGCCGGCCAACCAGGCGACGTAGGTTCCGCCGTTGTGATCGCGACCGTCGGATCCTTGGCTGAAGGGTTGGCGGCCAAACTCCGTGCACCAGACGACCAAGGTGTCTTCAAACAAGCCCCGCTGCTTTAGGTCATCCAGAAGGGCTGCGATCGGTTGGTCGATGCTGAGTGCGATCGGAGGCAATTCACGGATCATGCTGGTGTGGTTGTCCCAGTTATTCGACGCGCCACCAGCACCGCTCCAGAGTTGGACGAACCGAACGTTGCGTTCGATCAATCGTCGAGCCAGCAGACAGTTGCGTCCGAACGATGCGGTTTCAGGGCGATCCAGGCCATAGGCACGCCGGGTCGCCGCCGTTTCCTGGTCAAGATTGAGCGCCTCCGGCGCGCTCGATTGCATACGTGCCGCCATCTCGTACCCGGCGAGACGCGCCTCCAATCGGGAATCGCCGGGTCGACTTTCAAGGTGTTCTCGGTTGAGTTCGCGCAAAAGCCGTTGGCCATCCGCTTCGCTTTCGGGTGTGATGTGGCGGGCTGTCCGCGGAGGCAGAAGGGAAGGAATCGGGATCGGCAGGTGCGGCCGAATCACCGTGCCCGCATGACGGGCAGGCAGGAATCCCGTCGAAAAATTTCCGAGGTTGTTGTACGGCAGGCCACGTGCATCGGGCAGAACGACGAAGGTGGGCAGATCGTCGTTCAAGCTGCCCAGGCCGTAACTCATCCACGCGCCCATGCATGGTGAACCCGGCAGCAGCGAACCCGTCGTCATGAAATAACTCGCGGGGCCATGCACATTCGTGCGTGACACCAGCGACATGACGAAGGCCAAATCGTCCACACGTCGCGCCAGGTGGGGGAAGACGCTGCTGACCCATCGTCCCGATTGGCCGTGTCGGCGGAAGGCGAACGGACTTCCCAAAACATTGCCGGGCTGGGACGTGACTGCTTCGAAAGGTTCGCCAGGGTTGAACGGCCGACCGTGCCAACGCTGAAGCGCGGGCTTGTAGTCGAACGTGTCCATCGGACTGGCGCCGCCGTTCATGAAGAGCTGAATGACCCGGCGCACCTTGGCGCGATGATGCAGGCCGCCGTTGAACGCGGGGTTGGGAGAGTCGGCGAGCGCGGCCTGGCGGGCGAGAAGGTCAACCATCGCCACGCCACCCAACCCGCCCCCGGTGGACCAAAGGAACTGCCGACGCGATTGCATAACGATCCTCGGTGCGACCAAGTCCGACAAAAAGCCCCGTCTGTCCAAATAGATTTACGCAACAATACGTAGGGTGGGTGAAGCGTAGCGCAACCCACCATTCGCCATCAATTTCAGGTTCCGCGAATTAAACAATGAGTCAACCGAGAACGGAGAACCGAGAACGGAGAACCGAGAACGGAGAACCGAGAACGGAGAACCGAGAACGGAGAACAAAGACAAGAGGCCCCTATTCCTCACATTCGTCATTTTTCATTCTCCGTTCTCGGTTGACTCATTGAAAACCCGTGGAAGGGCTTCACTTGATTGCCCATGGGGTGAAACGTAGCCCAACTCACCGTGGCCTCAACCTCGAACCCACTTTGTGAGACGCTGAACAAACAAGGCACGGAAGTCAGTTCCTAGCCATGGCGGTTTTCGGAAGTACCCATCAACATGCCTCCATACCAATCCTTGCCAAGACGCACTTGGGTCGAAGGCTGATCTAGTTATTTGTCCTTAACAGAATTTAGGGTCGTCCGAGCCTGAGCGCCAGCGAGGGGACGCTTGAGCCTTCGCTTGGCGCTCAGGCTCGGCAACGCATGACCCAAAATCTGGGCCTTGACCAAGCACTAATCCACGAACATGAATTCGTTCGTATTCCACAGCATTCGGCACGCGTTGGCGAGTCCGTGTTTCTGGGCGTAGGTGGTGATCGAAGCTCGTTCACGATCCGTCGGGTCGCGGACGAAGGTTTCTCGCCAGGCCGAGCGAACCTGGTTTTCGAGGGAGCCAGCCGACTTTAATCGAGCGGCGAAATGCTCGCTCATCCGCACCATGAAGGGGTCGTTTAGCAGCGTCAACGCTTGTTGCACGGTCACGGAATTCGATCGGGATGGGGTAAACTGCGAGGCATCCGGACAGTCCAGGCTGTCCATGAACGGATCGGGCAGGGTGCGAAAAACAAAGCGGTAGACACTTCGGCGATGCGACCCAGGTGCGTCGGGATCGTGGGCCTGGTAGTTGACCTCGGGCGTACGGTGGATGCCGGGTTTCTGAACGAAATGCTTGACCGAGGGACCACCCATGGTGAGGTCCAGTTTGCCGCTGACCGCCAACACGGCGTCGCGCAGCGACTCGGCGTCCACGCGGGTGCGATGCGCACGCCAGAGCAAAATGTTGTCGGCATCGATTTTCGCGTATTCAGGCCGATGCGAGGATGCCTGGCGATACGTGGCGCTGGTGACGATCAGCCGATGCAGCTTTTTGAGGGATCCACCGTTGTCGTGTAATTCCTGAGCAAGCCAATCCAGCAACTCGGGATGGCTGGCGGTGCCGCCCATGTTTCCCAGGTCGCTCGGACTGGCCGCCAAGCCTCGGCCCATGTGGTAATGCCAAACCCGATTGGCGATCGACCGCCAAGCGAGCGGTTGGGCCACGATCCAGTTCGCCAGGGCGGCTCGACGTTCGCCTTCCTGGTTCGACTTGATGGGAGCGAAGGCCTGGTGAGCATCGACGCCAAAACTAGGGACTGCGGGTTGTGCCAGAGCACGCGGATGAAAAATGTTGCCACGCTTGAGCAGGTGCACATCGCGCACCCCCTTGGCAGGCCGAAAGGAACCGTCGGGAAGGAAATCGCTGGTGGCAGCGTACACCATGGCTGGCGGTGGCAGCTTCGCCAACGCTTCACGCACTTCTTCCTGAAACACATGATGTGCCAATGTCAACCGTTCCGCTTCGGTCCGTTGCGAAGTCGGCTTGGCGAAAATCCGTTGCAGGGCGGTCGGCAAGGGGAGAGATTGCGAAGGCGCCGACGCCTCCGTGCGGGAAAGACGCAGACGGCCGATCAGATGGCGGCCTCCGTGCCGTTGTTCCAGAGCGATAGCCAAACGCACGCCCGCCTTCGGTTCGAGCCTTTGGTGAAGAACGAAGATCGCCTCGTGGGACTGACCGACCGCAGGGTGAATGCCCCAGGCGGTTTCGCGTTTTCCGTCAATGGCTTTGTCAATCTCCCAGCCGGCTTGATTGAAATCCGCGAAGGCACGGGCGATGGGAACGGGTGCTCGCCGGCCCTCGGTGGTCACGGTTTCAAGAACGAATTCGGAAAGGTGCAAGTTGCCGTTGTCTTGTCGGCCCGGCCCTTTTTGGGGCAGCGAGGGGTCGCTCAGCACTTCGAGGCGAATCGCCGTGCAGGCGCGATCCAGCGGCGCTTCCAGGTAGTAAACGTCCTTGTCCGCGGGTGTGCCACCCAACAGGAGCGATCCGTCCGCGAGCGATTTGGCCGGTGTGTTGGAATCGGAGCGGGTCAACTGGACCTCGAGCGTCGTCCAGGGCGTGGTCGCGGCTCGTCGAGCCGATTCCCATGCTTCGATTCGTTTCGCCGCACCGGGCTCTTGCAGAAGTGAACGTGCCGCGGATTCGCCCGTTGCCAGTTGGGCTTTACGCCCGAGTAATTCAGTTCGGCGCTTGCTGGTCGTGGGGTCGGTGTCGTAGGCGCGGTTGGCTCGGTCCACTCCCGCGAAAATCGCTTGCAGGCCGTAGTAGTCTTTCTGTGAAATGGGATCGAACGGATGGTCGTGGCAGCGGGCGCATTGAGCGGTCGTGCTCAGAAAGGCGAGGGTGACCGTCGTCAGCATGTCGTCGCGGTCGAGGTATTGGCCGGCCTTGCGGTCGATGGAATCTTCGCGAATATCCTTCAGGGAGCTTTCGTCCCAAGGGCCTGCCGCCAAAAAGCCCAGGCCGCGAATCGCTCGGCCATTCTCTGGGAACAACACATCGGCCGCGATTTGCTCCTGGATGAAGCGAGCGTATGGAACCTCCGCGTTGAAAGCCTCAATCAAGTAATCGCGGTAAGGCCAAGCGTTTTCGCGAGGCACATCCTGGTCGTGGCCGTGCGTCTCGGCAAAATGGGCCACATCCATCCAGTGCCTCGCCCAGCGTTCGCCATACCTCGGGCTGGCCAACAAGCGATCGACCACGCGTTCGTAGGCGTCCGGGCGGGGGTCGTTCAGGAAATCGTTCACCTCGGCGAGCGTCGGCGGTAGACCGTGAAGATTGAACGTCAGGCGGCGAAGGAGCGTGCGGCGGTCTGCCTCGGCGCTTGGCGTCATGCCGTGCCCAACCAGTTTCTGCACGACGAACGCGTCAATGGGGTTGCGAATCCACGATGCCCATGAACCCGTGAGCTTCGGAACCGCCGGGCGCTGCAGCGGTAAATAGGCCCACCATGTTCCTTCGGTTTCCGTCGGCGTTTTTTGCCCCAGCCCCGTCGAAGTAAAGACCGCGATCGACAGGGTCGCCATCACGATACCATGCCGGGCAAGATGCATAACGTTCGTCCCCATCCCGATTCGAAACAAGGGAGTCCTGGTCGGTATTGTACAACGATCCGCCGCCTATCCCAGACTTTCTCTAGAGCCGTGACCCGGTCGATGCAAATGATCTCGGTTCACGGCTCGAGTAGCACGTTGCCAAGCGAGTTGCTTGCATTCTTTCAGCATGGTTTTAGAGCGTTTACCGAACGGATCGCATACGGACAAGTGACTAGCCGTAGGGTGGTTGAAACGTACTCGTGAAACCCACCGTCGCTTCGGATAGGATGGCGTGCGTCGTTTCTGCCCAAATCGCCCGTCAGAACCAGGATTCGGGTCCGTGATGCGCCTTCGAGGTCGAAGCGACGGTGGGTTGCGCTTCGCTCCACCCACCCTACGTCAAGTTTCTTCATTGTTTTCTTGTAGTCAATTCAATCGTTAACCGCTCTAAGGCTTTCTCCATTCACTTTGGGCCTGTGTTGGTGATCCCGCTCGATTGAAGCGGAATCGCCTTCACTTTGATAGGGTAATTCGAACGGCCACCCTGATTCCAGGCAAAAAGTCAGACAAATCGACTTCTCGTCCTTCGAAACGCCCGATACGATGAGGTGGTTCGTCAGGTTTTGCGTGGTCGCCTTTTTAAGGTCATGACCTCATTCGGCTTTGTGTGGTCACTTTTACGCTGCCAAGGAGTGTTCATTGCCCAAATTCATGTACTACTCGATTTGGCTTGGAGCGAGTGTACTCACTCTGGCAGCAGGTGTTGCGGGCGTATGGTTCGCCAACTTTGATGATGGGACGAGAACGGAACATGTCGACGTACGAAAGCCGTCGCATCATCATGAACCAGACGAGGAAAGTTCCTCGGAAGAAGGCCGAATCTCCGTCGTGACGGTACAACCCACGCTTAGCACCGTCGAACGCGTCGTGATGCAACCAGGCTCGGTGCAGGCTTACGAGGTCGTGCAGGTGTACGCGAAGGCATCCGGCTTTTTGAAGAGCCTTGCCGTCGACATTGGTGATCGGGTCAAGGCGGGCTCCGTCCTTGCCATCGTGGACATTCCCGAAACGGAAAAAGCGGTGGCGAAGGGTCGTGCGGTCGTGCGGCAAGCGGAGTCCAAAGTCAAACAGATGAGAGCACGCCTCGACAGCGCCCGCGCCGATGAGATGGCGGCGAAAGCCAGTGTCGACCAGGCGGAGGCGAATTCGAAGAGTGCGGCCGCGTGGGTGCGGTTTCGGTCTAAACAATTAAGTCGAATGAAGGAGTTGTTCGCGCTTAAGAGTATCGACGAGCGCCTGGTCGACGAAAGTCTCGAGCGTTATGAAGCGGCCATCGAAACCGAGCGGGCGGCGGTTGCGGCCATTGCCACGTCGAAGGCGCAAACGCTCGCCAAGGCCGCGAAGATCCATGAAATCGAAGCGGACATCGAAGAAGCGACGTCCGCCGTCGCCGTCAGCCAAGCCGACCTAGACCGCACGTTGATCCAGCAGGATTTCGCCACGCTGCGCGCTCCGTTCGATGGCGTCGTCACCCATCGGAGCCTATTTCCAGGCGATTACGTTCGCGCGGCCAACGAAGGCAGCGCTCAGCCTTTCCTATCCATTCAGCGCGTGGACCGCATGCGCGTGACGGTGCAAATCCCCGATCGCGATGTGCCGTTCACGGACCCAGGCGATCCAGCCGAGGTTCAACTGGACGCGTATCCGGGCGAGGTGTTCCAGGCGAAGATTTCTCGAATCGCCGCGGCGGAAGATCCGCAGACTCGTCTTATGCCGATCGAGATTGACTTGCCCAACCCTCACGGCGGGATTCGGCAGGGAATGTACGGTCGCGTTCGACTCGTTCTTTCCAAGACTGCCGACCAGTTGTCCATTCCCTCGGCGTGCCTGGTGGGTCGGTCTCAGGGTGGGAAAGCTCAGGTCTACGTGATTCAAGACAAAAAGGCCACGCTAAGGTCCATTCGCATCGGTCCTGATAATGGCCTACGCGTTTCGGTCCTTGAAGGTCTGCACGCCTCGGACGAAATCATTGTCCGTCCGCCTTCCAGTCTGCAAAACCATTCTCCCGTTCTCACGAGTTTGGAAGATCCCAAGAAGCTCGCTTCGGTGAAATAGTCATTTGGGTAGTGCGTCCGAAAGAACAAGCCGCGACCGACAGGGAGCGCGTTCACGGCCGTTCTCCGATGCGAAGCCACGCTCCCTGACGGTCGCGGCTCGTTGGTACTTCGTGGGCAATCATATCGCAGGAGCCTTCACACGATGATCGCAATGATTCGGATGGCCCTCAACAATTCGCACGCGGTGTTCGTGCTGATGTTGACGATCATAATATTGGGTGCTTTGGCCCTCACGAGCATCCCCATCGACATCCTACCGACCAACTCGACGGCGGCGGTTCAGGTGCTGACGTTTTACAGCGGCATGCCGGCGTCGATGGTCGAGAAGAACCTTTCCAACCGCCTGGAGCGATGGACCGGCCAGGCAGCGGGGACCGAAAAGCAAGAATCACGCTCGATCGTAGGCTGTAGTATCGTGCGGAACTATTACCGCGACGGAACCGATCCGAGCGGCGCGTTGACCCAGGTCGCGTCGTTGGCTTCGGTGGCGGGGCCTTACCTGCCCCCGGGAACCCTGCCGCCCGTGGTTCTTCCGTTTGATCCGACGGCGACGACGCCCGTCTGCTTGGTCGCGCTCGATAGCAAAAAGCATCCAGAAGCCATTCTGACGGACACGGGCCGATTCGAAGTTCGCAACATGATCATGAGTTTGCGCGGCGCCGTCGCGCCGGTCGTGTACGGAGGTAAAACACGCGCGGTCCTGGCGTACTTGAATCGTGAGCAGCTCCAGGCTCGAGATCTGTCGCCGCTCGACGTTATGGGTGCGATCGACAATTACAACATCTTCATGCCCACCGGCGGTGCGAAGTTCGGCGAAATCGATTACGCGCTCGATTCGAACTCGATGTATGACTTCGTGGAGCGAATGGGTGAAATCCCCGTCAAATCCGAGGGCAATAAGACGGTCTTCTTGAAGGATGTCGCTTCCCCGAAAGACGCGAGCCTTTCGCAGGCGAGTTGCGTACGCGTGAACGGCCTGCGTCAGGTCTACATTCCCGTTTACCGCCAACAGGGAACCAGCACGCTATCGGTCGTCAATGACCTCAAACAAAACCTGCCCGATTTCAAAACACGCCTCACGTACGACGACATCGATCTGAAGATGGTGCTCGACCAATCGGTTTACGTTCAGCACTCGATCCACAGCTTGGCGGAAGAAGGGATCTTGGGGGCCATTCTCTGTTCGCTGGTGATCCTTCTCTTTCTGGGCGATTGGCGAATGACGATCATCGCGGTGATCACGATTCCCATTTGCGTGCTTTTGGCCATGTTGGGGCTTTTCGCCACGGCGAACACGATCAACGTGATGACGCTGGCAGGCCTCGCCTTGGCGATCGGGCCTCTCGTCGACAGTGCCATCATCGTGCTCGAAAACACGCATCGTCATCTGGGACTCGGCGTCCACCAGAAGGAAGCCGCGCTTTACGGCTCGGGCGAGGTGGCCATGCCGGCGCTGGTGGCGACTTGCTGCACGCTGTTGGTTCTCGCGCCGCTCGCGTTCGTTCCCGGCATGGGCAAGTTTCTCTTCAGGCCCATGGCGTGGGCGGTGACGTTCTCCATGCTTGGCGCGTTGCTCTTGGCGTGGACGCTGGTTCCCTGCCTTTGCTCGATGTGGCTGCGCGGGCATGGCCCACGCCATCAAGAGGATGAGCATCATGGTCCCGATTTCAGCCATCGCAGCGAACATGAAAACGCCAAACCCAAAGGATGGTTGGGGAAGGCGTATGAGCGCTGGGAGTCCCTCCTGGGGTGGGTGTTTGGTTCCTACGCAACCTTTTTGGCCCGAGTGATTCGCGTCCGATCGATCGTGGTGGGCGCGACGGTGGTCGCCTTGGTTGCCACGATCGTCGGCCTGGGGCCCTTGCTCAAACGCGAGTTCTTTCCCGAAGTCGATGCTGGCACCATCGAAATGTTCGTGCGAGCAAAATCGGGAACTCGGCTCGAAGAAACGGAAAAACGCATCGAAGCCGTCGAAGAAGCCGTGAAAGAAGTGATCGGACATGACCTGGAAATCGTCATCTCCGAAATCGGCGTGGTCGCGGACTGGTCGGCAGCTTACTCGGCGAACTCGGGCCCGATGGATTCGGCTGTCAAGATCCAGCTCCATCACGACCGCAAACATTCCGCGCAGGAATACGCCCACAAGCTTCGCCAAGCATTCCAAGCGACTGCGTGGTCGGACCTTGAATTCGCCTTCGACACCGGCGGCATGATCCGCTCGGCCATGAACGAAGGAAAATCGACGCCGATCAACATCCAGATCACGGCCCGCAATGTCCCTAAGGCATACCAAGTGGCCCAAAACATTCAACTCAAGGCGAAACAGATTCCAGGCGTGGTCGATTGCCGAATCCAACAACGTCTTGACTACCCTCAGTACGTGGTGGAAGTCGACCAGGCCAAAGCCTCGGCCCTGGGCGTGACCCAGACGGACGTGATGCGAAACCTCGTGGCGGCCATGAACTCGAGCATTCAGTTCCACAAAAAGAACTTCTGGATCGACCCGGTGAGTAATAACCAGTATTACGTCGGCGTCGCCTATCCTGAGGCGGACATTGAATCGTTCGAGACGCTTCTGGATATCCCAATCACGAGCCCCAAGCAGAAAAGGTCCATCCCGCTTCGCAACGTGGCCACGCTTCGCCGCGCCAACATCGCGTCGGAAGTGAGCCATCGAAATCTGCAAACGACCATCGATCTCGGCATGGGTGTCTACGGTCGAGACCTTGGGAAGGTGTCGGACGACATCACGCGATTGTTGTCTGAATTTGGCCAGCAGAGTGGCGAGGATTGGAAGGCTTACGATCCAACCACCGGCGGGGATGCGAAGCAACTCCTGGTCGGCAGCACCATTCGCCTCACCGGCGAATATCGCCGAATGCAGGATACGTTTCGCAACCTGGGGATTGGCCTGGCGCTCGCGAGCCTTCTGATCTACTTCCTCATGGTCGCCTTGTTCAAGTCGTGGATCACGCCCCTGGTGATCATTTCCGCCGTTCCCGTTGGCTTGATCGGGGTCGTGATCATGCTGCTCATCACTGGAACGGCGATCAACGTTCAATCGTTGCTGGGCGTGATCTTCATGGTGGGCATCGTGGTGTCCAACACGGTGTTGATGGTCGACTTCGCGCAACACCTTCGGCGAACGGAGAAGCTTTCCCCGCTGGATGCGATTTTGAAATCCGCCGCCGTCCGAGTTCGCCCGGTCGTCATGACGGCGCTTGCCGCGTTTTTCGCCTTGCTGCCCATGGCGCTGGGTCTGGCGCGGGGCAGTGAAGCGAACACGCCTCTTGGCCGTGCGGTTGTCGGCGGGCTTGTCGCGGGCCTGGCCACCACGCTGTTCGTCGTCCCAGCACTTTACGTCCTGATGGTGCGAGAAGATCGAGCGCCAAAACGGCCCATCGTGGAAACGACGCCAATCGCCTAACGCGGCGGAGCCGCAACCCCCAAGAACCAAGATTCCAAGAGCCAAATAAGAACCATCTTCAAAAAATCCAATCGGTCCTTGTCTGTTTGGATTTTTCGTACTTGGATCTTGTTTGGTTCTTGGAATCTTGGTTCTTGAAGCTTCTCCGCAAGCTGCGGAGAAGTTCACAGGCAAGAAACTACTCGGTGCTGAAAAAAGGGAACAGGACCCGCTGTGCAAAGCAACCGAAGGACCGTTTCCGCAACGGGTCATGATTCCTTTCGTTAGGATCTTGAACGATCGAATTCCAACGCACCGAAAGCAAAAATGGGAAGCGATCTTCCCATTTTTTCGATTTTGCGGCTTTCAACATTTCTATCAATCTTGTCGCCCTCGCAAGCCGATACCTTCGATAGACACGTGTCGACGGCGATTTGCTTTCCAACGCGTGGAAAAAAAAAGCGACCCGCAATCGTCACGAAGCGGCGACCACCCGACGCGGATGCTCCGCGTGCCTGCGGTTCCCACACGGTCGTGGCTCGTCCAATGCTTTTACCACGCGCATGAAGGACGTTGGCGCCCATGGTCACGAAGGATCGAATCTTCGGAATCGTTTTTTGTCTTGGAGCGGCTTCCCTGCTATGCGCCCAGGACGCCGGCAAAGATAAAAAGCTACCCACGCCCAACACACCGACCCTTCCGCTCCCCCAATTCGAAGCACTCCCCGTGACGCTGAATCCCCAGACCGCGCC
>WBZS01001519.1_pt2 | contig 12343 bp, 13 predicted proteins | sample 5204201 | NCBI WGS metagenome assembly WBZS01 (sample SAMN12344357, study PRJNA552823) | activated sludge metagenome | biome: Activated sludge suspended growth; feature: Nitrification reactor; material: Wastewater; isolation source: activated sludge from nitrification reactor of wastewater...
GAGGCATCTTGACTTCTGGCCCAGGCGATGGCAAGTTCGCCGTCTCGTTGAGCGGTTCGTTCGAGCCGGCCAAAATATTCAATGTGATGGCGCTCGTGGACGAGCCGAGCGCCAGCCAAACGCTGACCCTGGAACTGCCCGAAGGAATGAAGCTCCTGGAAGGGAAGAGCCTTCAACCGATCGCCCCGCCAAGCGAAGATTCGGGGACGAGTGCCGTCTTGTGGCGCTGCCAAGTCGAACGGCTTGGCGAATACACCATCCGCGTCCGTTCGAGCGACGGAGCCGTGCAAACCCGCAAGGTGACGATCGCTGCTGGATCGTAGCGAGTATTTCAGCGATCTCCCACCTTGAACGCCCGCGAGGGATTTTTTCGCCGCATCCCTCGCGGGCGTTCAGCATTAGCCTGCCGCGGGGCGAGTGCTTGGTCACGGCCCAGATTTTTGGGTCATGCGTTGCCGAGCCTGAGCGCCAAGCGAGGGCTCAAGCGTCCCCTCGCTGGCGCTCAGGCTCGGTCGACCCTAAACTTTTTTGTGACAAAGCACGAGTTCGAAACCCCTTTTTAGTACCATTGCGACTTATCCACGACATTCATCAGCGGTTCGCCGGCGACGAATCGGCGTGTGTTCTCCAGGAGCGTCTTGAGATGCCGTTCCGGAACACGTGGCGAGGCGGCGGCGCAGTGGGGCGTGATGATCACGTTCGGCATCTTCCAAAGGGGATGGCCTTTGGGTAAGGGTTCGGTCTCGAGCACGTCGAGGCCCGCGCCCGCGATCTCGTTCGCCTGCAAACTTGCCGTCAGATCCGCGAGGTCGATGATGACGCCTCGGCCAACGTTGATGAGAAACGCGGTTTGCTTCATTTTTTGAATCCGGGCACGATCGAAAAGCTTGAACGTTTCCGGCGTATGCGGGGCGGCGATGACCACGAAGTCGCTCTCGGCCAACAAATCATCCAGGCGTAGCGTAGGCCAAAGCGTGACGTCTGGAAGCGGATGTGCGGGCCGCGGATCCACCGCCAAGACGCGCATGCCGAACGCGATGCCACGCCGACCGATTTCCTGCCCGATGCCTCCCCAGCCCACGATTCCCAGGGTCGAGTCCGCCAACGTGACCGCCGCCACATCCGAGGGATGCACCTCGCCGGGCCCCGCGTAACCGGGTAGCTCACCTTCGGTCCGACCGATCATATGCCAAACTTCGAGTAGTTGTTGGCGTAGGTAAATATGGAGGTTTTTTGCGAAGCTGAGGATGAAACCAAACACATGATCCGCGATCACGTCGCTGAAAATCCCGCGCATGTTGGTTACGACCACGGGCGATGCGACCAGTTCGGGATACAGATATTTTTCCATGCTGGCGGTGGGTGACTGCGTCCAACGCAGCTTGGTGGCTGCATGGAGCATCGGGGGAGTCAGGTAGCCGAACATGCAGTCGGCGTCTGCGATTTCACGCAGGGCTTCGGCTTCGTCTTGAGCCATGACCACCGACATCGACCCCGCCGCTTCACGGAGTTTTTCCAAACGCGCTTCCGAAATGGGGGGAGAGACCAACATCTTCAAAGGCATGAAGTGCTCCGAATTTCAAAAGTTCCCGTCGCGAAGAGTTCCAGACTTCGAGCGTATCCGCTAAAATGGGCTAGATCAATGGGCTCGCACCACGAGGACCGCAATGGCCCCGGAGAAAACATGTCGTCTGGTCACGCTGGGTTGCAAAGTCAACCAGTACGAAACCCAGTACGTGAAGGAAGCACTTGAACTGAATGGCTACCGGGAAGCCGAGGCGAATGAAACCGCGGACCTGTGCATCGTCAACACCTGCACGGTGACGATGGATGGAGACGCCAAGAGTCGGCAGACCATTCGCCGATTGAACCATGCGAATCCAGGGGCCGAAATCGTGGTGATGGGTTGTTACGCCACGCGAGATCCCCAGGCGGTGGCGAAGCTTCCGGGCGTCTCGCAGGTCATCACCGACAAGGACAAGCTCGCGGAACATTTCCAGGCGTTCGGCGTGCACGATTGGCCGGCACACATCACGCGATTCGACGGGCACCAACGGGCGTTTTTGAAGGTGCAAGATGGTTGCCTGCTCAACTGCTCGTATTGCATCATTCCCACGGTTCGTCCTCGGCTGCGAAGCCGACCGCTCGAGGAGATCGTCGCCGAGGCACGCGAACTGGTCGGCAATGGCGTGCAAGAAATCGTTCTCACGGGAATCCATTTAGGTCATTTCGGTCTCGACCTTTCACGTGGCCGAGCGAAATCGGAGTGGAGCCGACTTTGGCATTTGCTAGAAGCGCTTGACGCGATCCCTGGGCATTTTCGCGTGCGGTTGAGCAGTCTGGAGGCAGCGGAAGCACGCGACGACCTCATCCGCGCCATGGCCAATTGCTCGCGCGTCGTGCCCCACTTGCACCTTTGCCTGCAGGCTGGATCCGATCGAATCCTGCGTGCGATGAAACGCCGATACACCCAAGCAGGCTTTTTGAGGCGTGCCGAACGCATTCGCGATCAACTTGACCAGCCCGCGTTCACGACCGACATCATCGTGGGTTTTCCCGGAGAGACGCGTGAAGATTTCGAAGCCACGTGCAAGGTGGCGCGTGAAGTCGGTTTCGCGAAAATCCACGTCTTTTCGTATAGCGCCCGTGAAGGAACACCCGCGGCCCGGCTACGGGATTTCGTCCCGCCACCCGTGATCGCACAACGCCGTACAGAACTCCTTGCCGTGGAACGCGAAACCTCAGAAGAGTTTCAAAAGCGTTTGGTCGGTAGGCGCCTCTCCGTGATGGCGGAGGGATCGGATTCAACGCAAGCCGGTCAAGTCGTCGGTACATCATGCCGGTATGTTCCCGTATCGTTTGCTGGCGACGCGGCCAAACTTCGTGGTAAACTGGTCAACGTCAAAATCGATCGCTGGGCGGAGGATCGACTGCACGGTACTCCGATCCCGGCTTCCTGGAGCTTGGAACCGTCATCCCCGACGTCGCTTTCGGTCGATCCGCAGGGCCGAATCGCCTTACCCATGATGCTTTCCTGAACCGACCCGAACGGAGTACGCTCATGTCTCGGCCCTACCAGTGGATTCGCGTGGAAAAGGTCGGCCCGGTCGCGTGCGTCAGTTTGATCACCACGAAGATCAACGATTTCGAACTGGAAGAAGTCGCCATGGAACTCGCGCGTCTGATCGACGAAGACGGTCACCAGCGCGTCGTGCTGAATTTGGGTCCTGAGGATCCGGATTGCCTGTACAGCGTGTTTTTGGCGAAGCTCATCAGCTTTCAAAGGCGTCTGGAAACCCATGGCGGGAAATTGGCGCTGGCCCATTTGAGCGAACGTACCCAAGAGATTTTTCGCGTGGCCGGCCTTGAGAAGTTTTTCCAATTTTATTCGACCCAAGCCGCGGCCGTGGCGGCGATCAAAGATTGAATGAGCGATCTCCTCACTCGATGCCGAGTCGTGTTGGTCCAACCCCATTATCCTGGAAATCTCGGAGCCGCCGCGCGGGTGATGGCCAACATGGGGTTGGCCGACTTGGTGCTCGTCGATCCCGTCGCCGACCCCAAGGATCCCAAGGCTCTCGCCATGTCCACCCATGGGGAAGCCGTGCTACGCGCCGCACGCAAGGTGGCGGATTTTTCCGACGCCGTCGCGGACTGCGCGATCGTGGTCGCTACCTCGGCACGCTCCGGCGGTGTTTTTCGTCGGCAAACCGTGGCGGAGCCGGCGGATGTCATGGCCAAGGTCGTGCCCGTTCTGCGCTCGGGTGGCCGGGCCGCGCTCGTGTTCGGTCCGGAACCGACCGGGCTGGCCAGCGAATTGACATCAAGGTGTCACTTCCTCATCCACATCCCCACGGTGGAAGACAACGCGTCTCTCAATGTCGCGCAAGCCGTCGCGATCTGTCTTTATGAACTAAGGCAAACTTGGCGAGCATCGGAAAACACGCCGACCGAAGCGGAAGGCACGTTCGCCCCGTTCGCCGACCAGGAACGTTGTTTCCACCATTTGGAAGAAGCGTTTCGCGAAATCGGCTTTCTTTTCGGTGAACGGGCCGATGCCCTCATGCATGCCGTTCGGCATCTTTTGGGACGCGCGAATATGACGCCGATGGAAGTGAAAATCTTGCTGGGATTAGCTCGGCAGATTCGCTGGTTCGCGGATCAGCATGAAAAAAGGAAAACGGCGGATCCACGTCCATGAGCGCGTGAATCCGCCGTCGCCTCCGTGCACTTATCGATTTCCCGCCGTGGGAGTCGGGCGACTTTGATCTTCGTCGACCCATCGGCGATTTTCAGGATCCCAGATAAACGTTTGATTGCCCATCGGGCCTGAATACGCCCACCGGTCGCTTCCCGAATCGGTCCAGACGAACGGAGAAACCGGCATCGCAGGCCCCTGGCGGCGTAAGCGCTCACGATACTCAAGGACCCGCAGTTCCTGTTGGCCCGCCCAGTAAATGAACAGGCCGATAAGGGCTAACATCAAATGGTGAATCACGAAGATCCCCACGATGCCAAAAAGCAATGCCATGAAACCACCCACCGCCACGGCCATGCGGGTCGCCGGTAGGTAACCCATGCGGTACGCCAAAATTGCACGCAGCACTCGGCCGCCGTCCATCGGAAACGCCGGCAGTAAGTTGAATGCGACAAGCATGCCATTCATGACGATCACGCTGAACATGAAATGATCCGGAATCGATTCGGGCCCAAAGACACCTCCCAAGAGCGCTACCCTGCGAAATACCCACAACCCCACCGCGATCACCACGTTGACCAGCGGACCTGCGACCGCGATGCAGAATTCCTCAAACGGCTTTTCGCTGATCCGTTCGAGGCTGGCCACGCCACCGATGGGATAAAGGGTAATATCGCGGGTGGCGATCCCGAACCCACGGGCGGTGAGCGCGTGTCCAAATTCATGAAGGGCCACGCAGCCAAACATGGTGAAGATCAAACCAAGGTTGAAGAGTAACGAGGTCGCGTTGGTCTCTTCGCTTCGGAAAAGAATCATGGTGATGGGTAAAAGCCAAAACGTCCAGTGGACGAACAAATCGATGCCAGAGAACCGTCCTAATCTCCAAGATGCGAACATGTTAGGTCCTTTCGTCGAGAAAGCGTGGGCGTGGGACCTGTACCGTTGTTCCAGCCGGCGCAGCCTCGCCCCGCATTCTTATTATTCGCAAATCTCTTTCCGAACGTCGGATTTCTTCTTGAAATCGACATTGATCTTTCTCAACTCGCCTAGAATGATGTTAGAGGAATTAACCTCATCCCTGGCATCGGAATGGAGGAGGAGGTATCCATGAAACGGCGCAAGAAAAAGGGGCATTACAAGCTCTTAAAAGTTTACTCCTACGACGAAGCTCTCAAGATGGTTCCTTTGCTGAAATCCATCGTGACGTCGATCCGAGAGCATTGGATCGAATGGCAACAAAACCGTCGTCAGCTCGAAAAATTAGAGAAAAACTCAACGCTTTCCAAACGTGAAAAAATTCTCCAACACGGCATGCTTTCCGAAGGGGAACATCGCTTGGAAACGGAGTTTTTCGATTCCTTGGCCGAACTCAATAAGTTCGATGTGTACCTGTACGATCCCGTGCAAGGATCCGCGATGATTCCGATTCGGCAAAACGACGAATTGGCTTGGATCGTGTTGGAAGCCTATAGCGATGCAGGTTTATCTGGTTGGCGTTTCCACAAGGATCCGCTCGAAGAAAGGCGGTCGCTGGAAGAAGTTCGCGTTGCCGCCGCAGTTCCTGGAAGTTGATGACCTTGATGGGTTCACCCCGGTTCTTCCGCCGGGGTGAACACGCCCTTTCCCTTGGTGACCACCGCATTTTCGCGGTGGTTTTTTATTTTTCTCCTTCGACGCAGTAGAGGTACTTTTCTCCTCTCAGGAAGAGTTGGCTTCCCACGATCGCAGGCGAGGCATCGACTGGATCGCCCAAGACATTGGTGGCCAAGACTTCCAATTGATCGCCATCACGCAGCACCAGGGTGGTGCCGTCGCGATTGACGAGGTAGATTCGCCCCGAAGCAGCGACCGGCGAGGCGTAATATTGCCCCGTCACCGGCAACCTTTCTCGATCGACGAGCGTCTTTCCCGTCTTACGATTCAGGACCGTGTAAAGGGAAACATTCGCTTGCGTGAAGACGAGATGATCTCCCACCAACAACGGCGAGGGAACATAAGGCGTTCCCTTGTTAATGCGCCAAAGGAATTGATCATCGTTCTTTAGTTCCCCACGCCGATCCAGGGGAACGGCCACGCCCACGGAACTTTGATAACCACTCAGGCAGTAGGCCACGCCGTCGGCGCTCACGATTGAAGGAATTGGGTTGATGGTCATGCCGGCGAACTGCCAAAGCAACTCACCATTCGCCAAGTTGTAGCCGCGTACGCGTTCGGTTCCGTTCGTGAGGACTTGGGTGATCCCCTGATGTTCCACGACGAGGGGCGTGGACCAGGTGCTGCGTTCCTCGCGTTCTTTTTTCCAGCGTGTTTCGCCGGTTTTGGCGTCGAGCACGATGAGGGAAGCGTTTTCTTCCTGGTCCCAATTGATGATGAGATCGTTGCCGTGAATCACGGGGGTGACGGCTTCGCCCCAACCCAACCGCGTGCTCAGCCGGCCCAGGTCGCGGCGCCAGCGGAGGTTGCCTTGCAGGTCATAGCAGTAAATCCCGAACGATCCGAACGAAACATAAAGTGATTTCCCATCGGTCGTGGGCGAGCCGGCGGCGTAGGAATGGCTGTTGTGATGCCCTTCGTGGGGCACTTTCTCCGTGGCTGTCTTTTCCCAGAGAAGTTTTCCCGTGTTGCGATCGAAACTGAAAACCATGAAACGATGGTACGTGTTCGGTGCTTTGGTTTTCTTGGGGATCTTCGACGTGACGTTCGGCAGGTCTTCGGGGCGTGCTTCCTTGCCGGTGTCGAACGCGGTCGCCACGAACACCTGGTCGCCCCAAACGATGGGCGTCGCGCTGCCTCGGCCGAGGAGTTCCGCTTTCCACTTGATGTTTTTTTTCGCGTCCCACGTGAGGGGCGGATTCGCATTCACCGCTTCGCCCGTCGCCAAAGGGCCACGCCAATGATGCCAGTTCTTGAACTTTTCTTTCGCGAAATCTTGTCCCGTGGCCAGGGTCGTGAAAACGCCGACACTCAAAAAGGTGACGAGAAATCGAAAATCCATGGGGAACTCCACGCCGAGCGGAAACGGGTCAGTAAATCTTGGAAGCCGTAGACGATCCAAAAATCCGTATGGATAATGATGCCCGGATTCGGTCCCCGGGTCCATGAGGAAATTGGCGAGATTGCTGGGCAAACCTCCATCGTGGCTCCAATCCCTCACGGAACCCGGTTCCTAGGGAAGGGAAAAAACTGCCAAGGACTCCGCTTGTCGTTTCGCGCTCGCTTGCATTCTTGCCGAGGTTCGTGGGTTTCTGCGATGGCTTGGGAAAACGCGAGCACGAAACGACGAGCGGGCTTTCTGGGAGAACCTCTCATGCCACTCGCGTTGGCGTGTATTGTCCGCGTTTTTTTAACGCACGGAGCAAAGCGATGAAACGGATTCTGGGATGGGTTTCGGCTGGGACCATATTGATGTTGGCGGTTTGGGTGTCGGGCCAACAACCGCCCAAGGATATCGCGGAACCGAGCTTTCGGTTTCGCGCGGAAGGTGAAGCCAAACCCTTCACGCATCTGAACTTCAACAACCACGCGACGACGTTTCGCTTCGCCATCGTGTCGGATCGAACTGGGGGGCCGCGCGCGGGTGTTTTCGAACGGGCCATGGATCAGTTGAATCTGATGCAGCCGGAGTTCGTCATGTGCGTGGGCGATTTGATTTCCAGTGCCGCGGAAGGCGAGCCCCGCGATCCCGTCAAGAATGCCAAGCGATGGGAAGAGATGCGAAGCTGGACGGGCAAACTCGAAATGCCTTTCTTTTATTTGCCCGGAAATCACGATATCCGCAACGAGTTGACGCAGCGAGCGTGGAAGGAACGGTTCGGCCAGACCTATTATCACTTCCTTTACAAGGACACGCTTTTCCTGATGTTGAACACGGAGGAATTGATCAGCGAAAAGCCGGGGCGAGATTTTCCCACGGATCGATTTTCCGACGAGCAGTTGGCGTATGCCGAAAAGGTTTTGCGAGCGAATCCGGAGGTGCGGTGGACGTTTGTGTTCCTTCATCGGCCATTCTGGTCGGGAGGAAACGCCGTGCGAACGAAATGGGTGGATCTCGAGAAACACCTGGAAGGGCGAAAATACACGGTGTTCGCCGGGCATATCCACGCGTACGAAATGTCCACACGCAAGGGAATGAAGCACATCATCTTGGGAACGACCGGCGCCGCCAGCGCGTTGCGTGGACCCGCTTTTGGGGAGTTGGACCATATCACGTGGGTCACGATGAAGAACTCGGGCCCGGTGATCGTGAATCACGCGATGGTGGGCATTTTGCCCGAAGATTTCAAAACCGCGCGGCGGGAATAAGGGGCCATGTCCGCCCTGGCAGCATCGAGTCGTTACGAGCGTGGGGCGTGGAATGCGGCTTCGTAGATATCGTGCAAATCGCCTTCCGTGACCGAGCGAGGATTGAACCGTGCGGTCCACTGCTGCGATGCTTCTTCCGCGAGGATCGGAAAAATGGATCGGCTTACCCCACATTCGGCCAACGAGGTAGGCAGACCTGCCATTTTCATGAAGTGAATGACGCGCTGGGCGACAATTTCCGCCCCCAACTCCGGGTGCCCATTTCGCAAGCCCGCCTCTTCCGCGAGATCCTGGTAGAGCGTGGGGACGGCTTTCGCATTGAACTGGATCACGTGCGGCAGCAAAATGCCAATCGCCAAACCATGGGTGATGCCATAATGCGCGGTCAACGGATTGGCGCAGGAATGACACACACCGAGCATTGAGTTTTCGATTGCCGTGCCCGCTAAGAATGCTCCCATCTGCATCGCGCCGCGTGCCGCCAAATCCTTCGGATTGGCCAAGACTCGGCCCAGATTTTCCTGAAGCATTCCCCACGCTTCTCGGGCGAACATTTGCGACACGGGATTGCGTTTCGTGGTCACGTACGATTCGACGGCGTGCGCCAGAGCGTCGATCCCCGTGAGTGCCGTCACGCGCTCGGGCTGAGAAATCGTCACCTCGGGATCGAGAATCGCGATCTGGAAGGCGACTTTTCGATCCCCACATGCCATCTTCAAATGGGTGCGCTCGTCGGCGATGAGGGCGTAGGATTGGGCTTCGCTACCGGTGCCAGCTGTGGTGGGAACACCGATGGAAGGGAGCATCGGCTTCTTGGCTCGGCCGAAACCTTTGTAGTCGGCCATGTGGCCGCCGTTGGTCAGCAGAAAATTGATTCCCTTCGCGCAGTCCATGGCGCTGCCACCACCGACGCTGACAATCAAGTCGATCCGCGCGGGACGCGCAAATTCCACGCCCACTTCGACATGGTGACTCGTGGGATTCTCTTCGACCTCGTCGAAGACGAAGACTTCCAGACCCGCATCTTCCAACGATTTGCGTGCCTTCTGGGGATGCCCGACTTTTTCGAGGCCCGGATCGGTGACGAGAAGTACCCGGGAAGCACCCATCTCCGCGGAGAGTTCTCCCACCCGATTCAACGTGCCTGGGCCAAACATCACCCGCGTGGGCGTGTGAAAATCGAAAGGCTGCAGCGCTCCCGCCAAAGGATGCATGGGAAACGGAGATTCGGAGATCGATGACTTTGGCTTCATAAAGACGTCTAAAGGCGGGGGGCGAAAACAGGCTTCCTTATTCCTTGCGGAAAATCCCATCCCCTTTATCATACACTCGCGTGCGTTTTTGACCGAGACGGATTTCCCGAAAAAAGCCATTCGGGCACTTGGCTCGCCTGGGTGCCAACCAGCACCACCCGATCGGAACTTTGCCACCAATTTGGAATTGAATATGACGCCGACCCTTTTTTCCGTCAGCTACGCCGGCTACTGGGGACAGCATCGACTGAGCGTCGCCGACTTTTTGCGAAAGGCGGCTTCGCTTGGATACCCCGCCGTCGAAATCGGTGGGAAAAGGCCGCACCTTTCGACACTCGATTATCCCTCGGAAGAATCTCTCACGCCCTTGCGAGATCTGGCACGTTCGTTGAACGTGGAAATCGCGACCATCGCGGGCTACACCGATTTCACCGTCGGCGCGGGGTCGCCAGAAGTTCCGCTCGTGGAGATGCAAGTCGCCTACGTCCGCGACTTAGCGCGGATGGCAAGAACGCTCGGCGCGAAAATCGTGCGGGTATTCAGCGGTTATTTCACGTCTCCCACGGCATTCCACGCGGATTGGACCAAATGCGTTTCCGCGCTGCAAATGAGTGCCGAGGCCGCGCAGGCGTTTGGCGTCACGCTGGGACTGCAAAACCATCACGACGTGGGAGTCTCCACGGAGACGTTTCTCGAGTTATTTCGCGATGTGGGGCATCCGAATCTGAAAGCGATGTTCGATCCCTGGTCGATCGGCTTGCAAGGAGAAAACTTGTATGAGGCGGGAAAGCGAATGGCGCCGCTGATGGTGCAAACGACGTTGGCGGACTACGTTCGCCTGGATCGGTTCGCCTATCGCCAACATCTTGTCAATTATGAGCGCCTCGATCCGCCCGCCGTTCGTGCGGTCCCGTTGGGCGACGGCTTTTTGGAGATGCCAGCGTTTTTCAAGGGATTGAAAGAAGGCGGTTTCAAGGGCTATGTGGCGTATGAGATGTGCTCACCCTTGCGAGGCGGAGGCAGTGAAACCAACCTCGATGCCGCCGCTCGCCAAAGCCTGGCGAAGATTCGCGAATGGAGTGCGTGACACCCTTTCCGTGGTGCCGATCTGCTTCAATCAAACCGCTGAGCTTCGGCGTCTTCTTCCTCATGTTCCTCTTCGCCGTTTTGGATTTGGGCGAGTCGGCCAATCAGCGCGACGCCCCCGGTGATCGCCGCCAAACTCACGACCCCTGCGACCACCCAGACGCCCAGCGAAACGGGAAACACGTTTTCGCTGCGATACGCCACCAGGAAGCAAGTCACGGTGCCGGCCGTGATCATCACGACCATGGGAACCAGCAAGGCGGTCCGCCCCGCCACGCGCGAGCGATCATCATCCGGCGGCAGCGGGATCCCGTTTTCCAGCGATTTCATCAGTTCCATGTGCCGCCATTCCACTTTGCGCAAATGGGACCGGATCAACTGAGGAACGAGCACAAAGAGCGTGGTGACCACGATCAGCATCAGCGCGAGAATGATGACTTCGCCACTATGGTCTTTGAAAAGAGCCTGCAACGATTCGTCCATACAATCCTCCGAAGTCGAACCTCGCCAAACACCGACACCACTAGATTATACTTCGTGTCGAGGAATCGCATGCAATTGGAGGATCGGATGACAGGCGAAAACCGTTCAAAACGTTCCCTGGCCGTTTTTTGTGGTTCGAGAACGGGGAAGGACCCTCGGTTCACCGATGCCGCTCGAAAACTAGGCGTGGCGATGGTTCGGCATGGATTCGATCTCGTTTACGGCGCGGGGCATGTAGGCTTGATGGGGGTCGTTGCGGATGCGGTGTTGGACGCTGGCGGGAAGGTCGTGGGTGTGATTCCACAAAGCCTGGTGGACCGCGAATTGGCGCATGGCCGACTCAGCGAACTCCTGATCGTGTCCACGATGCATGAACGAAAAAAAGCGATGGCTGACCGTGCCTCCGGATTCATCGCGATTCCCGGCGGGTTCGGCACCCTCGATGAAACGTTCGAAATGTTGACCTGGTCGCAGCTCAAAATCCACCAAAAACCAGTCGCCTGGATGAACGTGGCTGGCTTCTTCGATCCGCTCCTGCAATGGATCGACCACGCCATCGACACCGATTTCGTGCAAGAAAAAAACCGTCGGCTCTTTTTCGTGGAAACCGATCCCGAATTGCTTTTGCAGGAAATCACGCAGCGACTCGCCAACCCGGGTTTCCCCATGCCGATCAACTTATAAGACGAGCGGCGGAAAAAAATGACCAAGCACCCGCTTGTCGTTTCGCGCTCTCAGCGCATGCTTCGCCCGCAACCCATCTGATCGCGGGAGCAATGAGCAATGAAAAATGAAGAATGAACAATGAAGGATGAGCAATGAAGAATGAACTATGAACTATGAAGAATGAAGGGTGAACAATGAAGAATGAACAAGGGAAATCGATACTTTTCAATGCACTTCAAAATCGTTCATTGTTCATTCTTCATTGTTCATTGAATTCGTTTTTCCTTCCCGCGACGAAGTTTTTCAGCCCAGCAATGCTCGAGTCACGTGCCAAGGTCCGTGTCTTACTGCCTTG
>WBZS01002269.1_pt1 | contig 12337 bp, 10 predicted proteins | sample 5204201 | NCBI WGS metagenome assembly WBZS01 (sample SAMN12344357, study PRJNA552823) | activated sludge metagenome | biome: Activated sludge suspended growth; feature: Nitrification reactor; material: Wastewater; isolation source: activated sludge from nitrification reactor of wastewater...
GGGCGACAGCCGGCGTCCATCCCCACGATGCGGCACAGGGCATCGAGGGCCTGCGGGAACTCCTCACCGATCCCAGCGTCGTCGCCGTTGGTGAGTGCGGACTCGATTATCACTACAACAAGTCGCCGGCCGCCGAACAGCGAGCGGTGTTCGCCCAGCAGATCCGTCTGGCGCACGAGTTCGACCTGGCGCTCGTCATCCACACCCGCGAGGCGTGGGACGAGACCTTCGAGATCCTCGCTGCCGAGACGGTGCCCGATCGGACTGTGTTCCACTGCTTCACCGGCGGTCCGGTCGAGGCGGAGCGTTGCCTGGATCTCGGGGCGGTGCTCTCCTTCAGCGGCATCGTCACGTTCCCGTCGGCTCCCGAGCTGCGCGAGGCGGCGCTGCTGTGCCCGCTCGACCGCATGATGGTCGAGACCGACGCACCCTTCCTCGCTCCGGTGCCCCATCGGGGCAAGCCGAACCGGCCGGCGCTGGTCAGCGTGGTGGGCGCAGCGATTGCCGAGCTGCGGGAGATCGACACGGCCGACCTCGCCACGGCGACGTGGACGACCGCGGAGCGGTTCTACCGACTGCCTGCCACTGCATGATCCCGCTGTCGACATCCACCCTGGGCCGTGCCACGCCCCCACCGCGGCGACGCGGCCCGCTGATCGTGGTCGCCCTCGCGACGGTGATCGTGGTGCCGTTCGTCATCCGCGACCTCGTCACGGGTGACGACGAGAAGGTGACCTCGTCGGGCACCACCACGACGGTGGCCGCCAACGCCGGCGCTCCGACCACCACCACTGCTGTGACCACCACCACGGGAGCACCGAAGGACGGCGACGACCCGCCGCCGGTTCAGGTGCCCATCGACCCGAACTGGGTCGCCAAGGGTTGGAGTCGCTACAGCGACAGCGACGACGAGACGCTGAGTCGCGTCAATCGCAACAACATGGCCGGCACGACGGTTCCGCCGCCGACCACCGCACCGAAGCCCACGACGACGGTGCCGGGGGGCAAGACCACGACAACGACCGCGCCGAGCCGGACGACCGTGCCACCGGCGACCAACCCGGCTCCGACGTCGCCGCCCCCGACCGCGCCCCCTCCGACGTCGCCGCCGGCCACCGATCCGCCGCCGGCCACCGATCCGCCGGTCACGACTCCCCCCGCCGCTGCGGTCGACCCGGCGGCAGGCGCCGGTGGTTGATCCGATCCCGGCGCTGCTCACCCGCACCTCCCTCCTGGAGGTCATGGCCCGGTACGGCCTCGAGCCGCACCGCACGCTGGGACAGAACTTCGTCGTCGATCAGAACACGATCCGCAAGATCGTCCGGTTGGCGGGGGTGGAGTCGGGTGACACCGTTGTCGAGATCGGGCCGGGCCTCGGCTCGCTGACGCTGGGACTGCTCGAGGCCGGCGCCGAGGTGACCGCTGTCGAGATCGACCGGCGTCTCATCGAGCCGTTGACCGAGATCACGGGCGGTCGGGCGAGGATCCTCGCCGCCGATGCCATGGAGGTCGACTGGTCGACGGTCGTGGGTGACCGCCCCCACACCCTCGTCGCGAACCTCCCCTACAACGTCGCGACTCCGGTGGTCCTACGACTGCTCGACGAGGCCCCGCATGTGACGCGGATGTTGGTCATGGTGCAGCGGGAGGTGGGGGAGCGTTTGGCCGCCGGACCGGGCTCCAAGGCGTACGGCATCCCGTCGGTGAAGGTCGGGTACTGGGCGACCGCTCGTCTGGTGGGAACCGTCGGCGCCGAGGTGTTCCACCCCCAGCCGCGGGTGACCTCGGCGCTCGTCGAGATCGTCCGCCGAGAGCATCCCGTCCACGCCGTCGATCCCGTGGTGCTGTTCGATCTCGTGCGTGCGGGGTTCGGCCAACGCCGGAAGACGTTGCGTCGAGCGCTTGGCGAGCGAGTCACCGACGCCCAGCTCGAGGCCGCGGAGATCGACGGTCGGCGCCGTGCCGAGGAGCTCGACGTGGCCGAGTGGTGCCGGCTGACCGAGGCGGTCTCGCCCCTTCGGTAGGGTCCGCAGCATGATCACGCTCTCGGCGCCCGCCAAGCTCACCGTCAGCCTCCGCCTCACGGGCCTGCGTTCGGACGGGATGCACCTCATCGACGCCGAGATGGTGTCGGTCGACCTGTTCGACACGCTCCACATCACCGAGGGCACCGGCGTCTACATGGCTGGACCGGCCGCCGGCGACCTGGTGGGACGGACCGATGGCACCGATCTCGTGAGCCGCGCGCTCCGTATGATCGGCCGTGACGTCCGTGTCGACGTGGACAAGCAGATCCCCGCCGGCGCCGGCCTGGGGGGTGGCAGCAGCGACGCGGCGGCGATTCTCCGGTGGGGCGGCTTCGACGACCTCGATGCCGCCGCGAAGCTCGGCGCGGACGTGGCGTTCTGCCTCGCCGGGTCGCGGGCGCGGGTGACCGGGATCGGCGAGATCGTCGAACCGTTGCCGCCGGTCGACCGCACGTTCACCCTGTTGACGCCCCCGGTGCATTGCTCGACGCCGGTCGTCTACCGGCGGTGGGACGCGATGGGTGGGCCGACCGCACCGGATGGCGCGGTCGATCCGAACGACCTCACCGACGCGGCAGTCGCCTCGTTCCCCGAGATTGGGGAGTGGCGGGACCGCCTCGAGGAAGCGACGGGGATGACCCCGCGGCTCGCCGGCAGTGGATCGACCTGGTTCGTGGAGGGTGACTACCCGGGCGAAGGCCGACGGGTCGTACACACGATCGGTGGATCGGCCGTGGTTCCGGAGCGTTAGCAGGAACGACGCGACCGTGCCGAGCGGAGATGCCCAGCGACCGAGGGCTACTTTCCGCGAGCTCGGCGTTGGTGGCGAGTGCGGCGAAGGAGCTTGCGGTGCTTCTTCTTCCGCATCCGCTTCCGGCGTTTCTTGATCAGTGAACCCATGGCGGGAGGCACTTTAGCGAGCCGTCTCCGAGAGTGCGAACCCGGAACGACATTCGCCGCGCGTCTCTGCACCGTTTGTTCACGAGTCCGTGCCTTTCGCTTTCGAGCCTGCGTCGGTAGCCTTTCGCTTGTACCTGCACTCGTGCTGATCGGCGCAGAGTGAACGAACAGAGACTCTTCGTGAGCTTGCGCCGGTGGGCGCCCTCGCAGGAGCAGCGGATGGGAATGAGCGCATGAGTGACGTTGGGACGCTGGCAACGCTGCCGGATCCAACCCTGGTCGAGGAGAAGAACTCGATCAGCTTCCGGTTCGGACGCCGTACCTGGCTCGCCATCGGTGCGCTGACCTTGATCACCGGCGTGCTGGCGATGACCGCAACGTTCTTCCTGCCCAAGCAGTTCGTGGTGTCCCGGTCGCTCCTGATCATGTCGGGCAACAACCCCAACGACAACGACACGCTCATCCGCGCGTTCGAGGAGATCATGGCCGACAAGGGCTTCGCCGCCGAGATCAAGGCGAAGACCGGGCTCAAGCTGCCGGCGGAGACGATCAAGGCGATGATCTCCCCGAGCCGCCCGCCGGCCGCCGCCACCATCAAGGTGTCGGTGCGTTCCACGAAGATGGCCGAGGCGGACAAGGTGTCGGCGGCGATCGTTCCGACGTTGACCGAGGTCGTCGAGAGCGGTCAGCGCAACCTGCCCATCGAGGAGCGCATCTCCGGCCCGATCGTCCAGGAGATCTTCAACCGCCCGATCCGTGAGGAGGAGTTCGTGCCCTGGTGGGTCGGCCTGTTCAGCGGCGCTTCGATTGCGTTCCTCATCGCCTTCGTCGTTGCGGCGTTCCGCCAGTACCGCAAGCCGGTCATCAGCTCGGCGCGTGACGTCGGCGATGCGCTCGACCTGCCGGTGCTCGCCCGGATCATGGCGGTCGGGGACGGTCGCAGCACCAATCCCCAGGACGCCGTGCTCGGCATGCTCTCGGCGATCGAGCGGCTCGGAGCGTCGGGCCCGATCCATCGTCTGGTGGTCGTGGGCCCCGATTCCGATGTCGAGCGCTCCAAGCTCGTGCTGGCGCTCGGGTGTGCCATCGCCCGCAACTTCGACCAGCCCGTCGCGCTGATCGACGCCGACCTCGAGAACGCCTCGCTCACCAAGCTGATTGGCGCCTCCGACGAGCCCGGCCTCGCCGAGTGCCTGACCGGGGACCTCCGGGTCGACCAGACGCTCCTCCGCTTGGAGAACGGCCACACCCCACAGCTCCTCGACGGCATGGTTCCGCCGTCCGGCATGATCCGGGTCATGCCCGCCGGCATCAACCGCGGTGGGTCCCTCCTTCGCATGCGCTCCAACCTCCACCAGGTGCTCGGGGCGATGTCGGGCAAGTACGTGGTCGTCGTCGACGGCCCGCAGGTGCCGGGTCCGGTGCCGGTCACCCAGCTGCTGTCGATGGCCGATGCCACGATCGTCGTGGTGACCGAGGGTGGGACGTCGATCCGCGATGCCCGATTCACGGGCAACGCCCTGCGGTCGAACACCACGAACCCCGTCGGCGCCGTCGTCCTCCGTAAGTAGGGCGTCATCGGCCGTCCAGGTCGATGTCATGACGGTGCAAATGCCTCGCGAATCGTTGGTGAACGGTGTTCGATGAGCCATTGTGACCCTTGAGTTTGGCTTGAGGGCGTGCTTAGCTTCACCAGTACTGGGGTGTGTGCAGCTCGTGGTCGTCGGGGGGTAGTCCGTCGACCCGAACGCGCAATGTCGATATCAGGAGCTGGTGAATGTTGCGGGTCACGGCGGTTGGGAGTGAAGAGGCGGCGCTGAAGTCGGTCGACGACGCGGTGGTGACTCGGCCCGACCTCGCACTCGTGCGGCCGCCCGACGAAGCAGAGCGGTCGGCCCCCGCAACCCAGGCCCAACGCCGTGGCATCGGCGCCTGGACGTGGGTGTTCGGTGTGGCCATCGACGCCGCCGTCATCGCCGGCGTGCCGGTGGTCTGGAACCTCACGAGCGGCCAGCCCGGCCTTCGCAAACTGGTTCTCCTCTACACCTGCATCGCCGTGGTGTTGCTGATTCCCACCCATCGCAGCGGTCGACTCGTCCCCCGTGCGAGTGAGCTCATCGGATCGGTCCTCGTCAGGTTGACGTTCGCCCCGGTGATCGCCGTGGTGCTCACCTGGTGGATCTACATGATCGACAAGTCGGTGCTGGTGAAGCTCGTCGGCATCACCGTGCCCCTCGTCCTCGTGGGCCGCCTGGTGTCCACCAAGGTCGCTCACGCCGTCCGCGCCCGGGGGTACGACCTCGAGGACACGATCATCGTCGGTGCGGGTTCGGTCGGCCGTGACCTTGCCGCCGCCATGGAGCAGAACCCCGATTGCGGTCTGCTGCCCGTCGGGTTCGTGGACCGGTTCGAGGAGCGCCTCTCGCACCCGCTCATCGGTCGCCCCGAGGATCTCCTGGCCATCCTGGAGGAGACCCAGGTGCGCCACGTCGTGCTCGGGTTCGGCGGCGCCACCGAGACCGAGCTCGTCGGGTACGTGCGGGAGTGCGCCCACCTGCCGGTGCAGTTCTATACCGTTCCCCGGTTCTTCGAGTTGGGTGTGTCCGCCGGGCAAGGGGGCTTCGATGTCGACGGCTTCGCCATCACGCCGTTGGGTCGTCCGGGCCGCCAGCACCTCATGTGGCCGCTCAAGCGTGCGTTCGACGTCGCCGTGTCCGGCTTCGTGCTCCTGGCCGTGTCGCCCGTCTATCTGGCGTGCGCGCTGGCGGTAAAGCTCACGAGCCCCGGCCCGGTGTACTTCCGCCAGGTCCGCGTCAGTGTCGACCACGTGCCCTTCGACATCTTGAAGTTCCGCACCATGAAGTACGTGGCCGACCCGCAGAAGCAGGCCGAACTCGACCAGCGGGCGCAGGCCGTGAACCTCGACGACGACCGGATCACGCCGATCGGCAAGTTCCTCCGCAAGTCGCACCTCGACGAACTCCCGCAGCTGCTCAACGTGCTCAAGGGCGAGATGTCGATCGTCGGTCCCCGGCCCGAGCGGCCCTACTTCGTCGACCAGCACACTGCGACGATCGAGGGGTACGCCCATCGTCACCGGGTGCCGGCCGGCATCACGGGTTGGGCGCAGGTCAACGGCTTCTGGGGTGACTCGTCACTCGAGGCCCGGGTTCGCCTGGACAACCGGTACATCGAGAACTGGACGCCGTGGCGTGACCTCGTGATCGGGCTTCGAACCATCCCGACGCTGCTCGGCAAGCGTCGTTGAGTCTGATCCGAAGCGACCGAGGCCATCAGCAGCTCGTCTCGGTCGTCGTTCCGACGCTCAACGAGGAACGTTCGATCAGCATCTGCCTCGACGCGGTGCTGGCGCAGACGTGGCGCAACATCGAGGTTCTCGTCGTCGACGGAGGCTCCGACGACCTGACCTGCCGGCTCGTCGAGGAGTACGCCACGGTCGACCCGCGGGTGCGACTCGTGCACAATCCGCGTCGCACCCAGGCGGCCGCGATGAACACGGCGGTCGAGCACGTGACGTCACCGTGGCTCGTCCGCGTCGACGCCCACAGCACCGTGCCCAGCAATTACGTCGAACTCATCATGGAGCACCTCCCGGAGGGCCGGTGGGGCGGCGTGGGCGGTCGCAAGGACGGGGTGGCCACCACAGTGCAGGGACGGGCCATCGCTGCGGCGCTCGGTTCGCGTTTCGGTGTCGGCAACTCGACGTACCACCACGGCGTCGAACCCCAGGAGGTCGACCACATTCCCTTCGGTGCGTACCCCGTCGCCGTCATTCGCGACGTGGGTGGCTGGGACGAGGCGATCACCGCCAACGAGGACTTCGAGTTCGACTACCGGGTGCGGCAGTCGGGTCGGGCGCTCCTGTTCGACCCGCGCATCGTCATCTTCTGGCAGACGCGCCAGGACGTCGGCGCGTTCTTCCAGCAGTATCGCCGCTACGGGCAGGGCAAGGCGCTCGTCTTGGCCAAGCATCCCAACTCGGCGTCGCCGCGACACCTGTTGCCCGCCGCTGTCGTCGGCGCGCTCGCCGCTGCGGTGGCGATCTCCCCGCTCAAGCCGCGTTGGGCCCTCTCGATCCTCGCTCCGTACGTCGGCATCCTGGCCGTAGCGACCGTCACCGTCTCGCCCACGCTCGTGGTGTCCGAGTCCCAACGGTGGTTGCCGGCGGCGTTCGCCGCGATGCACCTCGGCTACGGCCTCGGCTTCTGGGAAGGTGCGATCCGCCGCATCGTCTCGGGGTCGCGTGGGCGGGTACGGTAGGGCCCGTCCGTCGCGGGTAGTTCAATTGGTAGAACACCGGACTTTGAATCCGGTTGTTGTGGGTTCGAGTCCCGCCCCGCGAACCCGTTGGAGATACCCGTGAAACGCAGTGAGGATGATCAGCCGACGTGAGCGACCCTGAGACCCAACGCCCCCTTTACGCCGTCGTGTTGGCGGCCGGCGAGGGTTCCCGCATGAAGTCGGAGCGGCCGAAGCCGCTCCACCGGTTGTGCGGCAAGCCGATGCTGGCGTACGTGCTCGAGTCGCTGGCCACCTGCCACGCCGACCGTGCTGCCATCGTGGTCGGTCACAAGGGCGAGTGGGTCACGAAGAAGATCGCCGAAGAGAACGTCGGCGTCGCGTTGGAGTTCGTCGAGCAGGCGGTGCAACGCGGCACCGGCGACGCCGCCCTGATCGGCCTGTCGGGTCTCCCCGACGACCTCGACGACGACAGCGACGTCATCGTCCTGCCGGGCGACACGCCCCTGCTCACCGCCGCCACCATCGGCCGTTTGGTCGAGCAGCATCGGGCGACCGACGTGGCGGCGACGGTCCTCACGGCAGTGCTCGACGATCCCTCGGGATACGGCCGGGTGGTCCGTGGGCGCAACGATCGTGTGGTTCGTATCGTCGAACACGGGGACGCGACTCCTGAGCAGCTGGAGATCAACGAGATCAACACGTCGATCTACTGCTTCAAGCGCTCGTTGCTCGCGCCGGCACTGCGTCGCCTGAATCCCGACAACGCGCAGGGCGAGTACTACCTGACCGACGTCGTGGCAGTGCTGGCTGAGGCCGGCCACTCGGTCGACACCGTCATCGCCCCGTCCGCCGCCGAGGCGTCGGGCGTCAACGACCGCCTCCAGCTCGCCCTCGCCGAGTCGGAGATGCGGCGCCGCACCAACGAGGCCCTGCTGCGTTCGGGCGTCACCATGGTCGATCCGGCCAGCACGTTCGTCGACACCACCGTGCAGGTCGGCCGCGACGTCACGCTCTTCCCCGGCGTGATGCTGCAGGGCTCGACCGTCGTCGGCGACGGCACGGAGCTGGGGCCGAACACTCGGCTCGTCGACTGCCGCGTCGGTGCCAACGCCGTCATCGAGGAGACGACGGCCCGGCGGGCCGTCATCGGCGACGAGTCTCACGTCGGCCCGTACGCCGTCCTCGCTCCCGGCAGCGAGGTGGCGTCCGGCGTCGACACCGGACCGTTCTACAATTCGGCCGCGCCGTCGGCCTGAAGGGGAAGCCAGCTCATGGAGCTCATCACCAAGAAGCGCCTGCACCTCGTGGCAGGCCGCAACAACCGAGCCCTGGCCGAGGAGGTGGCACAGCGCCTCAGCGTCGAACTCGGGCACGTGAGCCTCTCCGAGTTCGCCAACGGCGAACTCCACTGCAAGTACGGCGACTCGATCCGTGGCGCCGACGTCTTCATCTTCCAGGGCCACTGCTCCACGTCGGACATGTCGATCAACGACGCGTTGATGGAACAGCTCATCATGGTCGACGCCGCCCGGCGTGCCTCGGCCAAGCGCATCACCGTGGTGGCGCCCTTCTACGGCTACGGCCGCCAGGACCGTAAGGCCGAGGGTCGCGAGCCAATCACCGCCAAACTCGTCGCGAACATGTTCAAGACCGCGGGCGCCAAGCGCCTCGTCTCGGTCGACCTGCACTCCGGTCAGATCCAGGGCTTCTTCGACGGCCCCGTCGACCACCTGACCGCCATGCCCGTGCTGGTCGAGTGGATGGCGAACAACCTCCGCGGTGAGCTCGTTGTCGTGTCGCCCGACGCCGGCCGCGTGAAGGTGGCCGAGCGGTACGCCAATCTGCTCCACGCCAACATCGCGATCGTGCACAAGCGTCGGGTTCGCGGCGTCAAGAACGCTGTCGAGGCCAAAGATGTCGTCGGCGAGGTCGAGGGCAAGACGTGTGTGCTCATCGACGACATGATCGACACCGGTGGCACGCTCGTCGCTGCGGCCGAGCAACTCGCCGAGCGCGGCGCCGCGTCGGTGTACGCGGCGGCCACCCACGGGGTGTTCAGCGGCCCGGCCATCGATCGCATCAAGAACTCGGTCCTCGAGAAGGTCGTGATCACCAACACGCTGCCGCTGCCGCCCGAGAAGCAGATCGACAAGATCGAGGTGCTGTCCGCTGCCGGCATCATCGCCGATGCGATCGACGCCGTGTTCGAGGACACGTCCGTCTCCGACATCTTCGACGGACAGAACCAACACTGACCTGATCGGCCGAGGCCACCTCCGCTTCGCTCCGGTACCTCGGCCCTGCGGGCCTCACGGCTGCGTCCTCAGGCTCGCTCCCTCGTCCCTCGGGAGCTGCTTGCGGGCAGCCGTTTCGGCGGCGTGCCACGAAAGACGGTGCTCGCTGCTTCAGTAGCGGGGTCCGTCGGCTGGTCACGGTTCGCTGCTGCGAGTATCCTTTCCCGTCGGCCCTTGCGCGTCCCCGCGCCGCCGCCACGTTCGCTTCGAGGAGTTGTTTGCTATGGCTGAGGTCACCCTGACCGCCACCACTGGTCGCCCGTTGGGCTCGAGCGCTTCGCGGCGTCTGCGCGCCGAGGGCAAGATCCCCGCGACCGTGTACGGCATGGACAAGGACGCGGTGTCGGTCACGATCACTCGCTCCGACCTCCGCAAGGCGATGACGACCGATGCGGGCGTCAACGCTCTCATCAAGCTCGAGATCGACGGCGCCGCCACCGAGTACGCCCTCGTCAAGGAGATCCAGCGTCACACGGTCCGCCGCGAGGTCACCCACCTCGACCTGCTCCGCATCGACCCCGAGATCGCGATGGTGCTCGACGTGCCGATCGTGCTCACCGGTGACGCCAAGAAGGTGTCCGGCGGCGGCGGCTTCGTCGACCAGAAGCTGTCGACGCTGCGGGTCACGGTTCGCCCCGACTCCATCCCCACGCAGCTCACGGCCGACATCTCGGCCATGGACGTCGAGGACGTGCTCACCATCGCCGACCTCACGCTGCCGCGGGGAGTCACGACCGAGCTCGATCCCGAGCTGCCGATCGTGACCGCTGCGCTCACCCGTGCCGCCATCGTGGCCGCCCGCGCCGCAGCGAAGGCCGAAGAGGCCGCTGCTGCGGGTGCGTAGCCTCAGCATCCGATTCGGGTGGTGATGCGCCGCGGCGCACGTTCCCTCGGCGCCGCGTCGAGCGTCAAACAGCACAACAACACACCGTGGGACCTCTTGGTCGTTGGACTCGGCAATCCCGGGCCCAAGTACCGCGGCACCCTCCACAACGTCGGCGTCGAGGTGCTCGACCTGCTGGCCGAGCGGCATCGTGAGAAGTTCCGCAGCTCCAAGGAGCATGCACTCGTCGCCGAGCTCCGCATCGGAGCGGCCCGCGTCGCCCTGGCGTTCCCCCAGACGTACATGAACGAGTCGGGGCGCTCGGTCGGCCCACTCGTGAAGCGGTACGGCATCGACGACCTCACCAAACTGGTGGTCGTGCACGACGAGCTCGATCTCGATCCGGGCCGGCTCAAGGTGAAGTTGGGCGGCGGTCTCGCCGGGCACAACGGCCTGAGGTCGATCAAGGCGCACCTGCACTCCGACGAGTTCGCCCGTATCCGCATCGGCGTCGGCAAGCCGCCCGGTGGCAAGGAACGCGGCGTCGATCATGTGCTGGCACCACCGTCCAAACGCGACCGTGAGCTCATCGCCGTGTGCGTCGAGGAGGCCGCCGACGCCGTCGAGATGATGCTGAGCGACGGCATCGACGCCACGATGGCGCGCTACAACCAGCGATGACCGACGTGGCCGAATCCCGAGTCGCGGCCGTGGCACCGCTGCGCTCGCTGCCCGGGTTGTTGCGCGAGGAACCGGCGCTGCTCGGCACCCTGGGGCGTTCGAACGCGACGCTCGCCGTTCCCGAGCCGGCCCGGGCGGTGACGATCGCCGCGATCGCCACGCTCTCCAAGCGCTCGCCCGTTGTCGTCGCCGTGCCGACGAGCGCCGACGCCGAACGACTCGCCGGCGACCTGGCCTGTTTCCTCGGGGCCGACGAGGTCGACGTGTTCCCGGCCTGGGAGACGCTGCCCTTCGAACGGGTCAGCCCGTCGGTCGAGACCATGGGACGCCGCATGCGCACCATGTGGCACCTCCGCGACCCCGAGCGGTCGCCCAAGGTGCTCGTCGCTCCCGCCCGGGCACTCGTGCAGCGCCTCGGGCCCCACGTGGAGGACATCGAGCCGATCGTGATCACGCCCGGCGCGATCGTCGACCAGGCCGATCTCGTGGAGCGCCTGGTCGAGGCGGGGTACCGCCGTGAGTACCAGGTGGAGCACCGCGGCGAGATCGCGGTGCGCGGCTCGATCGTCGACGTGTTCCCGTCCACCGCGGACGGCCCCGTCCGCATCGACTTGTGGGGCGACGAGGTCGAGCGGCTCACCGATTTCTCCGTCAACGACCAGCGGTCCGACAACGACGTCGAGCGCGTCGAGATCTTCCCGTGCCGCGAGCTGATGACGACCGACGACGTCCGTGAGCGCGCCGAGGCGCTGATCGAGTCGGAACCCTGGGGTCGTGACCAATGGGAGAAGCTGGCCGACGGCCAGAGTTTCGACGGCATGGAGTCGTGGCTGCCGTGGCTCACCGGCGACGGCGCCACCACGGCCCACGTGTTGTTCGACCTGGTCGGTCCGGAGTCGCAGGTGATCCTCGTCGACCCACGCCGCATGCGGGACCGGGCGGCCGACATCATCGCCGAAGAGGTCGACCTCGCCCGCACGCTGTCGGGTACCTGGGGTGCCAGCGATGACGGGGTGCTCCCGAGGCTCCACCTCGACTTCGAGCGCCTGCTGACCCGCACGACCGCTCCGACGTGGACGATGACGACCGCTCCCGAGGGTCCCGGCATCGAAACCGTGGCCGCGGCAGCATGGTTCCAGGCCAGCGGCGACGGGTCCCGGCTGGTCAACCAGCTTCGCGATCTGTCGGCGTCGGGCTACCGCATCGTCGTCGCGGCCGAGGGTGCCGGCTCGGCCGAACGCGTCGACCGACTCCTCAACGAGCAGGGTGTGTCCTACCGGCTCCGTCCCGATGGCGGTGCCGCGTTGGCCGAGCCCGGCGGTCACATCACCGTCGCGGCGCTCAACCGC
>WBZS01002271.1_pt1 | contig 12321 bp, 10 predicted proteins | sample 5204201 | NCBI WGS metagenome assembly WBZS01 (sample SAMN12344357, study PRJNA552823) | activated sludge metagenome | biome: Activated sludge suspended growth; feature: Nitrification reactor; material: Wastewater; isolation source: activated sludge from nitrification reactor of wastewater...
TCGACGAGCGCACGCTGAAGACGCAGTGCGATCGTCATGACATCGGGCGCGGGGCAGCACGATCTTGGAGCGCTGTTCCGCTGGTGGGGCGGGCGGGGCTCGAACCCGCGACCCAGGGATTATGAGTGACCCGAATGTCCCTCTGACTAGGACATATTGCACGGCTATTGCACGCCGTGTGCAACAAGGACGCGTTCAGAGTCGATTTCTGGCCATCTCTGGCTATACCCCCACCCCTATCGGGCGGGCTGGCAGCACTCACTCAGTGTACTTCGATGGGTGACAACTGGCATCTGGCTAGGGCAGACGACGGGCGCCCGGGCGTTGCGGACGTGGACGGCCGACAGTGTGGGATCTAGCTCCATCAGAGGTGTTCAGGACGGGCCTCACCCAGGGAAACGGCCCTGAAATCGCGGCCCTCGACCGAATCGTCCCTAGCGATCAGCCTGACGACCAGCGAGAACGCTATTGCACGCTATTGCGTGCAACTATTCCGGCAGTAGTATCCCTGGGTCGCCGGATACCCCCATGGGGTAGAGCCGGAGGGGATGGGGGTATACGCCTCCACCTGGTGCCGGATCGAGTGCGGCCGGCCGCGTGGTTGCTAGCGTTTCTGTCGGGAGGTGTGCGGTGGCAACCCTTACGATCAGGCAGCTCGACGAGCGCACGTACGCCCGTCTGCGGATGCGGGCTGCCAAACACGGCCGGTCGGTCGAGACCGAGGTCTGCGCGATCCTGGATGCGGCGGTCGACATGCCGGACGATAACTTCCTTGTTGCATTGCGCACCGCGATCTCGGAAGTAGGGGAGGTTGATCTGCCCCTGGAGACGCGGACGGAGCCGCCGCGTCAGGTTGGCCTGGAGTAGTCGTAACCGACTCCAAGGTTGGACGGGGTCAGTGTGCGATGGCCCTCTCGGCGGTCGTAGCCGGCGCAGAAAGCCTGGGCCATCCGGGGGCGAGAGCCGGACGGCGAGTTGTACGCGTCACAGGCAATGCGAACCGGAGTTGAGGTCAGAGGTTCGCGAGGACCTTCGCCTTCGCCGAAGCGAACTCAGCATCATCCAGGACCCCGTCGGCGTGCAGGCTGGCCAACTCGCGGAGGCGCTCGGAAATAGTGGTGCTGGCAACGGTTGGCTGGTTGGCTGCGGCTGCCCCGTTTAGTGCCCCAGCGGGGCTAGCTGCAGCGGGCTGAGCGTCCTCGGTGACATCCGGCACCGGCATTCCAAGAGACTTCAGGACCGAGTTGCCCACCTGCTTCAGCGTGCGGCCGACCTCCTCATGTTCCTTCTTGATCAGCGGGATGCCCCACTCGTTCTTCACCTGATTGGTCAGGGTGTGGATCTCCTTGTCCGTGGCGATTGCCAAGAACGACTTTCCGCTCATCGACTTGGCGATCTGCGTGACGCCGGTCGCCGCCAAGCCAGGCACGCTCGCCTTCAGGAGGCTCGTACCCCCCTTGATGAGGGTCGCGACAGCCTGCACGGTGGCGTCCTCGAGCGGGGCCGAGGCGCCCGTGGACGACGGCTGCGCCGGTGGAGTGAAAGTGATCGAGAGGAGCTTCTCGTAAGGGGTCTTCCTGTCGACCTTCTCCGGAATGTATGTGTCGCTGGGGCCGGCCACGCGAACGTACCCGCCCTCGAAGATCTGGATCGTGGAGGAGCCGAAGACGCCGCTCGTGAGCAGCTTTCCCGCCGCCTGCTCGCGCGCAACGTATTCGCGTTGCAGGTCGTCTTTCGCGGACTGTCGGTCCGCAGCTGCCTTCTTCACGGATGCGCCGAACTTGGCGAAGATCGACGGCTCTCGGGAGTTCTCGCGGTCCGCCTTCGACGGCGTCTCGTACTCGGAGGCCACCTTGCTCTCGACCAACTCAGCCTTGGGCATCTCCAGCGTCTGCGACGGGATGTCCTTCACCTGTTCGGTCCACTTCTGGCCGTCCCACCACCGATGACGACCGCTTCCATCGTCGTACCAGCCGGCGGGAGCGCTCATTCGTGGACACCTCCAGGGTCGTATCGAACGGATTCACGATAACGGTCGGGTGCGGGCCGCTTGCTCCTCACGTCCAAGATCGCCCCCGCGTTGGTCAACCTTGAGCGATTTCGCCTCGGGACCGGCCGTGCTGGGTACTTCCGCCGGCGAGGGGACACTTCGTGCGATGGGGTGTTCGGCGTCGCGAACACTGGGACGCCCCGAAGCCCCGGCGACCCAGAATTCGATGGCCGCATAGGTAAGCGTGAGCGCGAACCAGGGCCACACGACGAGCGCTGGAAGAGCTACGACTTCGGCAGCGCCGAGGACGAGGGCGAACTCGAAGAGCAGAAATAGCAGAACGATCGCCCCCCATTGCAGCCGTGGGTCTCGTCGCCAGCGTCGGTTGGCAAGGCGTCTCGCACGGCGTTGCACCTCCGCTGCCGACGCTCCGGCAAGGTAGCTGCCTCGCACAGCGAAGACCAAGAGGAACACGGGAACGATCTGTGCGAGCAAGGCGCAGGTACCCGGGCTCGTCATGAGAATGACGGTAGTGGCCACAGCCGACACCGAGCCGCCGCGGGTCGGGCCAGGCTGCCAGCCCAAACTCAATGGAATCTGTACTTTGGCGTCGGGCGGCGACACTTGAACTCAAGTTTGGCGCGCTCCTGCCGCGGGTCGCTCAATCTCAACGCATCGCGACAGTAGAGCCATAGAGTGAGCCTCGATGAACCCCGTCCCCGAATCCGCCCTCGCCGCCGAGGCGCGCGCTCGCGTGCTGATCGACGGCCAGTTGGCCGCCGCGGGCTGGGTCGTGCAGGACACCAGGAACCTCAACCTCTCCGCCGCGCAGGGCGTCGCACGGCGCGAGGCGATCATGGCCACCGGACACGGACGCGCCGATTACCTGCTCTACCTCGATAGGCGGGTTGTGGGGGTGATCGAGGCCAAGCCGGTCGGTACGCCGTTGTCGGGTGTGGAGTGGCAGTCAGCGATGTACGCCGCCGGACTTCCCGCCGAAGTGCGCCTGAGCGTCGTCGCCCGTGACGGACGGCTGCCATTCGTGTTCGAGGCTTCTGGCACCGAGACGCACTTCACCAACGGCTACGACCCCGAACCGCGCTCCCGTCGGCTGTTCGCCTTTCCACGTCCGGAAACGCTCGCCCGCATCCTGCGCGATGTCGAGGAAGACACCGAACGCCCAACATGGCGCGCAAAAGTGGAGAACCTCCCGGCTCTCAAGGTGGACGGGCTCCGTCCGGCCCAGGTTGACGCGATCCGCGCAACCGAGCGCTCCCTGGCCGAGCAGCGGTTCGACCGCTCCTTGGTGCAGATGGCCACCGGCGCCGGCAAGACCTACACCGCCGTCACCCTTGCCTACCGTCTACTGCGCTACGGCGGCTTCCGGCGGGTGCTGTTCCTGGTGGACCGCAACAACCTCGGCGAGCAGACTCACAACGAGTTCAAGGCATACCGGACGCCGGACGACGGCCGGCTGTTCACCGAGGTGCACAACGTCGACATGCTGACCTCGGCGGGTCTCCTCGGGTCGTCGCAAGTGGTGATCTCCACCATCCAGCGTGTCTTCAAGGCTCTGCGCAACGAGGAGGTCACCGCCGAGGACGACCCGACGCTGGACGACTTCGTCCCCGAGGCGCCGGTCACTGTCGCATACAACCCGAACCTGCCGCCGGAAACCTTCGACCTGGTCATCGTCGACGAGGCGCACCGGTCGATCTACGGGGTGTGGCGCGGGGTGCTGGAGTACTTCGACGCCCACATCGTCGGCCTCACCGCCACCCCCGGCAAGCAGACGTTCGCCTTCTTCCAGCAGAACCTCGTGAGCGAGTACACCTACCCGCAGTCTGTCGCCGACCGGGTCAACGTCGACTTCGACCTCTACCGCATCCGCACCCAGATCAGCGAGCAGGGCGCCACCATCGAAGCCGGGACGATCGTGCCGAAGGTCGACCGCCGCACTCGCGTCCAGCGCCTGGAGGCCCTCGACGAGGCGCTGGAGTACACCGACAGACAGCTCGACCGGGCGGTCACCGCGACCAGCCAGATCCGCACCGTCCTGGAGGCGTTCCGCGACCGGCTGTTCACCGAGATCTTCCCCGGCCGAAGCACCGTGCCGAAGACGCTGATCTTCGCCAAGGACGACGCCCACGCCGAGGAGATCGTGACTCAGGTGCGGCAGGTGTTCGGCAAGGGCAACGACTTCGCCGCCAAGATCACCTACGCCGCCCGCGACCCGAAGGGTCAGTTGCAGGCGTTCCGCACCTCGCCCAGCCTGCGGATCGCCGTCACCGTTGACATGATCGCGACCGGCACCGACGTGAAACCGCTGGAGTGCGTGTTCTTCATGCGCGACGTCCGTTCGGCGCAGTACTTCGAACAGATGAAGGGACGTGGCGCCCGCACTATCGACTCGGCCACCTTCCAGTCCGTCACCCCGGACGCCACCGAGAAGACCCGCTTCGTACTGGTCGACGCGATCGGTGTCACCGAGCACGACTTCGTCGAGCCGCCGCTCAACCGCGACAAGGGCATCTCGCTGGCCAAATTGCTCGGCAAGGCCGCCACCTACATGCTCACCGAGGACGAGACCGCGACCCTCGCCTCCCGCCTTGCCGCGCTCGAACTCCAGCTCACCGGGGCCGAGCGCGACGAACTGGACGCCGTCGCCGGCCACCCGGTGAAAACCATCGTCCGCGCTCTGGTCGACGCCGTGGACCCTGACCACCAGCGCACGGCGCTGGGCGTGACTGTCGAAGGGTCACCCGAGGCGAAGGATGCCCTCCAGCACCTCCTGGACGCCGCCGTCGAGCCCCTGGCGAGTAACCCTGACCTGCGGAACCGTATCCTCGAACTCCGGCGCGCCCACGACCGTGTGATCGACGAGGTGAACGCCGACACCTTGCTTGAGGCCTACGGCGTCGTAGACGCCGACCGCGCCCGCAGCGTCATCGAGTCCTGGCGGGCCTACCTCGACGAGCATCGCGACGAGATCACGGCGATCCAGCTCATCGAGCAGCGACGGTCGGTGCCCATGGCCAACGGACGGCACGTCGCGTTCGGCGACATCCAGGAGTTGGCCGACCGGATCAGCCGCCCGCCCCACAATTGGACCCCCGACCTGCTCTGGTCGGCCTACGAAGCCCTGGACGCCCGCCGCGTGCGCCGCAGCCCGCGCCACACCCTGACCGACCTTGTCAGCCTGCTGCGGTTCACTGTGGGCGTGGATTCCGAACTCGTGCCCTACGCCGACGTCGTGCGCGAACGCTACGCAGCCTGGCTTTCCCAGCAGGAACACGCCGGGACGGGCTTCGGCGCCGATCAGCGCTGGTGGCTGGACAACATGGTCGAGGTCATCGCCGTTTCGGCCGGCATCTCCGCCGCCGACCTCGACGAAGCCCCCTTCACCGAACGCGGAGGAGTGGACGGCGCCCTGCGCGACCTCGGCGACAAGGCTGCGGACTACGTCGAACAGCTCAACGAGGAGCTGACCGCGTGACGCGCAAACCCTGGCCGGTGTTCCCCTTGAGTAAGTTGGCCGAAGTGCGACTTGGCCGCCAGCGGTCACCGAAGAACCACTCCGGCCCTCAGATGCGGCTCTACCTGCGCGCGGCGAACGTCGGCTGGAACGGACTGATCCTCGACGACGTCAAGGAGATGAACTTCACGGACGAGGAGATGGCCACTTACGCGCTCCGGCCCGGGGATCTCCTTCTCGGAGAGGCATCCGGTAGCCCTGGAGAGGTGGGGAAGCCAGCCCTCTGGAAGGGCGAGTTGGCCGAGTGCGCGTTCCAGAACACCTTGCTCAGGGTGCGTTCCGAGATTATGGAACCCGAGTTCCTGCTCCACTTCTTCCGGCACCAGGCCCTCAGCGGGCGCTTCATTGAGCAGTCTCGCGGAGTCGGCATTCACCACCTTGGCCGCGAGCGGCTTGCGAAGTGGCCCACGCCGCAGCCGCCGCCCTGTGAGCAGCGGCGCATCGTCGCCATCCTAGAAGAGCACCTCTCCGACCTCGACGATGCTCGAGCCTCGCTCAGTCACGTCCGCGCCCGATCGGCGAAGCTGCTTCAATGCGCGATAGACGCACAACTCGAAAAAGCTGTATCTGCCGTGCTCACTTTCGAGCAGACGAGTTCCTCCTCGGCGGGACGACCGCCCGACCTGGAGTTCATCGGGCCCGATCGAGCCCACCTTTTCGAGAGCCTTGAGGCCCTCACCGATCCGGATCGAGTCATCCGCTATGGCATCCTGAAGCCGCACTCGGATTCCCAAGGCGATGTTCCGTACGTTGAAGTTCGCGACCTAAAGGCGCCACTAAGCAGATCTGTTCTCAAACGGACGACCAAGGAACTCGACCAGCAGTACTCCGGAGCGAGGCTTCGTGAGAATGACGTCCTCATCGCGGTACGGGGTTCATACGAACGGACGAGAGTGGTGCCGGCCGAACTTGAGAACGCCAACATCAGCCGCGACGTCGCTCGGATCGCCCCACTGCCGGGACTGCACCCGCAGTTCTTGCACTACTGGCTGCAGAGCACAATCACCAAGCGTTATCTGCACAGGCACGCCCGCGGTGTGGCAGTGAAGGGTGTCAACATCGGCTCCTTGCGCGCGTTGCCTGTTCCTCACTTGCCGATGGCAAATCAGTTGACAGCTGTGGCCGAGATTATGTCGATCGAGGATTCTGTAGGCCGTCTCGATGGAGTGGCGGGCTATGCAGAGAGCCGAGTTTCTCACCTCCGTCGAGCCATTCTCGCGGCCGCCTTCTCCGGCCGCCTGACGGGCCACGGGTCTGACACCGACGTCATCTCCGAACTCGCCGAGAAGGAGTCCGCGTGATCCCCGACTACCAGAGCTGCATGCGTCCGGCGCTGGCGCACCTGGCCGACGGACAGCTCCACCGCTCACGACAAGTGAAGGATGCCCTGGCGGACTTGTTTGGCCTCAGCGAGGCGGAGCGCGCCGAGCTGCTGCCGAGCGGCCGCCAGCGGGTGATCGACAACAGAGTCGGTTGGGCACTCACCTACCTCTCTCAAGCGGGTTTGGTGAACCGTCCGGCGCGTGGACAGGTGCAGATCACCCCCTCCGGCCAGAAGGTGCTGGCCAGTCACGCCGAGCGGATCGACCTGAAGGTGCTCGAGCAGTTCCCGTCCTACCTGGAGTTCCGCGACCGCACTCGGGAGGCCAAGCCCGCAAGCGGCGACCCCAGCGTGGAGCACGCCGCGGCCGAGGTGTCGCCAGAGGATCTCCTAGCGACTGCGGTGGCAGAGAACAGGGCGGCCCTGGAGGGAGAGCTGCTGAAGAGGGCGCTGGCTCTCGACCCCAGAGGCTTCGAACTGCTGGTGCTCCGACTGCTGGCCGCAATGGGTTACGGCAAGAGCGGTGCGGTCGAACACTCCGGCCAGTCCGGCGACGGCGGTATCGACGGAATCATCAGCCAGGACCCGCTCGGTCTGGACCGGATCTACCTCCAGGCCAAGCAGTACGCCACCGACCGCACGGTGGGCAGGCCGACGCTGCAGGCGTTCGCCGGCGCGTTGATGTCAGCCCAGGGCGATCGGGGCGTCTTCCTGACCACGGCGTCCTTCACCCGAGAGGCGATCGAGGAGGCCCGTCGGGTGAACCTCCGGATCGAGCTGATCGACGGCAAGCGACTTGCTGAGCTGATGCTTCGCCACGGCGTCGGTGTCCAGGCCAAGACGAGCGCCACTCTGTACGACCTGGACGAGGACTTCTTCGAGGAACTGTGATGATCGACGACAGGTGGTTCCCACAACCTGCTGCTCGGCGACCACGCGAGCACGGGAGTCCGGACTTCCTCGCTCGCAAGCGTGACCGTTTGCAGGAGGAGCACATTGCTCCAATCAACGAGTTGGCGCGCAGGATCGCCGCCCGGACCGGCTCGGAAGTGCCGATGGTCGATCCTGACTCGGCAGGAGTCAACGCGCGCGTCTTGCTCGTGCTAGAGTCCCCGGGCCGCATCGGCGTCACGTCGCCCAAAGGCTCCGGCATGATCTCCTGCGACAACAATGACCAAACTGCGGCGAACGTCTGGACGCTTCACACAGACACTGGTCTTCGCCGTGAATGGTGCATGCCCTGGAACATCGCTCCTTGGTACTTGGGAAGTGCCGATCGAAACGTCCCGGCCAGCGCACAGGATGCAGCAGCTGGATTGCCCTACTTCTGGGAACTGCTGGACGAACTGCCAGATCTGCGAGCCGTGATCGCCATGGGGAAACCGGCGAGCGTAGCGCTCGCCTCGGTCCGTCCCCAGCTGGAGCAGCGAGGCGTCCGTCTCCTGCCCGCGCCACACCCAAGTCCGCAAAACCTCAACACCCGGCCCGGCCAACGTGCTGCGATCGCCGAGGTGTTCCGTGGGGCGCGGGCGATAGTGGAGGCGGATCTCTGGGGTACCCAGCCTGAGCCGGAGAAGGTCCATCAGAAAGAGGCTCTCGTCCTGGACGTGGACGTTGTTGGGCGCCCGTCGTCCTTCGCGACCGCCAACGAGGCGGCCTGGCGGTCTGCCGTGGCGACGGCCTGCGAGGTAAACGTCCGCTCGGGGTACGACCCGGGGGCGTCTCGTTTCGCGGTCTCGATGGTGTTCAGGACGGCAACTCCCAAGAGCGCGGGTGAATGGTGGGATCTCGACAACCTGATCAAGCCAACGCTCGATGCCATGTCGACCGTGCTCGGTGCCAGGCAATGGAGGGGTTCACCTCAGGCGGCCGATGACCGGGTCGACCGCATCACCGCATCGAAGCGGACCATTGGGTCGGGCGAGGAGCCCGGTGCCCACATCCGTGTGTGGACGATCAACGACTCGGGCAGCCGGGAGGACCAATGAGTAACCGAGACCGCATCCTGGACGCGCTCGCGTCCTCCCTTGAGCCGCTTGACGACGACGAACTCGCCCGCCGTGCGCGGATCTCGCCCAGGCAGACCGTCAACATGCTGTGCCGGGCCATGGAGGGGGAGGGCGTCCTGCGTCGCTTTCGCGGCGCAGACGGCAAGATCGTGAACCAAGTGGTCGGTGGCGCTCAGTCCTCGCTGCGATCGCCCGCCGAGCCGAAGCACCCGACCCCACGCGCCGATGGCCTCGGCATGGAACCGCTTGTCTCCATGCCGACCGACCTCACCGATGGCGACTCGCAGGAGCAGCGGCAGGCCGAGGGCTACATGCTCGCGGCACTGGGCAAGCGCCTCGGAGTGGCCTTGACGCCGCGACGGATCTTCCACCCGTCCGGCGCCCGCGTCGAAGTCGATGGGGCAGACGACGGGTTGACCATACTGGTCGAGTGCTGGGCCCATCAGGGCTCGGCCAAGGTCGCGCAGAAGAACAAACTTGTCGTCGACGCCACCAAGCTGAACTGGATCGCGAACTCCCTCGATCCCAAGCCTGAACGACTGATCCTCTGCGTAAGCGACCCGGCCGCGGTGGGCCATCTCAGCGGGGCTTCTTGGCACGCTCAGGCGATCCGGGAACTGGGAGTGGAGATCGAGATCGTGAACCTGGACCCGTCCATCGTGTCCGCGCTGAACGCGGCACAGAAGCGGCAGTACCGATGAACGCCGTGAACGACTCCCGCCGCCTGGTGGACAAGCTTTGGGCCTACTGCGACGTGCTGCGCGACGACGGCGTGGGCGTCATCGAGTACACCGAGCAGCTGACGTACCTACTGTTCCTCAAGATGGCGCACGAGCGGGCCACGCGGAGGATGGCGCCCGAGCGGATCGTGCCCGAGGAGTACTCGTGGACGCGGTTGCTCGACGCCACGGGTGCAGAGCTGGAGGTTACCTACACCTCGATTCTGCTAGGACTGGCGAGCCAGCCCGGCATGATCGGCACGATCTTCCGCAAGGCACAGAACCGCATCCAGGACCCGGCGAAGCTGCGCCGGCTGATCGTGGACCTGATCGACAAGGAGCACTGGTCGAGCACCGGCACCGACATCAAGGGCGACGCCTACGAGTCCCTGCTGGCCAAGGGGGCGTCTGACAAGGGTTCGGGCGCCGGCCAGTACTTCACGCCGCGGGCACTGATCCAGGCGATGGTGGACGTGATGCAGCCGCGCGTCGACGACTACCTGATCGACCCCGCGTGCGGCACCGGCGGCTTCCTGCTCGTGGCGCACGAGCATGTGGCGCGCGGGGCGTCCTCGTTCACCCCGACGCAGCGAGACCACCTGCGCGACGAGTTCGCGACCGGCTACGAGCTGGTGGACGGCACCGCGCGGCTCGCGGCGATGAACATGCTGCTGCACGGCATCGGGACGCCGAACGGGGACTCGCCGATCATCGTGCAGGACTCACTGCTGGTCGACCCCGGCTCGCGGTGGACCCTGGTGCTGACGAATCCGCCGTTCGGGAAGAAATCGTCGCTGACGATGGTGGGCGCGGACGGTCGGGAGGTCCGCGAAGACACCGAGATCGAGCGACAGGATTTCGTCGCGACGACCTCGAACAAGCAACTCAACTTCGTCCAGCACATCATGACGATCCTCGACATCAACGGCCGCGCCGCGGTGGTGCTGCCCGACAACGTCCTGTTCGAGGGCGGTGCGGGGGAGACGATCCGGCGCAAGCTGCTCACCGACTTCGACCTGCACACGATGCTTCGGCTGCCCACGGGCATCTTCTACGCCCAGGGTGTGAAGGCGAACGTGCTGTTCTTCGACCGCAAGCCGGCTCGTCCCGAGCGTGCGTGGACCGAACGGTTGTGGGTCTATGACCTTCGCACCAACCAGCACTTCACGCTGAAGCAGAACCCGCTACGGCGCGAGCACCTGGACGAGTTCGTCGACTGCTTCGCGGCCGGACGGCGCGGTGAGCGCGTTGAGTCCGAGCGCTGGCACTCGTTCAGCTACGACGAACTTGTCGCCCGCGACAAGGCAAACCTCGACATCACCTGGCTGCGGGACGAGTCGCTCGAGGATCTGGACAACCTGCCCAGCCCGGACGTCATCGCCCGCGAGATCGTCGAGGACCTATCCGCCGCATTGGCCGAGTTCGAGGCTGTAGCAGCGGCACTTGAGGCGCAGCTCTCTGGGGGTTCCAGTTGAGATCGACTCTGCATCGGCGATCACCGTTAGGCTGCGAGCGGTATGAGCGATGAATCGTGGCGCGGAATCTTGCCGTCTAGCGTAAAGCGGGCGAGGGGGACGATATTCCACTACACGGACCCGGCCGCCCTCCTTGGTGCAATCGAGAAGAAGGAGCTCTGGGCGACCGAAGCGACCGGCATGAACGATCTGGCCGAGATTCGACAAGGGTGGTCCTTCATCCGGACGTGGCTTGATGACCAGACGGACGATGATGTAACCAAGATCATGCGAAGGATGGCCTTCGGTGACCCGTCGGATCCGGATTCCGAGCCCGAGGACGGGGTCACCGGGGCCTTCATGTGTTGCGCGTCCACTCGAGGTGATGATGCAAACCAGTGGCGGCTTTACGGGGGAGGGGGGCGCGGATACGCGCTAGCGCTCAACGCCAGCGTGCCTCTGACCGCGGTGGTTGACGGATCGCTCCCGAGGCGGTCGAGCGGGTCGCGCCTTATACGATCTGTAGGTGAATGGGCGGAGGTTAGTCCTTGGCTTCACGTGATCTACCGAGACACGGTGAAGCGGACCACTCTTGATGATCTTCTGCAGGCGGCCCGAGACGGCTGGGCCGCATCCTTGGCAGCCGCGACGAGCGACGAGGAACTCGAGCACGACAAGGAATACCTGTGGGAACTGACGAGCGCCGGCCTTAGTACCGTTGCGCAGTTGATGAAATCCCAGGGGTTCGAAGGTGAGCATGAGGTGCGGGCCGTCGTGTATGACCCCTTTGGTAAGTGCTCAAAGTTCAGGGCATCCGCGAACGGAGTGATCCAGTACGTTCGGTTGACCCAGTCGGCGACGATGCGGTTGAGCCACCGGGCGGTCCATGAAGGTGACTTGGGTGATGGGAAGACCTTGCCCCTGCGGTCCGTCCGGCTCGGTCCACTCATTCATGCCCAGAACAACAGGGCAACCATCAAGGCGCTGCTTAGGCGCAACGGCTTCCGATCTGCGACGATTGACGAGTCTCAGGTCCCTCTCCGGTGACATTGGGCCGCCGCCGTCTGGCGAGCGGCCAATCACACAACCCCGATCGTCATCCGCCACACACCCGCTACACACTTGGTTCGGCACGACGTTCTGCAACCTCCCCCGGCTGTGGATAACCGGCTCTTCGGATCTGCGGTGGGGGTGAGCGGGACACGCCGGTGGGGGTGCGGTCGGTGAGGTAGGGGGTCGAGGCCCTCAGGATCAGGAGTTACCACACTCTTTGACCAAGGACCTCGACCTGTG
>WBZS01002272.1_pt1 | contig 12318 bp, 7 predicted proteins | sample 5204201 | NCBI WGS metagenome assembly WBZS01 (sample SAMN12344357, study PRJNA552823) | activated sludge metagenome | biome: Activated sludge suspended growth; feature: Nitrification reactor; material: Wastewater; isolation source: activated sludge from nitrification reactor of wastewater treatment...
TTTCGCCATCCCGCAAGTGAGCCTGCTGGAATTGGTCCGATTGGAAGGGGATGGGGCTCACAAACATATCGAAATGATTCATGGCACTCCCGTGTACCGTCTCCGAGGCTCGTTGTTGCCGCTTGTCTATTTGGATCGCGAATTAAAGGCGGCACCGGCTTCTCCACACCTAGAGAATGACGCGGTCAATATCGTGGTGCTGCAAGCGGACGATCGCCGGTTTGGGCTCGTGGTCGAACGGATCAACGATACGGAAGAAATTGTTGTCAAACCTTTGAGCAAACAATTGAAAGGAATTTCCGTCTTCGCGGGCGCGACCATCATGGGAGACGGCAAGATCGCTTTGATCTTGGATGTACTGGGGATCGCGCAACGTGCCGGTGTCGTGTCCGAAGTTCGCGATCGATCGACTTCCGACAGTTCAAAGCAAGCGAAAACTTCAATCGAGCAGCGAGAAACGCTACTTATCGTAGGCCTAGGTCGAACGCGGCGTCTCGCCATTCCGCTGACTCAAGTCGCGCGTCTGGAAGAAATTTCCACCAGTTCCGTGGAGGAGACCAATGACCAAAAGGTTGTGCAATACCGAGGCCAAATCCTGCCACTAATCAACCTGGACAAAATCATCGGGCGAAAAACGAAGAAGAAAAAACAGCTCGCCAATCCATTACAGGTCGTGGTGTATACGGAAAACGGCCGAAGCGTTGGCCTGGTCGTGGATCGAATCCTCGACATCATCGAAACCGAGGTGAAAGTGCAACAGACCAAAAAACGTGCGGGATTGAAGGGAGCTGCCGTGATCGCGCAAAAGGTCACCGATCTGATCGATGTCCATGGCGTGATCCAGACAGCCGTGCCGGATTTTTACTCTGAAACCATTCGCTGCTAACCGAGCGAAACGACCATCACTACCAAGGAAACCCTCCATGGCCAACTACCAACAACTATGCACATTTTACCTCGAAAAACTGTTTTTTGGCGTCGAGGTACACAAGGTTCAAGAAGTCATCCGGTACCAGGAAATGACGGAAGTGCCGTTAGCGTCTCGCTACGTTCAGGGACTTATCAACCTGCGTGGTCAAATTGTGACGGCCATCGACTTGCGCCGCCGCCTGGATCTGCGTGAACGCGATCCCGCACAGCTTCCCATGAACGTGGTCATTCGCACGGAAGATGGTCCTGTCAGTTTGCTGGTGGATGAGATCGGCGACGTCCTCGAGGTCGATGTCGATTCGTTCGAAAGGCCGCCGGAAATGCTTCGAGGAAAAGCGAGAGAATTGATCCGTGGCGCTTACAAGCTTAAAGGAAAACTGCTTTTGACGTTGGATAGCGACCGAGCCGTGAGCTTTTGCGATGAGCCCAATGAATAAACCATCCAATTCGAGGAGATGTGAATGCTGCATTTGATTTCTACGATGGTCCTGGTAGTGATCGCCGTGGGACTGTATTACCGGAAGTCAAGAAACCTTCACTGGCGACTGATGGCATCGGCGTTCGGACTGGACCTAGGATTGGTTTTATACATCGAATTTTCGCGAGCGGCCGTCGAAAAAGTCGTGAGCGAAGGGAAAGCCTTCGTTTGGTTTCACGCGGGAATCTCGCTGGCCGTCATCGCTCTTTACGTCGTCATGCTGGGACTTGGCCGCACCTTGCTCCTCAACACCAGTGTGAATCGGGGAATGGCGACCTCGGGTGCGGCCATTGCCTCGAAAGATCAACATCGCAATGTCGGTATCGCTTTCTGCGTGCTTCGAATTCTTAACTATGTCACCGCACTCCTGATGTAATTGAAAGGACCGTTCCCCCATGATTTCCAAGAAACGTTTCACGAACCGAATCGCCACGAAGGCCAAAGCTTCACCCACGCCGAAAATGTCCTTGTTCGAACGAATCGGCGGCGCGAGCGTGATCGACACCGTCGTCGAAATCCTGTACGATCGCGTGCTCGACGATGCGGAGCTTCAGCCATTCTTTGAAGATACCAACATCGCCTGGCTGAAAGCTCGACAGAAACAATTCTTCACGAGCGCTTTGGGCGGCCCAATCGCTTACAAGGGCCAATCCATCGCGGAAGCGCATGGCCATCTTTCCATCGAACCGCACCATTTTCAACGTGTTTCGGATTACTTGGTCGAAGCCATGGAAGAGGCCGGAGTTCCTTCGAATCTGGTGGAAAAGGTGTTGGAGATCGTGTCCCCACTTGCTTCGGAGATTGTCAATACTCCTCCGTCAGCTCACAAAAATGGGAAGGTACGAAAGCCCTCACTTAATGCTTCGGCGAACGGATCGGCGTCGCATTCCGAAGCCGCACGCCAATCCAACGCGAACCACGCTCGAAGCCAATCAATGCTCGATCAGATCCCCATCAATGTGATGTTCGCGGACCGTGATCTAAAGATTCAGTACATGAATCTCGCTTCCATTCGAACCTTGAAAACGTTGGAAGCGATGTTGCCCTGCAAGGTCGATCAGATCGTGGGCCAGTCGATCGACATCTTCCACAAGAATCCGATGGTGCAGCGAAAAATCCTGGCGGATCCCAAGAACTTGCCCCATCGCGCCAATATCCAACTCGGTCAAGACACACTCGAACTGTTGATGAACATCGTGCTTGACGAGGAAAAATCCTTCGTTGGAACCATGGTGACCTGGGAAGTGGTCACGCAGAAACTGGCGATGGAAAAGCAGATCAAAGAGCAAACGGAACGGGAACGAGAACAGGCCGACGACCTTCGTCGCAAAGTCGATGCGATGCTGGACGTGGTGCATGCGGCTTCGGTAGGCGATTTATCCAAGGAAGTCACGGTCTCTGGCGACGACGCTATCGGTCAAATGGGAGAAGGATTGGCGAAATTGTTTGAGAAGTTGCGTGGCACATTTCGCGCGTTCGGCACCAATGCGAACACCCTCGCCGCCGCATCAGAAGAGCTGTCCGCGGTCAGTACGCAGATGAGCGCGACCGCGGAAGAAACCGCTGCCCAGGCAAACGTCGTTTCCGCCGCCGCCGAACAGGTCAGCAAGAACACCCAGACCGTGGCGACGGGAATCGAACAGATGGGAGCGAGTATTCGCGAGATCGCGAAGAATGCCACTGACGCGGCGAAAGTGGCGATGAGCGCGGTCAAGGTCGCGGAAACCACGAACGGCACGATCACCAAGCTTGGCGAATCCAGTACGGAAATCGGCAAAGTGATCAAGGTGATCACATCCATCGCCCAGCAGACCAACCTGCTCGCCCTCAACGCGACGATCGAAGCAGCCCGAGCCGGGGAAGCTGGAAAAGGATTCGCCGTCGTTGCCAATGAGGTGAAAGAACTCGCCAAGGAAACTGCCAAGGCAACGGAAGACATCAGTCAGAAGATTGAAGCAATTCAAGGCGACACGAAGGGAGCGGTCGACGCGATAGCCCAGATCAGCTCCGTGATCACTCGGATCAATGATATTTCGAATGTCATCGCCAGTGCCGTCGAAGAACAGACCGCGACGACCAATGAAATCAGTCGCAATGTTACGGAAACCTCTAAAGGAACGGCCGAGATCGCCCAAAATATCTGTTCGGTCGCACAGGCTGCGAGGAGCACGTCCGAAGGTGCCGGTAGCAGTCAGAAGGCCGGAAGTGAACTCGCTCGCATGGCCACGGAATTGCAGCGCCTTGTCAGCGAATTCAATGTGGGCGGCCGTGAATCCTCCGAAGAAACCTCCTCGCCTGAAATCGGCCAGGGAAGAAAACGCATTCAACGGAATGCGTCGAATTCTCGGTTTTAGACGGGGCCGGCCTGAACAGGTCTGGCAAAAGGGGTTACGACCTTTAGAGCAGTATTTGTGGGACTTGTATATGGAATCTTTTTCGCTGAGTCGCGCAAGAAGCATGGAACTTAGCCTGGCTTGCAGGAAGCGGCACGTTATTGTGCGACTCGTTTGTAATCGGCTTTAAAGGGAACGCCCCCTGATATATTCGATCGATGAAAGGAGCCCAATTGTGAATACAACCTTAGATAAAAAAATGTCCAATTCATCCGCTCAGGCGGTGCCTGGAAGTCAACATGATGCTTTGATCGAGGGCATTCTGAGCAACCCGCACATCCCATCGCCCCCTGCCCTGGCGATTCAGATCTTGCAAAAGGCAGGCCAGGCAGACTGTAAGGTTAAGGAGATTAGCGATCTCCTTGCCCACGATCCAGGACTATCTGCGAAAATCCTCAAGACACTCAACTCAGCCGTTTTTGGTTTGTCTCGGCCCGTGACGTCTGTGCAACAGGCCGTGGCGATTCTTGGCAGCCGAGCGCTGCGTTCGTTGGTCCTGGGCCTTTCCCTTCCCGTCATGCAGGCACGAACCGATGCCGTCTCAAACGAAGGTCTCAAACGATACTGGAAGGAATCGCTCGCCGGCGGCATCATGGCGAGAGAACTTTCGAGACGAATGGGATTTCCCGCTCCCGAGGATGACTTGGCGGCAAGCCTGTTACGCGATCTGGGCATGATCCTGCTTTGGCAAGCGTTCGGCGATCGCTACGCAGACGTTTGGCTTCGGCAAATCCAAACCACGCTCGGCTCGCAGTGTCAATGGGAAACGGAACAGTTCGGCCTGCACCACGCTGAAATCGGCGCGATGGTCCTTGAACGCTGGGGATTGCCCGCCGAAATCACCTTGCCCATTCGCTTCCATCACCATGTCGATCAGATCGACCTTGCCCCACAATACTTAATCGATCGAGCGTACTTACTCGAATTCACCGGCGAGTTGGCACAGTTGGAAATGGGACAGGTCAACCGAGAGCGTATCCAGTTCATGATCGAAACCGCGTTCACACGGTACCGCTTACGGCGTGAAGATCTCGAAGAATTCTTGAATATGATGCGGCCGAAAATACAAGAGTTTTCCGCCATTCTCGGCGTGGATATCGGACAGTGCCCGGACTTTCGAGAAGTTCTGGCCTCTGGGTGTGAGGACCTTGTGCGCATGTCGTTGGAGGAGATCGCCGCTCCGTCGCCCAGGAATTCGGACTCCACCGGCTCGCGTGCGTATTCACAAACGTTTCCCACGGAAATTTCTCTGAAAAACATGCTGTTTGAAATCGGGGAGAATCGGCAGACGATTAAAAATGGATTTCGGCTCTTACAGTTCGAGATCATGGAGGTGATTGGCCGAGGCTCCATGGGCGTTGTGTTCAAAGCGCATGACCCCACGTTGGCTCGGAACGTCGCGATCAAGGTTTTGGCGCCGGAACTCGCCCAGAGTGAGAAAGCCCACCAACGGTTCGCCCAGGAAGCCCGTTTCGCGGCTGCCGTTCGGCATCCGAATGTCGTCTCGATCTTTGCCGTGCATGAAGCAGAGGGTATGCCGTTTCTCGTGATGGAATTCGTCCCTGGTGTATCGTTGGCGGATGCGATTGAAAACGGCAGACAGTTCTCGATTTCGGAGATCGCGAAGATCGGATATCAGACCGCCCTGGGATTGGCAGCCGCCCATGATTTGCGTTTGATCCACCGAGATATCAAGCCTGGGAACATCCTGCTTGAGCGAGGCACGGACAACGTGCGTGTGGCGGATTTCGGCCTGGCACGCGCGCTGGATGAAGACACGCATCTTTCCCACAAAGGCTTGATCGTTGGCACGCCCAACTACATGTCGCCTGAACAAGTCGATGGCAAACCTCTCACGTTTGCTTCGGACTTGTTCAGCCTCGGCAGCGTTCTTTACACGTTGTGCACAGGGCTGGTACCCTTCAAAGGCGAGACGATGTCGAGCTTGCTACGTGCCGTGGCCGAGAAAAGACCGATTCCCGTCAAACAGATCAACCCAACGATTCCGTTTCGGTTAGCGATCATCATTGAGCAGCTTCATGCGAAGAACCCCGCCAATCGCTTTCGATCGGCCATGGCCCTAGCCGACGCGCTTCAACCTTGGATCGAATGAGGAAATGGAATGCACAGCAAAGGCGGAAATCAGACAGGGTAGTTTCCAATGAGTCAAGTGTTACACTTTCATGGTGGACGGATCGGTGTCAGAATTTGTTCTGACCCGATCCGTTTTTTTCGTTTCCGCGTCCGATTGTTAGGGTTTCTTCGTCGCGTCAATCCATGACTCTGTTTGAAGGAGTCCGGCGATCTCACTTGCTGCCTGCCAGGCTTCTCCCAACGTTTTGGCGTATTCCAGTTTGGCTTCTCCCACGAATCGCTGTGCCCGGATGATTCTCTCAAAATCGAGCAGGCCGGCCTTATAAGCCCTTTCCGAATATTCCAAAGATTTCACCGTTGCTGGAAGGATCGAAGTTCGATAACGATTGGCCCGATTTTTCGCGGCTTCGAACTGTCCATACGCACTCGCGAATCGGCTTGCTAATTCGTTGCGAACGCGTTCCACCTCCACATGCGATTTGCCGACTTCTGCCTGCGCTGACAAAATATTTCCCTGGTTGCGATTGAATATGGGAAGTGGAACCGAGATGCCAAACAACCAGTCATTGGACCGGTTTTGGCTTTGGCGGGTATAACCCGTACTCAGCGTGACATTCGGTATTTTCTCAGCTTCCGCACGCCGCAAGGATAGTTCCGCTTTCGTGATGCCGACTTTGGCGATCTGCACCGAGAGGTGGTTTTCTAGGATGCATTCCTTGGACCGTTCAAAGTCGAACACGGGCAAGTTTTCTTCGATTTCGCCGCGCAACGCCGCCATGGGCATATCGGGAAATCCAAGCGTTGCTGCTAACCGGCGCCACGCCGCGATCCAATCTCGATGCGTGCTTTCGAGATCAGCGGATGCTTTTTGAACGTCGATCTGCAGCGTTAAAACGTCGAGTTCCGCGATTTGTTTGGCTTTTTGTAAGGTAATCGCTTTTTCGAGTGCCGATTTTGCCTGCTTAATTATCTCCTCAGAAATCTGGGACCGGGATTGGGCGGTCAAAACCTCATAAAATCCCTGACGTACGTTGGTCAAAACCTCGAACTTTTTTAGCTCCACAAATAGCGTTGCTTGATCGACTTCACGTGAAGCCACGGCTCGACTCAAACCAAGCTTGCCGCCGAGCACGAATTCTTGTGTGATTTGTGGTGTCAAAATCCCGCTTGGCCCCGTGCGATCGCCCAACTCGTCGGCACTAAAACTGCCGATAGGATTGGGTTTTAGGCCCGACTGAAGGGCTTTGCCCCGCGCCGACTGAATTTCAAATCCCGTTTGCTTTAGCAGGGGATTCTTCTCCAAGGCAAGGCGTTCGAGATCCTCGAGGGTCAGGATTTTGGGCGTCGTCGAAACTTCGGGTGATTCCTGGGCTGTTGCTGACACCGCGAAGAAAACGGTCAGACCAATGGTGAGAGAACCGAGCCAAACCCACTTAGCTGACATGATAGCCAATACCTCACGGAGAGAAACGGTCCTCACGACCATGGATGTCGGGAAAGATCTTGGGAGGTCACCGGAGATCGCCCAAGCTTCCGACAAAACCCAAGTAACTCCTGGTGTTACTTTCACCGTGTGTTTCTTCCATCGGCAAACCGGGATATAGCTCATTACCGGAAAGCTCGATAATCCAAGAAAAGACGGTAAATTCGGTGCTTCATGAAAAATGGCAAAGTGGGAAACCGAAGAATCAGCACCCTGAGCGCTGATTCTTGGCTTTGCGATGGCACGGGGCTTCGATGTAAAGCTAGTGGTTTGAAACGCGGTACAATCGTTTACTTTTCAAATTCCGAGGCGGGGGGTCGTTTTGGTGCCTTTCCGAACTTCGCGACGTACATGGCTTCGAATTTTTCGTATTTGCTCGGATCGCATTTGAAGCACTGTGATTGGGCTCGGTCATGGATCTTGCACCAATCGCCCGCATCTTTACATGCCTTCTCCGCTTTTTCACTGCAAAGGCTACACATTTCTTCGGGAACGCCGTGTTCTTGGCACCAATAGCCCGCATGTTTCGTATCGGTGTGGGAATCGTCGCCCTTCTTGGTTTCCTTGACGGAGGCTGATTTCTTTGCTTGGTCCTTTGAAGTTTGACCACAACCTGTCAGAAGTGCAAAGATCGCGATCGATGCCAAGGCGAAGGAAACGCTCGTTCGGTGAAGCAGCATAGAAACTCCTTTAAGAAAATATCTGCCGAACTTACCCTCGGGACACTTCTCACCCCTGCTCTGTTCGATCATCGCTTATTGATCTCGGATTGGCTCAATTGGTTTGTCAGAGAATTCATTGGTGGCCAAGTTTTCTCGATCGATCGGCGATTGGAATACAAGGTAGAGCACGCGGACTACGAAAAGTGACATCACCATCGCACTGACGACGCCGCCAATGACCACGGTTGCCAATGGTCTTTGGACTTCCGCTCCCACTCCCGTGCTGAACGCCATGGGGACGAAGCCCAGACTTGCGACAAGCGTGGTCATCAGCACGGGTCGAAGGCGAGTCACCGCCGCCTCGCGCACCGCTGCATCTAGCTCAATCCCCTTCCGACGAAGCTGGCGAATGTAAGAGACTAGAATCATATCGTCGAGGACCGCGACGCCCGACATGGCGATGAATCCGATGGCCGCGGAAATAGAAAACGGCATCCCTCGAATCCACAGCGCGAAAATTCCACCCACGGCACCAAAAGGAACCCCGGTGAAAACACGTATCATGTCCACGAAGTTTCCATAGGTCAGATACAAAAGCCCACAAATCAAGCATATGGCCAACGGTATCACGATCAGCAAACGATTCTGCGCGCGGATCAGATGTTCATACTGGCCACCGAGTTCTAGGTGGTAGCGTGGCGAGGGCATGGCGACTTGCTCGCGCAATTTACGCTGCGCTTCTTGAACGAAACTGCCCAGGTCTCGATTACGCACGTTACAGGTGACGGTGATACGCCGTTGGCCCCACTCCCGTGTGATGGTGGAGGGACTATTCTCGATCACTTCCACGGTAGCGAATCGAGAAAGAGGCAAGCGTTCCCCCTTCGCGGTGACGATTGGTAGCTCCTCGATGCGTTTCTTGGCATCTTCACCAACGTTGTCAGTCCCACGAAATCGCTCCGGCAACCGAACCACAAGGGGAAACCGAAACTGTCCTTCCACGATTTCGCTAAGGCGCATTCCGCCGAGCGATTCCACAAAATCGAGCACCGTTTTCGCCGGCACACCATGGCGAGCCGCCTCGTCCTGCTTGATTTTGACTTGAAGGATGGGCAAGCCTGTCAGTGGTTCCACACTGACGTCCGCATTGCCGTCGATGGTTTTCAACACCTTTTCAATTTCCAAGGCCTTGGCTTGTAGAACGGGAATCTCGTCCCCGAACAGCTTGACACCCAAATCCGACCGAACGCCGGAAATCATTTCATCCATGCGCAGTTTGATCGGTTGGGAGAATGAGAATCGGGGTCCAAGGGTCGGCCGTATTTCGTACTGGATCAACTCGGTCAGTTCGCTCTGTGTTTTCGCTCGTTTCCATCGTTCGCGTGGCCGAAACGACAGGAACATGTCGGTAAGTTCCACCCCCATCGGGTCCGTCGCGACTTCGGCGGTGCCAATTCTGCTCCAGACGTGTTCGATCTCATCAGGAAATGCTTCTAGCAGGGCCTTTTCGATCCGCGTATTCTCCTCGATCGACCGTTCGATTGGCGTGTCGGCGAGCCGAACGATGTTGATGGTGATCGCGCCTTCCGACAAGGTGGGTACGAATTCCGACCCCAATTGAGGAGCGATCACGCCGAACGCCACGACCAATAACGCCGTCGCAACCGCGATCACGGCCACCTTGTGCTTCATCGAAAACGCTAAAATCGGTCCGTGGATGGCATGGGCGATTCGCATGAAGAGCGGCTCGCGTTCCTGAATGTTTTTCGGCAGAAGAAAGCTGGCCAACACCGGCATCAGAGTCATGGAAAGAAACATCGATCCCGCGAGTGCACAGATCACGGTCAGTGCCATCGGCCGAAAGAGTTTCCCTTCAATTCCTTCCAGAGTCAGGATTGGAAGGTACACGATCATGATGATGAGTTCGCCAAACAGCGTTGGTTTCCGCACTTCGATCGCAGCGTCGCGAATCATTTCCAGTTTGCTTTTCCTTGTCAGATCACCATGTGCGACATGCCGGACGCAGTTTTCAATCATGACAACGGAACTGTCCACGATCATGCCGAAATCGATGGCGCCTAGACTCAATAGACTGGCGGCGATACCGAAACGCAACATCCCACTAAAGGCGAATAGCATCGACAATGGGATCGCAAGGGCTACGATCAGAGCGGCCCGTAGGTTGCCTAGAAAGAGAAACAACACGGCGACGACGAGCATGCCCGCCTCGAATAGGTTTCTCTTGACCGTATCAATGACGTAATCCACCAACTCCGTTCGATCATAGACCGTCTGTACCTTCACGTTCGACGGTAAGGCGGTTTTGATTTTCTCGAGTTCTTTCTTCATCGCCCAGGTCACTTCATGGCTATTCTCGCCCATCAGCATGAAGCCAAGACCGAGCACCACTTCGCCCTTGCCGTTCGCCGTGACGGCGCCGCGGCGAATCTCGTGCCCGATTTCAACATCAGCGACATCAGCGATCGTGATGGGCACACCGTCTTTGGCCGTGATGACCATTCCCCGTATTTGATCGAGGTTCGTGGTACGGCCCAGGCCATGTACGAGAAGCATTTGGCTTCGCCGGCGAATATTCCCACCGCCCACGCTCCGGTTGTTCTTTCCGACGGCATCCACGATTTCGTCGAGCGTGATCTTGTGCCGATCGAGTTTTTCAGGATCGACGCGGATCTGATACTGTTTTTCGTAGCCCCCCCAACTATTCACCTCCGCTGTCCCTTTTACGGTGCGAAGTTTAGGCTTGATCACCCAGTCATGAATGGTGCGCATCTCGGTGATGTCAGCACCACGACCCGTGACCACGTAGTGAAAGACTTCGCCCAGCCCTGTCGCGACCGGCCCCATTTTGGATTTTTCGACCCCGGTTGGCAGTTCCACCGTTGACAGGCGCTCGTTGATGAGTTGCCGAGCGAAGTAAATGTCCACACCGTCTTCAAAGGTGACAACGACCTGGGAAAGGCCGAACTTCGACACGGAACGTACCATCTCCAACTTGGGCAGACCGCTGAGCACTTGCTCGAGAGGAAAGGTGATTTGCTGCTCGATCTCTTCCGGGCCCAATGCGGGCGCGACGGTGTTGATCTGAACCTGGACCGGTGTCGTGTCGGGAAACGCGTCCACATCCAAATAGCGCATCGACACGCCACCCCATGCGGCGAGCCCCACCATGGCAAGAATTACCAAGACACGGTATTTCAGCGATACGTCGATGACCCAGGCCAACACCAGAAAAATCTCCGTTTGAACGTGTTCGTAAGTGCAACGAATCTTGACCGGTCGGAAGCGCTATCGCACTTGACCGTGATGTGGCCGTGCTCCTTGACGCTATCAGTTCGATTCGAGCGTCAGGCGGCCGATAATTGCTCGATGGTGCAAAGAACCCAATCAATCCGAAACGCGAATGCCGTCGCGGACGCTTAAGCTTCGTATTAACTTCTTCCTGCGGATGGTTCAGCCCGAACCGGGCTGTTAGTGGCCGCACCCTCAGCCAGCGCCCAGATGGTTTTTCAATAGTTCTGCACGTAAGCTCGCGCTATTGCGCGTGGCAATAACTTCACCGGGCAACACTCCCGCGATGATTTCTGTGGAAGCCCCATTCGTCACGCCGGGTCTGACCGACCGCACATGAAACACCTTCTTACCGTCTTCGTCGAAATAACTTTTGTCGCGAACGAAGACCAGATGGCAGTCGCCCTCCCAATGCACGGCTTCGTTCGGCACGACGGTGGCATGGGATTCTTCGCGCAGAATGATTTGACCTTTCCCAAAGGTATTCGCTAACAACGCTCCGTCGAGATTCGCGACCTCCGCGCGATATCGAACCGTTCGCGTCTTTTCATCCACCTCGCTGCTTCTCCAAACCAATTCGCCGACCACATCGGTCTTCTTACCATCCGCGCGAAAGAGGACGCGTTGCCCTGGCGTCTTTGTTTTCTCATCGCGAATGCGAAGGAATTCCACGTCTTCAAGGCGGACGTTCAGAATGAGCCACATCCGGGTTGTGTCGGAAAGGACGAACAACGGCCGGCCGGCGTCCGCCATTTCTCCTTGCGTTACCTTGACCGACGTGACAACGCCGTCTCGCGTCGCAACGACCGGCACGAGATTGGAAGTGGTCGACTGGGGATCCAACCGCGAAGCAATCTCCGTGGGAATCCCCAAAAATTGAAGCCGTTTCGCCCATTCGCCGTTGTCTGCACGTTCGACATCGTCGGTGGAAATGGCAAGTCCGAGATTCGCCAGCGTTTGCTGAGCACC
>WBZS01001263.1_pt1 | contig 12309 bp, 11 predicted proteins | sample 5204201 | NCBI WGS metagenome assembly WBZS01 (sample SAMN12344357, study PRJNA552823) | activated sludge metagenome | biome: Activated sludge suspended growth; feature: Nitrification reactor; material: Wastewater; isolation source: activated sludge from nitrification reactor of wastewater...
GGTCCTCGCATCTTCGGCCATTTTTTATGCGGTTAACATGGTCCTCATGACCATTGGTATCTGGCTTGTGCGAGTCGATAATTTGTGGGTACTCGGTGAAACAGTTATGCAGGTCGCGCGCTATCCGATGGACATTTTTGGGGGCGGTCTCCGCACGGTCTTCATCTATGTCTTGCCGCTTGCCTTCATCGCAACTATCCCCGCTAAGGTCCTCGTCATCGGCCTGGATTGGGGGTTTGTACTGCTTGGTTTAGCCTGGGCGATCGTCAGCGTTGGCTTTTCACGCTGGTTCTGGAACTTCGCCTTGCGGCACTACTCAAGCGCGTCCAGCTAGAATCCAATGCCGCCTGCACCAATCGATTGTCCTCGACGACCGACACCGAACAAGCTATCGAATGGCAATGCCTTAATCCTTAGGAAAAGCTGAATTTCTCTACCAGAGCGAAACCCGGTCTGATTATCCGAAAGTTGGAGGATGAGCTCGGTGCAGTGCAGGTCGTAAATAAACTGAAGTTGCATCGATTCCATCTTCTTGAGATAGCCATTGTATGAAAACAGCGCGCTCGAAGTAATCTTGCCAAACTTGAACGTATCGAGCAACAGAGTAAAGCTGCTCCATGTGCTTCGGTTCGCATCATATTGCGCGCCACCCGCAACCCGACCCCACGGGCTAAACCATGTAAAGTCTGTGCGGATGTTCCGCCAGACTTGCGAGCCCGAATCGTAAAGCGCCGTCGTGCGGACGCGTACCTTGTTGTTCGCTGGGACGTATTCAAGGCGAAAGTTCACGCTTTGCCAGGGTGCACTCTGTTTGAGCTTCAGTTGTTGGATGTCATAGCCCGTCTGGGTTGCGAATAGCAAGTCCTTGATCGGTCGGACGGTCAAATCCGCGCTGACAATGTTGGTTGTTCCTGAATTATCAATTGCCAATGGAGTGAACCCATAAGGACGCACGTAGTTGTAGCGCAAATTAAACGCCGAGTCTTTGCCTAATGAGTACCGGAATGCCGCATCATCGGTTAGTACGTATTGAGCCGTATCATCACTATATATGGCCTGCCTGATTGCGCTGTAAACAGATAGACTCGCCCTTTTAGAAAACTCTAATTGCTTACGCAAATCAAAGTTCAATCCAATTCGAGTTAAGCGATTTCTCTCTCCTGGATTTGCAATCTCTCCTATGGAGAACTCTGTATTAAAAGGTAGCAAAGTCCCAAAGCTTTGACCAAACAGCTTAGAGGACGCAGACTTGAGCGAAAGCGACGGAGTTCGATCCGATGATGAGAAGAAGTTCTCTTCAGTAGTAATCGGAATACTGCGTCGATACTCAAGCATCGCCGTTAAATATCGAGACTCCTGATTTGCCACGTAGTTCAAATCAACGATCGACCTTTTTGTCGGCTGAAAGCCTTGCGATTGACTATTGCTAGAACTCAAATTGACGTTCAAGTTCGAAGTGATTCGAGCAGGCAATTGACGCTGATCCGTTAATGAGTACGTCTCTGTAAGCGATGAAAAATTAGTGGCGGAGTTGGAAGTTCGGTACATCGAAAGACTCGAACTTCCTGTCTTCTGCGGCAACACATATTGCATTCGCGTACTCCAGGTCGTATTGTCCGGAGACGTAATATAGTTGTTCTTCTGATAGTTTGAGTTTACCGTTAAAGTACCGTTGAAAATATTTTGGCGATGATCAAGAGAAGCTACTATTGCATTCTGACCTCGAGTTAAGGCGAACACTCGCGCGACACCGGCTATATTCTGATGATCATATTCGTAATCTCCACCGAAGCCATTTCCCAGCTTGGTGTAATAGTCAAGTCGACCTGTAAAGACATCATTCCCGCGGATGACCATTGGCCACCGTGTTTTCACATAGTATCCCTCGTCTCGACTTTGACCAAACTCAGGCAAATTGCGCTCAGTATTACGCTCTAAAGGAATAACCAAAAAGGGAATCCGAAAGACTTTCTTGTTCAGGACCATAAAGTCAACGTCGCGCAGAATCGCGCGCTTGCCAACTCGAATCGTCGCCCTCCTTGCCCTAAATTCGAAGTGCGGTTGCTCGTGATCGCAAGTGGTCAGACCGCAAATCTCACACTCTATCTCTCGCGAGGTCCCCCAAACGGATTTACCGCGAACATATAGGTTATCTATAATCGTTCCGCCAATAAAGTCGGGGCCAAACGTGCCTGTGCCTTCCAGATACCGGAAAGTCCGCCGATCAAAGTCGATCAAAACGCTGTCGGCGTGGATTGTCTGTGCTTGCCCGACAACAACAACTTGGTCGTGAACCAAAAAGATGTTTGTCCTCAGGTCGCCTTCGACCTGCTCGGCCCTTACGTCGTAACCCCGAAAACTGAACCGAACGTCTCCAGAAGCTTTGATGTTATTGCCCCGTCGCTCGACGTTATTGGCATTCCGCAGAACGAACATCTCCGCCGATCGACCATCTATCGCAGGTGGGAGTGCCTTCTCGGGCGAAGGGAGTTGCCCAGGTTCCAAAGGCCTAACTTGGCTCTTGGGCACAGTTATCGCCCCCATGTCCTTAAGCTTCTTGGCAGCAGAAGCAACGGAATGGGATATATCCTGCCCATAACTTATACTAATCAAGGCCAGAAGGAACAGGACCGCAACGGAAATCCTCACTCCGCGCTCCTAAGAGCGATGAGGCCGAGAACGAAGAAGATGATATTCGGGAGCCAAGCTGCGAGCCAGGGCGGTGTCCAACCAAACCTGCCGATCACCTGAGTCGAGATGATATAAGCATTGTAATAGAACAAAACTAGAACAATACTGAGCAATACACCGACGAATGCCCCGCTCTTGGAGAGTCGAATTGCGAACACGGGGCCTGTCAGGGCAAAGATAATGCATGCGGCGGGGACGCTGAACCGGGAATGATAAGCGACTTCAAGCTCCGTCGTGGGGCGCTTCATTTGCCGGTTTTGTGCAATTGCTTTCTGCAGGTCTTCCAACGATTGTTCGGTCGCCTGCGGCTCCGCTAACATATTGCCGATGTTTATCGGCTCATTGATCAAAAGATCCTTCGTTCCTTTGGCGATGACCAGGTCGTCCTTCTTGAAGATTCGAAGATAGGGCAGCTTGAGCCGCCAAATTCCACCCTGATAGATTCCTTCCGGAGAGCTATAAACCCACACCTCGTCGGGGTTAGGGCGCTCGATCAGCAAAATTTGGCTCAGGAGAACTTCATCTTTCCCGCCACGAGCCACAGTTCCGAAGCTTGCCGTATAGCTTTTGATGTTGATGACGACATTAGAGCGAAAAGTCGGGGCCATCCCAAGCGCGGCAAGCTGGTTCATCATGGTCCGGGCCTTCACCTCCGAAGTCGGCATAACCCGCTCGACCACCAAAAAGTTTCCGATTGCAACAACTACGCCGGCGATGAAAATTGGACGAACGACCCGGAGGATCGAAACGCCAGCCGAACGCATCGCGGTAAGCTCTGATTCCCGGGTCAACCGCGAAATCGCCAGGGAGGAGGCCAATGCCATTCCAACAGGCAAAGTCATACTCATGAAACCTGGCGTCCTGTACAAAATGTATTGAAAAATCGCAACTGCCGGTAGAGCCTGTACCTGAAGCTCCTTTGAAACGGCGATTAAGGTGTTGGCCTGAAACATCAACACGACTGCTACCGTTCCAATAAGGAATGGAACGAGCAGCTCGCGCATCAAGTAACGGTCAAGTATTTTAATCATTAATACAACAAATCTATGTGCTGAGCGCACGGAAGGCAATCCATCCGCCAAGAAGGATTTGTACAAGAACCGCTACAATTCCTAAACCCGGAGGCAAAGCAGTCGCGCTGAGCGGAACACTCACCAAAAGCATAACGAGCAGCAAAACAACCGCGATCATTTTGCCAGAGTTCGCTGCCACTCCCCATCCTCGCCGGATATAACTCTTCAGATAAGGCTGATGGCACTGAAAGCAGACCATTGCATTAGCCGAATTAACCCGCCCGCACTTAAAACACCTCAGTTCAGCGGGATATCGCCCGCTCTCCGCCAAAGGTTTCCATGCAGCAAGCAACTTAAACTCCTCAAAATAGACTCGCTTATTCGCGTTCTCCAAATGCTTCTCCAACAGGGCCACCGCCTGACAAACCAGGCCTCGGTCATATAGATAACGCGCAAGTCGGAAGGCCGCACCGGCCCCTTGCGGACTGGAGACTGCATTCATGTACGCCTTCTCTGCTTGCTCTATCTCAATTTGATCCAGCGCTCGCTTGTTCAGCGCGCCTTGGCAAGCAGGAAAAGCCAGCGTGATCAAGGTCATCAGCGCTAGCAATGCCAGCGGAACCCAGCGCGCAGGAGGAAAAAATGAAAAAGCTCCAAGCCCGAGCGCGACGCAAAGTCCAAGGAATCCGGTCAGAAAGTCGATCTCGCCCATGACCATCCACGAGATGAACGCAAGCACCCAGATCGTAACGGGAATCCAGATCAGAACTGATGCCCAAAACCAATCGGCGTTCTGGGCGTAACGCTCGGTCAGGCTCATATCTCTGTTGGAGCTGGATCGGCGGGAGCAGGCTCAGGCTCAGGCTCAGACTCAGGCTTAGGTTCAGGTTCAGGTTCAGGTTCAGGTTCAGCGGGGGTCTGCTTCAAGCTGAACTTTCGTTCCGTCCCAGCAATGAGCCGCTTGATATTGGAGATGTGCTTGATCGTGACAAACGCCATAAGCAGAAAATAGGCAATCACAGCCGACAAAGGATCGCCAAACAGCCAGCCAAAGCTAAACACCGCAAGCCCTGCAAGGATGCTGCTGAGGCTCACAAAGCGCCAGATCCACAAGCTCACCAAGAACACGGCAAGCGCAGACAGAGCAACCCATGGAGTCGAACCAAGCAGAGCTCCCAGACCTGTGCTAACCCCTTTGCCACCACGAAATCGCAAAAAAGGAGAAAGCGAATGGCCCAGCACCGCCAGCAAACCAAGAGTCAACGGCCCCATCTCGCCGTCAATCAACGCACGCCCAACCAGCGCCGGGATCAAACCCTTGAGCATGTCGAGGAAAAAGACCAACAACCCGGCACCCTTTCCACACATGCGCAGAACGTTGGTCGCCCCAGGATTCCCGCTCCCCGATTGAAGAATATCGACCCCGTAACAACGGGCAACCAGAACGCCCGCGGGTATTGCGCCGAATAAATAGGCACCGACTCCAAGGGCAAATTCCGTCGAAGTAATACTCATGGCCATCGCAACAGCGAGAGTTTAGCCGAACCTGATCGGGAGAACTTAGGCACGATCCGAACAAAAGTGTTTCAGTTCGGGGGCCAACAGCGTCAGAATAGAAAACATGATTGCCCTCATCCTTGCCCTCAATCTCGCAACCCAAGAGGCTCCGCAACCTATGCCGCAGGAAGCGCCCGTCGTTCTAGACCGAGTTTTCAAACTCGGCGAGAAGCATGACTATTCCGTCGAATCGACTCTGCAGATGGATATGAAGATCATCCAGTCGAACACGTACATGCCCCGAGATGTTGACCTGAACTACAAATTTTCGTACGAAGTGAAGAAACTCAAGGCTGACGGCATCGCGCAACTGTATTATCTGCGACCAGTGATGACCCAGATCGAAGGCGAGACTGGCGATTCCCCACCTAAGCCGACGACGATCAAGGTCAATTTCAAACTGCTCCTGGATATGTCTCCGATCAACGAGTTTCTAGCCATCGTCGATGCCCGAACTCCAAAGGAAAAGAAGGCAGAGGCAGACGAGGAAAAGCGGCAGAAGGAAAAGGAGAAAAAAGAGAAGGAGAAAGAGGGAGAAGGCGAAGGCGAACCACCTTTCTTCACTCAGCGTTCAATGTCTTCTTTTGGTGCACCCGCAGCCCAAGCCGCAGTCGGTCAATTCTTGCAAGAAGTTCACCGTCTAGCGCTCTTTAGCGGTAGCTTGGATAGCGCTCTTGATTTCAGCCCAAAGCTTCCAATCGGCCCGGTGAAGAAAGGCGCAACGTGGAAGAAAACGGTCGGTTACTCTCCACAAATTCTAGGCAATTCTGGTCGATCAGCGGTTCAAAGGCTTGACTACACGTTCGAATATATGGGAATTGTCGATGGGGAAAAGGGCAAGGTCTATCGTGTTCAAGCACGGCTTAAGCTCGATACCGATGCCGCGGCGTTTGTAAATCAATCGATGCGAATGAAGCCTGAGCAGTCGGGATTGAAGTCAATCCCCCTCAAGTTAAACGCCACTATCGATTACGATTTGGACCTAAAAACCCGCCAAACTCTGCTCGCAGTTGCGAATTCTGAGGGCTCCACGGCCATAGAAGTGACACAGTTTCCAGGTACACCAGTCCAAGAAGAAAAGATCAGAGGGCACGCAGAAATGCGACTTTTGAACCCAAAAAAGCGATAATCCCCCGCCTGTGGTAAGTTTTGCCACTTCAAACTTATATAGGCTTTCCGTAAAATTGCTTGTATAATTTTGAGTCTTGGAAAGTAATGTTGCTAGGTCGATCAACCTAGCAACATCTTTTCAAGAACTGGGCTAATTTGCATGGACTCATTTTGAGTCCGGTCCAATGGGGCGTATTTATATGGTGGGGAGCCTTACTTGGCACCGTCGTTCAATAACGGACTGGACATTTGTTGCGGTAGCGATTGCCTCAACAATGTGGGCCCTCATTGCCTTTCCTCTCCAAATCGTGGCCTGGCCTGTTCTTGTGCTCTTAGGATCGATGGCGCTACTCGCGGAACTCCTACCGGTTGAAATCCCACGGCGTGGCCTTAGAATAACCCTGACCCTGCCTTTCATTGCCGGAATCATGCACGCTGCGGGTGTATCAGCAGCATTGCTTGCAGATGGGCTTATCACACTCGTCGCTTGCTTTGCCGTGTCACGAATGAAAAGCGAGCAAATAGATTTTTCACGGCTTACCCTAACCGTTGCTCTTGCTGTTATCTCCGTAAGCTCAGCCGGGATGCTCCTCTGGGTCCTGAATTCTGTGCTCTCTCCCAAATGGATTGCAACCCTTTTTGACGATGCAGTCTTTGCCGTGGCCTACGCAGCAGTGAATATTCTGATCGCAACTTTCTTCGGTCGAACGTGGCTCGGTTCGAGCCTTACGGAAGTCGCCCCGCGAAGCGTAGTCGGAAGCCTTATGGCGGGGTTGCTCTATATGCTGACCTCGCTGACCGTGCTGGTGCTCATGGATCACGGGCTGTTTATTGCGATCCCCTTGATGCTTATTCCTTTACTCATGCTCCGCAAGGCGGTGATCATGACGAACAAGCTCGACGACACCTATAGCGAGGCGATGGTCACCCTGACGCTGATGCTGCAACGTGCGCATCCCTACACTCACGGGCACCTCGACCGGGTGGCCTTGCTCGCCGAGAAAACGGGCTTGCGGCTAGGCTTGTCGCCGAGCAGGGCATGTCTGCTGCGCCATGCCGCCGTACTCCACGATATCGGCAAAATTGCGATCGATGAAGAAATACTGGAAAAGCCAGCCCGGCTCACCGAGCAGGAGATGGATCACGTTCGCAAGCACGCCGAATACGGCGCGATCATCCTGGCCCAAAGTCCCCAATTCCAAGAAATCAGCAATTGGGTGAAACATCACCACGAGCGCCCCGATGGTCGCGGTTATCCTTCACGCCTGCAAAGCATCGAGATTCCGCTAGAGAGCAAAGTCATTGCGGTGACGGATGCTTTTGATGCGATGGTGGGCGGGGCCACACCAGGGGAAAAACGTGGCTACCGAGAGTCGATGACCCAGAATGAGGCTCTCGCAGAGCTTCAACGTTGCGCGGGCACCCAGTTTGACCAAGCCGTGGTGTCGGCTTTCACCAAGGTTGTTTCGGAGGCCACTACGTGAGGTCATTCACCCCGGAATCAGCAAGCATTCTTATCGCGATGCTCGTGGCAACGGTTGGGCTTCTCATCTATGTCCGCTTTGTTCTCCCGAAGCAAATCGAATCCCGATTCCGCGATTCCCTCAAGGGGTTCAGTACCGCCATTGAACTTCGGTTCCCAAGCCACCAGGGGCTGACTTCCCGCGTTGTGCCACTAAGCCTGGCCCTAGGACGCACGATTCACCTTGATGGATCAAGCTTGCGAAACCTCGAGACGGCTGCCCAGCTAAGAGACATCGGCCTTTGCGCAATTCCATTCAGTCTCATCAACAACAAGCCTGCTCACAAATGGGACGACGCGGATCACCAAACCTACTGGCGGCATCCGGAAGTTGCCGCAGCAATGTTGGAGCTCATTCCCTCGCTGAGGGGTGTGGCCAATATGGTGCGCAATCACCACGCTTCGTACGATGGCAGCCACGGTCCATTCTTTTCTGCGGGCGACAACATCCCTATCGAGTCCAGAATTCTGTGTATCGTCACAGAGTACGTTTGGCTCGAACGCTCGGTGGGTCACCTGCTTGCATGCGATGCCTTGAAGTCTGGTCGGGGAACCCGTTTTGACCCCTTCCTTGTCGATCAGTTCTTTACGGTGCTAACATCGCCGCGTGAAGTCGAAACTCGCGAGCCAGTTGCAAGCGTCGCTTAAGTCGCCCGGACTGTGGGCTGCATTCATTTTCGCGTTCGCCCTTGCACTCCGCCTTTTCGGAATTGGCTGGGGGATGTCGAAAGACTCAGGCTACTTCACCTACCATCCCGATGAGCCTTGGAACTACATGGTGATGCAACGGCTAGACCCATTACAAGGCAAGTTGACTCCGAATTTCTACAATTATGGAACGCTCTATTTGTCAGTTTCACGAATTGCACAGTCTCCCATTCGACACCTTGACTTAGCCGGATCAAATGATCATATTGCTAAGAGCACCCTAGTTGGCAGGATCATCTCTGCCCTTGCCGGAGCGGCTACAGCGTGGCTTGTTTTCCTGATTCTCTTGCCTCGCACAAATCTCCTTGGTGCTGTCGCAGGGGGCTTAGCAATGGCAGTTTCACCGGGTCACCTAATCCACTCCCGGTTCATGACGGTCGATGTTTTTGCTGCCTTCTTGGCAACGGCTTCCCTATACTTTGCCCTGCGGCTCCTGCCTTCTCGCGGGGAAGAACCTCAAGAATTCACACGGAAATTGTTAGGAGTTCCCGCTGAGATTCTTTGGGCGGGGCTGTTTGCCGGGCTCAGCGCGGGCACCAAGTACACCGGCGGGCTGGTCTTACTCGCCTTGATCATCGTGCTTTGCTTTCGACCGCGTCCAGAACGCTTCATGGGAATTGCGCTTGCTATTGGATCCACGCTCATTGCATTTGTAATCGCAACGCCAGGAGTCATCCTCGAACCAATAGAGTTTCGCCGCGACTTCATGTTCGAGATGCTACACGCTGCGCAAGGCCATGGGCTGGTTTTCGCTGCGACGGCGCCAACTCCCCTGTATCATCTGGCAAACCTCTTCGAGGGCTTTGGGCTTGTCCTGACCTTGCTCGGGTTAGCAGGATTGATTGGTGCGGCCATGAGGCGGCATGCCTGGGCCTGGCCAGCGCTTGCATTCCTGGTCGTAACTTTTCTATTGATTAGCCGGGCCGAGGTCAAGTTCTTTCGCTATGTCATTCCTTTGATTCCTCTCTTGGCAATTGGAGCGGGCTGGCTTGTTGGTCAGGCGCATATTAATCCGGATCGTCGTTGGCGCTTGCTATCGGGGATGGGTTTGCTCTTTCTTGGAGGAATGTTCGGCAAGTCCTTAGTGCTTTCAATGTTTATGGCTGGCTCGGATCCCCGGGACGAGGCAGCGACTTACCTTAAATCCAAAGGCCGCGTGACCGTAGGAATCGTCTCCGACGCGTGGTTCCAGACACCTCCGCTGTTCCCCTCCACAGCCCTGCCCCGAGCGGTTTCGTTCGATGAGCGACGTGTCCGTCAAGCTTACGAAGAAGAGAACTTGCCGACAAAAACTATCCAGTACATCCCGAAAAACCCGGATGAGCGATTTGACTGGGATGTCCGGCTTCTCGACCTTGCGCCCGATTATGTGGTAGCTTCTAGTTTCGAAGTTGATGATTACGTTCGTATTCAGAACGCTGTTTCATCAGGCAGATTCCAGCCCGAGCCGATCATCAAGTTGCAACTCGACCGGTGGAACACCTTTATGAAGCGTCTTGAGAAGGAGTACACCCTCGACAGGATGTTCGGCGAAAACGGCCCCACGATCCATGACCTCATGTACATCCGTCCCAGAATATGGATTTGGAAACGCAAGCCCGATTTGCCGAAGACATCGACACCTTCCTCGACCACCTCAGGTTCGAGCGAGGGGCAAGCCCCCACACCCTAAAGGCATACCAAAACGACCTGGCGCAAGCTGCAGAATTCTTTGCTCGGATTGGGCTTCTCGGCTGGCAAGAGGTCGAGTTTGAATCTACGAGTCGATACCAAAGCACTCTGCGCCCGCCGATTGCTCCGACTACCGTTCAACGTCGAATGAGCGCTTTGCGGTCTTTGTTGAAGCATCTAAAGAAAAAGGGCCGCGGACCCGCTGCCGAACTCCCATCAACGGGCGGAATCAAGAAGCCGGCTCGTTTGCCGAAAGCACTTTCGTCGGAAGCCCTAGAGAAGCTCTTGACCGGACCCGACCTCAGCACGCCGGTCGGCCTACGAGACCGGGCCATGATGGAAGTCATTTATGGAGCTGGCTTGCGCGTGAGCGAGGCAGTAGACCTGCGTATTGATCAACTGGACCTAGACTCGGCGGCCCTCACCGTCACAGGCAAGCGGGAAAAAACGCGGTGGCTTCCTCTACCGCCAGAGACCATCCGTTGGATCGAAGCCTATGTAACCCATGGCCGCCCCAAACTGGCTCGCCGCCCGATCGGTAACCTGTTCGTCTCAGTCCGCGGACTGCCTTTCCGACGAGAAACGATTTACAAAATGCTCCAGGAGTACGCTCTCAAAGCCGGAATCCCAACCCGCGTCGGTCCCCACGTCTTGCGCCACACATACGCCGTTCACCTTTTGAAAGGCGGGGCGGATTTACGTGCCGTTCAGGAGCTATTGGGCCACGAGTCAATAGCGACTACCCAGGTCTACACGCACCTTGATATGGACGAAGTCAGTCGCATATATAAAGCCGCACATCCGAGGCCTTAGCCAGGTTTCTTATCGGCGAGAAAGCGAACACTTCCATCGGCAAAGGCAACCGCTCTACCACCAGGAACCTTGATATATCCGAGCTCAGTTCTTGAGGGCTCCTTTATCTCAGTAAACTTTGGCGGTCCATTGTAACTATAGACAAACTCGCTAAACATACGCTCACTTTTTACGTACGGAGATAAGTCTTTTGCCCAGGTTGCCTTGTCCGGCAACTGATCATCGTAGTCTGCAGAATAGCTGATCATGGCCAAGGCTATTTGTTTCGCATTCATGATAGCCTCCATCCGCTCAAGAGAGTCCTTATGTTGCCTTACAACTTCAGGGGAGACCTTTACAATCGGAGCGACAAAAGTTGCCCCGTCAGAAGAATAAGCAATTGCATTCATTAGCGGTGAAAGCGATGCCATTGTCGCATCCTTGCTCACTGTTATGCTGGCCCCAGCATTAAGAGAATTGGGACTAGTCAAACTTGCAATCCCCCCCACCTTCGCATCATTGAGACTCAGCTTCAGGTCTGCAGTCTCACCAATCGCAGCAGTTTGCGGCGGACGATCCAGCTTTTCCTCCCTCCCCGTTCGGACATTCATTTGATACCAGGTTCCGATACTAGTTCGCGGCTTATCCGGGTCCCGTTCGTACTTACGATAGTAGAGTTGATCGGCAACAAGCCGTTCGCTCTCCTCCCCAAGTCCACTAGTTGATCCTACGGTTCTCAGAATACGCCCTTGGCCATCAATAAGATATCGGTTGGTTCGCGTCACTTCTCCGTTGTAAGACGAGGCTGAAACAATCGCAAGGTCTTGAGAGTCCGAAACTGTCACCTGTGCCCAGTCAATCGGACTCGTTTCCGACTCAAGTATCTTTGTAACTTTGCGGGTCTGTGCGTTAATGAGAACTGGAATACTTTGGCGAGAATAGTCCTTACTTTCAGGCGAAGTAATCTTGATCACAATTGCAAGAATATTGTTTCCTGAAGGCATCCATGCCACACTATCGATATCGGAAAACTCGGGCGAACGACGCCATAGCTCCGTGGCTCTGCCGCTAGCATAATTCCAAACAAGCAGAGACTCGTGACCCTGATTAGTGGGAAATCGCACCCAGCTTGGAATGCTCATTCCAGACGGCTGTGCGCCGTTCAAAGTTCTCTGCTGCTGGGTGATCCCTACCACTGCCAGTGCCATGTCACTGCCAGGCTGCTGGCGCAGAACCTCGGCCTGG
>WBZS01002273.1_pt1 | contig 12305 bp, 8 predicted proteins | sample 5204201 | NCBI WGS metagenome assembly WBZS01 (sample SAMN12344357, study PRJNA552823) | activated sludge metagenome | biome: Activated sludge suspended growth; feature: Nitrification reactor; material: Wastewater; isolation source: activated sludge from nitrification reactor of wastewater treatment...
CGCTGATCCGCGTGCCTTCGTCGACCAGCCAGCCGGCGATCGTTCCTTCGCGCATCTCTAGCCCCCATTTGGGCATCACGACAGCGGTGATCAAGGCGTTTCTCCTGTTGTTCGGGGCGGCGGCAGTGGCCTGCGGATGAACGATGACCGCGCGCTGCGGATGAACGATGACCGCGCGCTGCGCGCGGCGAATGAACGATGAAAAGGCAGCGCCTGCGCAGTCCGTGCCTTCTTCATCGTTCATGTCCCGCGCCAGCGGGACGTTTCATCGTTCATTCTTCAAACGTTCATTGCCGCGTGCGCTTGACCGCGGCGACGATTTGCGCGGCGCTGGGGATGTACAAGTCTTCGAGCACCGGCGAGAACGGCACCGGGGTGTGCGGCGGGGCGACCATTTCGATCGGGCCCTTGAGCGCGCGGAAGGCCTGCTGCGCCACCTGCGCGGCCACGTCGCAGGCGATGTTGCAGCGCGGGCTGGCTTCGTCGACGCAGACCAGGTGGCCGGTTTTTTCCACGCTTTCCAGCACCGTATCGATGTCCAGCGGGCTCAGGCTGCGCAGGTCGACCACCTCGGCCTCGATGCCCTCCTTGGCCAGCAGCGCGGCGGCGTCGAGCGCGCGGTGCACCATCAGGCCGTAGCCGACGATGCTGACGTGGCGCCCGTCGCGCACCACGTTGGCCTCGCCGAACGGAATCGCGTAGGGGTGCTCGGGCACCTCGCCCTCAAAGCCGTACAGGTTCTTGTGCTCGCAGAAGATCACCGGGTCGTTGTCGCGGATGCTTTGCATCAACAGGCCTTTGGTGTCGTACGGCGTGCTCGGGCAGACCACCTTCAGCCCCGGGATGTGGGTGAACAGCGGCGTCAGCATCTGGCTGTGCTGCGCCGCGGCGCGAAAGCCGGCGCCGACCATTGCGCGGATCACCACCGGCGTTTCGGCCTTGCCGCCGAACATGTACTTGAACTTGGCCGCCTGGTTGAAGATCTGGTCGAAACACACGCCCATGAAATCGATGAACATCAGCTCGGCCACCGGGCGCATGCCGCAGGCGGCGGCGCCGATGGCCGCGCCGATGTAGGCGCTTTCGCTCAGCGGCGTGTCGAGCAGCCGCTCGCCGTGCTTGGCGTACAAGCCCTTGGTGACGCCGAGCACGCCGCCCCAGGCGTCTTGCTCGCCGTGTCCGCCGGCGCCGCCGACGATGTCCTCGCCCATCATGATCACCGACGGGTCGCGTGCCATCTCCTGGTCCAGCGCCTCGTTGATCGCCTGTTTCATGCTGATCTTGCGTGCCATGGTTGTGCTCCTGGTTGCGCCGGTTACTCAATAGCTGACGTAGACGTCGGTCAGCAAGTCTTCGGCGCTGGGCAGCGGCGCCGCCTTGGCTTCGGCCACTGCGCGGTCGATCAAGGCCAGCACGTCGCGGTCTATGGCCTGCAGCTCGTCGGCGCTGACCACGCCGGCGGTGGTCACCGCGGCGGCGAACTTCTTCAGGCAGTCGTGGTTGGCGCGGATGTCGTCCAACTCGCCGCTGGCGCGGTAGGTCTGCGCGTCGCCTTCAAAGTGGCCGTGAAAGCGCACCATCTTGCATTCCAGCAGCGCCGGGCCACCGCCCTTGCGGGCGCGGGCGATGACTTCGCCAGCGGCCTCGTGCACGGCAAAGAAGTCGGTGCCGTCGACGGTGACGCCGGGCAGGCCGAAGCCGGCCGCGCGGTCGACGTAGGAATCGACCGCCACGCCGTAGTCGCGCGAGGTCGACTCGGCGTAGCCGTTGTTCTCGACGACAAAGATCGCCGGCAGGTTCCACACCGCGGCCAGGTTCAGACTTTCCAGGAAGGTGCCCTGGTTGCTGGCGCCGTCGCCGACAAAGCTGATCGCCACGTCGCTGTGGCCGCCCTTGGCGCGGAACTTGGCCGCCAGCGCCGCACCGCAGGCCAGCGGCGCGCCGGCGCCGAGGATGCCGTTGGCACCCATCATGCCGCGGTCCAGGTCGGCGATGTGCATCGAGCCGCCCTTGCCCTCGCACGAGCCGCCTTTTCTGCCGTAGATCTCCTTCATCATCGCCACCGGGTCAACGCCCTTGGCGATGCAGTGGCCATGGCCGCGGTGGGTGCTGGCGATGCGGTCGCCGTCGCCCAGGTGCATCATGATTCCGGTGCCGGCGGCTTCTTCGCCGGCGTACAGATGGACAAAGCCGGGAATGTCGCCGCGGCCGAAGTCGACGTGCAGCCGCTCCTCGAACTCGCGGATCGTGCGCATCGTGCGGTAGGCCTGCAGCAGTTGCTGGCGGGACTGCGGAAACGGGTTGCCGGACATCGCGGGGTCTCCTCTTGGTTGGCGGGGCGGGTCGGTGGGGGTGGTGGTGGCGGTTGTGGCGGCGGCGACTCAATGCGCTGCCGCTGCACCCAGTGGTGCCGCGGCCACTGCGCAGAGCGGCTGGGTGGGGGCCGAACGCATCAGCCCATCGCGTGCGGCCGCCGCCATGCAGCGCGCGACGTCCAGGGTGTAGAAGGCGCTCTCGCGCAGCGTGACGCTGACCTCGTCGCCAGGCTCGAAGGCCAGTTCGCGTTCGCCGTCGAGCGCCACCGTGCCGGCGGCCAGCGCGACACGCAGCGGCTGGTCGGCGACCATGGTCTGCCAGTGCGCGATCGGCACCGGCTCGACCAGCCCCGGCGCGATCGGCGCGTGCAGCACGCAGCGTGCCTGTGCCGGGTCGGCGGCGAGCTGCACCGCCAGCCCGCCGGGCTCGCGCCGGCCGACCGGTGCCAGCAGCCCGCCGATGGCCGACAGGCCGATCGCCTCGGGCTCGGCAAAGGCCAGGTAGGCAGCGGCCAGCGAGCGTGTCTTCCACAGCGCGCGGGCGCCGACGCTGCGGTCGTGGGTGATCACCGCGTCGACGATGGCAATGTCGCGCCGTGGCGCACGCGCGCCGCTGGGGTCGGTGATGCACACCTCCAGCAGCTTGTTGGGCGCCAGCGCGTCGGCGCGGGCAATGCGGCCGGCGGCGTACAGGCCCACCGCCAGCCCGGTGATGGTCGGCTCGCGCAGCTCGGGAAAGGCGTTGTTGGTGCCGGTCGACAGCCCGGCGATAGGCGGCACCGCGGCGCCAGTGGCGGCGGCGCGCCACAGCTCGCGCGCCACCGCGCGGTGCGTGCCGTCGCCGCCCAGCACGACGATTGCCGCCACGCCAGACTGCTGCAGCGCGCGGGTGGCGGCAAAGCTGTCGTCGACGGTCGAGGTTGGCTGCATGTCCAGCCAGTCGATGCGCGGCAGGCGGCCCTCGCCGCGCTTCAAGTGGCGTTCCAGCAGCACGCGTATGCCGCCGCGGTCGGGCATCAGCAGCGCCTGGTCCACCCCTGCGGCGTGCGCGGCCTGCAGCAGCCGCAGCACGATGTTGACCCGGTCGGTGATCTGCAGGTTGCCTGCGTTCGCCACCACGCGCCGGATGTCGCGCGCCGACACCGGGTTGGCGACCACGCCGATGCGCCCGCCGCCGGCGGCGCCGGCTTGCGCGGCGATGGTGGGGTGTGACGCGTTGGGCTGCACTGGTGCTGCGCACGCACGCCGCGTGCCAGCCGGCGGCCGCCGGGCCGTGCCCAGCGCAGTCACTGGTCGGTCTGCGGGCAGACCCCTACCCGCCGGGCTGTCACGCCTGCGACGGTGTCACCCTGTTGTCACCTGGTCAAGGAGCCTGGGCGGCAGTAATCGTGAGTCGTCAGGGACTTCCCTTCTGCCGCCCGGACTCCTGACCTCACCTAAGGCAATGCAGAACAAGTCCCTCGCGGCGCGCCCATCCCCGGACTCGGGCGCGCAGCGGCGTTGCAAATGCTCGCCATACCCGCTCGCCATACCCGCTCGCCATACCCGCTCGCCATACCCGCCGGTATGGCCGCGCTTTGCGCCTTGCCGCGCATCCCGATCCGGGGCGCGCGCACTCGCGGGGACTTGTTCAGCATTGCCCTAATTCAAAGGTTGGCTCATCATTGACCGGCTTCCCTTCTTCTGATGAAGTCGCTGTGCGCAAGACCGTTCTTTGAGTATCGACAGGCTTACGCTGCTCCCCGCAACAGCTCAGGCGAGCGCCTTGAGCTGTGCGAAAGCGCTCGAGTTCGCCAAGCGCGCGTCGCCACGGTCGTCCTGGAGGATTCATGAGCCTCTCCGAAAGCTATCAAGACAAGACCTTTGTTGTCGACGATGCGGACGCGCGAATTCGGCGCGATGATGACTTGATGGCATTCGTGCCAGCCGCCGCGGGGCACTTTCAGACCATACCCAGAGGTACCGCCGTGAAGATCGTGGAGATCAAGGTAGCCGAGGTTGGAAGCCAGAGCATCATCGTCTTCGGTCGCGCGACGTCGATAGACGGGAGTCGGGTCTTCGGTTGGACTTCGACGCGAAACTTGGCCGGTAAGTTCATGAACGAGACGATAGGCGTCGTTCGGCCGGAACCCGGAGCGGGGCGCTTCGGACCGAACGCCGCGTGGTCAAACGGCGAGTATCTGGGGCAAGTCGAACTGGTGGCCATTGTGGACTCCAGGCTCGATATCGAGCGCCTGGCCTTGGACTCCATCGGGGCGTACGCGGCGCTGGTCGCCGCGGCAGCGAAGGACGGCATCCAGGTGACGCTCAACAGCGGATTCCGGTCCTACCCGGAGCAGAAGCACCTGCACGAAGGATTCACGCGTGGCTTGCCTGGCTTCAACACGGCGGCAAAGCCTGGCTTCTCCAAGCACCAGAACGGTATCGCCTTCGACCTGTCCGTCGCGGGCGGCAACGGCAATCCGACTTACGAGTGGCTGAAGCAGCATGCGACCGCGTTCGGTTTCGTCCGCACCGTGAGTAAGGAACCATGGCACTGGGAGTTCGATGAGCCCAGGGCCCAGGTCGCCTTGGCGGCCAACACCTTCAAGATCTCCACCGTGACGGCGTGAGGCGCTGTTGATGCTGCTGGACAGCTGACGATCGTCGGTGTCGACTGGCCATCACCCAGGGCAGCCGCGACGGCTTCGCCGTGTTCAGGCTGACTCGAAAGATCAACAGCATCAACCGCGGCTTCATCGACTACGGCGGGCGCTGACCGCGTCTGCCGCGCGTCATTCAGCAGGCGTCGTTCAGAAGGCGACGCCGACGAAGGCCTTGAGCCGCCGGCCCTGCGCGTCGTTGATGATCTCGACGCCGCCGCTGAACGTGAAGTTCTCCTTCTCAATCTTTGCCGTGACCTCGAGACGCTTGTCCTTGCCGGCCTGCCGATAGGATACGAAGAACTTTTTGCCCTCGGCCTCGAAGTGCAGCGAAGTCGCGAAGACCGTTCTCGAAGTGCCGCCCGCCGCGCTCTTGGCGTAGTCGATGGTCCACTCGAGCGTGGCGTTGTTCTTCAGTACCGCCGAGAGCTTGGCGCTGACCTGCAGCATCTGCGAGGTGGGCGTCTTCTCCTTCCCGACGAAGAACGTGAGCTGGCCCTGGAAACGGTCGAACTCGAAAGTGCTCTCGACGGTGATCGACGACTTGCGAACGCTGCCGTCGTTGACATCGTCGATGCGGAAGACGAGCGTGAAGTTGGGCTTGATCTCCAGGCTGCCCAGGAACTGCAGCCGGCGTTCCTTGCCGTTCTTTTCGTAGACCAGCGCGAGGTGATTGCGCAGCGGGTCGATGCGCAGCGCCTGCGGCAGAAACAGCGGCTTGTCGGCGATCTCGAGCGCCGGGTCGTCGAGCACGAAGCGAAGCCGGATGGAGTCGGTCACATCGTCGCGGCGCTGCCACTTGCCAGTGAGCACCAGGCTGTTCGGGGCGGCGTCGGTGGCCTTGTCCTTGAACTGGAACCTGAAGCGCGACTTCGAGTCCTCGATGAAGCCGTCAAGCAACGACTCCTTGCCGCTGATCGACAGCACCATGTTGCCCTCGGCCGTGAGCCCGAACAGGCAGCTCAGCGTGAACTCAAAGTCACTGTCGCCGTCGGGATCGACCACCAGCTGGTTCTTCTTCAACTGATAGCGCGGCAGTCCGTCGGTGCTCTCGACGATCGTGAACACCGGCTTGCCCGCCTGGCTGATGACGAGCTGGTTGTCGGCATTGAAAGCCCACGCGACGTCGATCTCTTCGGTGCCGCCGTCGCCAGCCTTCGTGAAGAGGATCTTGTTTGCCGGCGTGGTGCGCCACTGGCCCTTGACCTTGTCGGCGCTATCGAGCACGCGACCGTCGGTGTCGAAGAGCAGCGGCGTGCCGTCGCTGACTTTCAAGGGGAAGTTGCGCATCGTGTGTTCTCCTTCGGGGTGGCGGCTCTAGAGCGACTGCTGGATGCTGACCGAAAAATGCACCCTCAGCCTTCCTTCGTCAGTCAGCGCTGGGCCGCCGAGCGACATTGGGCGGGCGAGGTCCAGCTTCATCGTCACCGGCGTGGCGGCCGCCGTGGTGTAGCGCACGCCAGCGCCGGCGCCTCCGAAGTTTCGGCGCGCGTCGGTGGTGCTGAATGGCTGCGGACTCACGCGGCCGACGTCGACGAAGAGCGCCAGCGCCAGCTCGCGCCTGAAGAGCCGTTCGAGCGCTTCAGACTTCGGCATCCACGGCATTCGCATCCAGTACTCGGCCTGCAGCGCGACGCTGCGGCGCGTGAGCACCGTCTCGTTGCGCCAGCCCCGCACAGTGTCTTCGCCGCCGAAGGGCAGCCACTCGGAGCTTGGCGTGCGCCGCCCGACGCCGGCGGCGGCGAGGTGAAGGTCGATGCGTTCGAAGGCCCCGACGAATCGCTGGTGCCGGACATCGAGACTACCAAGGCCGAAGCCCGCACCGGCAGCGCGTCCTCGGCCAAGCATCAACTTGCCTTCGCTGTATGGCGCGGCGGCGGTTAGCCGGCGTTGCGCGGCCACCGTGGTCTCCAGCCGCAGCGTACTGACCTCGGGCAGCGCCTGTTCGGCGCCGACCGGCGTGACCCGCGTTCTGACGAGCGCCAACCGGCTTTGGCCGAAAGTTCCGCCACGGTCGCGCCAGAGGTCCAAGGTGGCGGCGAGCTCGGCACTGTCGCGCAGCTCGTCGTTGCGCCCGGTTCCGTTCGGGCGGTCAGGCAACGGCGTGCGCGTGACTGCGACGGAGAGCTGCAGGCGGCGCTGCAAAGTGTCGAAGGCGACAAAGTCGCTGTTGTAGCGCACCTCGCCGCTGTGCTCGCGCTGATGGCCAAAGCCCATGCTGAAGTGATCGCTCGGCAGCAGCCCTTGGTGCGAGTACAGCACGCCCAGCGACGCGGGCTTGCCGGCAGGCTTCTCGATGCTGACCTGGACTTCGTGGCGCTTGGGCTTGGGCGCGGGGCTGTCGAGAGTGCGCCGGCCGCGCGTGTCGAGCCCGCCCGGCGTCTCATCGTCGCTCAGCGGCTGAGCGAGGTTCGATGCGGCAACGGTGGTCTGCGCGGCTGCTGCGCCCGGGTTCGGTGTCTCGGGACACACGGGAATCCACGCCGACGCGTCGCGACCTTCGGCAGCTCGGGCCGCAGGCGGTTCGAGGTCGGCCTCCTCGGCCTCGGGCAGCGGATCGATGATCAGCACGGTGTCGCGATGCCGGATCTTCGCGATTTGTCTCGTGAAGTTGATGCCTGCGCGCTGGCCGATCGCGACCAGCCGCTGCAGCCGCACCGCCAGCTCGTGCTGCGACAGGTAAAGGCCGGCGAAGTCGAGGCTGCGCCCTGGCGCGCTCTCGAGGTCCAGGCGTACCGCCGCAGGCCGTGTCTGCCCGCTCACCTCGGCCTTCCAGACCGCCACCGTCGAGCACAGGTAGCGCCCGGACTCGCCACGCACGCGCGCGTAGTCGGCCGACGACAGCAGCAGATAGAGCGCCTTCCACGGCGCTTGCTCGCGATTCCCGCCGCCGGAGTCGTTCGGGCCGGTTTGGATGAAGACGGTGCGCACCAGCGGGTCGGGCATCAGCAGCACGCGGCCGCCGAAGGTCGGCACCTGCCCGGGAATGACATCGGCAAAACGCGTGCGCTCCGGCGAGATGCCGGCATGGTGCTCAGGCGGCAATTGCGGCGGCGAGTCTGCCACGCCGAGGCGATCGGCAGCGTCGCGCTCGGCGCGGTAGGCAGCGGCGTCCTGCCCGCGCAGCGCCAGGTAGTCCTGCATTGCGTCGAGCGTCGGCTCGCGGTTCCACAGCCGGCAACGCAGGTCTTTCAGCGCATCTTCGCCGAGGCTGCCACGGACCGCGCTCCACTGAGCCTCGTTGGCCACCGGCTGCAGGCGGCCGGTATCCACAAGCGGCGGCGAGAGCACGAAGTCGATGCGCCCTCCTTCGAATTCCGCCGGCGTCGGCGCCGCGCTGCGGTCGCGCTCGGCCGGCAGCAGCGGCGAGCCGATCAGCCCGGCCATCGTCCGCGCATTCAGGTACAGGTCATCGAGCTCCGGTGGGGCATTGAAGACCGGCAACTGGTCGTTGGCGTGTGCGCCGCGCCAAGCGCGCAGCGCAGCCTTGATCTCGGTCCAGCTTCCGCTCGCGCTCAGCAGCCGGCGCGTCGTTTCATCGGTCTGCGCGAGCGTACGCAAGCGCGCGAGCGTGGCTGCCCGTTGCTCCGCGGCGGCGGCGTCGCGCGCTTCGGGCACGGCCAGGCGTTCGAAGATCGTCCCGAAGTCGGCGTAGAAGCCGTCGAGGCGCTGCACGAGCTGGGCATGCATGGCCTGCGGCGTGAGCCCCGGGCAGCCCTCGAAGACCGCGGACTGCGCGCCTAGCCGCAGCGTGCTGCGCTCGGCGTCGACCACCAGTCGGCCTTCGCGAAACGCCAGCTGCACTTCAAAGGTCGGCAGCGGCTGCTGCGCCGCCGCGAAGCTTTCTCCTGCCACCGCGAGTGCGGCCGATGCGAGCACCATCGTGAGCCACTTGCCTAGCAGGAGGAAGCGGCGGAAGCGGTGCGACATGCCGCGCATTGTGTGCCGCGGTCTGGTTAGCGGGATCCGCAATTCATAGGAGGAGGCGGCCTCGCCGCCTTCAGCGCATGACTACAGAATCGGTCGCGAGCGAGGTACCTCGCCGGGGTTCGACGCCGCAGGGCTGGCCGTTCCCGAAAGTCCACCACGGCTTCGACGCAACCTTACCGACACCCGGCTTGCTCCAGTCGCGGACCCCGCTCGCGAATACGGCCTGCAGCCGCGCTTTCTGCGCGTCGTTTAAGGTGATGCCAGGTAGTCCGCGAGGAACCGCTCCCGTCGCGTCTGCCGCTTCTTGGTGGCGTACTCGGCACTGGCAATGCTCGTCTGCTTCATGACACGATCGTCTCAGTTCGCCAGCCTCTGCCCTATCGAGGCGGGCTCTAGACCAGACTAGCTTCAGCCCGCCCGCGGCAAGCCTGTCGCAGCCGGCGCTGTGCCCGGGCGGATCAACCGGTCCCGGACGCCGGCGAGCCGTGCGCCGACGGGTTCGGCAACTCATTGGCCGCGGCAGCTTCGAGCGTGAAGAAAAAGCTCGCTCCTTCGCCAGGCCGGCTGTCGGCCCAGATGCGCCCGCCGTGGCGCTTGACGATGCGCTCGACGATGGCCAGCCCGATGCCGGTGCCTTCAAACTCGCTGTCGCGGTGCAGGCGCTGGAACACCGCGAACAGCTTGCCGGCGTGGCGCATGTCAAAGCCGGCGCCGTTGTCGCGCACGACATACGCCGTCTGGCCGTCGATCTGCTGGCTGCCGATTGAAATGCGCGGCGCCGCGCTGCCGCGGCTGTACTTGACCGCGTTGTCGATCAGGTTCAGCAGCGCCTGGCGCAGCAGCGTCGGGTCGGCGCTGCACGCCGGCAGCGCGCCGACCTCGACGACGATGCCGCGCTGCGCAATCGTCTGTGCATATTCGGCCAGGCAATGGTCAACCAGTTGCCCGAGCAGCGCCGGCGACAGCGGCACCCGCGTCAGCGGCTGGCGTGCGGTGCGGGCAAAGTCCAGCAGGTCGTGGATCAGCCGGTCCATCCGCGCCGCGCCTTCGCGCAGCAGGCGCAGCTTGTCGCGGCCGGCCGCGCCAAGGGCCTCGCCGTGTTCAAGCTGCAGCAGTGCCGACAGGCCGTCGATCGCGCGCAGCGGCGCGCGCAGGTCGTGCGACACCGAGTACGAAAACGCCTCCAGCTCGTGCAGCGTCTGCTCCAGCTCCTCGGTGCGGTCGGCCACCCGGCGTTCCAGCGCGGCATTGGCGCGGCGGATGTCGCCTTCGCTGCGCCGGCGCTCGGTCAGGTCGGTGCAGGTGCCGGCCACGCGCAGCGCGCGGCCGTCGGCGTCGCGCACCACCACGCAGCGCAGCAGAAACGGCACGCCGTGGCCGGCGCGGTGGCGCAGGTCAAATTCGGCCTCGAAGCCGGTGCCACAGGTGGCCAGCAGCGTGTCCCAGCGCGGCAAGGCCTGCGCCGGGTCGAGCGCCGGCAACTGGCCGGCAATCGCGCCTGCCGCGTCGGCCGCCGGCGCCGCCTCGTCCCAGCCCAGCAACTGCCACAGCCGCGGCGCGATGTGGCTGTGGCCGTGCAGCAGGTCGAGGTCGATTGGTGCGTCATTGCTGCCGCGCAGCACCAGCGCCAGGCGTTCCTCGGAGCGCTTCAACGCCGCCTGCTCGCGCTGCGTCTGCACCCGGAACACCGCGCTTTCCAGCACCGACGGCAGCGCGTGCAGGTAGTGCCGGCTTTTGACCACGTAGTCGGTGGCGCCCAGCCGCATGGCCATCGCGGCGACTTCCTCGCTGCCTTGCCCGGTGACCATCACCACCGGCAGGTCCAGGCCGCGCTCCTCGCGCAGCACCTTCAGCACGTCCAGCCCGCTGTGGCCGGGCAGGCGGTAGTCGAGCATCACCACGTCGTACGGGCAGGGCGCCTCGGCGTTGGCCGGCAGGCGCAGCAGCGCGGCGCGGCCGTCGAGCACCGTGTCCAGGCGGATGTTGGGCGCCTGCGCGGCCAGGTGGCGGCGCGTCAGGTCGATGTCGAGCATGTACGGGTCGGCGTACAGCACCTGCAGCGTGCGCGCGTGGCGCGCCTGCGCCTGGGTGAAGCGCTGGCGTGCCGCACGCAGCGTGGCTGGCAGCTTGAGCGCGAATTCGTGGCCCTTGGCCAGGTAGTCGTCGGCGCCGGCCTTCAGCACGGTCAGCACCATTTGCTCGTCGCCCTGGCTGGTCAGCACGACGATGGCCAGCGGCAGCGCGTGGGCGCGGATTTCGCGCACCAGGTCCAGGCCATGGCCATCGGGCAGGCCGAGGTCGATCAGCACCAGGTCAAAGGCCAGCGCGGCGCCCGGCTCGCCAGCGACGCGCAACCCGTCAAGCGCTGTCCCGGCCGCTGGCGGCGCGGTGCCACCGGCGTGGCGTGCGGCGGTGGCAAACACACCCGCACCGTGCGCCGCCGGCGGCCCCGGCGGCGGCAGCTTCAGCAGCGCGCGGGCCTGGGCCAGGGTGGGCGCGATTTCAAGGGGCCACGGCGGCGACTGGCGCGCCAGCACCCGGCGCACGAATTCGGCATCCAGCCGGTTGTCTTCGACATACAGCGCACGCATTGGTCGATCCCGCTGTTCGCGACACCGCGTGCCGCGGTCGCCAGCAAGCCTACCGCATCAGTAGGGTGGCAGGTTGACCACGGTCCAGTAAAGGTCGAGCTTCTCGGTGACTTCCATGAACTTCTCGAACTCGACCGGCTTGACGATGTACGAGTTGGCACCCAGCTCGTAGGCCGCCTTGACGTCGGCGCTTTCGGCCGAGGTGGTCAGCACGATGACCGGAATGACGCGCAGCCGCGGGTGCTGCTTGATCTGGCGCAGCACTTCCAGGCCGTCGATCCTGGGCAGCTTCAGGTCAAGCAGGACCACCGTCGGCCACAGCGTCGGGTCGGCCTCCCAGCGCGGCAGCCAGGCCAGCGCCTCTTCGCCGTCACGGGCGACTTCAATGCTGTTGACCACGTGGCGGCGGCGAAAGGCGCGCAACGTCAGATCAACGTCCATCGGGTTGTCTTCGACCAGGAGGATAGGCCGGGTACTGCTGCTCAAATCGCCTCCGGAAATTCAACGCTGAAGCTGGCGCCGTGGCCGGGCTGGCTGGCGGCCCAGACGCGCCCGTGCATGCGCTCCATCGCCTTGCGCACGATGGCCAGCCCGACGCCGGTGCCGGGGTAGTCCTCGGCGCGGTGCAGGCGCTGGAAGATTGCAAAGATGCGGTCGTGAAAGCGCATGTCGAAGCCGACGCCATTGTCGACCACCGTGAGGCGAACCACCCCGTCGCCGCGCTCGCCAAAGACCCTGATACGTGGGGGTTGGCTGTGCGCGCTGAACTTCAATGCATTGTCAAGCAGGTTGCGCAACGCCATCGTCAGGCCCTGCGGGTCGCCCAG
>WBZS01002274.1_pt1 | contig 12301 bp, 5 predicted proteins | sample 5204201 | NCBI WGS metagenome assembly WBZS01 (sample SAMN12344357, study PRJNA552823) | activated sludge metagenome | biome: Activated sludge suspended growth; feature: Nitrification reactor; material: Wastewater; isolation source: activated sludge from nitrification reactor of wastewater treatment...
CCGTTTGCCGAAAACTGTGCGCAAATCGACGAAGTCCCGCAAGCTTTTCTTCGATGCCTTAGAGGATCGAACGACGCCTACGGGTGAACTTGGGCTGTCCATGGGGATTGGAGGTGCCAATAGCGATAGTGTTCGCGATGTCACCGCCGACGCGGCTGGAAATGTGTACATCGCCGGTACGTTCACGGGATCGATTGATGTGGATCCTACGCCTGGCGTCCTCAATCTCACGTCGACGTTTCCGTCGGCATTCGTCGCCAAGTTTGGACCCACGGGAAGCCTAATTTGGGCCAAACAAGCTTCGGGTTCCGGGTCGGCCGAAGGCCTTGGTGTTCGCACGGATCCGTCGGGCAATGTTTATGTCGTTGGCAATTTCTTCAATACCATCGACTTCGATCCCTCGGCCGGCACCAACTCGATCTCCGCCAACGGCGGCGACGATATCTTCATCTGGAAATTCGATAGCGCCGGCACGTACGTTTGGACCAAAGTGATTTCGGGCCCCTCGTTTCAAGAGGCGGCCGCGATCGACGTGGATGCCGCAGGCAACATTTACGTGACCGGCGACTCCTGGGCGGCTACGGTCGATTTCGATCCGGGTCCAGGAACCTTCCCTTTGACGGCTTTCGCCTCGTCTGAAGCGTTCGCGCTCAAGTTGGATCAAGATGGGAATTTTATCTGGGCGCGCATCACCAACGGCAGCGCCGGCTCCAACCGCACGAACGGCCGCGACCTCGTCGTCGACAGTCAAGGAAATGTGATCGTCGTCGGCGAATTCTCGTCGAATGTCGACTTCAACTTTGGCAGCGTATCGGACATTCGCGCAAGCACCGGCTCCTACGATTCCTTTGTGTGGAAACTCAACGCCGATGGTACCAACGCGTGGGTTCGTACCATGGGCGGCTCGCCCTTTTACGATTCCGCGTCAGGCGTTGAAGTCGATTCCAGCGACAACGTTTACACCACCGGCGATTTCAATGGACCTGCCGACTACGACCCCACCGCTGGCGTCACCACCCTGACGGGCATCAACGGCGCTTTCATCCAACGGCTCAATGCCGATGGCAGTTTCGCGTGGGCACGCTCGGTTGGTAGCTTCACCGGCGTCGTTGGACAAGACGTCGACCTTGCATTTGGCCCTGATAACACCCTCTTCGTGGTGGGTGATCTGTTCGGAACCAACAACTTCGCCTCGGGCGTCGGGTCCGTTACCCTCACCAGCGCCGGCGGAACCGACGTGTTCGTCGAACGCGCCAACGCCAACACGGGCGCCCTGCTCTCCGTCTTACGCTTCGGTGGCCCTGGTTTCGATCGCATTGAACGTGCGACCGGCGATGCGTTTGGCAACGTTTTCTTGACCGGCCGATTCACCGGCACCGCCGACATGGATCCCAACTCCCCGGTCACCACGCTGACGAGCAACGGGGGCGATGACATCTTCGTGACGCGCATCAACGGCGATCCTCCCCTTGATCTCGCCTTGTCCAACGACACCGTTCCTGAAACGGCACTCGTGGGCACCACCGTCGGTACCGTCACCACGGTGAAAGGGATCGGTGGATTTACTTATGAATTGATGTCGGGCCTGGGCGATGTCGATAACGCTTCGTTCACCATCGATCCTGTGACGGGCGATCTGAAAACGAACATTCCCCTCGACTTCGAAACCAAGACGACCTACTCGATTCGCGTCCGATCCACGGATTTATCGAGGCAAGTGGCTGAACGCATTTTCGCGGTGAAGGTCGGGAATGTGAATGAGACGCCCATCGCGCTCAACCTCAGCACCACGAATTTCCCAGAAAATCGCCCGGTCAACACCGTGGTGGGCACATTCGCCACCATCGATCCGGATAAGGGTCAAACCTACACGTACAGCTTCGTCGCAGGGACCGGCTCGACGGATAACGCGCAATTCAACATCGCGGGGAACGCCCTCCGCGCCTCGGCGTCGTTCGATTTCGAAACCAAAAGCTCGTATTCGATTCGTGTGCGCGTCACGGACAGCGGTAATGCTACCTTCGAACGAGCCTTCACCATCACGATCCTTGATGGTGGAGAAATCCCCAGCGACATCGCGTTATCCAACGCCACCCTACCGGAAAACGCCGGTTCCAACATTTTCATCGGTACCCTGACGTCGACCGACGCGGATAGCACCATCTTCACGTACACGCTAGCTGCGGGTCCAGGTGCCTCGGACAATGGCCAATTCTTGATCGTGGGTAGCCAACTCTTCGCGAAGAATTCGCTCGATTTCGAAAGTGGTGCCACGCGAAGCATTCGCATCCGAACCACGGATCCGACCGGTTTGACGTACGACGAAGTTTTCACCATCAACGTTTCTAACGTTCCTGAAGCGCCTTCCTCAATCACGTTAAGTCCCGCAACCATTGTCGAAAAAGCCGCACCCAACACGAAAGTCGGCAATTTGTCGGCGATCGATCCGGATGGGACGACGAATTTCACCTTCGCATTGGTGGCGGGTACCGGTGATGACGACAACGGCCTATTCTCGCTAACGGGAACCGAGATTCGAGCGTTGCAGACGTTCCAACTCGTTGATGGCGTTCGCTCGATTCGAGTCCGTGCGACGGACGGGACGGCACTGTTCCTGGAAAAACAGATCTTCATTTCCATCGCCAATGTTCCCGAATCGCCTACCACGCTGACTTTGAGCAACAACGTGCTGGCCGAGAATGGACCGGGCGGGCAATTGGTCGGTACGCTGCGGGCAACCGATCCCGATCCCAACGAAACGCTTCGCTTCGCGCTTGTCGCGGGCACGAATGACAATGGCTTCTTCACGGTCAACGTGAGCAACGGTCAACTGCGGACCGCGAAGCCTCTCGATTTCGAACAAAAGTCGAAATACACGGTTCAGGTGGAAGCCCGCGACTCCACGAACCTTCGCATCGTGCGCACCTTCACCATCAGCGTGACGAATCGCAATGATCCGCCCGTAAATACACTGCCGGCCTCGCGGACGATTTATCACAACGAACCGCTCATTTTCTCCACGGCGAGGAAGTCGGCGATCCGCGTTTCCGACCAGGATGCGGGAACGAGGAACATGCGAACAACCATCTCGGTCCTGGGCGGTACATTCTTCGTTGGCAAGCCGGAGGCTGCCGCGTTTCTCATTGAAGGAAACGGGTCGAGCCTCGTGGTGATCGAAGGGTCGGCTTTGCAGATCAACAACGTTCTTTCCGGGGCACGCTTCGCTCCGCGGCCGGGCTACCTCGGCGGCGCTCGGGTTCGGATTACCACCAACGATCTCGGCGGGACCGGCCCAGGCGGTTGGCAGCACGATACGGACACCATCGAGATTCACGTGGTGAATCGTCCTCCCGTGATCAACGGGTTGCCGACTTCGTTCACCTACAACGTGGCAAGAAGCGGTGTGCTGACGGTGGCGACGGCGTCCGGCCTCGTGCGCGGGCGTACCGATCTTGATGGCGATCGTGTCACCACGCGACTCTTCTCCGGGCCTGCGAATGGTACCGTAAGCCTTCGCACCGATGGATCGTTCGTGTATCGACCGGCGGCTGGTTTCGTCGGCCAAGATGCTTTCTACTTCCGCTATTTCGATGGGATCACCTACAGCCCCGTTCGCCTCGTGGTGATCAACGTGCTGTAAAGACCTCTACCGACAATTCGATTTCACCTGTCAAAAGCCCAGGGACCGCCGTCCCTGGGCTTTTTGCGTACGCAGACCATGAACCTCGGATAAAAAACATCTTGACAACACGTGTCGTCAGTTTAGAATGACGACATGTGTCGTCTACTCTGAAGCGAGGATGCCATGCACGAGCCCAAAGGGAATTTGACGGCCGCGCAGTATGAGATCATGGCCGTGGTGTGGGATGCGGGAGAATCGGGAATCACCGTCGCGGAGATTTGGCAGAAAATCGCCGAGACCCGAGAGATTGGCCGAACCACCGTGCTCAATCAGGTGGACCGCTTGGAAAAACGTGGCTGGCTGCGGAAGTTGCCTGGCGAGGGAGCGACGCACTTTCAGGCTACGTTGTCCAAAGCGGATGCTTCTCAGCAACTGGTCCATGAATTCGTGTCCGATTTTTTTCGTGGTTCGCCCGTCGATCTCATGTCCGCGTTGCTAGGCAACGACGCTTGCTCGTTGACCAAAAAAGACGTCGAGAGGTTGCGGAAGCTTCTTGATCACGCACGCCGTCGGCCCGAGGAGGGAAAGTCATGACGGAACTGTCGTTCACGTCGGCGGGTGAAATCGGTTTGCAGGTGGCGTTCTGGGGTCTCGTGCTCTGTAGCGTTTCGCTCTTGGTCGCGCGAGCGTTTCAGAAAGCGTCTGAACCGTTCCGTTACGCGATTCACCTCGCGGGCTTGATCGGAATATTGGCGACGCCTGGCTTGGTGTTCGTTGGAAAAGCGTTCCCGATACCGTGGCATTCACAGGAATCCGTGCCGGCCGACGTCGTGCGAATTCCTTACGAACGAATGGACGAGGTTTTGAACCCTCCCGTGGAGCCCGCAAATGTGGCTCCCGAACGAACGTTCGAATGGGAAGCAATGGTCACGTGGTGCCTGCTAAGCGTTTGGGGAGGTGGGACATTCTTTTGCTTGGCGAAGTTGGCGTTGGCTTCCGTTCGCAGTCAGCGCTGGGTTCATCATCGACGCTGGAAGGCGGAATTTTGGACGCCCGAGCTTCAGGCGCGATTGGCGGCCTCGGTCGGGCTTCGCCGATTCCCGCCGGTGTTCGCCTCGCCAACCATTCCCATGCCGATGGTTCGAGGGTTGTTTCGCCCGGTCATTGTCGTGCCAGAAGCCGCTCCGGCTGGCTGGGGAAAGGCCCAGTGGGAGGCGATTCTTTTGCATGAGGCGGCCCATATCGCCCGGAATGACTTGTGGGTGTTGCTTGCGCAACGGCTTGCGGTCGCGTTTTATTGGTGGTCCCCGTTGATGCACCTTGTCAGCCAAAAATTGCACGAGTTGCGCGAGAATATTTGCGATGACTACGCCCTTCAAGGGCCTTGCGATCACTTGGCATACGCGGAGATCTTGGTGGAATCCGCGGAATGTATGGTTCGACTCAAACCGATTCCCGTCACGTTGGGCCTCTTGGAATCCGCCCGAGGAGGGTTGGAAGGCCGAATCGCCCGTCTCTTACAGAAGGAGAAACGCCCCATGGTGAAGGTTTCGTTTTCGGGAAGGTTGCTTGCCGTTGGCCTGCTCGGGATATTCTCCCTGGGCACGACGGCTGCCACCGCCTTTTCCGGCTCGCCGCCCGCGAACACGAAAAACGTGCAGATCAAGATCGTCGTCGATGGCAAGGAAATCGACCTGGCCGATCCCGAGTTGTGGAAGGCGATCGCGGAGGTCCAAAAGCAGCAAAAGGGCAACGATCAAGAGTTGGTGATTCGCTCCTTGACCAAGGCGAACGTGCCCGCGCCGAAACCACAAACCTCGGCAGTCGTCCCAGCGCCGGTTGATCCGCCCATTCGCTACCGGGTCGTGTTGGAAAAGGACGAGAAGAATCCCAAGGTATGGGCGTATGCTGCGCCGGCGAGTGAAGCGTTGGGCCGTGCGCTTCCGGTGGATTCAAGGATCGAAGCTCTCGTGAAGGAAGCCGAGGCAATCCAGCCAGGTTCGGGTGCGGAAATTCGCAAACTGTTGCAGCAGAAAGAGGCGGCGGGCATCTGGATGGATTTGGCCAAACCGGTCATTGCAGCGGGAAAACCGGTGCCTTTGCCTGCCGGAAGTGGGTTGCCGGCTCGAGTTGAGGTTGCTGCCAAGGATCACGTGATCGTGTCAGGAAAAACGCCGGCCGTTTCCCTGGTGAAGGTGGAGCAGGGTGTCGGCGGCAAGCAAATCATTATCCTGGAAGTTGATCCGTCGACCGCGCATGCGATCGTACCGCTTGACGTGGTCAAGCCGGCCGCGCCTCCTATGGACACTAATGCCGCCTTACGTATGGCAGAGTATTGGAGGGCGTTGGCGGAGTTACGCGCGAAAGCCGTGGAGGTTCCAAAGCAGACGGAGAAGAAAAATCTGAATCACGTGCCGAATCTTCCGAAGATCATCGACCGACCGAAGGAACCTACTCCGCCTCCGAGTAGCACGGCCGAGCCAAGATCGAAGGGAGATCTCTCCGTTCTGGTCGTGCCCGCGGCGCCCGCACCGCCGTCGGCGTTAGGGCTTTCGCGAGGCACGACGCCGGAGCTTGAAACCCTTCAAAAAAATCTGGATCGTTTGACGCGAGAGCTGGACGACCTCCGCAAACGGCTGGACGTGAAATCGCTTGCCAAGTAAAGCTGGCAGGATGTTCGATCGCAACAGGCTCCGCACATGCATCGCCCAGCATGTCGCGGAGCCTTTCTTTTTCGTTACGGGGCGAACGGTGAACGGTGATCCACCGGAGACCCAGCTTGTCGTTTCGCGCCCGCAGGATCCCGAGAAATCGACGGATCCCACGGACCTCGGCAAGAATCCGACGAGCAGCCATGCAAGTGTCCAGGAAGCGTGTAACGCTTGACGCCGTTCGGATACGTGGGGTTCTAAGGTTTTTTCCGAGGCTCGCTTGACGTTGGCGCCTTCGGTTTTAAGAATGGGATGGTACTTTCGCGGATGTTGGATTTAGGCCGGAGAAACAGCCATGCAATGGGAAGATCGTCAGGAAAGTGAAAACGTCGATGATCGGCGACGCATGAGCGGCGGCGCCAGGGCGGCTCTTGGCGGTGCCGGTGGTATCATCGTGTTGCTGCTGGCTTACTTTCTCGGCGTCGATCCGCGGCTGGTGCAGAACCTCGTCAATATCGCGGCTCCTCAAGTTCAACAGGACGATGGCAAAGGCCAGCAACGTCCCATCGATCCCAAGGAAGAACGTCAAGCGAAATTCTCGAAGGTCATCTTTCACGACACCGAAGAAATTTGGAACGAACTCTTTCGAAAGATTGGCCGACGTTATCAAGAGCCTCGCCTGGTGCTCTTTTCGGGTTTCGTGGAATCCGCGTGTGGCGGTGCCGACTCGGCCGTTGGGCCGTTTTACTGTCCAGGCGACAAGATGGTCTACATCGACTTATCCTTTTACAACGACATGGAACGAAAGCTCAACGCTCCGGGCGAATTTGCCCGCGCCTACGTGATCGCGCATGAAGTGGGCCATCACGTGCAAAACCTGCTTGGCTATTCCGCGAAGGTGAACGAAGTACGTGCTCGCGGTAACAAGGTCGAGTCCAATCGCGCTTCGGTTCGCCTTGAACTTCAAGCCGACTTCTTGGCAGGCGTGTGGGCGCATCATGGCCAAAAAAAATACAACTTCCTCGATCCGGGCGATATGGAAAGCGCGCTCAATGCCGCGTTCGAAATTGGCGACGACCGTTTGCAGAAAAAGGCGCGAGGCACCGTGGTTCCCGACGCCTTCACCCATGGCACCTCGAAGCAACGCATGCGCTGGTTTCAGGAAGGGTTCAAAACCGGCGATGTCCAGCGTGCGGAACTGTTATTCTCGCTTCCCTACGATCAACTTTAATCTTTTCGGATCCCACGCACCAATACGCGTCGGCATGCCGGGCGGCATAAACGCCCGGACTGCCTGCGAACGCCAAGATCAACGAAAATCTCGCGATTGGGAGGCGAGGCCGCGAAGTGCCTGAGAAAGATCCTCCATGAAGGTCGGGCATACGTGAATGACTCGTTCCGCTTTTTCGATCCTTCCTTCCACGAATAAAGCCACGGCGTGGCGAGCGAACTTTCGGAATTTCTCCCAGGTCCGCGCCCAGACGATCAAATTGATTAAACCGGTTTCGTCTTCGAGCGAGATGAAGACCGTGCCGTTGGCGGTCGGTGGACGTTGCCGCACCATCACCAATCCCGCCACGCGCACGGAGGCTTGTGGAGACAATTCGATGAGTTTGCTGGCGGGCGTCACTTTTAAGCGGTCGAGATCTTCGCGCACCAAACCGATCGGGTGAGATTTCAATGAAAGCCCCGTGCTTTGGTAATCCGCCACCACCTGTTGATGCCTAGAAAGGCTGGGAAGCGGCGGAACCGAATTGTCATCATCGTCCAGACCCGCAAAAAGGGGTAGTTCTTCGCCCGTCGCCAACACTTGCCATAACGCGGCTCGGCGTTCGAGGCCGAGCGAGCCAAACCCATCCGCGGCTGCCAACCTCGCCAATAAAGCTTTGGAGACACCGGTTCGCCGGACGAGGTCCGCGATCGAACGGAAGGGCCCTTCACCTCGTGCACGCACGATCCGTTCCGCCTGCTCCTGCGAAAACCCCTTGATCAGGCGAAAACCGAGACGGATCGCTGGATCGCTCTTGCCCTCCAACAAGCAATCCCACGCGCTGAAATTCATGTCCACCGGCAAGGCAGTGACGCCATGGGCTTGTGCGTCGTAAATGAGTTGCGCGGGCCCGTAGAAACCCATCGGTTGGCTGTTGATGATGGAAGCCGCGAACGCACCGGGGTAATGGCATTTCAGCCACGCCGACACATACGCCAAAAGCGCGAAGCTGGCGGCATGCGATTCCGGAAACCCATATTGCCCGAAGCCGCGTATCATCTCGTAAATTTCATCCGTGAACGTTTCAGGAAAGCCGCGTGCGAGCAAACCTTGGCGAAACTTTTCACGAAACCTATCGATAACGCCGGTTCTCTTCCACGCTCCCATGGCTCGGCGCAGTTGGTCCGCTTCACCAGGCGTGAACCCGGCCGCCACGATGGCGAGCCGCATCACTTGCTCTTGAAACAACGGCACCCCCAGCGTTTTCGAGAGCACTTCTTCGACGACCGGATGGGGGTAGGTGATCGGCTCCTCGCCGTTCCTTCGCCTCAAAAACGGATGCACCATTCCACCCTGAATCGGGCCAGGCCGAACGATCGCGACCTCGATCACGAGATCATAAAAACAACGGGGTTTCAACCTGGGAAGCATGCTCATCTGGGCTCGGCTTTCGATCTGAAACACGCCCACGGTGTCCGCGTTGCAAATCATGTCGAACACCGCCGTGTCGTCGCAAGGGATCGACGCAAGCGTTAAAGGTTGTCCGTAATGCTGTTCCACCAAGTCGAAACATTTGTGGATCGCCGTCAGCATGCCCAGGCTCAGGCAATCGACTTTGAGAATGCCCAGCGTGTCGAGATCGTCTTTGTCCCACTGGATCACGGTGCGGTCCGCCATCGCGGCGTTTTCGAGGGGAACCAATTCCGAGAGCGGTCCCCCGGTGATCACGAACCCACCAACGTGTTGCGACAAATGCCTGGGAAACCCGAACAATTCGGTGGTCAACTCGACGAGATGCTGCACCGTGCGCGAACGAGGATCCAGCCCCGCTTCGACGATGCGCTCGGCGATTGCTGCTGGTTTAGAAGACCAGTCGATGGTTTTGGCCAAGCGATCCACGGCATCGAGTGACAGCCCAAGTGCCTTTCCCACATCCCGCACCGCCGACTTGGGTTGGTACGTGATGACCTCCGCCACGATTCCCGCGCGGTCTCGGCCATATTTGCGATAGATGTACTGAAACACTTCTTCGCGCCGTTCATGTTCGAAATCGACGTCGATGTCGGGAGCTTCATTTCGTTCCTTGCTGATGAAGCGTTCGAAAAGAAGGTCGGTGCTGTCCGGATTGACGGACGTGATACCCAAGCAGTAACAAACGGCAGAGTTGGCGGCGGACCCGCGTCCCTGGCACAAGATGCTTCGCGAACGAGCATATTGGACGAGATCCCACACCGTGAGAAAGAAGGCTTCGTACCGCAGTTCAACGATCAACGCCAACTCGCGTTCGAGAAGACGCTGAACCTTGTCGGGAACGCCGCCTGGATAGCGTTCTCTTGCCCCGACCCATGTCAATGATGTGAGGTAACTGGCTGGGGTTTCACCGTCCGGGCACAGTTCCGCAGGGTAATGGTACCGCAGCTCTTCGAGCGTGAACGTGCAACGTTCCGCAACTTCGACCGTCCGCGCCAATGCTTCGGGAAACGGAGCGAACAAGCACGCCATTTCATGAGCGGATTTGAGATGCCTTTCCCCGTTGGGAAACCGGACGGCGCCCAGGTTGGCGACCGTGGTATGATGCCGAACCGCGGTTAGCACATCGTGAAGACGCCTGCGTGCGGGAACATGGTAATGGACCTGGTTGGTGGCCACGAGGGGCAGCTGCGTTTGTCGGCTCCAATGAGCGAACCGTTGCAATTCTTCGTCGTCTTGTGGGCCACGATGGACCGCTGCCGCCAAATAGGCTCGATCGGCAAACAATTCTCGATAGGTGTTCAAATACGGAAGAACGGAAGCCGCGTCGTGGCGGATCTCGCACGTCGCGATGGCGAGAAGATCGCTGGTGTGTTCCGCAAGATCGTTCAGGGTGAGGATGCATTCGCCTTTCTCTGCCGCCCGCCTGCCGCGTGTGATCAAGCGAGAAAGCGTGCGATACCCCGTCAAATTCCGGGCGAGCAAGAGAATCGCCGGCGCATCGGTTGGAACGATCTCGGCTCCGATAAGAAGCTTGACTTTCTTGCCTTTTTGAGCGGAAAACGCCCGAACAATGCCTGCGAGCGTGTTGCGATCCGTGATGGCCAAGGCGTGAAGTTCCAATTCGTCGGCACGTGTCACCAATTCTTCGGGCTGCGAGGCGCCTTCCAGAAAAGAGAAGTTCGATTTGCACCAAAGCTCGGCATAAGGCATGATGAGTGCCGCTTTTTTCGAAGCCTATGATTTCCTGGTAAAAGTGTACACACGTATACATGAGGTGGTCAACAGGGAAATCTCGTAGAATGCGATCGCCCGGAAATCTCTTCGTTTTAAGGTTCGCCCACGGATCTTGGTTTTGGTTTACCACGAAAAAATCTTTTGCCGGCGTCGAGGAATTCATGACGCAGATACCTGCTCAACTTCGTTTGCTCCTGTTCGCGATGGTACTTCTGGTGTTGCCAGGGTGCACGAACGAGGCGCGTGAAGGCGATGTCGTCACGTACACATTCGCGTGGTGGGTTCCTGTATCGATGGTCGTGGGTTGCGTGATCGTGTTTCTCGTGGGGGTGTTTCTTTTGGTCCATTCGCGATACGGCTGGGTTCTGATCCTTGGCAGCCCACTTTTTGGCATCTTTCTCGTGCCGGCTTTGTTTTCGGATCGGGTCACCATCACGCCGAACCACTTCGATTTACAAACGGGCATCTGGTTCTCGCCAAGTTCCCATCACTTGGAATTCGCGAATGTGCAACAGATCGAATTGATATCTCAGGTGAACAACGGCCGACGAAAAACCACGTCGTATTTCATGCTGTGCACTTTGAAGTCGGGCGGTCAGGAAAAAGTGCCTTTGGGAGATTTGATGCGCAACGGGCCGACGGAGGAAATCGTGCGTGTTGCCCACGCGCGTGGGATCCCGATCTTGGATCGCCGTTGATGAAGTTTCGCGGGGTGCGTGACACGGTTCGGTGGGGATTCTCCATCGCAGGCGTTCAAATCAAAAAATTCGAGAAATACCAAAAAACCACATACCGAAGGCGAATGCCAGTGACCGGAGCCTTTTGACGATTGCCGTTAGGATGTGGTTTGAAATCTGAAATTTGAAGTTTGCCCTTTCTCCGTCAAGCGTTAGGTCTGCCAACCAAGCCGGGCACCCGGGTGTCACTAGATTCTCTTGCGGGTCAAAATACGGAAGATCTCACGCAGAGACGCCAAGACGCAGAGAGAATGGGAAGAATGATTCCTGGTTTTGTCGAGGTCTTGGTTCGTGAAATGGTATGGTCTCTTCTATACTCCGCGTCTTTGTGTGAGCTTCATTGAACTTAAACCCCAGAGAATTTGGCTAACGTCGGGCACCCGAGCTTGTTCGGCTCATCTTGCGGAGGTTTGTCGGCTTTCCTATCCTGGCAAGGACGTATACCTTTCTGAACGGAATGAACCCCGTGGGGCTTCCTCGCGTAAAGAACTCTAGAGAACGCCGTGGCAGCCTCTCCCCCACTTTCTGAATGTTCCGACGAAGATCTTCTTCGCTTTTTTCGAAAGGGAAAGAAGGAAGCTTTTAGCGTCCTCGTGCATCGGTATGAAGGGGAACTGTTCGGCTACCTTCGGCGCTATCTGGGTGATCGGGAATTGGCGTCGGACGTATTTCAAAACACCTTTTTGCAGGTGTTCACGAAGATCGACCAATATGAGCCGGGCCGCCCCGTTCGCCCCTGGCTTTACACGATCGCCACCAATCAGGCGATCGACGCGTTGCGGCGCCAGAAACGGCATCAGGCGGTCAGCCTCGAACAGGAACGGGACGAGCAAAACCAGCTCGACATGCCCCAACTTCTCGCGCTGCTGGTAAG
>WBZS01002277.1_pt1 | contig 12294 bp, 12 predicted proteins | sample 5204201 | NCBI WGS metagenome assembly WBZS01 (sample SAMN12344357, study PRJNA552823) | activated sludge metagenome | biome: Activated sludge suspended growth; feature: Nitrification reactor; material: Wastewater; isolation source: activated sludge from nitrification reactor of wastewater...
ACTATCAACGGTTCGGTGAGTTACAAGCAGAAACAGGACGAACTGGGATACCGCGCGGCAGCGGCGATCGCCTTGGCCGACAAGCTGACGGAACTGGGAGCCAGCGTGGAGGTCCGGTTGATGATCTGCACGACGAACAATCCCACTTCCGAGGTCCGCGAATACGTGGCATCGGTGGTGGTCAAACAATCCGATCAGCCGATGAGCATTCCCGATCTGGCCACCGCCTGCTGCGACATCGGGGCCTTCCGACTGGCAATGGTCTACGGGACGACCCGGCATCTACGGGGAACGGTCAGGATGGGACTGGGGACACCGCAAGCAATCCCGGCAGACCGGCAGATCGGAGACTTCGTTGCCGACCGGGACATAACCAACCGCGCCAAGGCGGTTCAGTGGGTTCAAGATTCAATCAACAAATTTTCCAACAGCAACAGCGAGGTGGCACATGTCTAATTCAGAGAACTTCTGGAACGATGCGGACATCGTCTTCCGCTACTCCCGAAAACAGGCCATGCGAGACGGCGTCTTGGTCGATTGCACGAACGCAGACTTCGGCGACCTGTGCCGACAACTGGGGATCAAGGTCAACACGGCCATGACCTCCGGTGCTTGGGCTGCAACGATTGGCGGCATCGACGAACCGATCCCAGTGGGCCAGTCGATTGAGGGTCGATTGTGGGATGTGCTGTACGCCTGGCGATACGCGATTTCACTCAGCGGTGGAGATACCGATCGGGTAGACTTCAAGGTTTCCGTGCTCAAGGACGAGGGGAAACGGGAGATCGTGAATCTCTGGAGTCTAATCGGACCGGGTGACGAAGGCGAGCCGGTGATCACGATCATGTTGCAAGGCGAGGATTGATCCGATGAAGACAAACATTAAAACACCGACGATCAAAGTCACGGTCAAGCAGGAACGGGCTTTCAAGTTCCTTTGGCTGAAGTACGTCCGGGGATTCAACCCCCAGCATCATTGCGCCCGCTGCCTGAACGGGAACTACAGCTCGCTGTTCCGATATTCGAAGGGCTATGTTCCGCCGCAGGCCATCGAGGACGTCCTCGATGAATTCGACGCACCATGGTTCTACCTGTGTGGCGTGACAAAGAAGTGGGAATGGAACGTCCACGTCGCTGGTAAATACGAGGCCGGGACTATCACCAACTATTCCGACGAACGGATCGACGTCGAGATCCTGGACTTCCGGCAACTGCCGATCAACGCCAGCAAAACCCCTGTAGCTCCGAAGGAATTCGCAACCTGCCGAAACTGGCAATTCGGCTGGACGGCGTTTCCAGAAACACAGTCGACGGGGAGACTTTTCGAATGACCACCATCTACACTTCGATTCCGCGTGAACTTTACCGGAAGACTTGGGTCCTTCGCGGTTTCGTGTGGGTCCTTGAAAACCGAAAGCCACTCATTAGAGGAGGATGAGGGAGAATTTGCCGAAATTCTGGGCTGTCCCCGATTTCAGAACTCGCCAAAAAGCCCTTCGGGCGACCTTTACCCACACTAAACCGTGATAGACCAAGACCTTGTGGGGTTATGTAGAGCGTCTTACAGGTAAATATTGAAGGGAAGGAAGATTTGTATTGACAAAGTCTTCCGCACCGTCAAAAATCCAAAAAAGGGCTGTGGTTTAATCGACCGCCAACGACAATCTGAACCAAAATGAAACCGAGGGTTGACAAATGAAACGCTTCTATTGCGCTGCATATTTTTTGTTAGCTGTTTTTTGCATCAATCAAGGAGTTTCTGCTCGAGATGGTAGCGAAGGAGTCGCAGTAGTGTGCGACAACCTTGATCCATGTGAAGGTGATTGCGATCCAGCCGGTGGGGGACTTGGCCGCTGCCAATTGAACATCGCCGGAAGATGTCTGTGTATTGCGGTAGGCTGATTTTTCTGGAAATATTACAAAACCATTTGGTAAATTGGTAATTTTTTGCTGCCTGTTTCGTTCTACGGTGAATTCAATACGATTGAATTGAAATGCGATTGGGAAGTGCTCAAGCTGTTGGTCACCTTTTGCTTTTAGCAATTGGAGTCGGCGTTGTAATCTCGTTCCGATTTTTCAATGTTGACGAAAGAACATTTTTTCTGAATCCAGCAATTCAGTCTATTAGGTTGGTCGGTGCACACGAAGACAGGATTCTTATTGAATTCTATTTTCGAAACGATTCAGCCTGCTCGGTTGCAGTTACGTCTTTTGATTCAGATTGCGGTTGTTTTGGAATTGACCAATTGCCGATCTTTATCGCCGCCAGATCAACAGGGACCGTTAAGGTGGAATTTGACACTCGTGATATCTCGCCCAACCAACATCGAGAAATGAGTTTATTACGAACCCGAACATAAAAAACTTGGTAGGTATCGTGAATTTTGAGGTGGAACCTCAACCCGAGACTCCTGAGTTTTCCATCCTCACGAATCGAGGGGAGCAATAATGAGACGAGCCTTTTCACTTTTAGAGCTATTGGCTGTTGTTGCAATTTTGGGAATATTGGTTGGACTTTCATTGCCCGCTGTGCAACAAATTAGGGAATCAGCCAGAAAAACCGCATGCCAAAATAACGTTCGCCAACTGGGAATCGCTGCCCTTAATTACGAATCCGCTAAATCAGTATATCCTCCTGGGCAATTATGTCCTGTCCCTCAAGTTGGTGTCTTTCCGGATTTCATGTCGAATCAGCTTATTGGTCACTTGGGCTTCTTGCTGCCATACTTGGAGTCCGAATCTCACGTCCAAAGTTTTCAATCACAGAACTGGAATGTCAATGCATACGGTCCGGCTTGGATATTAAATCCGACATTGCTTTCTAATTCGAATTCGTCGATTAGCTCATTGAAATGTCCTTCAGATCAAATGGAGTCCCCACAATTAGTTGTAGTATCGGTTGTTCCATTAGCAGACTCCGATACCGTGGATTATGTGGCAGTAAATACCGATGATAACTACCTTGGTTGGACAAACTATTTGGGATGTAGCGGGGATGTGTTGAAGTCAGGCAATTTTCAACGTCAAAAAGGCGTGTTTTTCGCGCGATCAAAAATCAAGTCGCGGGATATTTTGGATGGGTTCTCAAGCACGATTTTTTTTGGGGAGCTAATTGGGGGCACTAAGAATTTTTTCGGTGACATACTTGGTCAAGCCAAAAAGCGCCACAGTTTTTTGAGTAATGGGCTCGGGTGCAAGTATGGTTTTTTTGAAGGAATCGAGCTCTTTACGAACGAAGATGAGTCGTTGTTTTGTTATTCAAGTCGACACACTGGACACATTGCATATTTTTCGTTCGGAGACGGTTCAACGCGAGGGATTCCACGATCAATTGACTTGGATTTATTAGCAAATTTGATGACCCGAAATGGCGGTGAAGTCACGGAGTTGGAATGGTGATCAGTGCCCCCAGAATTATTGCCTTTCTCTCGCTTTCGCTTTTTTGGGCAAATTTCCCAATCGCACAGACCACAGACGAAGCATTTCGTGCAATTATTGACAAAATCAATGCAAGCCAAGATCTCCCGTCAGAAGCATTGAATGGGAAGAAAATTGTCTATGAACTCTATGTCACCGTAGACGGCCAGCGAAAGTTGAAGACTACACTGACTTTCAACAAATTGAATAGTGGAAAATGGCGTTTGGACAGTGAGCGCGCCGACGGGACTCATTATGTCGTCGTACGAAACAAAGGATTGTATTTTGCGGCGACAAAGTTACTCAATTCTCAAGCCTACAGAGAAAATGCAATTGGTTATAGCGAATCCGTTCGACTAACCGTTATGAGCAGTGCAGATGAGATAATGGGGTTTGTGAAAATTGGAAGGCGAGTTCTTGAAATGGACTTGATTGAGTTCTTGCAACTACCAGAGTTGAAGATCAAGAGTATTGTGAACTTGGTATCGAGGACGAAAGGAGACGCATGCAAAATTGCGTGGACAAGACTTGTTCCTGAAACTCGTGTCGAAACAAGCGGCGAAATTGTGATTATCAAGGACGATTATTACTTAATTGAATCTAATATTTTTCGGGCAAAAAAGAACGTAGTGACTGTCGAAAATGACTATTCGGTTGAAGAAAGTCAGCTGGTTTTGAGAAGAAGTGTCCAGACACACACCGACTCCCGTTTGGAGTACGTTTTAAAAAGTATTGCAGCTGCCAATTCTGATCGCAAGTTTTACACGCCACAGTCAATTGGATTGACGACGCCCTTTAATCCAATTTGGTGGATGTACGGTTGGATTGTCCTTGGTTGCATTTTTCTTTTGATGGCCATTAGCTATTGGCGATCTTGCCCAACCATTGGCAGGCCTTTGCAGAATGTTAAACAGTAATCTTGGGGTACACATTTGCATGAACGCGCAAAGGGTTTTGACGACTCAGATCCGAATTCGTTGTCGCTCGACGGAATGGCCAAATTATTGTCGCTTGGTGCCGGGCAGAGTATAACTACGCAGATGATCCAAAAAGACCTGGCCGAGGGAGCGCCAGTGAACGGCGACGGAACCGTCAATCTCATTCGTTACGCAGCGTGGCTTGCCTACCACGTGAAATAACACGATCGCACGGCGCGATGGCACGTAGTGACAAATAATCCACGCTCCGATCCCCGGAAACTCAAGCCCGGTCAGCTCCTCCAGGTCTTGAACTCAACCCCGCTTGGACCGGTGCTCGACGAGCGGCGGTTGCGGCAGCTCCGCGAACTCGACGGCCTGAAGTTCAGCGACGGCAAGTCGATCGACTTGTTGCGATTCGCCGGATACCTGGCCGGTCGCCGGCACCATCCGTCGCCACAAGTCGCAGCCGACGAACCCTCACCGTCTGCCAGCCCCGACGCCTATCAGCGCAAGAAAGATCGCGAGCGTGAACGGAACGCGGCCTCGAGCCGCAGCGGTCGCGACATCGCCCCGTTGCCGATCGTGCTTAATCCTGCCCGCCGTGCAAAAGCCTGGGACTCGCTGCTGGAATTCTGCACCGTGTATTTCCCCGAGCGCTTCGTTCTCAACTTCTCCGACGATCACCTGCAGCTGATCGACACCATCCAGCGCACCATCATCGAGGGACGCCTCCATGCCTTCGCACTCCCGCGCGGCTCCGGCAAGACCACGATCTGCGAGGTCGCGGTCATCTGGGCCGTGCTCACGGGCCGCCGCCGTTTCGTCGCGCTCGTCGGAGCCAGCCAGGACGCCGCCGACGAGTTGCTCCAGTCGATCAAGACCGAACTCGAATCCAACGACCTGCTCGCCGAGGATTTTCCAGAGGTCTGCTATCCGATCGCACGCCTCGAGGGAATCAACAACCGATGCAAGGGACAACTCTGCGAAGGGCTCCGCACTCAGATCAAATGGTCCGGGGCCACGATCGTGCTTCCCACCGTGGAAGGCAGTGAGGCCAGCAGCGCGATCATCTGTGTCCGAGGCATCACGGGCCGGATTCGCGGTATGAAGTTCACGCGTTCCGACGGCAAGACCGTGCGGCCAGATCTGGCGATCATCGACGACCCGCAGACCGACGAGTCGGCGCGGAGCCCCAGCCAAACCCACAAACGTATCAAGATGATCACCGGAGCAATTATCGGTCTGGCAGGTCCCGGCAAGAAGATCTCAGCCGCGATGCCCTGTACCGTGATCGAGCCCGACGACTTAGCCGACCAGTTTCTCGATCGCAAACGGCACCCGGAATGGAACGGCAAACGCTGCCGGTTGGTTTACGAATGGCCCAAGTCGGAAGCGGCCAAGAAACTCTGGGACGAATACGCCGAGATCCTCCGCCGAGATCTGGCGGTCGGTGGCGACGGGCAACCGGCGACGAGCCTTTACGCGAAACATCAGTCCGTCATGGACGAAGGTTCTCGTGTCGGCTGGCCGGACCGCAAATTCGACAGCGAACTTTCGGCCCTTCAGCACGCCTACAATCTACGGATTCGACATCCGCTCACGTTCGATTCCGAATATCAGAATGAACCGAAACGCCACGACTCCGACCAGCTTGCGATCGTCCCCCCGGCTTCGATCCTGATCCAGAAACTCAGCCGAGTTCCCCGCAACATCGTGCCTCTGGTTTGCGACCGCCTGACGGCCTTCATCGACATGCAGCAAGACGTCTTGTTCTACATGGTCTGCGGTTGGTCGAACAACTTCACCGGCTCGATCGTCGACTACGGCACCGAGCCTGACCAGCGTCGGCATTACTTCAACCTGCGAGATCTTAACCTGACGCTGCGTCAGAAATCACCCGGTTCAAACATCGACGGCGGGATCCTCGAAGGCCTCCGGGCAATCGTCGGACGGTTGCTCAAGACCAACTATCAGCGCGAGGACGGAGTGTCGCTGCGAGTCTCGCGGCTGTTGATCGATGCCGGTTACAAGAATCACCTGGTTTACCAAACCTGTCGCGACGCTGAGTTCTCCGGAGTCGCGATCCCCAGCTACGGGCGAGCGATCGGTCCACAGCAGAAACCGATCAACGCCTACGAGCAACGGCCAGGCGATCAGATCGGACTGAACTGGATGGTGACCCGCGCGGTCAAGCGAGCGTCGCGGCATGTTCTGTTCGATGCCAACTGGTGGAAGACGCGCATGAGCGAAGAACGATCCGAATACAAAACGCCTGGCAAACCACCCTGCGAACAAAAGCCCGACGAGCCCCGCGGCCTCCAATGCCGCGTTTGCGGTTGTCGGCATCTCGAGGTCACCCACACCGAAAGGCTTAGAAACGGCTCAATCCGCAGGCGGAGAACCTGCCGGCATTGTGGGAACAAGTATGTTTCTTTTGAGCAGTTTCCGAGTTTCCGCAAATAGGCCAACGTCAACCCAACGCTACACCGTCACACCGCACCCGGTTAATAATCGCCATTGAGAACCCCGCCCAACTCCAGGCGGTGTTGGATGGTATCAACTTCTGCGACTATATTAAATCGTTAAAATGTTTTTGACAGGAATGAAAAAAATGCGAGTATTTCTTTACAAACGTACCCACCCTTATGACCCTGACGACTCGGGGCGATTTGGAATCTACTGCTGCATGCGACGGGCCCGCGGATACGAGTTCGATGCGGTCGTGGGAATTGGCGGGATCAGTCCGAAACCTAAGCGCGCGGGGATCGCAAAGCGCATTAATTGGATTGGCATCGGCCCACACAAAGTTGGTAATGGTGAAGATGGATTTCCGATCCTGGGGTTCGAGCAATTTATCAAATGGGAAGACGAAGGAAGAATTTTTGCTGAACTTGCCCCCTCACTGGCAAAACGGATGTACTCGGGCTACGGCGTCCGCTATTTGATGCTGGATTCCGAATCAAATGCGGAAATCAGAAGGGTATTGACACTCGCTTCAAAGGCCGGACCTTCTAGGGCACTGCTTCAACGAAAATCCGCAACTCGACCAAAACCCTGCGCAAAGACCATCGGGAAAAATCATTTTAAGCTGAGATCGAAAAATAAGTGCAATCCTCGAAAACCGTTTGGATAGCCAATAATGACTGAATCAAATGACTTTTACGTTTACGTCTACATTGATCCTCGTAATCATGAGCAGTTCTATTACGGGAAAGGCAAAGGTGTGAGAAAAGACGCCCACATGGCGGAAAAGTCTGATAATGCAAAAGTGCAACGAATTGGCGAAATTCGCAAAGCGGGACTTGAGCCTATCGTTCGGGTTATCGCGAAAAATCTTACCGAAAAAGAGGCTTTTCTCATCGAGAAGACGCTGCTTTGGAAATTGGGAAAATGGACAACAAACAAGTCTTCTGGACATTTTTCAAAACATTTCCGCCCAAGAGATACGTTGCACCAAGATTTGTTCGGATTCGACTTCGAACACCAGTTGTATTACTACAACTGCGGAGAATGCGGCGGTCGAAATTGGGATGACTTCCGAAAATACGGTTACATATCGGCCGGTTGGGGCACACGATACCGCGATGCCATGCTTGGATTTCACGAGGGGGACATCGTCGTGGCGCACCTTAAGGGTCATGGCTACGTTGGCATTGGCAGAATTCTCTCTGGGGCTCAGATGATTCGTGACGTTCGCATTGAGGGAAAGCGATTGCTCGACTTGCCCCTGATTCCTCCCGAACCTAGTCACGACATTAACGACAAGGAATTGTGCGAATACGTGTGCCTGGTCAAATGGGTCAAGGCGGTCCCAAGGGAAAAGGCAAAATGGAAACCTAAGTCGGGACTGTACACAACACCAATTGTCCGCGCGTCATTGGAAAAGCAGCGAACGACCGTTCAGTTTTTGGAATCCGAATTTCGCGTGAGTTTCAAATCGCTCCTCAAATAGAGTAGCCATACTCCAGTGCCGTGTCTGCGATTGTATTTGGAGGTGACGCATGACGGCATCAACCCAACGCTTGCATTTGATGGCACGGCAAAAACCGACGTCAGCAATCGATTCTTGTGGGGACCTGCGGTTGACCAATTGTTCGCCGACGAGCAAGTCACCACCACGTCATCGGTTGGCAATGTCATTTGGCCCCTGGCCGACCAAGTCGGCACGCTTCGCGACTTGGTTGACTTCAATGAATCCACTTCGATATTCACGATCACGAATCATCGAACGTTTGATTCTTTTGGAAATCTAACAGCCGAAACTCAATCGACGGTCGATGAAATCTTCGCCTACACTGGAAAATTCTTCGATGACGTGACTAAGCTCTCCAATCACCTCAACCGTTGGCTGGACCCCAATCTCGGTAAGTGGATTAGCGAAGACCCGATCGGCTTCCAAGGTGGTGACGGCAACATATCCCGTTACGTCGGCAACTCAGCCTCCATCGCCGTCGACTCCAACGGCCTCGAAGGCGAAGCCGGAGTTGGTGTCTCTGCAAGCGGTTCAAATGCTGGAGCAACCGGCGTTTCACCGAGCATGTCGCTGCCAAGTTTTGTTCACATGCTGGCAATGGCAATGGGACCAGGAAACAACCCCAATGGCAGCCAACACAATCAAGATGGTCAACGTAATAGACCAACGATTTCTGTTGATTTTGATGTGGGTGGCGATTTGGAATCAAAAATTTACGAGTGGCCAACTTTCATTGAGGACCTTAAACAAGTGGTTAGCGAATCCCGCCTAGGAAAAATGCCAGGCCTTTACGATCCCGTACCTAGAGGCCGCTTAAGAATCGATTTTGATTGTGAAGATTTTGGCCTCGCAATAGAAAATTTCATTGAGAACGGAATACTCAAAAAGCTCTATCCGACTATTGACATGGATCTTGTTCTTGTCTACTGGCCAAAGGATCCGCCCGTTCCTGGAAAGCCTGGAAAGCGCGACGGGCATGCGATGAACATTGTTTCGATCGATAGCGACCACTATATAATTGACGCGCAATCGGAGACTGTCACTGGACCAATTCACACTGATGGCGAACTTGAGCTTGCTTGCAAAGAAATATTAGTGACAAATTATGAACTGCCAAGGTCAACTAAAATAACTGTGATCGTTAGTGACAGGCCTGGCAGCAAGGAGGCACCCCCGTTTTCCGAAAGCTCTGAGCAAATAAATCGCCTTAGGACACACTTGAAACTAAATTTCGGCACGGATGATACCAAACCCTATTTGCCGAAACGACCCAAATAATGACTTCCCGTTTTTTTACTTGAAGAAAAGGACGCAGAAATGTTCAAGTTGATAGTTACTTTCCTAGCTCTTATAGTAGTTGTCCCAGCGACGATGACGGAGTCAAGTACTGCATTGAGATTCGTTAGAGCTCATATCTCAATTGACAACAAAGTCATATTTGAATTTAAAACCGGTGATGATGGGCTCCCTGATGCGGATGAGGTTTGGGACTATTTAAGAACGAAAGAATTTAGGTCTACTGAACTTTTTACGCAACTATCCAAAGATGGTAAGTTGGTCGAACGCGACGGAAATTTCACATTTAATCTCGGCGTACGAATAGGTGTAGACTACGGCGGAGTTATCGAATTCCCGGCGGGATTGCGACTAATCAAAACCAAAAGTGGGGGTTACTTGATGAATACTGAGGATGTAGAGTTTTCGTTTCTGAATCGCCTTATTACAAGAGAGTCAGCTGCTCAACTAAAGAAACCAAGAGCTAATTGGGACGAAAGGTTAAAGTTATTAGATAAATAGATTTGATACATGCCGACTTGCCGATTGACAACATCGCGAGCGAAGTTCTATTGATTTCAATTCTGGAAGAATATCCAGATGGCTCACTTCCGGGTTTTGTACTAGTCGGACATGGAGCGAATGGAGGTGTCGTAAAGTTGGTCGATGGATTCAATATACCGTCTGGCAACGACAGACTTTGGGAGATTATTTGTTACGGGCCGAATTGTGACTGTAGAGATTTGAGTGCTTTTCAAGGGTGTTGGCCGAATTTTTGAAAATTCTGGAGAGCTTTCTCTCGCTTTGACAGGGGTAGTCAATAACTGACAGAAAAATATTGCCTAACTCAGTTTCATGGTGAAACCCTTCAGGCCTTTGCAAAAAAGTTCAATTGGCGTCCTGTCGCCCCGACTAATGGAATTTGAAGCCCTGCGGCTTCGTTGACTGCGGGGTTTTTTTCGTGTGGTGTCGGAGCACGGAGCTCCCCAGGAAACGTCTTGGTTAGTACGTCGCAGTCCAAATTGGGTCGACTATATGAATGAACACCAAAGTGAACTAGATTTGACCGCGATCCGCCGCAGTGTGGCTCGCAGTTGTCTTTGGGGGAATGAGTCCTGGTCTTCAAGAACGGTCGACCGATTAGGCTTGGAAAGTACCCTCCGTGGACGACTCAATCTGGACAACATTTTAAGGAGGCTCGGACATGCCTAACGACAACGACACCCCTAAGATGCTTACGGGTGGACTGGAAGGCGTAACCGTAATTTACAAGTTTAGTAGCACTAGCGGAGGCGTAGAGTCAGGAGGCGGAGCACCAGTTTACGCTGGATCAAGTTCCGACGGATTTGGTGGTGAACCGGGAGCGATTGGCACGGACGCAGGGGGAGGCGGCGGCGGTAACGGCCCTCCAAGTACCACGAATACAAACTCAATAATTGAGATTGTTACTGAGGAGGCAACTGACCCTGAAGCGATTGCCCAACAAGAGCGTCTCCGCAATGGTGAAGGCACACCGAGCGAAGCACTGGCTTATTTTCAGGAGCACGGATTCCCCTGGCTTACGACGCTGCCAACATGGGACGCAAATTTGAAGAAGTGGCTTTTCCCGGCAGGTTCGCTACCGGCAGACCTTAATCCAAATAGCTTTGGCAGAGTGGGATTTGGCATTGCACCAGGACCAAGCACTGGACACTCGTCTGCCCCATCCGGGGAGTCGACAGCAGGTACAAATTCAAGAGCTATTAGCAGCGTTGTCCCTGGTTTGTCTGGGCTCGGCTCTGGCAAAGGAACTTCGACCGCTAGTTCCTCAGGTGGTGGCACGACCGTTCCCGCGGGGGGGCCAAATGCGGGGGCTACCCATCCCAGGTCGACCGGAGACGATTCTGAGCCGCTGTGGGGAACAGCCAATTTCCGTGTCAATCCCAACGATTTTGAGTTTCAGCCCCAGGGGGAAAATGTTCAACGCAGCAAGTGCGTTACTTATGGCGTCATATACAAGATCAACGGTAAGCCGATGACCACGCCAATTTTACTTCGCATCACCATTAAAGCGCCACGTTTCAAAGGTGGCCGAGAGATCACCGCTCGCGCAGCCGCTTTGGAAAGTGCTTTGGCAGTGTCATTGGCAGGAACGCGTCTTGAAGAAAGTCTCAACTTGGGTCTGGTATCGCCAACGGGAGCTCAACGAGAATTCCAGAGACTGGTTGATTTAGAACTGAAATTCCAAGGGGGACCGGCTTGGGAGGCCTCTACCTGTGGCTAAACCGTGCCCGATATCTGCTCCCTACCGGACGGAGAGCGCATCGCTCGGCTGCCCTCCGCCTCTCACTGTATCCACCAGCGCGTAATGTAGATCGCTCCCTTTCCGTTGTTGAACAACTGTATCTGTGCCTGAAGCTTCCGCTGGTTCCACACCGGATTGACCATGGTGGTGTGTTGGCTGCGAAGGTCACATCGATTGCGCCAAGAAAGTCTGGGAAAGGGGAATGAAATGTAATCTACAAATCTGAAACCTTTCATCGGAACCCTGCGGGTGGAAAGCCCGTCCAGTAGAGCTTGACCAGCAACTGGAAGCGAGTCTTGCGTGGTGCTGGAGTAATCCGCACTGCGAAGCGTAGACAGCGAGTCCGAAAGCAATGCTATTGAGCGCCGAAAGACCTTTCGTGGGAGCCTTTGCCTTTCGAGTAAGCGTCCAGCAGCACGGTTGTT
>WBZS01002279.1_pt1 | contig 12285 bp, 10 predicted proteins | sample 5204201 | NCBI WGS metagenome assembly WBZS01 (sample SAMN12344357, study PRJNA552823) | activated sludge metagenome | biome: Activated sludge suspended growth; feature: Nitrification reactor; material: Wastewater; isolation source: activated sludge from nitrification reactor of wastewater...
GAGATTCTCGTGCGATACCTCCCTGTACACGGTGGGCGGGATCACAACCTCGCCGTACACCGCCACCAATAGATCCAAGCGCTCAATCCGCGCCAGGGCGATCAGGGGGCCGGCATTGCTGACGACAGACATCTACTTGACAGCGGGTCGGCCGGCGTCCATTGCCGTCTGTACGTCGTCTTGCAGGCTCCGTCCATCGAGGTCCAGATAGGATATGTCTCGCGTAGCGAGTAGTGACATAAACTGGAACTTAGTCAGCCCCAGAATCTCGGCTGCCTTGCCGCCTGAGATCTCTCCCTCTCGGAACAGCTCGAGCACGACCAATTCCTTAGCGACCTGGCTCGCCTCGGAAGCGGTAATGTTTAGCGCGACCAGCATGTCGCGCGGCAACTCCACCTCAATCTTTAGGGTATCCATACGCCTTTCCTGTGCCTTCACTAAAGGTAAGCTTAGCAAAGGTACGCATCGGAGTCAACCGCGTTGTGGCTTACGCCGTCAGTATGGGGCGCAGGTAGGGCTGAAGGCCGGCGGCAGCGTTCCATTGGCCGGGGTAGCCGAGGGAGACTTCCTCGAAGCGAACGCCGTCGTCGAAATGCTGGTGGCGGATGTGGAGGTGGCCGTAGACGACGACGGCCACCGGGAAGCGCGTGTGCCAGTCGTCGGTGCGGCGCGTGCCGCACCAGACCGAGAAGCGGGGGACACGCCGCAGCCGGGCGTGGCCCTGGCGCAGGGGGAAATGGTTGATGAGCACGAGCGGCAGGTCGCCATCGACGGCGGCCAGCCGCTTTTCCGTGTAGCGGCAGCGCAACCCACACCACACCGAACGCGACGGGTACGGTTCGTGGTGTAGCAGGTCCTCGTCCATTGACACGATGCCCGACTCCGAGGCCCAGGCGACGGCCTCCGTCGTCGGCACATGGTCAGGGCGATAGCTGTAGTCGTAGAGGGTGAAGATCGGAGCCAGCCAGTAGCGCGGGTTGGCAGGTGGCCAGGCGGCGAAGGGGTCTTCGGGCGTCAGCACGCCGTAGTCGCGGCAGATGTCCACCAGGCGGCGGTACTTGGCCTCGCCGCGCAGCGGGTTGCGGTCCTGGGGCAGCGTCCATAGGTCGTGGTTGCCGGGCGTCCAGACGAGGCGCTGGAAGCGGGGCGTCAGGGTCGCCAGGGCGAAGTGGAGGTGAGTCTCGGTCTCGCCCACGTCGCCCGCCACGATGAGCCAGTCGTCGGGATGAGCGGAGAGGGCGGTCAACGCCTCGCGGTTGGCGCGACGCGACAGATGCAAGTCACTGATAGCGTACAGGCGCATGGGTGGTCAGGGTAGGGGACGCCACAGCAGGGACAGAATCACGGCCAGCGCCGCCAGCAGCGCGCCCAGGGTGACGAAGATGAAGCTGATCTCGGTAGTCTCATAGCGGGCGATCAGGGAGGTCGGCAGGCTACGGAACACCTCGGTCAGCTCATCCGCGCTCTGGGCTGCGTAATACTCGCCGTCCGTCAGTGCGGCAACGCGCTTGAGCGTCGCTTCGTCGATGCCACGTCGGAAGCCACCTCCCCCGCCGCCTGGTCCACGCCCGCCGCCGGGCGGCGGCCCACTGCCCGTCCCACCTGGCGATGGTTCGCTGCCGACCAGTCGTTGGTCGCAGTTGGGGAACTCCGAGCCTGCCTCCGTCCCGAAGCCGATGGTGTAGACGCGGATGCCCCGGTCGGCCGCCTGCTGCGCCGCTGATATTGGGGTGGGGCCAGTGTTGCTGGCGCCATCCGTGAGTAGGACAATGATGTGCGGCACATAGGCCCCTTTGGGCACAGGCGTGGGCGTGGGGCCTGACGAGGCGCTGGTCACGCTGGGGGCAACGTCCTGGTCCACATCGGCGATGGCGTCGATAGACTTCAAGATGCCGCTGCCAATCGCCGTGCGGCTACCCGTAACGAGGCTCTCCACGGCGTCTTGCAGCAATTCCGGGTCGTTGGTGGGTGACTGAATCACCTCCGCGTAGCCCGCGAAGGCTACGACGCCCATCTGCCGGGCCGGCGTTTCGCGTTCAATGAAGCTGAGAGCTGCATCCTTGGCGGCGGCCAGGCGGTTAGGCGGAACGTCCGTTGAGCACATGCTGCGCGACACGTCCAGGGCAAGCATGATAGTGGTGCGGTTGGCGGGCACGCGGACGATGGCGACGGGGCGAGCCACGGCCAGAACCAGGCCCGCCACAGCGGCAACGAATAGGGCGAAAGGCGCGTGCCGCCGCCAGTTGGACCGGGGCGGCTGCGCCTCACGTACCAGCGACAGGCTCGAGTAGCGGATCGCCGCGGGGCGACGCCGGCGCAGCGCCCAGATATAGCCCGCGATCAGCAGTGGAACAAGACCGAGCAGCAGCAGGAACCCCGGCCAGAGAACGCTCACCGATTACCTCCCCACCCACACCAGGCGGCCGGCCATCATCATGGCAGGCGGCTGAACCATAGCAGCGACAGCAGCCCGCCCAGGAGCAGCGTCATCAGGCTCAGGCCCGCGAAGATAGACGTAATCTCTGTCAACTGGGGGCGGACGATCAGGTGCGCCCCGACATTCTCGTAGACGGTGCGCAGGTCTTGCTCGTTCTGCGCATTGTAATACACGCCGTTGGTGAGATCAGCGATCTGACGCAGCACGGCCTCGTCAAGCTGGGTGTGTACGGTGAACCCCTCGACCTTTAGCGTTGTGCCGGTAGCGCTGCCGATGCCAATAGGGTAGATGCGCACGCCCCGCTCGGCGGCGGCCCTGGCCGCGATCAGCGGATCGGGCGGCACGTTACTCTCGCCATCGGTGAGGAGGACAATCACGGCCGGGACGTAGGTTCCCTCGGGGACAGGCGTCGCCGTCGGGCTGGGCACAGCGGTGGCGTTGGTGTAGTAGTGTGGTGGCTCGCGGCGCTGCATGGCCTCGATGGCGCCCAGCGCGGCGTTGATGCCGTTGCCGAGGGATGTGCCACGGGCGGGGGCCAGACGGTCGACGGCGGCCAGCACCGCGGCCTGGTCGTTGGTCGGCGGCTGGATTGAGAAGCCACTGTCGCTGAAGCTGACGACACCTACCAGGACGGTCGGCGGCTGGCGCTGGATGAATTCGCGGGCGGCGGCCTTGGCCGCTTCCATGCGCGTTGGCTGCATGTCGTCGGCGCCCATGCTGCCAGAAGTATCGAAAGTGAGGATGACCGTGCCTTCGACCCTGGGCAGGCTGACGACGGCCTGGGGCCGCGCCAGGGCGAAGGCCAGGACGGCCAGGCCGAGCAAGAACAGGGCCGGTGGCGCGACACGCTTCCAGGTTGCATTCCGCGCGCCGCTATCCTGCGCCAGCCCCAGGCTGCCGTAGCGCGCCGCCAGCCGCTGCCGTCGCTGTAGGGTGTGCCGATACAGCGCCACCAGGAGCGGTAGCAGCAGCAGGGACAGCAGCATCGCAGGCCAGATAAACGACATGGGCGTCAGTTCCTGCTCAACGTTGGCGGCGCTCGCGGCGCTCCGCAAAGCGAATGATGGCCCGCACCAGGTCTTCCTCGGTCGAGATGGCGAAGGCATCCACGCCGGCGCGCTTGAAGCCCGCCGTCAGGGTCGCCTCACGGCGCTGCGCAGCTTCGCGGAAGCGCTGGCGGAACTTCTTGTCGTGGGTGTCGACATACAGTTGCTCGCCCGTCTCGGCGTCCTGCATGATGATCGGCCCCACGTCGGGCAGGTCCATCTCACGTGGATCCCACAGGCGAATGGCGAGAACCTCGTGACGCTGGTTCAGCAGGCTGAGGGGGCGCTCCCAGCCGGGCGCGCTGATGAAGTCGGAGATGATGAAGATCAGCGAGCGGCGGCGGATGGTGTGCAGCCCGGCTTGCAGGAGAGGCGTCAGGTCGGTGAAGGGAGCGTCGGTCAGGCGCGGCTGCTTGAGCAGGTCGTTGACCAGGCGCAGCACCTGGATGCGGCCACCCCGCGCGGGGATGGTGCGGTCGACGCGGCCGCGACTGGTATAGAACATCGCGCCGACGCGGTTGCCGTGGCGAGTCAGCAGTCGCGCCAGGGTCGTCACCAGGTCGACGAGCGTGTTACGTTTCTGAGTTTGCAGCGTGCCGAAGTCGACCGATGGGCTGAGGTCGAGCAGGAACCAGGCGGTGATGTCGCGGTCTTCGACGTACTGGCGGACGTAGGGCGTGTCCATGCGCGCCGTGACGTTCCAGTCAATGTAGCGCACGTCATCTTCCGGCTGGTACTCGCGCAGGTCGGCGAAGTCGACGCCGTAGCCGTAGAACAGGCTGCGGTAGTCGCCCTGGAGCAGCCCGTCCAGGCGGCGAATCACCTGCCAGTCGAGGCGCTGCAGGATACGCTCAGGCGTTGGGGCGGAAGACGAGATGCTCATGCAAGGGTACCACCGGCGTCGGGATGCGGCCAAGAATCTGCTTTACCAGATCGTCGCTGCTGACGTTGTCGGATAGCGCCTCATAGGAGGGCACGAGGCGATGGCGCAGCACGTCCAGCGCCATGTCCAGCACATCCTCCGGCAGAACGTAGGGCCGGCCGCGCACGAAAGCCAGAGCCTTAGCCGTCAGGATGAGGTTGATGGAGGCGCGCGGGCTGGCGCCGAAGGTAATGTAGTGCTCCAGCGCGCCTAGCCCGACCTCCTTCGGGTTGCGCGTGGCGTTCACCAGGCGGATGGTGTACTCGATGAGGGCGGGGTCGACATAAACCTGATAGGCCCGTTTCTGCAACTCCAGCAGCTGGTCGGTGGTCAGTACCTTCTGCACCGCCTGTAGGAAGCCGGTCATGCGTTCGACGATGACGAACTCCTCGGTGGGACTGGGATAGCCGACCAACACCTTGAGCATGAAGCGGTCGACCTGCGCCTCGGGTAGGGCGTAGGTTCCCTCGGTCTCGATGGGGTTCTGGGTCGCCATGACCAGGAAGGGGTTGGGGACCTTGAAGGTTTCGCCGCCGATGGTGACCTGGCGCTCCTGCATGACCTCTAGCAGCGCGCTCTGTACCTTGGCCGGGGCGCGGTTGATCTCGTCGGCCAGCAGCAGGTTGGTGAAGACGGGCCCCAACGAGGTGTTGAACTCACCGGTACGTTGGTTGTAGATGCGCGTGCCGATCAGGTCGGCGGGAACAAGGTCGGGGGTGAACTGGATGCGCTTGAAGTCACCGCCGATGGCCTCAGCCAGGGTCTTGATGGCCATCGTCTTGGCGAGGCCCGGCACGCCCTCGACCAGGATGTGGCCCCGCGCCAGCAGCGCCACGACCAGCCGCTCCAGCAAGTTGTCCTGGCCGACGATGACCTTCTTGACCTCGTACAGCACGCGCTCCATCGGCGCTCGATTCACCACTTCCCCGCGCTGCTCCATTGGGTGTCTCCCTAGTATGGTGGTAACCCGGCGGCCCCGCCGGCCACGTTGATGGGCACGGCGAAGCCGATGCCGACGAAGAAGTTGTTGTCCGTCGGGTTGACCAGCCCTGCCACGATGCCGACAACCTGGCCGTTGCGGTTGAGGAGCGGGCCGCCGGAGTTGCCAGGGTTTACCGCTGCGTCGATCTGGATCAACCCTTCTAGCCGCTCGTCGCGGTCAGGCGGCTTGAAGGAACGCTCGAAGCCGGAGATGACGCCGCTGCTCATCGAGCCATACAGGCCGAGGGGGTTGCCCACCACGTAGGCCTCGTCGCCGATGTGCATGGCCCTGGGGTTACCGAGCACGGCGGGGATGACAGGGTCAGGGAGCTGGCTAGCCTGGAGCACGGCGATATCGTTCTTCGGATCACTGGCGGCTACCTCGGCGTCAGCCTCGGTGCCATCGGCGAAGGTGAGCTTGATGGTCTTGGCATCGGCCACGACATGGAGACTGGTCAGGATGTCGCCCTGCTCGCTGACGATGACGCCGCTGCCCACGCCATGCTTTGGCTTGCTGTCGTTACCCCCTGGCGCCTCGACCTGAATGAGAACGAAGGAAGGGCGAATGAGCTGGTAGACCAGCGCCGAGCGAGCGGGGGGGGGCGTGGCTGACGCCATGGCCTGCACCACAAGGTCGTTGACCTGGCGGGTGGTCAGGGGTTGGGGCTTGGGGGTGAGGGCGTTGTACAGCACAAGGGCCAGCAACGTCGCCAGCATCCCGGCGACGAAAGGGGTCGCCGGGCGGGCGCGGGCGCGGAGGCTATAGAGGCGTTGCCGCCAGGTGGCGGATAGCGAGGCAGAGGGTTCGCTCATGCTCATCTTAGGGCAGTGGACCAGAGGCCGGGCGGTCACGCGAATCTGCCAGGGCAAGGGCTGCTACGACCGTCGCGGTGCAGTGGAGAAACTATAGGCAAATTGGTGGTGGACAGCAAACGAAGCGCCCCTCTCCATTTGAGGGGCGCTTCATCGGGCAGGTACGAGACCTGCCTCAGCGGGCGGGGGCGATGTTCTGGTTGACGTGGAAGAAGTTGGTGGGGTCGTACCTGGCCTTGACCTGCGCCAGGCGGGCGTAATTTCCGCCGTAGGACGCCCGAACCCGCTCTTCGCCCTCGGCCATGATCATGTTGACGTAGCCGCCGCCGGCTGAGTACGGGTGGAGCGCCAGCCAGTAGTCCTTCGACCATTCGATCATGCGGTCATTGTTGGCCGGGTCAGGGTCGACACCGACAATTACCTGGGCGAAGTTGGCGTCGCGAAAGGCGAATGCTGTATCCGCCTCGCCCACGCGACCCGCCGCTCCGTTGATGGGATAGATGTGCATCGTCGAGAGCATAGTGGGCAAGTGTGAGCCGTATTTGACGTGGAGCGCGACCGTCTCGTCGTCGTAGCGCTCGAAGAAGTCCGCGCGCCAATACCACTGCAACCCGGCCGGGAACAGGCCATCGAACATACCCTGCAAGGCGGGGAAGGGAATGGGGCCGACGAAGTCGATGGCAGGCTTCAGCGCCTCTCGGATGGGCTTCAGCGCCTCTGCGCCCTTCTCCAGCGGGCCGCTGTAGCACCATACCACCGCGCACATCTCTTGCAGCTGATACTCGTTGGGGAACGGCGCCACTGGCGGCACAGTCACGAAGCCGAACCAGCCGTTGATCTCGTCGGGCGCAGTCAGGATGAACTCCTGCCAGGCCTTGAGCACGGCGGCTGCCTGGTCCATGGGCCACATCATCGGCCCACCATAGACCGTGTGGACCGGATGACCCTGGAAGAGGAACGAGGTCACGACGCCGAAGTTGCCGCCGCCGCCGCGCACCGCCCAGAACAGGTCGGCATTCTCATCGGCGCTGGCTGTCACCAATCGGCCGTCGGCCAGCACGATGTCCACTGCCAGTAAATTATCGATGGTCAGCCCATAGCGGCGTGTCAGATAGCCGATCCCCCCACCAAGGGTCAGGCCGCCAACGCCCGTGCTCGAGACGAAGCCGCATGGCACAGCCAGGCCAAAGGCGTGAGTGGCATGGTCCACATCACCCCACAGGCAGCCGCCCTCTACTCGGACCGTCTTGGTCGCTGGATCGACGTGAACGCCGTGCATGGCGGACAGGTCGATGACGAGGCCGTCGTCGACGGAGGCGAGGCCGGGGCCGTTGTGCCCGCCGCCCCGAATCGCCACAGGCAGACCCTGCTCGCGGGCGAAGTTGACGGCGCTGATGACATCCGCTGCGTCGACGCACTGGGCGATGAGAGCCGGGTGCTTGTCGATCATGGCGTTGTACAGGCGACGCGCGCTGTCGTAGTCGGCCTCGCCCGGCGAGATCAGACGGCCGCGCAGTTGGGCGCGAAGCGTCTCGACGGCCGCGCCGTCGAGCATGACCGAGGCTGGAGCATACTCCATTGCTGACATGACTTCCTCCTGTGAAACTTGTCGAGTGGTGCTACTCTATCACAGGGGGTGTTAGTCAGACGTTAGGCGGGACATTAGGTGGTGGCGGATCGGGCGTTGGGTCGAATCTGGGCTTGCAACACGGCGCGGGCCGCACGCAAGTCGGGCGTATCGGCGGGGCCTGACAGGAGCGCTGAAAAGGGAGCCAGGATACGTGTGACGCCGCTGGGTTGGCCCCTGGCGATCCACAGGCTCGCCAGGCTGGTCGCCGCGCGGAGGGCGAGGGACGTGGCGTGTTGTGCGCGGGCGAGCTCGAGCGCGCGTTGGTATGCGGCTTCAACGTCGGCCATATCAGCCCCCTGGGCCAGTAGCAACGCGCCGCGAAGGCGATGTAGCTCGGGCGCCCACCACCGCTCGTTATTCTGGCGCGACTCGCGCATGGCCTCGTCCACGACGCCCAGGCCTTCCGCGAGCCGGTTGGCGCGCTGGCAGGCGCGGGCCAGGAGACACAAGTAGTACGGCCGGCGCAGTCGCGCGCCACTGGCGGTGAACCTTGCGATGGCCTGGCGGAGTTGCTGCACGCTCGTCTCGTCCGGCTGCTGCCACGCCGTTCCGAAGGCGGTGAGGATGCTTGCCCAGGCGTGATAGTACGGCGCTTGATACTCAGCGGCCAGGCGCACAGCACGGGCGGCGTACGCCTGAAACTCGTCGAAGTCGGCCAGCATCTCAATGAGTGTAGCCTGGTAGGTAACGGCCAATGCCTGATTGAAGGGTTGCCTGAAGCGCTCGGCCAACTCGACGGCCAGTGTCGCGTGCGCCAGAGCCTCGATGGGCTGACCCAGATACCATAGCACGTGGGCGTGCCAGGCATGGCCGTGGGACAGGTAGTTGACCCCTTGGGATGTCTCCAGGTCCAGGGCCTGTTTCTCATCGGGCGTCGCCAACATCTGCTCAAAGAGGCCGCGTGCCTCGATGGGCTGCCCCAGGTATAGTCTCGCGCCTGCGTACATCATGCCGGCAAACAGCGGTGGCGGGCGGCCCTGGCTCTGCATGTAGAGTTGGACCATCTCCCGATAGGTGCTCTCAACCTTGTCCAGTTGGGCCGCAACGACGTACACGGTCTGTGCCCCATACAGCGCTTCCGCGCGCTGTACGGGGTCGCCCACCTTCTCACTGAGCAGCAGGGCGCGCGCTACCGCTTGCTCGACTTCGGGCGCGGCCCAGCCCTGGGTGATGCGATATAACCGGGCGAGAGCAAACTGGAGCGCCAGCTCTGTCGTATCGCGCTGCGTTGTTGCTGGTTGCTCTTGCAGGAGGACGAGCGCGCGCCTCAGCCAGGCGATGGCGTCCTCATTGGCGTACAGCCGCGCCGCGACCAGCCCGGCGCGTTGGTAGTAGGGGAGGGCCTGGTCGGGCAGACCAGCCTGGTCGTATTGCGCCGCGATCTGCGCGCTCACGGGGTCCAGGCCCTCGGCGTTGAGCGCCTCCAGCGCTTGGGCCACACGCCGATGTAGAACCCGGCGCTGCGGCACGCTGATCTCAGCATACGCAACCTCACGCAACTTATCGTGAGTAAAGTCGTAGATGTTGGCGCTCTCCTCGCGCAGGATGCCCTTCTGCCAAAGCTCATCCAGGCCGTCCAGCAGTTGCGCCTCGTCGTCGGGCAGTGCGCGCGACAGGAGCTCCCAGGAGAAGGCGCGCCCCACCGTCGCGCCCAGGTTCGCCACGCCGCGAGCCGTGGGTGAAAGGTGCGCCAGTCGTCGCGCGAGGGTGGCGTACAGGCGCGGCGGTAGGGCCGCCTGTGGGTGGGGTAGCCCGTTGGGGGCAGCCACTGTAGCCGGGTCCGTCGCATGGCTCAATCCCGTCCGCACGGTCTCCACCACAAAGAGAGGAATGCCCTCTGTCTCCCGGAACAGATGGATGGCGGTAGCGGCATCCACTTCGCTACCGCCAATCTGGGCGGCCAGCTTCGCCGTCTCTGCGGCGTCCAACGGGCCTAGCTCGATGATAGTGAGCTTATCCTCGATGCGCAGTTGCTGCGTCAAGGCCGCCAGGGGATGCTGGCGCGAGAACTCCTCCCCCCGCACCGTACCCAGTACCAGCAGCGCGGCGCCCGATGGGTGGCGAAGCAGGTAGTGTAGCCACTCCAATGTCTTCGAGTCGCACCACTGGAGGTCATCGACCCATAGTAGCAGCGGTGATGGGGCGGCCAGCACCGCACGGGCTAGAGCTTCAAAGAAGCGCTGACGCTGTCCATACTCGCCGATGCTCTCCGGCGCAGGTAGGTCGGGGTATTCGACGAGCAGTTCCGGTAGTAGGCGGGCGATCTCGGTGAGCCATACCCGGTCGAGGCTGGCGAGGTGGGGGCGGATGCCAGGGCTGCGGAGCCACTCGACCACAGGCGCCAGGGATAGACGCCCCTCGGCCTCGTAGCAGCGGGCGTTGGCCGTGGTATGGCCCTGCGCCTGGGCGCGTCGATACAGGCTTTCCGCCAGGTGCGACTTGCCGATGCCGGCCTCGCCGATCACGAGCAGCGTGCCTGAAGCGCCCTGGGCGACGTGGGTCCAGATGGCAAGCATCTGTTCCAGCTCAGCGCGCCGCCCAATCAGAGGTAGGGAGCGCGATGCCCGGGACTCGGGCCGCAGGGTGGGTGGGGGCGCGAGGGTGACACGCTGCGACTGCTCAAAGGCGTGGCGTAGCGCCTCGCCAGGCTCCGCGCCCAACTCTCGGCACAAGGTATCGACGGCGGCCTCGTAAACGCGGCGAGCGCTGGCTGGGTCGGCTACGAGGCTGTGCAGGCGTATCAGCTGCCGATACGCCTCTTCGTCCAGCGGGTCCAGACGTAGCATCCCGCGCGCGATGTCCAACGCCGCCTCGTAGTCCTGGGAGTCGTCCAGCAAGTGCAGTAGCTTGCGTTGGGCGGTACGGACGAGGTCGTGGAGGCGTTCACGGTCGAGACGAATCCAGTCGTCGTAGCACTCTGGCAGAAGCTCGCCACCGTACTGCGCCACGGCCTCCTCCAGCCAGCGGCGCACGGCTGGAGGGTCGGTCGCCTGCTCGGCAGTGTGGGCCTCATTTAGCGCGAATTGCAGCCGATGGACGTCGACAGCCTGAGCGTCGTCGCGCCGCCAGCCAACCGAATGGGGGTTGATGGTGAGGAACTGGTCGGCGTCGGGTAGGGCGAGGCGGAGTTGAAACAGAAGCTGGCGGAGATTGTTGCGGGCGTTGCTCTCGGGCGCGTCCGGCCAGAGCTGGAACGCGAGGTGTTGGCGCGGATGCGGGGAGTCAGCGTGCAGAAGGAGGTAGGCGAGGAGCGCGCGGAGACGGCCCGTGTGCACGGTCGTGACCGGGGCCTCGCCATACTGAACATTGAAATCACCCAGCAGCCGGATACTGAGAACAGGGTGCATCGCCCACGTCTCGCCGGTCTCGGTTCACGGGAAGGGTGATGGCTACGGTGGGGCAAGAAGTTAAGGCGGCCATTATAGCATGCGAGGACGGTCAAGGTCAATCGCAACGAACCACTGCCACCCCCGTCGAGACGCCCCCTGGGGCGTCTCGACGGATGATTCAGCCGATGCGCGTCATCACCGAAGGATAGCCACCGCCGGGCCACTCCCAGCGGCTTGTCGCCGAGTTGCGGTCGGCGCTGAATGTACCGTGACAGCGGGCGGGTGAGCCGACGTAGCCGCCCCAGATAGTGAGGCTGTCGCCGTCTAGCTCCCACACGTATTCCAGCAGCTCGCTGTTGTTGCCGAAGTAGTGGGAGCGTAGACTCTGGCTGGCCTCGTCGTAGCCGATGTACTCCGCCCCCCGTATCGGGCGGCCGTCGTTCACCAGATCGACGTGCTGCACCAGGAAGAAGCCGCCCTCCAGCCACTCGAAGCGCACCTGACCGTGGACGCCGCCGCCGGGCCCGGCCTCGGGGTCGGTAATCTGCCACGTCCCGATCAGCGCGTCCAGGATCTTGAGGGCGGGGTTGGGCGTGGGCGACTGGGCCATTTCTGGCATTCCGACGTTCTCGCTTGCCATGATAACCTCCGCATGCTGTGTGCATGCTCACCGCGCCGGGCGGTCGGCGAGCGTCACGACGCCTGAACCGACCATCTGCGTCGTGACGCTCAACCTGCCGCGTTCTTCGCCATTCTCTCCCGCAGCGCGTTTTCCTGGCGGGCGATGTCCTCGCCGAACTCCTCCGACTCTTGCACCTGGCGCAGCTCGAGGATCGCGCCCTCGCCGGCCGGACAGCGCAAGGCCCAGTCGATGGCCTCCTGCTTCGAGGCCACCTGCCACAGCCAGAAGCCGCCGAGAACTTCCTTGGCTTCGGGGAATGGACCGTCGGTCACCGTCGGCTTGCCGCCGGGATAGGTGATGCGCGCGCCCGTCGCCGTCGGGTGGAGGCCCTCACCGGCGAGCATCACGCCTGCGTCAATCAACTCTTCGTTATACCGCATCATGTCCATGAGAATCTTCTCGTCAGGCATGGCGCTCTTCTCAGGATTCAGGTGGTCCGGCGTGT
>WBZS01002281.1_pt1 | contig 12282 bp, 12 predicted proteins | sample 5204201 | NCBI WGS metagenome assembly WBZS01 (sample SAMN12344357, study PRJNA552823) | activated sludge metagenome | biome: Activated sludge suspended growth; feature: Nitrification reactor; material: Wastewater; isolation source: activated sludge from nitrification reactor of wastewater...
GCGTGCATGTCCGCGGGATCGGCGGCCTGAGCGGCTTCGGTCAACCAGGTGGTTACTTCGGCCGATGACGGGATCCGGCCGGCGCAAACCAGCTTCTCGTTGATCACCAAACCGGGCGTCGACAGGATCGGGTAGCGCATGATGTCGGCGTAATCCGTGACCTTGATCACGTCGGCCTCGAGCCCCATGCCCGAGATCGCCTGGCGAGCGGTGGCCTCGACCTTCTTGCAGTTTGCGCAGCCTGAGCCGAGAACTTTTACGGTTACCATGTGGAACTCCTCTTCTTGAACGGTTTCTTCAGGAAGTTGGCGAGACGTGGGTGCCCCGATCCGCGGCGCACCGACGTCTCGCCTAAACTCAGCCTGGCGCTTTGGCAGCGGGCTGACACTTGGGACAATCGCACGCGGGTCGGCGGACCCTGGCCCGACTGATTGACGTGTGTCGCGCGTCGGGTAGAGCGGCATCGATGACGCGGAATAGATCCGGGTCGTCGACCCTGTAGAAGATGTTCAGGCCGTCGCGCCGATCCGCGACGAGCCCCGCTTCGCGCAGCAACATCAAATGCTGTGAGATATACGCCTGGCGATAGCCGAGCATGGCCTCAATGTGGCACACGCATTGCTCACCGTCTCTGAGCACGCCCAGGATGGCCAGTCGGGCAGGGTTGCCGAGCAATTTGAACAAACGCGCCGGAGCGTCGAAGACGTCCATATTCATAAACACGAATAGAGTCTAGCGCCAGCTGCGGATGTCGTCACGTGACGATCGTCATCGATATCCGTTGCTGTCCGGGGCGCACCGGGCCACGGCGCACCGGACGAAGGTGATCGCTCGTCGGGATTCTGTCGTCTACAATGGCGTGGAGGTCGAAACCATGATCATGCTCTCGGATACCTGGAAGGCCGCTTTTCCAGACGCACACGTCGGTTTCCTGGCGCTGGACGAGGTCAGCAACCCGGCGCACCATCAAGAGCTCGACGGTCTCAAACGGGACCTTGAGTCCGACCTGCGCACGCGCCTGGGCGGGCTCGATCGCAAGGCCCTCGAGGCGCTGTCGGTGTTGCCCGCGTACGCGGCTTATTACAAGTCCTTCAAGAAGACCTATCACGTGCAGGCGCAGCTGGAGTCGGTCGTGCTCAAGGGCCGATCGCTCCCCGGCGTCGCGGCCCTCGTTGAAGCCATGTTTATGGCCGAGCTCAAAAACCTGGTGCTCACGGCCGGTCACGATCTGGAACGTCTCGACACGCCGGTCACGGTCTCGGTCGCCACGGGCGCGGAGACCTACACGACGCTCCGCGGCCAGGAGCAGGCTCTGAAACCCGGCGACATGTTTATGGCGGATCGGTCCGGCGTGATCTCCAGCATCCTGTACGGCCCCGATCAGCGCACTCAGATCACGCCGGCGACGACGAGCGTGCTTTTCGCGGCCTATGCGCCGCAAGGCGTCGGCGCCGCGGTCGTCGACCACCATCTCGGCGACATCGTTTCGCTCGTCCGCACGATCGCGCCCATGATGACCGTTCGCCGCCTTTCGGTCCTGGGCGGCGCGGATTGACAGGGCGATGCCACCTCGGCGCAACGGCAGGGTCAGTCTGGCCCCGTCACTCCTTCAACTGGCTGGATCCGGGCGCCCTGGGTTGCTGGCTGTCGGGTCCATGGGCATGTCGGCAACTGGCCTGGCTGGCGTCACTGATAGACGAGCAGCGGTGGCCGATTACCAGGTTGTCATCTCCGATGACAGCTCTGTTACAGGCTGAGGCAACGCCGGTCATCAGTGTTAGCTAGGATCCGGAACGAGGCTCTCCACGCCGGGCGCCCATCTGCGTTCGGCTCGATGGGAGCAGTCTCCTGAGGATCATGCCCATGGTTGCCAATCGAACCGTCGCGCAAAAGCGTCGAGCGGCTTGGCCCCTCGTCTTCATCTTCTTGTCGCTTGCGGCGTGCACGCCCGTCGGTGTGCCGCAGCCCGGCGACGTCGAGGTGCCATCGCCGACGGCCTGGGTGTCCGAGCCGCCCGCGACACCGACCGCGCTCGTAACGGAACGCGCCGTTGCGACGGCGACCGCCGTTCCGCCACCGGCCCTGATACGCGTAACGGAGTCCGCGTCACCGGATGGGGCAAGCACGGCGGAGGTCTGGGCCGGCGCCTGCCCAACTGACGCTGGCAGCGATGCCACGTCCCGGATGGAGCTGCGCCTGCGTCATAGCGGGACCGAGAGGCTGTTGATCGAGCAGACTCTCTCCTGCAGCGGAGGGTTAGGCGCGTTTGGTCTCGACGTCCTCGGCTGGTCGGAAGACGGGTCCTACGTGTACTACACAGATGCCGCTTCGGGCGGGCCGGATGGCGGCGGATGCCCGTGGTGGCGAACGGCTTATCGTCATGCGGTAGCGACCGGCGAGACGATCCCATTCAGCGACGCCGAACGATCGCCGGATGGGGCTTCGGCGGCCTTCCACTCCGGTGCCGAGCTGGCCATCCTGGATTGGGCGACGGGCGCGATCGCCGTGATCCAGGCCGCCGATCCCGACGGAAGCCTGGCCTCGATCGGGTGGTCGCCGGACGGTACCCGCGTGGCCTTCCTCGAGAACAGCCTGCCCATGTGCGCGCGCGACGGCACCGGCACCCTGACGGTCTGGGAGCCGGCCACCGGTGCTGTGTTCCGCGCGACGATCGACTCGGCGCCGGAAATGGCGGATGCTGCAGCGTGGGTCACCTGGGAGACCGCGGAGCGCCTGACCATCGAGCGCTACAGTGGCGAGCAGGACCCATACGCGTTGACGGCCACCGGCCTGCAGCCCGTGGAGCCCGCGCCCTGATGGCGGCGCGAGCGCGGCGCATTGTCCGCCATCGCGTCGCGCCAACCGCGGAGCGCGGCCACACGCAGCTGATCCGGCCGGTTTGCCTGCGTGGGCCGAACCGGCGTAGCATGAAACCGTCGTCCATGTCCTCACACCATGCGATCGGCGGTGCGGAGTATTCCGATGATTTCGCGGCCCGCTACACATCTCACCCTCTTCCTCGGTCTGGCGATCGGCCTCGCGGGTTGTGCGGAGCCGCGCACGCCGCCGACGGTTTCGCCGCCCGAGTCGTCGGTGGTCGAGTGGGTGTCGCGGGCCGCGACCGTCGCCGATCTCGCCCGCGTGTCCGACGTCATCGTGAGGGCGCGTGTCACCGTGGCGCCGGCCACACGCGTGCTCAGGCAGGCGTTGCCCCAGGTCGACGCCAACGGCACGCCGGTGGCGATCGTCACCGACACCCTGCTCTTTGCGGACACGACGTTCGAGGTGATCGAGACGTACTCGGGCACGGTCTCCTCTTCGGTTCTCGTCATGCAAACCGGCGGCATCTCAGCCGAGAGCGGGGCGGTGATCGAATTCGAAGAGGATCCGCTGTACCGCCTCGATGAGACCTGCGTGCTGTTCCTGGTTGACATCTCGGGCGACGCCGTGCACGCGCCCGACCGCGTGTTGTACAGAACGGTGAGCCCGGCCGGGCGATTCACGATCGATGGCGAGGCCGTTCATTCCTTTGCCGCCGACCCGCCGACGCGCGCGGCCCAACCCGCCACGCTCGCCGACCTGCTCGCTCAGATCGATGCCGCCGTGCCGTAGCACGAGCCTCGCCGCGAATAACACGAAGGGCGTTACTTCTCAGCCAGCAGGAAGTGGAAAAGAGCGAGGAGGTGCGAGGGTCGAGGCTTCGCCCCGACCCTCGCACCTCCTCGCTTTTCGCCAGTCTTCTCTCTTCGAGGCCGACATTGACGAAAGTGGTGGCAAGAACCAGTCGTCGCAGATCAGGCGCGATTGTCCAAGCGCTCGAGCCGCCCTGGTGCTACCATCACGCTCGCTATCGAATACCGGCAGCGGGCGACCTGGTTGATCGATCGGGATCGTCTCGGTCTGTTCGGATCAAACGAGAAGAGGCAGAGCGCGCATGAAGACGAGCATTTCGAAGGTGATGATCGACGCCCCAGCTGCGAACGTTTGGGCTGCTCTGACGCAGCCCGCGCAGGTCAAACTTTGGCAATACGGCTCCGAGCTCCAGACCGAATGGAAGGTCGGCGGGCCGATCCAGTTCGTTAATGAATGGAACGGCGAACGCTTTGTACAACACGGGACGGTGTTGGCGTTCGAGCCCGATCGGCTGGCGCAGTATTCGCTCTTCGCGCCGCGACCTGGCACGGAGGACACGCCCGCTCAGCGGTTCACGATGTCTTACCAGCTGCGCGAAAGCGATGGCCGAACCGAAGTCGCTATCGTCCAGGCGGATCCGCGCGAGCCGCTTGATGAAACCATCGTGGAGCAGGGCGAAAACCCGATCCTGCAGGCGCTCAAGGCCCTGGTCGAGAACGGTCCGGCTGCCTGAATAGCGTGCAAGGGTCTGTCGTCATTCCATGCGATCCGGCAACGGCGCTCATTCGCGTGATCCCCGGTCGCTGCGCGGCGCTGTCTCGCGGCGGGGTAGCGGCCTCCTCCTTGCGATCCTGTCGCTGGGCGCGCTTGCCTTCGTGCTTATGGGCTGCACAGCCGGAGCGTCAATCACGGACGTCCCGGTCAGCCGGCAGGCCGCCATCGACACTGCACTCGAGGCCGCGCGCACATCGCGACCCGAGCTCGGCGCCTCGCAGGTCGAGCCGACCCTGGTCACGGCCGCGTTGCTGACCCTCGCCGATGCGCGGGCGCGCCTTCAGGATGGGGCGGTGGGCGTCGGCACAGGCGGCGAGGACCGGCAGTTGGTCTGGCTCGTGATTCTGAACGGTGCCTGGGTCAACCAGCCCCCCGGGCAGTCGAACACACCCGCGCCGCTGGCGACGATGGCCTTGCTGATCGACGCCCAATCCGGGCGCGAGGTCGAAGGCTACGCCTGGCCCTGATGACCTCGCCGTTTTAGGCTCTCCTCGTACGTCCAGGCTCGCCTCCTTTTTCGCCAAAGACATCGCGTATTACCAGGTTGTCATGCGTTCCCCGAAGCCGTGTAATCGGCGGTCGCTATCGTGGTTCTCAGGCGCCGGTCGATCCACGCCGGACCGGCGCTCCTTATAAACGCGATTCGGGGGAACGACATGATGCGACACCTTCATCAAGCTCTGACACGATCCGGTCTTGGCCTGGCGCTGGCGCTCACGGCTTGTGCGCCGCGGCCCGCTTCGACGGCGACACCGCCCGACCCGACCGAGCCCGCCATCGTCATCGGCGCTGCGCCGACGCGTCGTGCGCCGCAGAGCGCCGCGTGGGTTCCGGCCAACGAACTTGAGCTCGGCGCGGATCTGCCCGCGACGCCCCAGCCGGCCGCGCAGGAGAGCCTGCCGGCGTCGGCTCAACCGGCTGAGGGGCCTCAGCCGCTGACGGTCGGCATGACGCTGCCCGCCGCTGTCGAGCCGATCACGGCCGCGAACGTCGCGCGGCTGACCCGGGTCGCGGCGTGGGGCCGGGGCTCGATCGAGGCCGTGTCGTTCTCACCCGACGGCCGCTCGTTCGTGGTCGGGAGCCCGTTTGGTCTGGCCGTTTACGCGCTCGATCAACTGACGGCCGAGCCGGCCTGGCACCCGTTCGAGGCGCCGGTCGCCTACGGGTCGTTCGACTTCAGCGAAGACGGCCGGTACGTCCGGCTGGACAGCCCCGGCGTCAGCCCGCTGGCCGATCAGGTCCGCGAAGTCGCCACCGGCCGGCGCGTCAGCCCGGCCCCGACCGCGACGTGGATCCCGTCGGCGGCGGTCGAAGTCGGCTACGAGTTGACGGCCCGCTCCTCCTCGAAGGCGCTGACGTTCAACAGCCGCCTGATCTACGATTACGAGGACGAGTACGACTCCGAGGAGGCCGTCGTCCGCGAAGTCACCGACGCACGGGGCGACCTGCGTTACGCGTTGACCGATGACGTGCCCTACCTGACGTACGAGGAACGAGCCGAACCCGAGAGCTGCGACCTCGAGGTCTTCAGCATGTGCGGCAACGCCTTGCAGCCGCTGGCGAGGGCGCCGATCAAGGCCGTTTTCGCCCCGGCCGGGGACACGCTGGCCGTGCAGTACGGCGTCCCCTCGCTGGGCGCTCCGCCGACCTTCAACCACCTCCGCGTCTACGATGCATCCGATGGGTCGTACCGGTTCTCGATCGGCGGGCGCGAACACCCGGTGGTGGATTTCGCCTACTCGATCGACTCGCGCCGGTTGGGCGTCGCCTATCTCGACGGCTCGATCGAACTGTGGGACATCGCCACGCAGTCCTACGTCTTCGGCGCCCGGCACATGTCCATGGGGATCGGGTCACTCACCTACACCCGCGACGGGCAGTTCCTGCTGCTGCAACGCTACGGTCGGCTCGAGATCCGGCGCGCGAGCGACGGCGCGCTCGTGTCGCGCCATGAGGTCGAGGCGTTCGACTACGCTCCGGCCGACAATCGTCTCGCGCTCGCGGGCCCCGATCACACGATCCGCGTCCTCGACCTCGATACCGGCCTCGAAGTGTTGACCCTCGAGCACGCACACGCCGACGTGATCTACACCGTAGCGTACTCGCCCGACGGCCGCTACCTGGCGACCGCCGGTCGCGATTGCGACATCAAGTTGTGGGACCTGGCCTCGAAGACCGTGCTCCATCACTTCCAGGAGACCCGGCGCGATCCGTACGAGATCGACGTGGCCTCGCGGGTGTTCATGTACGCGCTCAAGTTCATCCCCGACACCGACCTGCTCGTGGGCTACGGCAGTTGGGGCACGGTGGTGGCCTGGGACATCGACTCGGGCGCGACCCGCTACAGCCTGGCTTCCGCACCGCTTGAATACTTCAACGGCATGGTCACGCTGCAGCCGCACTTCCCCGATCACGTCGAGGTCGATGAGGCGGCCAACCGCTTCGTCATCGGCGGTGCCGGCTACGATCTGACGACCGGTGAGCCCGTCGAGGCGGCGCTCGCAACCGGTCGCGCGCCGGCCGGATGCGCGGAGAGCGGCGCGCTCTCGCAAGACCAGGGGCTGCTGTTTACCCGCGGCACCGAGAGCCACGAAGGCGAGCTGTGCGTGCTGGATGCCGGCACGCTGAAGCTGATCGAGACGATCCCGGTGGCGGCCGGCGGCTCGTACGCGTATTCGCTTGGCTGGCCGCAGATCTCGCCCGATGGCCGACAGTTGATCGTGACCGCCGGCGGAATCGTCTTCGTCTACCAGATCGGGTCCTGAGCGCCGCGAACGGTGACGCGGAAGGGGCACGGCGATCGGCCGTGCCCCTTCCACGTGCGCCGGCATTGCGCAAGAGGTCTACGGCGGGCCGAAGCGGGCCTCGAGCCAGGTCACGGCGAAGTCGACCAGATCGGCAGCGTCAAAGAGGTAACAGGTCGCGTCGCCGACCCGGCCCTGGCGGGCCCCGCGCTGTGCCAGGTAGTCGCGCGCGATCCCTTCGAAAGTGTAATCATCGTGCGGGTCGCCGGTATCGAAGTCCTCGATCTCGACCCAGACCTTGCGCCCGTCCTGCAGCACGGGGCAGGTGTAGCGGATGACCCGCTTGTGCCGCAGCCGCGCCCGATACTCGGCATGGTGCAGCACCGTGAGGGTGTCGAGCGGCGCACCGAGCATCAGCACCTGACCGCCGACCTGGGTCAACTTCTCAAGCGGCGAGCCGGCGCCGTAGCCGTAGCTCAGGGCGTGATCGGCGGTGAGCCACTCTGCCCGCGCGCCGTTTGCCACCATCGACGCCTCGGGGTTCGCGCTCCGCCGCGTGCCCGGCCATGTGCGCAGGAACTCGGCCAGCACGCTGTTCTCGCGCACGGCGCGCGCGAGTGCCGGATCGAACCCCGGATGCTGATCGAGATAGACCGCCTGGGCCTCCGGTGACAGCTCGTGCACGGTGTCGGGAATGTCCTCCCAACCCGCGTACATCATCACGGTGCCGGCCGGCGTCAATACGTCGAGCACGGCCTGCAAGATCGTGTTGGGACCGCCCATCACCGGGCCGACCGCCTTGACCGAGGTGTGCAGCATGATCGTCCGACCCGGCTCGAGACCGAGTGCCTGGAGGTCGGCCCGCAGATGAGCCGGCGTGTAGGGGTGGGTGGCAGGATCCATCGCAGTCTCCCGATCGGGCCTTGAACCGTAGGGCCCGACTGTGATCATATCGCGGCCCACGGGCGTCAACGACCCGCCGCGTTCGTCGCCCCGGAGATAGCCGGGCCCAGATCCCTCAGGGCACAGACGACGGTAGCCAGGGCCGTGACGACTGACGTCGTCACAACATGACCAACAGGCCAAAATGCCACAAACGACTGATCGTCGCCCCCTCTGACGCAGCCGCACTTGAGGTCATGTAGTGACGACGTCAGTCGTCACCCGTACTTTGCCCGGGCCGCTTCTTTCTGGTCAGGAGCACGGCGCCCGTGCAGGGCTCACGATGCCTTCGTCAGCGGATCCCGGCCGACGTGAACCTGAAGCGCTGCAGCGTACGCGCATCCCACAGGCTCGCGACGGCGAGCGCCAGCACGAACAGCGCCAGAGTCGAGATCATGGGGTCGTAGCTCGAGCCGTAATTCGGGATCAGGTACTCGCTCATGTTGGTCATCGTGTGGAACAGCGTCGCGGCGGCCACGCTCTTGCCGGCGTTGACGTAGAGCCAGACCGTCAGCACTCGCAGGCAGACCTGGCCCGAGCAATGCCAAACGATCCACAGCGCTTCTCGGTGTGCCTCGATCAGCGGGATGACGTGGATCAGGCCCCAGAACACGCCCATCCCCAGGCTCGTCGCCAGCGCGCCCCAACGCGCCTCGAGCGGCTCGTAGGCGTAGCCCTGCCAGCCCAGTTCCTCGCCGAGATCACCGATGATGAACATCGCGAACATCACGGGCATGAGCTCGAGCGGCAGCACCGGCTCCTGCGGCGCCCGACCCTGCGCGAGCACCCAGGCGTAGTTGATCACCATCACGACCGGCATCAGCACCACGATCGGCAGCAACCAGGCCTTGCGCCGGATGCGAGAGACATCTACAGCCCGGGCGCACAGCTCACGAACGCCACGCCACCCGCCATCCCAGTAGGTCAGGATCAGGGCGGCCAGGGCCGGGTTGAAGGTCATCAGCGCGGCCGTGGGCAGGTTGATCGGGATCCATGCCGGCAGGAACGTGTCGGACGTCGTGCCGATGATCCAGAAGGGCACGGAGAGCACCAGAAAAAGCGCAAAAAAGACCCAGGGTCGGCGCCGCATCGCTTTCACGCTCCGCTCCAGATTACCCGTCACGGAGCCCATCTTCGGTTGAGGCGCCAGCGCCGGGCGTTGTGCGCTTGAGCAAGAAGACGACGCCCAAAGCCGCCAGCAACAGCGGGATGGCATACACCCACTTGCCGATCAGCAGCCAGGCCAGCCCGCTGAAGACGGCGACCCACGCGGCCTGGCTCTGCGCCGTCCGGGCGCGCCGGCCGGTCACGATGGCCAGCGTGGCGCAGATCGCCATCAATACTCCGCCCAGCGCGTGGCCCAGCAGCGTCGCGGTTCGTCCCTCGAAGGGTGGGGCGCCGACGCCGTTCATCAGCAGAGCGATGATCACGCCCAGACCGACCTGGGCATGCAACGCGCCGGTGAACACCGTCAGAGACCGACGCTCCAGCAGCCCCGGACCCTGCCGCCGCCAGAGCATCGCCAAAGCCAGGGCGAGCATCCAGCTTCCGGCGGCCAGGGCGAGCCAGCGGATCAGACCATGGAGCAGGGTCAGGCTTTCAGCCACGTTGAGCATGATGGGTGACTCCTTGTATGAAGGCGTCTCGGGCGACCCGGTCGATGCGTCCGGACGCGATCGAGGCACGCGGGCGCGAGCGCACGCTCGCTTGCGCGGGCAAGCGGATGTGCTACACTTACGCTGTAAGCACAATAAGACTTACGATGTAAGTTGTCAAGACCCAGATGCGGGAGGCCGTCGATGCCTAAAAGCCGTAAGCCGTTGACCCGAGCGATCATCCTCGAAGCCGCGCTCAAGCTTCTGAACGAGGAGGGCCTGGCGGCGCTTTCGATGCGGCGGGTGGCCGCGGCCGTCAAGGTCGAGGCGATGTCGCTGTACAACCACGTGGCAGACAAACAGGATCTGCTCAATGGCGTGGTCGATCTGGTGCTGTCGGGGATCACGCCGCCTGACCCGGCCCGGCCATGGGCCGAGCGGCTCGAGGGGTTGGCGACCGGCGTCTATGAATCCCTGGTCGCACACCCGGGCCTGGTCGTGGTGCTTGCATCCGAGCAGGGCACGCCCAACGATCCGAACGTTTTGCAGGGCATGGACAGCATCCTCGGCGCGCTCGAAGAGTCGGGCCTCAGCCCGCACAATCAAGTCAACGCATATCGGTCGATCCTGGCGATGTGTCTGGGTTTCGTCGTGTCGCACACGCTGGGTCTGACAATGACCCACGCTCAGGCGCAGCTTGAGTGGGAGGCCCGCGGCAGCCGCGAGTGGGACCCGGCAACGCTGCCGCATCTCGCGGAGCGCGCGCCCGATTTCCTGACGACGCCCGCCGGCGACGACTTCAGGTTTATGTTGAAGGCCTACCTCGACGCCGTGCGCGCTACCGCCGTTCAGGATCGGTTGGGGCGAGCCGCGGCGGCAAAACCCCGCCAGCGGCCCCGAACGGCGACGAAAGGCTGATCTCGGCACGAACCTTATCGGTCGGCTTGTCTGTGAAGACCCTTGCGCATAGAATGTGCTGAAGCGGTTTGATCGCGTTGGTCGCGGGCGTGGCGGGAAACCCAGAAAACGACGGGCAATGCTGAATACCACTTCAACGCGTTCCGGTGCACTCGATCCGGGGCTGATCTTTTTGACTCTCGCTTATCCGGTCGCGCACATCCTCGTGCGCTTTATCCCCAATCCATTTGTGCCGACGGCCAACCTGGCGCTCAACATGATCTTCCCGGTTCTGGCCGGGTATTTCTTTGGCCCGGTCAGCGGCGCGCTGGCCGGCGCGGTCGGCACGGCGCTCTCGGCCTTCTTCGGCGGCGACGTTTATGACGTGATGGCGATCTTCCCGCATGCCGCGATGGGCGCTGCGGCCGGTTTAGCCGGTGCGTCACGCGCGCAGTTCATCGGTGCGCTGACGGTGTTGGTCGGGCACATCCTGAACCTCCTGTTCTATTGGCGGTTCAACCTGCTTTCGGTCGATTATCCCGCCACACTGGTTCTCGGCATCGTAACCGAGACGACGGTCGGCGTCGTCGCAATCGTCCTCTTGATCGTGTTGTTACAGAAATGGCTCTATCGCGAAGCGGATCACCGATGGTGAAGCGGCCGCGGGTTTCACTCTCGCGGGCGGCCGCGATCGGCCTGATCGCCGTGTGGATCGGCGTCGCCGCGTTAGGCGTGTTGTTTCTGCCGGCGCCGACCGGCGAGCTGCGCGAGATGATCGCGTTTTCGCAGATCATCCCGATCCTCATCGGCGCGTTCTACTTTGGGCAGGCCGGCGGTTTGCTGATCGCGTTTGTCGCCAGCGTGGTCAGCGGCTCGTTGGTCATCCGCAACATCGAGGCCGTCAACACGATCTTCGTCCAGCGGGTGATGTTTCAGATCATCTCGTTCAACGCCGCCGCGCTGCTGACCAGCTTTCTCTCGGATCAGGAGAAGTACCAGCGCCAGCAGGTCGCCGGCCAGCTCGAGCGGCTCACGGCGCTGCGCGCGATCGACAAGGCGATCAACGCCGGCTCGGATCTCAGCGCTACGCTCTTCATCCTGCTCGAGAGCCTGATGCGGTTGCTCAATGCCGAAGCGTCGGTGATCTATTGGCGCAACCCGAAAACCGAATGTCTGGAGATCAAGGCTACCCTCGGTTTCCTGGGCGAGGCGCCGCGTGCGGCGGGCACGGGCGTCGAGGAGGCCGAGCGCTCGTTGCGCACCGTCTACATCCCCGACCTGGCTGCCGTGAACCCGGCGATCAGCAGCGTGATCCAAGGGCAGGGTGTGATCGCGTACTACGCGGTGCCGCTGGTGGCGCAGGGCGAGTTGCGCGGCGTGCTCGAGATCTACGACCGGGCCTCGCACCCCGACGAGAGCTGGCGCAACGACCTCGAGTCGTTCGCCGGGCAGGCGGCGATCGCCATCGTGCACTCGCGCCTGGTCGAGGAGCTGCAAGACCGCAACGCCGAAATGGCAATGGCCTACGACGCGACGTTGCGCGGCTGGTCGCGCGCGCTCGATCTGCGCGATCGCGAGACGGAAGGGCACACCCAACGCGTGGCTGCCATCGCCGTCAAGTTGGCCGAGCGCATGGGGCTATCGGGTGAGGATCTCGTCAGTTTCCAACGCGGCGCGATCCTGCACGACATTGGAAA
>WBZS01002282.1_pt1 | contig 12276 bp, 11 predicted proteins | sample 5204201 | NCBI WGS metagenome assembly WBZS01 (sample SAMN12344357, study PRJNA552823) | activated sludge metagenome | biome: Activated sludge suspended growth; feature: Nitrification reactor; material: Wastewater; isolation source: activated sludge from nitrification reactor of wastewater...
CGAGGTGAGCCAGGTCACGTCGGTCACGCCAATGCCGCCGCGCAGCATCGCGGAGATCTCGTCAGCCAGGGCATACAGGACGCGGGTGCGTCCCTCCAGGCCGCCGCCGAACTCGCGGGCCTGCTTGGTGATCCGGGTTTCGGGGACCACGAAGCTCACGAAAGCTTCGCTGCGGACCGCGGCGCGAGTCAGGGCGGTGGCGAGTTCGTCGTTCATCCGGCGGGCCAGTTCGGGGCCGTCCGGACGCCGATGGGTCGCGATCCACTGCTGCCGTTCCGCGCCGTCATCCGGGACGGTGCGCACCAGGAACACGACGTCGCTGATCAGGGACGCCCGGGCGGCGACGTCGAGGAGTTCGGTGAGGCCGCGGCCGTACTGATCGCGGCGGTCGCCCTCGGCCATGCCGACGCCGGGGTGTCGGATCGCGGCGGTCATCGCCCAGGTGCGCAGTCCGTGGTCCTGGATGACTGCATACCGGGTCTGTGATGGGCCCTTCGGGGCGCCGTCGTGGACCTCGATGCCGGTCATCACACCGGGCAGATCCGCGCTCTCGAGGTCTTCGGCCGTGCCGGTGGCGGCCTTGCTGCGCCACTGGGTCCAGCCGAACGCCTTACCGGCAGTGAAGCTGAGGCTGGCGAGCAACCAGCCGGTGGCCGACCGGCCGCGGACGGGGACGACGACCAGCACCGTCACCACAGCTGCGATCGCGGCGAGCTGGGCCGCGAGCAGCCAGCGTTGCTGGTTGGCGGCCACGAACACGGGGATGACCGCGAGGGTCAGGGTCGCCAGCCGAGGGCCGGTCAAGCCGAAGAAGAAGCCGACCCTGTCCGGGCCGTAGTCGTCGTACACCGCAGCCATGATGAGAACCAGCCGCTCAGAAGGTCAGCGCGCCGCCGGGTGGCGTCGCGAACGGCAGCGGGACTTCTGCCTCGGCGGGGCTGCCGACGGCGTGGAGGGCTTGGGTCTGCTCGAGTTCGGCGACGCGGGCCGCTTCCGCCTGCTGCGCGCGGGTGCGACAGGCCTCCATCACGGGCCCGTCCTCGAACAGGAGCAGTGGCTGCGTGGCGGGTACCTCGGCGTCCGGGTAGGGGTCGGTCTGGTCATCCATGCTGGAGCCTCCTGTCGGGCGTGGTGACCGTGAGGCCATCCACACCGCATAACGGAGAGGCAGGCTGTCTCGTGGACAGTCCCAGGCGCGTGGTGCTGGGATGCGGCACTGCACCTACCGAGCGCACCTCATCGAGCTGGCAGTGCACCATCGACACGAGGTTGAGCACCTCCAGCAGCTCGTCGTGATGCAACGCGCCCATCCGCAAGACGCCAAACGACCAGAGCTGTCATGCCCTCTCGGTCCGCCGCACCTCATCGAGCCGGCGGTGCACCATCGACACGAGGTTGAGCACCTCCAGCAGTTCGTCGTCGCTGATCGAGCGCCTGAGCCGGGGATCGTGAGCCGTCGGGTTCCTGTACATCCCGACCATGCCCTTCACCAGATTGGCCAGCCCGGACTGCTCGTCCTTCTCAGTCTGCGTGGCCAGCGAGTTGATCGCGAGCCTGGGCGTCCCAGTCCTTCCGAGGGAAAGAGCCTCATCGACGAGGGTTGAGCCGTCGCCGGTCTGTCCGGTCAAGTGACGCAACCGGTCGAGGATGCTCTTGGAAGCCTCCAAGCAGGCGTGGAAGTGCGCCTTCTTCAGCACCTCGACCGAGCAGTACCGGAGCACCTCGGGATGGGCTTTGCGACGTCGCAGCTCGTCGCGGATGGAAGTGGCGATGCGGGTGGCCTCGTCCAAGGTGCGCGACTGGGCACCTCGGGCCACCCGTCCGTCATCGAGTATCCGCAAGCCCACGAACGCCAGTCGCTCATTGAGCCGGTCCTGCCGCAGGGTGAACAGTTCGGGTCGTTCGCGGTACTTGATCGGCTCCATGGCTCGCACGATGAACGTGACGATGCGCTTCGGGTCGCCCTTGTCCGTGTTGTGCCGGTCGACGAACGCTGCGGTCAGCCGGTCTCGCTTGGACGCGGTCGGCTGGGGGTCGTTGATGTGCAAGCTCTTCAGCAGAACCCCGATCTCCTTGCCGGTGAGTCCGGTGTCTGTGTCGGCCAGTACCTCCGCGATCGATTCGTAGGTGGCCAAGCTCCACGGGCTCGACGTAGCCACTTCTCACATCCCTTCTGTTCCTGCTGCGCAGTCTGACCGTAGCCAGCGACCCTGACATTACGTTTGGGTGCCGCGCGTCATCGATAGCGCCACTTGGCGAGCAGAAGGGACACTGACCAGCGTCCTGCGGCTGTTACAGCGCCGCCACCTGGGCGACCTCAGCAACTTCGGAGGTGCTGGCAGCACCCCTCGCCACAGATCCCCCTTGCGCTGCGGTGGCCGTCCTCCCTGTGGGCGGCGTTGCGGTGGTCCCGGGCCCCGACGCGCCCGTCCCGGCGTCCGGGGGTGGGCCACCCCACTCGCCGCCGTCGTAGCCGTCAGCCACAGTCGGGTCGTCGGGGTTGGCCGACTCGTCGGTGGCACCGTCGTTTCCCGACTGACCGCTGCTGGCCCGGACGCCGCGGCGTGAGTAGTCGGGTGGGAAGTTGTTGTGGCCCACCCCCATCTGGTTGGTCTGATCGGCGCCCATGGCCGCGGCGGTTCCGCCCACGGCGGCCATGACGCCGATACCGGTCGAGAGCGCCTGACCGACCGGGCCCATGCCAGCCGCGAATCGGCCAATCGTGGTCGCCGCCGCTCCGTCTTCGCCTGCGGTGCGTCCGGCGTCGTCGGTGGTGGTGGCGGCGCTGCTGCCGGTCTGGCGTCCGGCAAGGACGCCGCGGATGCCACCGGCCGCGGCGAGCCCCGCGCGCAGGGCGGACCCGGACGTGCTGCCCGGGTCGGTGAACGCGAACAGTTTGTAGAGCGCCAGCGGGGAGAAGGACGACACGCAGATGAGCACGACGCCGACGAAGGCCGTCCCGATCGACTTGAGGACGTCGTCCTCACCACCGACCGGCACCTCGGTGGTGATTCTCACGCCGATGCCGAGCGCCAGCACCATCAGGGGCGGGGTGAGCGCGGCGGCGTGGAACCGGCGGAACGACTTCCAGAACCAGCTGCGTCCGAAGTCGGTGACCAGCCCGGCCGCCGCGATCGGCGTTACCGCTGCCAACACGAGCAGGGAGGCGGCTCGGGCCACCATGACCAGGGTGTGTCCGATCGCGGCGAGCCAAAGGAGCATCCCCATGATGCCGAGGATGACGGCGACGGTGCCGTTGGTGATGTCGCTGGCGGTGAACGGTTCCCAGGGTTCCCACTCGCCCCAGCGGGTGACCTTGAGCAGTGACTGCATGAGGGCTTTGGTCAGGCCGCTGCAGGCGGCGACCAGGGTGACGCCGTAGCCCACCCACGCGAACCACACGAACCCGAACTGGGCGGCTCCGACGAGGAGCCGGCCGATGCTGTGCCCGTCCCGCTTCCCGAGGGCGACGCCGACCTGGACGAGCATGAGGATCCCGACCAGGGCGAGGGCGATCCAGAAGGTGGTCGCGTACAGCTCGCCGACCGGTCCGTCTTCGCCGAGGCTCGGGGTGAGGATCGCGTCCTCCAACTCGAGGACCGCCCTGAGCACCCACAGGCCGGCGTTCCACAGCGCGAGCATGGCCGCGGTGAGGCTGTCGGTCACCACGTTGGCGATGGTCGAGCCGAGCAGGCCGAACGGATCGATGGGCATGGTTGCTCCTTCAGTTGGAGGCGACCGGCTGCCAGCCGGCCTCGACGGAGGCGTCCGAACCGGGCCAGGTCGACGGGGCCGGGGCGGGTGGGTCGCCGAGGCCGATCAGCCAGCGGTCGTCGGTCCACTGCATGCGCTCGCAGGTGCCGTAGCCCATGCGGGCCTCCGCCTTCAGGGCGGCGCTCACGTCGAGCAGCACGCACGCGACCACCCAGTCGGGGCCATCGGTCCCCTTGATCTGGATGGCCGCGGGGGTGACGCTGACCAGCGTGCCGGGGTCCAGCACGTTGGACGACTGCCGGGCGTGGGTCAGGAACGACTGCACGTTGCGTGTCTGCGACCAGTCCTCAGCGCCCACTCCGCCGGGCATCGCCCAGTCGCGGTGGATCTCCTTGGCCAGAGGGAGCGACATCGCTGACAGCACCCGCACCTCGATGGCCACCAACTGGGCGGCCGCGCCCTCGGGGGTATGAGGGAAGCCGGACGGCACACCGCCGGCGCCGACGGTCGTGGCGGCGGGCAGCCTGATCGCGGGAGGCAGGGAGATCGCCACCCCCGGCGAAAGGCCGGCGTCCTGGGCCACCTCGGCCATCGGCGCTGCAGCAATGAGGTCTCGCCGCTGGGCAGGGTCGGCGTCCGGGTGAGCGCGTCTTTGCACGCCGTCGGGCGCGGTTCCCGCCGAGAAGCTGGAGACCAAGGTGTAGCCCAGCCCGTACAGCAGGACGCCGCCCACCAGGAGCAGCCCCGCGAGGACCCCCAGCAGCTGAGTGCGCGAGAGCGGGACGACCTCGCCTGAGCTCGTCGGGCGGGGTGGGCGACGCCGGAACATCAGCCGACGCAGCCGTCGCCGAGGATGCCGTTAAGCATGCCGTAGCCACCCATCAGCACCACGGCGAGCACCAGGACGCCGGCGAGGCCGATGATGCCGCCCTTCGAGAAGGTGCGGGGAGTGCGTGGCTCGTCCGACGAGGATCGCCCCGACGGACACCAGGGCCGCGATGCCGAACAGCCAGAGCACCGACCACAGGACCATGCCCGAGATCTGGTCGGTGTAGGCGGCGACGCCCGTGGGCGCCACCGGGCAGATCTTCAGCGGGACGATCAGCGGGTTCATGTCGGTTCCTTTCGGAGGAGGGCGAGGACGTTCTGGGCCGCCTTGAGGAGCGGGGCGGGCAACGGGTCGGGGGTCAGGCCGGTGACCTGCAGGCGTGAGTCGAGCGGGAAGTCGGCGATGTGCACGCGTGCCGGTATCCCGGCTGCGGCGACCTTGACCGGACGCGGCCACCGGTTGGCCGTGGGTCCCACGACCACCCCGAGCGCGTCCCGGCCGAGGAGTTCGGCACAGGACTCCAGGCGGCGGATCCCGGGCACGGTGGCGTTGGTGACGAGGACGACGTCGTCGAGCGTGCGCAGCACTGACCCGAGCCACCCGGCGCCCGTTCCTGACACGGTCGTCCAGTTGGTGTCCACGAACGTCCACTCGACCGATGACTCGGTCGGAACGGGCACGGTCGCGTCGCCGGCGATGGGGCGCTCCAGGAGGACGTCGCCACGACCGCCGCGGCGCCACGGGCCCTCGGTCCCGAGTTCGGCATTGGCTGCGGCAGAGAAGCCGGACGCCAACGGAGGGCCGCACTCCACCACCCGCGCCGGCGCCCCGACTGCGGTGGCCAGCGCGAGCGCCAGCGTGGACGCCCCCACTCCACCGGCGCAGCCCACGACGGCGACCACCCGCTCACCCGGCGCCGGCGTCCACGCGGTCGCAGCGCTCCGGGCGGTGGGCGCGGACCGGGGCCCGTGGGCGAACTCGCCCGCCTCGAGCGCGCGCCACGCCGCTCGAAGCTCTGCCACGCTGTGCGCGGTCACGTGGGGTCACCGCCCCGAGGCCGCCGATCCAGCAGCCCGGACAAGAGCATGGCCGGGGGCACCTTGGCCAGCTCGCGTCTGGCCTTCTGCACGTCGCGGAGCCTGCGCAGGCACCCGTCCAGGTCGTCCAAGGTCTCTGGCTCCATGGCCGCGATCTTCAACAGGGCGGCCACGTCGGCCGGGGTGCTGGTCATCTCGGCATCACCTCCGCCATCCCTAACGGGCCGCGCCCGTCATCGGTGGACAGTCAGCCAACGGCGTTCAGGTACTCGCCGGCGGCTTCGCTGAGGGCTCCCACGCAGCGAGCGGTGCGACGCCGCACGGTCCGGGCGCACACGCCCCACTCCTGGGCCACGACGGCGCTCAGCTGGCGGCTCGACAGGCCGGCCACTCCGCCCTCGCGGGCATGACCATCGGCCTGGAGGGTCTTCGCGGCCTCGATCAGACTGACGAGCAGTTCCCGGTCCTCGTCGGTGATGACGTCCTCGGCGCACGCCCAGGCAAGCAGCTCGGCCAACTCGGCTGCCGGGTCGTCGTCCTCGACGAGCCGATCGTCAGCCGGGTCGACGGGGCCCAGCGAGACGGTCGAGAGCCGATGGGGCATGTGGCGCGTGGGCGCCCCACAGTCGAGCAGCACCCCCTCACGCAGCTGACCGGCGACCTTCGCGGCCACCCAGTGCGGACGCCGCCACGGCAGCCCGCGGACCTCGACCCACAACTGGGCGGCCAGCACCTCGTCGACCCGATCGTCGGCCAGCCCCAACCGCCGGCGGACGCGCAGGGCGGTCGGCAGCAGGAGCCACGCGAGCACCAGCGCTGCCTCCCGGTCGTCGGCCCCATCGAACGCCGCCAGCCGGGCGAGGCCGAGCAGGACGTCGTTGGCGACCGCGGGATCGGCCGCTCGTCGCCAGGCGTCCAGCCGAGACGGGTCGTCGACGACCCCCAACCGTGGCTCGAAGGCGACCCATCTTGCCCAGTGCTCCTTGACGACGGACGCCATCCGCTCGTCCTGCAAGCCCAACATCTCGGTGATGTTCATTGCCGTGGTCCTTCCGCGTGGGTACGCGGGAACACCACCAATCGGACGTTGTCACGGTCATAGTCCGGCGCGAGCCAGCGGGAGCCAATACCCCTCTTCCTCGGGCAAGGGCAACTGCAGTCGGCCTAGCCAGCACCGCATTACCCCTCGCAACCCCGCTTCATCGACGACTGTGACTTCGTGTTCGACTTGGCCATCGTGCGACGCACCAAGCACGTGCTTCTCCCCACGTGGCAGGGGGCGGCTCAGTGCATTCCACACACGGGAGCGGAGATCTGGACGGGCCCCGTCTCGCGCAAACCCAGAGTTGGCCCACCGGCGAATCCAGTTCAGCGGAGCTCATCACGGCCGCTTAACATGCAGTCCAGCGCGCCGGCGCGATGGCCCTACGTCGGCAGGGGGCGAGGGCATTTCACGGAACCGATCAGGTGCTCAAGGAGGGCCCTCACACCAGGTCGGCCGGCGTCGCCGCCCTGAATCAGACTCGAACGAGGGCTTCCCAACTCCTGACTCGACTCAGCGTCGGAGGTCTGCGGGGCCAGCAGGCTATTGATCGGCCGGTCGGTAGAGGTCCGGTAGATCGAGCGCCACCGAATTGCGATAATCCGCTGCGCGGAGGCCAAACACGGTCTCGTGGCGAGTGTGTCTCAAGGTGATGCCGTGTGACTTCAACTTCCTTCGCGCACTCGAGGTGACCTTCTTCCATTGGTCCACGGTGTCGGGAGTGGGTTGCGCGTGATGGACGACCAAGAATGTGACGTTGGTTGGATCTAGTCGCGTGGGATGGCACAGGACTCTGACCTCGTCCACCTGGGTCCACCAAGCGGTGCCCTGCTTGGACGCCTCGTGGAAGGCTTGAAGGATCAAGGCCCGCGCTTCGACCACAGCATCATGTAGTGCGGGCCGATGCACCTTGGCGGCGAGGTGACCGGAGAACGACAGGGCTGCCTTCTCATTCTGAAACCCATGAAGTGGGCGCTGTCCGACAAGCAGAGCTTTGCTGAGCGGCAGCGACAACCTCAAGTCGGCAACCAGAACATACCGGCTGGCTGATCCCTCTCCGCCCAGGGCATGGAGCGTGCTTGGTTCTGGATCGAGCAGGAAGCGATCGACGACACGTCCAGCGCGAAGTGCATCCAAGTTCGCCACCGACGTGGCCGCCAGCAATGCAACAGGGCTGACCTGGACGAAGGGATGGCGGCCACCCGGTCCGGTTGTGACCACGTCGCAGGTCTGTGAAGTGACTATCCCGGCAACACACGTCCGACCTGCTTCAATGACCAACTGGGCGGTCTCACTCACCGTTGTGTCTTCGACGGCCGCGACCACGTCGGTGACCCGATCATGACCCACCGGGCCGACCCAGGCCAGTGGGAAGGGCCGGACCAGGTCGCCCTGACGCCACTCGTCGATCCACTCGCTATCCTCGGGCTCCCACTTCTCCGGCACGAACGAGTCCAAACCGTCGTGAACCTCCGACGTCATCCTTTCTCCCTGCGAAGCTGAGCTCGGACAGCGGCGGATCCCCTCGCGGGGGTGCCGGCGCGCGGGACCCGGCGTTTGGATTCTTCACCCTCGTCAAAGAACCCGACCCCCAAGAGCCGCTCCGCGGTCCTCATCGCCGAATCCTCGACCTCAACCTTGGTCGCAAGTCGCACCAGTTCTCGATGGTCGCCTCGCCGCAACATCTTGATTCGCTCGTGATCTGCCTTCAGCCACCGTTCAAGGTCTCCACCGAGGCTATCGGCCATGACATCGACCGACTGTGCCAGTGCCCACAGGTCCGCTTGGCTGGCCAGTCGCGGCTGTCTTGTAGGATTCCTGTGCCAATCCTGGAAAGTCCGCTTCCGGATGCCTGCTGCGTTGAGGATGTCTTTCTGGCTGAGGCCCAGCCTTGCCATCAGATCGAGAACGACGGCGACGGCGGAGGCAGGCCCCGATGCGATGTCAGCAGGCCTGGCCGCCCCAGTGGACTCCGACACTTCGGGCGCGAAGACCTGGTCGAAACCGATGAGCACGACCTCGAAGAACGGATCAACAACGGAGTCATAGCGAATGTATGTGGCGGTAGGTCTCGACCTCAGACGCGCGTCACCCCCAAACGAACGGCCACCCGTGCGGATAGGCGTCGCGAAAGCGGTTGTCATTCTTTCCCCTCCTCTGCTTCCTCGACATCGCGGATTCCCAACTCGATTATGAAGTCCGGAGTCAGGCTCGCCCTGAAGAGGGCTGCCGCCACGCGGTTCAGCCTCTCAGCGGCCTCGAGCACCTCCTGCGCTAAGAACAGCTCACTGCCAGTGTCGTACACGTCCCAGTCGAGAAGATAGCCACTCCCGGCTCTTGGTAGCTGCAGCAGACCATGACGTAGCGTGGCCTCCACCCCATCGCCCACAATGAGTTGCAGTTGGTGCTGCGCGGCCACGACCTGGCTTGCGAATGGCCCTGCCGTAACTGCGCCGATCAGGGACGGCTCAATGCGAGCTGCCCAGACCTGGTGCGATGAAGCGGCCTCGTCTCGCATGGTGTTCACGTACCGCAGGCCGATTCGGCTGCGAGAGACCGGCTGCAGTACCGCTTCCACGGCAGCGACGGCAGCCTCGATGAGGGGCTTGAACGATACGCTCCACCGTTCGTACCGCTGGACCTGCACTGTGGCCACCCCCGCGAAGAGCGCGATTTCCACGTTGCTCGCGGCATGGGTTAGGCGCACGCCCTGAGCCGAGTTCTCCTTCGTTTGTGGCCCCTTCGCCCCCAGTTCAACTACGAACTCGTGCATCTCTGCGGCGTCGACGCGCCAACCGGTGAGCTCAGTGGAGGCTTCCAGTTCCTTCCGCACAGTGAAGCCCATCTCCAGCGATGGCGGCTCAGCCTCACTGGCGTACCGCACGTCGAACACCGCAAGTTCGACTAGGGGTCGATCAAGTGTGTACCGCTGCCCCTTGAGCGAGAGCGTTGATGCCATGACCTCTCCTCTCCTTCCGAGTGCCACACCATAGTTGCACCATAGTTGCACCTTAGGAGGGGGGTATGACAATCTCACTCTCTGCGAAGACTGCCGTACCCATGGCCGGCAGTCATCTGGCGGCCATGGGTCTCTTGCACGCCCAGCATGCGGACCAGGTATCAGCCAAGGTCCAAATCACGCCACGCGGCCCTTCCGCTGCCACGGCGGACTGGAGACGAGATCTGCGGTGCGACCCGGCAAGTCGTGGGGTGCCTCGCCGTCCTCCGCGCGGTTGCTCACGTCGTCGCGCAGTATGCGTTCGGCGGCCTGCCGGTCACCCTCGGCGGCAACGACGGCAGCGAGGTCGAGCCTCGGCGTGTCCTCGTACGGGGCCGCGACCAGCGCTGTCTCGGTGGCGGTGCGGGCCAACTCCAGGTCGCCCGCATGGAGGGCCGCGATGGTGACCGTGTGTGCCACGTCAACCACGGCGCACACCATGTGTTGATCGATGCGGACACTGTCGGCCAGCCAAGCCCAGCCGCGCCCTCGTTGTCCCGTGAACGGCTCACCAGTGACCAGCCCAAGCGCAGCCTGAAGATCGCTGAGGCCCTCGGGGCCCCGCGCTTGGCCACGCGCGCGGAGCCTACGGAACAGGTCGATGTCAGCCAGGACGCCGACCAGCTGGTAGATGCCCATACCTCGAGCGATGCCGGCCGGGGACTTCGTGGCGTCCGGCAGGTAGTTGCCGCCGGTCGTGGGGTCGACGCCCAGCCAGCTTCGCACCTTCGAGAGGTGCACCCGCATCTGAGTGGCGTCGGAGCCGAACGCATCGACCACTTGGTCGATGGTGACGCCCTGGGGGTGCAGCACGAGGAAGGCCAGCAACTCGGTGTAGAAGGCCTTGCGCTTCGCGACCGCCGTCGGCTTGCCGGTCGTTCCAGTTCGCGCCTGGATGGGGCCGAGGAGCCGCAGGTGCGGGCGCGTGCCGGCCGCCCAGGCGGCCAGGTCACCGTCCAGACCCGGGTCAACGCCCTCAACGGCTGCCCGAACCCTGTCGGGCACGTGCGGGGCGAGTTGCTGCAGGTCGTCCGCGGTCGTCGCAGCGACATCGAGGACCTCGGCATCGGGCGCCGGAACCACCGTCGCACCCGGCTCGGACTCAGGGTCAGTGCCTCGGGGCAGCACGAGTTCGTCACGGATCGCTCCGGCGGCGTCCACGTACTCACGCCATCCGTCGTCGCCGTCGCTCGGCATCTCGACGTCATCGAGCAGGTCGGCGTGGGCCAGGAGCAGCGCGCAGCCCTTGGCTTCGGCGGGGGTGAGTCCGTTGGCGATCAGGTCAAGGCCGAGCGACGGGATGAGCACCCGCCCCTGTCCGGTCAGTCGGACGCCCAGGCCGCGGATGGGCTCGGTGTCGGCGACCATGACCACGGCCGTGCCGGTCCTCGCGGGATGCTCTCCGACGAGTGCGAGCAGTCGGTCGAGCGGGGTGCTCGACAACGCCCCGTTGACTAGGACCACCCAGCTGTCCCACACATCGCCGCCCAGGTCGTCGACGCGGCCGGCGGCTGCCGTCACGTCATGGTCGGCGCACTTGTCGACGGTCACGCCGGCCGCTGCGATCGCGGCGTCCAGCGCGGTGGGGTCCTCGGGACGGTGGTGTCGGATGCGCGCCGGGTCGAGCGGCTCGGCTTCCGGCGCGATCCCGATGCAGTCGAGCTGGACTTGGCGTGCCCACGGGTTGACGGCGATCTCGGCTGCCAGATAGCGAGCGAAGTCGGCGGCGTAGGTGGGGTCACCGGTGAGGCTGATCGTGCCCAGCTGTTCGAGGTTGACCAGCCACGTAGCGCCGTCGTCGTCCAGTCCCACGGAGACGAGCTGCGGATAGGCGGATCGGGCGGTCGACTCATGTTCGTGCGCGCCGGTGGCCAGCAGCCATCGACGGCCGTCGGCCGGGTCCGGGCGCCACGGATGCGCCAGCGTGATGGGCTCGACCAGCTGCACGACCACCTCGCCCGGCAGGAGCTGAACGGCCAGGAGCGGGGGCGGGGCGAGTCGGTCCTCCCCGGAGACTGCGAGCAGCCTGATGGCGTTGTCGATGGCAAGCAGGGTGGGTGTCGCGGCCTGCCCCTCGGTCATCACGGTCTTCTCCACCGGAACCAACTCCGGGGGCGGTGCCTGGATCGTCCGCCCCGGCCGACGGGCACGGAACTGGGCCCTCCGGCGCTGACGCAGGGCTGCCAGCAGCCCGGCTGCGAGGACGCCGCCGGCTCCGGTGAGGCCGACCAGCAACCAGGGGGCAGGCGCGTCGGCGTCGCGGTCGGACGCCTCGCTCGCTGGCTTGTCGTCGCTGCTCACGTCCGTGGACACGGTCGCCGTGGCGGACGGGGCGGGCGTTGCCGGGGCGCTCGACGGGACGACGGGAACAGCGACGGCCGTCTCGGACGTCGCGGCTACCGGCGTGGGCGTGGCGGTTGCGGAAGGGACGGCGCCAGCCGGCGTGGGCTGCGAGGTCTGGGGTGTCGGCTCGGCTTGTTCGGGTTCGGGCGAGGTGGTGGGCAGGTCGGGCGTCGCTCCCGCAGCGGCCGGGATGAGTACGTGCCAGCCGGGGAGGATGAGGTCCGGGTCGGTCAGGCGACGGCCGTCCGGCTGGGTGAGCTTGCGGGAGGCCTCGAAGATCCGGGGCCAGGCGTCGGCGTCGTCGAGGTGCTCC
>WBZS01002284.1_pt1 | contig 12270 bp, 11 predicted proteins | sample 5204201 | NCBI WGS metagenome assembly WBZS01 (sample SAMN12344357, study PRJNA552823) | activated sludge metagenome | biome: Activated sludge suspended growth; feature: Nitrification reactor; material: Wastewater; isolation source: activated sludge from nitrification reactor of wastewater...
GCATAGCTATCTCACTGATCCTGAATCCAAGCAGCGCACGGGCGTCATCTTCCGCTGCCTGCACCTGCGCGATTGCGCTTGGTACGAGAACGCTAACGGCGTGATCGATGAGATGTACGAGCGCATGGATCGCACCTATGCGCAGATCGTCGAGATGTTCGGGTACAACGCGCTCTCGGATAAGATGAAGGCGGCGTACAAGAAGACGCCGCATGCGGAGATTACGATCTTGCGCGCTGTGATCCCGCGCGAGAAGTATTGGGGCCATATTCCCTCGAACAGTGCGCGTTGGGCCGTGGTGTACGTCTACGAGGAAGAGAAGCACGAATTGCGTGCGCCCGGCGCTGCAGCGGCTTACTTCAAGACGTGGCCGTATCTCGTGCGCCGTTGGATGAACGTGAGTGGCGAGAAGTGGGGCCGCTCGCCCTGCACAAGCGTTGCGCTGGCTGATAGCCGGATGCTGCAAACGGCGCAGATCGCGATCATCGATAGCCTCGAAAAGCTGGTGAACCCGCCGCTGATCATGCCCGATGAGGGCGTGAACGAAGTCTCGCTGAAGGCGGCGGGCATGATCACGTTCGATCAGGACATGCTCGCGGCGACGAACGGGCGCGCGCCAGTGTCGGCGCTCGAAGTCGGGCGTCCTGATTGGGGCATGCAATGGACGGCGGAGCGTCGCCTGTTCATGGGCCGCGCGTTCTTTCAAAACCTGCTGAAATTGCCGCCGCTCGATAGCGGCAAGATGACGGCGACGGAGGTCAATGAGCGGATCGAGGAATACGTGCGCAGCGCTGCGCCGATTTTCGAGCCGATGGAAGCGGAGAACGGCTTCCTGATGGAAGGCGTTTTTCAGCGCGCGATGGATGCCGACGGCCCGGCCAATCCATACGGCGCGTTCGAGGAACCGCCTGAAGAATTGCAAGGCGCGGAGCTCCGATTTGAGTTTGAAACGCCGCTCTCGATCGCGTTCCGCAAGCTGCGCACCGAACAGATCAGGATGCAGACGGCGTTCATTCAGGAGCAAGTGGCGAGCGGGCTCAACACCGGAGCTGCTGATCACTACGATTGGGATGAAGCGACGCGAGCGGGCCTCGAAGGGCTCGGCCCGGCTGAATTCCTGCTGGCGCCGGAAGACGTGCAAGAGCTGCGCGCGAAACGCCAGCAAGCACAGATGCTCACGGATGCGGCTAATCTCGCATCCGCCGTCGATCACTCCGAAAAGGGCAAGCCGGGCGCGCCGGTCGCGCTGCCGCCCGCTGATCCGATTGCGGTCGCAGCGCGAGGGGGCGTGTGATGGATTTCGCGCAAACGTGGAAACGTTCGCAGGACGAATTCAAGCAGGTCTATAAGGACGGTTTCGACTTTAAAACCGGCGACGCGTGTGATCGATGCAAACGCGGCATGCTGTCATGGCATCGTCGGCGCACGGCGGGCGGCGAGACGATGTTGACGCTGGCGTGCTCGCATTGCCCGGCCGTGTACGAGCGAGTGCCTGATGAGCGATAGATACGACGTTTTCGTTCAGAGTAAGGATGACCCTAACACGCGGCACATCATGATCTTTGCGAGCGCGCTTCCGAAGCGCGGCGATTTGATTGTGTGGAATGGTCGCTGGCTTCGTGTGCGCGGCATTGTTTGGCGTCAGCGAAACGAAGCAAGTCCGTTTTTAGACCCGTATCTCTCCTACGAGGATCGCGGCGAAGCGAGCGAAGATTATGCCCCCGCCGCCTGAGCGCAAACCGCATCAGGATCACACAATCGATCCGATCGCGCCGCTTCTCCTCGTGCTCGGGGCGCGCGGGCCGTCGACGCAGCAACGCCAAGCGCTGCAGCACATGGCGCGCGGCGCGGCCAGCCCTGGCGAACAGAAGATCGCGGTGGCGTACATCCTGGGCGAGCTGTGCGGCGTGGGCCGATCGACGTTCGATCTCGATCCGCGCGTGAGCGCGACGAAGCAGGGCGCGCATGCCGTCGGCATTGCGATCACGGCGCTCGCTGACGGCGCTGTCGTGCATTTTGGCGGGATGATTGGCCGATCGGATGAGAACGGCTGAGCAGCGTTCCCAGCGCGTTCACAGCGGCGCCCTTAGACGATCAGCATGAAAATTCGCGGCCACAATTTCGCGCAACGCTTCACGCGGCGACCGGATGAAGGCGATCCGCCCGGTGGCGGTCCTCCGCCCGCGCCTCCGGCTCCGCCCGCGCCTCCGGCTCCGCCCGCGCCTCCGGCTCCGCCTGTTGATCCGGCGCTCGCATCACCGCCCCCGCCGCCTGTCGCCGAATGGCGTACGCAGATGGCGGGCGAGAACGCGGACGATCTGAAGCTGCTTGAACGCTTCACTGATCCGATGGCGCTGTTGAAGTCCTACAAGGATGCGCAGGAGCATATTCGCTCGAAGGGCGTGGCCGCGCTGCCGGAGAACGCGACGGCTGAACAGATCGCCGCGTTCAACAAGGCGATCGGCGTGCCCGAAACCGTCGAGGAATTCATCAAGGCCGTCGAGGTCGCCGCGCCTGAAGGCTATGTGCCGACGGAAGACGACAAGACGTTCCTGAACGCATCGATGACGCGGCTCTATGCGGAGATCGCGAAAGACCCGCGTCCCGCGAACATCGCGAAGGTGGTGCAGTCGATCTACTTCGAGACGGCGCACCAAGCGGAGCGCCAGCTAGACGAGATCGCCGATAATACCGCGACCGATACCGACGCCGCGCTCACGTCACAGTGGGGCACTGAGAAGGAAGCGAATCTCGCTTGGTACAAAGCGGCGGTGACGCAGTTTTTCGGCAAGGACGGCTTCGAACGCATCGGCGCGATGCGCATGGCTGATGGTTCGTTCCTTGGTGACAATCTCGATTTCGTCAAAGCGATGTCGATGGTCGGACGCCAGAACGCGGAAGACGTGCATTTCAACGAAGCGCTCGGCCAAGGCTCCAAGGGCGAGTCGGTCGATGCTGAATACGATCGTCTGATGAAGCTGCGTCAGACGGACATGAAAGAATATTCGAAGCCTGAAACACAGGCTCGAATTCAAGCTCTCCTTCAGATGAAGCAGCGCGCCACACAGCGCGCGCCTGCTGCAGCTTAAGGAAAACTAGAGCCTCGCGCGCATCCCTCTCGGCGATCGATGCGCGCCATGCTCCGCGGCCAACCCGTGCAAACGGCCCCGCGCTTGAATGAAGGGACGGCTCGGCCCCGCGCAAGCGGCTAACCCGGAGTCTCACCGGCATCGCCTTCGTCTTAATTGAGATGGAGACGCGCCCATGTCCGGCGTGAACACGATTGAGAACACCTTTCGGACGCAATATTCCGATGAATTCAAGCTCGATTACGAAATCGATCAGGCGCAGATGCTTCGCTGCGTCAATTCGAACGGCGTGATCCACGGCGACATCGCCAAGTTCGACGTTGTCGACGTCGGCGAAGAGGCCGTGAAAAAGGGCCGCGACGGCAAAATCCCTACGCTGCAGCTCGGCCTTAGCCAAGTCAGCGCCACGCTCGATCAGGACCATGCGAAGTATCGCATCGACAATTTCGATGCGTTTCGCGGCAATCCGAACACGCGCGCGGTGATGAACATGCGCGGCAAGGCCGCGATCAACCGCAAGATCAACCAAGTCATCATCGATCAGCTCGACACGGCCACGAACCAAGTGTCGAACACCGGCGCCGCAGCGTCGTCGCTGGGCGTGATCATGTCGATCCTGGCAAAGCTCGGCGCGCGCGACGTGCCGGTCGGCGACGGCGACGTGTGGGGCATCATCTCCTTCAATATGTGGGGGCAGATGAACCGCATTACGGAGTTCAAAAGCTCCGACTACGTCACCGACGCGGGCATCGTGCAGAAAGGCCCGCCCGGCGCTGGCTCGAAGTACGAAGTGCGCCGTTGGATGGGCGTGAACTGGATGATCTGCAACCAGCTCACGGGGAAGGGCACGAACGCTGCGAAGTGCTACGTGTTCCACAAGTCCGCTGTCGCGCATATGTTCGACGGCGAGCCGTCGCCGATCCTCTTCAACAACGATGAGGACGCCTATTCGGGCGTGCGGTTCGAAGTCAAACACACAAGCAAGCTCTGCCTGCAGCGCGGCGTTGAGCAATTCTTGCACGACGACTCGGCGGCGTTCACCTAAGCGGCGGCGCGGCGCGCGCATCCGCTTCGATCAATTGATTTGGGAAAACGACTATGACTTACGACACAAAGCATCTCCGGGTTGCGGTCGAAGTGCCCGGCCCGGTGCCGATGAAAATCTTCGTCTATGACACGGTCGACTCGCTCGCGACCATCTATGGCGCCGGATACATCTCCGACGCGACGAAGAAGGGCATGCAGAAGGGCGACATCGTTCTTGTGCGCCGTTGGACAACTTCGATTCCGGTTGCGAAGTCGGAGCTGATTACGGCGGCGGGCGTGGCGAACGTTTTGGTCTCGGCGACGATCCACAACGTGCTCGGCATTTCCGCGGCTGGCGCGGCTGACCTGACCGACGGCCTCGCGATCACGATCACGAACACCTAAGCGGCGTTCCCGCGCCGTTCACAACGGAAGGGGCAGGGTGAAACCTGCCCCTTTTCATGTGTGGAGAACCTTCATGGCACAGCTCAAAATGCCCGCGCCGGTCCAGCCTAAGACGTGTCCGATCAAGTCGATGCGGATCGATCGGGAGGGCCATGCGCGCGGCTATTGGGTCGCCCGCGTGCCGCTCGATCACACGCTCAAAGACGTCGAAGCGCCTGGCTATTTCGCCCCGTTCCTGGGCACGCCAGCGGTCCCCAAGTTCGGCGACGACATCGAGATCGAGAACCTGGGCATTACGTGGTGGGCGCGCCTGCGGGTGATGGCCGTCGTGCCGCAGATCAAGGTGATCAAGGTTGTCGTGCTCGAAGAGCGCGATTTTTCGCGCGAAGCGCCTCCTGGCTACGCCTTCGAGTGGGGCGGTGAAAGCGAACTGTGGCGCGTCCTGAAGGGCAAGGTCGTGGTGGCGCAGCATTGCAGCTCGCACGATGAGTGCATCGCTGCGATCGACGCGCTGAAGAACACCATCAGCGACGCGGCCTGATGCCGTCTCGCGTCTCCGTCTTCAACGGCGCGCTCGATCATCTCGGCGAGCCGAACATCAGCGGCCCTAACGACACGTCGTCGTGGGGTCGCAAACTGACGCAGGCGTACCCGCGCGTCGTCGAAAAGCTGCAGGCAATCTACCCGTGGAATTTCAGCGGCAAGCGCGTGGAACTGGAGCTGCTCGATGAGACGCCAATTGCGCGCCAGTACGCCTACTCCAAACCGGCTGATTTTCTGTCGATCCGCAAGATCAGCCAAACTGCCGACGCGGATGCGCGTGCGTGCTTCGACTATGACGATGAGAGCGGCAAAATCTTCGCCGACATCTCGCCCTGCTTTCTCTACTACGGCTGCATTCTTTTCAACCAAGAGGGCATGTGGCCCGCCGCGTTCGCTGACGCTGTGTCTGGCGAGCTGGCGTTCGTCACGGCGCCCAGCATCACGTCGCGCGATAAGCGCCGCGATCAATGCGAGAAGATCGCCAAGAGCACGCTGCGCGCCGCGAAGTCGTGGGATGCGTCGCAGAAGCCGTTCCGCAAAATTCCGCACGGCTCGATCGTGATGTCGGCGCGAGGGCGCACGCGCTTTTCTGAGGACGGCTAAATGTCGATGAACGTCCCGCTTGTCTCGTTCAATGGCGGCGAGATCGGCAAGGAAGCGATGGCGCGCGTCGATCTCGATGTCTATTCGACGTGCGCGGAGGTCTTCGAAAACGCGCTCCCGCTGCTGTCTGGCGGGATGATCAAAGCGCCTGGAACGATCGTTTCCGATGAAACGCCGTCGAGCAATCCGGCGATCGTGCGCCCCTTCATCTACAACGTCGACGACACGCTCACGCTCGAATTTTCGAGCAACGTGATCCGCGTCGATCTCGATGGCGGCACAATTCAGGTTGAGGGCGCGGCGGCGACGGTGAGTGCGCCCGCAGACAACACGTCGACGGGCGGCTCTTCCGTTTCAGGTGGCGGCGATCTGGCGTGCTATTGCGTCTCGGGCGGGCTAGCGAAAGGCCGCTGGGCGATCACGACGTCGCAACCCTCGCTCGCAGCGACGTTCACGTTCACGGTCTATCGGCGCCCGGTGAAGGTTCAGGTGGGCACAGGGGTTTCCACCGCGAACCTGATGGCTGAGCGCACATTCTATCCTGGCAACCACGTGATCACGGTCACGCCGGGCGCTGGCACGTACTACATTCAGGTCATGCTCGATGAGCCCGGCTCCGCCGTGATGACGGCGCCCGTGCGTATGGCGCCGGGCGATCTGCGCATTCCTTCACCCTATGTGAGCGCGTCCTTCCGTTCGCTGCGCTACCGCCAATCGAACAATGCGTATTACCTGTTTCACCCTGAGCATCGTCCGCTCGTTTTGGAGCGCTATTCAAATTACGATTGGTCGCTGCGTTTTCTTCGCCCTGAGCGCGGGCCGTTTGAGCCGGTCAACTCCAAAGAGATCACGCTAACGCCAAACGCGCGCGTCGGGAGCGCCGTGATCGATGCGACCAAAGCGATCTTCACCGCGAACATGGTCGGCAAGCTGATCGAGCTGACGCACAGCGGGCAGGTGCGCTCACGCAACATCAACGGCAACAGTCAGACGGTCGACTCGATCCGCGTCGTGGGCGCTGGCACAGACCGCGCGTTCACGGTTGAAGTGGTCGGCACATTCACCGGCAATGTGCTGCTAGAGCGATCGATCGGAAACGAGACAAACTGGCAGACTTACGCGACATACACCGCCGCTGGCACAAACCCCGTCAATGACGGGCTCGATGATCAGATCATCTATTACCGGCTCAATTCTTCGGGCTGGGCGTCGGGCTCGGCTGATGTCGTGCTCACATATTCGCTCGGCGAGACGACGGGGCGATGCGAGATCATCATCTACAATTCCGCGACGCAGGTTATCGCGGAGATTTTCGACGATGAGCGCTTCGGCGCGGTATCGGCGACGTCGCTATGGTCGCTCGGCTCGTGGGGCGATGATGTCGGCTGGCCCGCTGCTGGCACGTTTCAAGATGGTCGCCTGCATCTTGTCGCCGAAGATCGGTATTGGTTCAGCGAAACGGATGACTACGAAGGCTTCGAGGTCGGCGTCGAAAGCGACAACGCCGGTAATCGGCGCATGGCGGTCGGCAATTCATCGAATACGTCGCGTTGGATCGAGGCCAGCGACCGCATCATGGTCGGCACATCCGGCGAGACGATGCAGATCAGATCGAGCGCGCTCGATGAAGCGATCACGCCGTCGAACGTCAACCTGCGCGGCGGCAAAGCGAAGGGCGTCGCGAATGCGCAGCCGATCGTGGTCGACGATCGTGTCGTGTACATTTCGCGCAACGCAAAGCGGCTGATGCAAACCTACCCGAACGGCGACAAGTTCGGGCTCGATGATCTCACGTACCTGCACAAGCACATCGCGGGACGCGGACACAATTCTTCAGGCTTCGTCGAGATCGCCTATCAGGAAGAGCCTGAGCCGCGCATCTATTGCATCCGCGAGGATGGCGAGCTGGCGATCCTCACATTCAAGCCGGATCAGCAAGTCTATGCGTGGTCGCGCTACATCGAGCCGACGGGCGGGGCGTTTGAGAGCGTGTGCGTGACGCCGGGCACGCCGGAGGATCACATCGACATCGTCGTGAGCCGCAACATCGATGGCGTCGAGAAGCGGTTTCGCGAGCGTTTCGCGCCGCAAGATTTCGATGACTCGATCGAGGCCGTGCGCGTGCAATCGGCTGTGATCTACGACGGCGTTTCGACGGACACGATTACCGGGCTCGATCATCTCGAAGGCGCGACGGTGGCCGTGTGGGCGAACGGGCGTGTTCACGAGGATTGCGTCGTCAGCGGCGGGCAGATCACGCTTGGCTACGCGGTCACGCACGCGGTTGTCGGCCTGAATTACGTCGGCAAGTGGAAGAGCGCGAAGCTGGCGTATGGCGCGCGCTATGGCACGGCGCTCGGGCAAGACAAGAAGATCGAGCGCGCGGGCGTGATCGTGCTCGAAACACCGATCGGCGCTGTCGGCTATGGCCGCAATTTCGAAGCGCTCGATTGGCTAACCGGCGAATACGAAGACGGCATGATCATGGATGAGCCGGTGACGCTGATCTCGGCTGAGATCAGCCAGCCGTTCGCGGGCGCGACTGAACCTGATGCGCGTTTCTGTCTCGTGATGGACAAGCCCGCGCCCGCAACGGTGCTGGCGATCGTCCCGAACGTGAACATCGAGGAGCACACAGGATGATCGGCGAGCTGCATCTTGAAACGCTGAGCTGGCGCCATTTGCGGGAATGGGGGCTCGATCTCGCGGCAACCGACAAGCAGCTTCAAGATACGCCGATGGTGGGCTGGGCCTACCGGAACGATTGGGGGCGCCTCGTGGCTCTCGGCGGCGTGCGGTGGGAAGGCGAGCGCTGCGACGTGCCAGTCGCCTTCATGGACGCCACCCCGCTCTTCCGCGCTGACCCGCGTTCCCGGCGAGTTCACAGGCTCGCCCTTACGACGTTCGACGCGGTGATGTCCGTCGAACCGGCGATTTACGCCTGGGTCGACGAGGGCGTTCCGCGGGCGCGCGTGTGGATGGAGCGCCTGGGTTTCGTCGCGAAAGAAAACGGGTTGTGGATTTATGGCGCACATGCCCCTCGTCGCGATCGCCTCCGCCGTCGGGACGGGGATGCAGGTTGCGGGCACGATCAGCCAAGGCAATGCCGCGAAGGAAGCGGGACGCCAGCAACAGCTTGAAGCGTACCGGGCTGACGCGGCCGCGCGCGCTGAAGCGGCGCAGGAACGCATTGTCGCGCGCCAGAAGCGCACCGCAGGCCAGATCGAGGGCGAGCAGTACCGGGCCGCTGGGGCGCGCCTGCTGAGCGATCAGCGCGTGGCGCTGGCGTCGACCGGCTTCGCGTCGGACGATCAGACGTCCAAGGCGATCAAGAGCGCCACGCTGCGCGAGCTGACGATCAATGAGCTGTTGGGCCTTGCGATGAGCGAGGACGAAGCCAAGGGCATTGAGTACGGCGCCACGCTGCGCGAACACGGCGGCGCGGCGATGAAGGCGAGCGGCGACGCGGCCTATGCGGCGGGCGTCAAAGCGCAGAAGACGTCGCGGCTCCTGGCGATCGGGCAGGCTGCGCAGGGCTTTGTGTCCTGGCGCGACCGATACGGCTCTGGATCAAGCGGGACGTCGAAACCTAAGCTCGGCTCGCGCTCGCCGTCGGCGATGGAAGTGCTTGCGTCGAGCAACGCGCTGGCGATCGGTTGATGGTCACGATCCCAGGTCCGCGCGATGTGCAGGTCGTTTCGCCGCGCGTCACGCGCACGGTGCGCAGCGTGCCGTATCAGCGCGCCGATCAAGTCAGCACAGCGGGCGCTGATGCGCTGCGCCAAGCTGGTAACGCTGTCGTCGAGCTGACGAACCGGATCAGCGATCAACGCATCGAAAACGAGATCGTCGACGTCGAGATGCGCCAGCGCAAAGAGATCGACGCGCTGGCGGCGACGTTCGAGAACGATACCGATTACGAGACGTTCGAGCAGCGCTTTGCCGATCAAGCGGGCGAGATCACGGCGCGCAACCTTGAAAGCCTGTCCTCGCAGCGCGCGCGCAATCTGTGGCAACGCCGCGCCAATGAGAACACGTATCGCGCACAGCAGGCGATCTCGAACCTATCGCGTCAGCGCGGCGTCGAGATGGCGCGCGCCGGGCTGATCACGAACCTGCAAACGGCGGAAGCAACATTGCAGGACGATAACGCCACGGCTGAGGCGCGTGCGCTCGCGCTGCAGGCGATCGAGGGGCAGATCGCGACGGCGCAAGCGCGTGGCGTTTTGGCGGCTGATGATGCGGCGGAGCGTCTTGCGCGGGCGCGCAACGCCAATCTCGAATTCGAACGCACGCGCGGAATGCGTGCGCGTGCGCAGGCGGAAGAAGATCGTATCTGGTCGGAGAGCGGCGGCGATCTTCGTGTGGCCTATGAGATGGCGCGCGAGCTTGAACCGCTGATGCGCGACACGGTGATGGACCGAATCGAGGCGCGTTACAGCCAGGGCGAACGCGCTCGTGAGAACAGCACGCGCGCGGCGATGGAACAGGCGCTTACTCATCTCGAAGGCGGCGGCTCGCTTGATGGTTTGCCCACGGGCGTGCGTGACGTGATTACACGCGCGGGCCGGATGGACGATCTGCGCACGTACATTCGCAATCGCGCTGGCGGCGGTTCGATCGCAAACGAGGCGAGCGAGGCCGTGCGTGACGGCATCCTTGCTGCGGCGGTGGAAGACCCTGCCGGTTTTGCGCGCCTCGATCTGACGCCGCTCCTGCCGCAGATGAATGCCGACGATCGCGCGGCGGTTGTGCGTCAGCAACAATATCGGCGCGGTGAAGCTCCCGCGACCGATGGCGGCGACGATCTCGTCGATCAGTCGTTTACTGAGGTCTGGTCGATCGCTGAGGGCATGGCGCAAGCGCGCGGCGTGCGCATTGAAGGCAACAATGGCGCGAACGCACAACGCCGGGGCCAGCTCCGCACGTTCCTGATGCGCGCCACGCGCCGCTTCGTGCAGCAAAACGCACGACAACCGACAATGGCGGAGCGCGAGGAGATCGTGAATTCGGCGCTCCTCCGCGCGCAAAGCGGCGAGCGTGTGTTCGAGAACCGCATCGTGCGAGAAGGCGGCGTGCGCATCGGCGATAGAAACTTTGGTGGTCGCGACGCGCCGCGCATCCGCATCACGATCGGCAACATCCCGCAATGGGAAGCGGAGCGCATCGCCCGCCTTTACCGCCAGCAATACGGACGCATGCCGCGGCCGGATGAAATCGAGACGATCTATTCCGCTGAGACGGCGCAGGAAGCCGAATAATGGCCGATTACAATCTTCTGCTTCGTCGCATGGAAGACGAAGAGGAAACCGATCGCGCGCGCGAGAACATCAGCGGGCCGAACATGCTGTCGCCAGACGAGGCGACGGCGCAACGGCGCGCGCGCGAAGCGACCGGCAACGTGCTCGCGGGCGATATTCCCGGCATGATGAACGCGCCGCGCTCGCAGGGCGAGTTCGATCTTCTCGATACGTCGCCGCGTCTGCGCGCCTATCTGGCTGATGCGATGAACGCTGCGGAGGCGCGCGATGATGTGCGCCCGCTGTCGCTTTGGGAATCGGTGTCGCGCGCGGCGATCGGCGTGTGGGGCGAGACAGGCGAAAGCTGGCGGCGCGGCGAGCGGTCGATCGAGGCCAATCGCCTTCGCTACCGTCAAAACCCGTATTCGACGCGCGCCTACGATGCGCAGCCCTTCACTGAAGCGGATCGGCGCCGGTTGAAGGCGCTCGATGCGCAGGCCGGTTCAGAACCGGAGGCGAGCTTCTATGGGCAGCTCGTGCAGCAAATCCCGCAAATCTTCGGCGGCATCGAAGCGTCGGCGCGCCGGGCCGTGCGGGATGCGCGCTCGGCGATCGGCCAAGTGTACGGCGATGAGCCGCGCCCGCTCACGGTGCGCGAGGCGGTCAATCAGGCCGTCGTGGCGCCGCTCACGGCGGTCGTGGCGGCCCCCGCCGCCGTCGGCGGTCTGGTGCGCGGCGCTGCAGGCTTCACGGCTGAGCAGGGCGCGGGCGACGCTTATCGCGAATTCCTGGCGATGCGGGACGTCGACGGCAATCCGCTCGATCCTGAGATCGCCGGGCGCCGGGCGAACGAGGTCGGCATTTTGCATGCCGCGATTGAATTCGGGGCCACGGCGACGGGCGGGAAGGCCGTGGGGCTCGATCAGCTAGCCGCGCGCATCTTAGAGGCCCCGGTGCGCGACGCCATCAGGCGGGCCGCTGTGCGCGATGTAGCGGGTCGTTTTGCTGGCCGGGTCGCCCTGGCTGGCGTGAACGAGGGCATCGAGGAAGTCTCGCAGGAAACCGTGACCATTTTCCAGGGTCTCGCGGCCCAGGCGGAGCAGGGCGGCGAGTTCGAGAACGCGACGCCGGAGCAGATCGCCGATCGCCTTTGGTCGGCGTTCGCGGCGGCGTCCGTGCTCGGCTCTTCGATCGGCTCGATCCCGTCGGGGGTCAACGCCGGGTTCGAGCTGCAGGACGTGCGCCGCGCCCGGCTGCAGGGCGAAGTGTTCGAGGCGCTGAGCGAAGGGGCGGGCGCCTCGAAGCTCCGGGGCCGATCGGCGCGCCGGTACGCGGAGGCCGTCGACCGGCTCACGGAGGGCGGG
>WBZS01002285.1_pt1 | contig 12269 bp, 5 predicted proteins | sample 5204201 | NCBI WGS metagenome assembly WBZS01 (sample SAMN12344357, study PRJNA552823) | activated sludge metagenome | biome: Activated sludge suspended growth; feature: Nitrification reactor; material: Wastewater; isolation source: activated sludge from nitrification reactor of wastewater treatment...
CCTGTCGCGCAACATGGTCGACGCCGACACCGGCGAGATCATCGCCAAGGCCAACGACGAGCTGACCGAGGCGCTGCTGAAGAAGATGCGCGCCGCCGGCGTCAAGGAGTTCCAGTGCCTGTTCACCAATGAGCTGGACCAGGGCGCCTACATCAGCCAGACGCTGACCGCCGACGAAACCGCCGACGAGCTGGCCGCGCGCGTGGCCATCTACCGCATGATGCGCCCTGGCGAGCCGCCCACCGAAGACGCGGTGCAGGCCTTGTTCGGGCGGCTGTTCTACAACCCCGACACCTATGACTTGTCGCGTGTCGGGCGCATGAAGTTCAACGCCCGCGTCGGCCGCGAGGCGCCCGAAGGCCCGATGACCTTGTCCAACGAGGACATCCTCGACGTGGTCAAGATCCTGGTCGAGCTGCGCAACGGCCGCGGCGAGGTCGACGACATCGACCACCTCGGCAACCGCCGCGTGCGCTGCGTCGGCGAGCTGGCCGAAAACCAGTACCGCAGTGGCCTGGCGCGGATTGAAAAAGCGGTCAAGGAACGCCTCGGCCAGGCCGAGACCGACGCGCTGATGCCGCACGACCTGATCAACTCGAAGCCGATCTCGGCGGCGCTGAAGGAGTTCTTCGGCGCCTCGCAGTTGAGCCAGTTCATGGACCAGACCAACCCGCTGTCGGAGATCACCCACAAGCGCCGTGTCTCGGCGCTGGGTCCGGGCGGCCTGACGCGTGAGCGCGCCGGTTTTGAAGTGCGCGACGTGCACCCGACGCACTACGGCCGCGTCTGCCCGATCGAAACGCCGGAAGGGCCGAACATCGGCCTGATCAACTCGCTGGCGCTGTACGCGCGCTTAAACGAGTACGGCTTTCTTGAAACCCCGTACCGCCGCGTGGTCGATGGCCAGGTCACCGACCAGATCGACTACCTGTCGGCGATTGAGGAAGGCAAGTACGTCATCGCACAGGCCAACGCCAGCCTGAGCGACAACGGCACCCTGACCGACGAACTGGTGTCGGCGCGCGAGCACGGCGAATCGGTGCTGACCTCGCCCGAGCGCATCCAGTACATGGACGTCGCGCCGGCGCAAATCGTCTCGGTCGCCGCGTCGCTGGTGCCTTTCCTGGAGCACGACGACGCCAACCGCGCGCTGATGGGCGCCAACATGCAGCGCCAGGCGGTGCCGACGCTGCGCCCCGAAAAGGCGTTGGTCGGCACCGGTGTCGAGCGCGTCGCCGCGGTCGACTCGGGCACCGTGGTCACCGCGCGCCGCGGCGGCGTGGTCGACTACGTCGACACCAACCGCATCGTCATCCGTGTCAACGACGCGGAAGCCGCGGCCGGTGAAGTCGGCGTGGACATCTACAACCTGATCAAGTACCAGCGCAGCAACCAGAACACCAACATCCACCAGCGCGCCATCGTCAAGCGCGGCGACAAGGTGGCCGCCGGCGACGTGGTCGCCGACGGCGCCTCGACCGACCTCGGTGAGCTGGCACTGGGCCAGAACATGCTGGTCGCGTTCATGCCCTGGAACGGCTACAACTTCGAAGACTCGATCCTGATCTCCGAGCGCGTCGTGGCCGAAGACCGCTACACCTCGATCCACATCGAGGAACTGGTGGTGATGGCGCGCGACACCAAGCTCGGCAGCGAGGAAATCACGCGCGACATTCCCAACCTGTCCGAGCAGCAACTGGCGCGGCTGGACGAGTCGGGCATCGTCTACATCGGCGCCGAAGTCAACCCCGGCGACGTGCTGGTCGGCAAGGTCACGCCCAAGGGCGAGACCACGCTGACGCCGGAAGAAAAGCTGTTGCGCGCGATCTTCGGCGAGAAGGCCTCCGACGTGAAGGACACCTCGCTGCGTGTCGACCAGGGCACCAGCGGCACGGTGATCGACGTGCAGGTCTTCACCCGTGAAGGCATACAGCGCGACAAGCGTGCGCAGCAGATCATCGACGACGAGTTGAAGCGCTTCCGCCTCGACCTGAACGACCAGTTGCGCATCGTCGAGGCCGACGCCTTCGACCGCATCGAAAAGGCCTTGCTCGGCAAGCCCGCCAACGGGGGGCCGCAGCGCATCGTCAAGGGCACGCTGATCGACAAGGCCTACCTGCAGTCGGTCGAGAAGTTCCACTGGTTCGACATCCGGCCGGCCGACGAAGACGTCGCCAACCAGATGGAGAGCATCAAGAACAGCCTCGACCAGACGCGCCATGCGCACGACCTGGCGTTCGAGGAAAAGCGCAAGAAGCTGACCCAGGGCGACGAGCTGCCGGCCGGCGTGCTGAAGATGGTCAAGGTCTACCTGGCCGTCAAGCGTCGCCTGCAGCCCGGCGACAAGATGGCCGGCCGCCACGGCAACAAGGGCGTGGTGTCGAAGATCGTTCCGGTCGAGGACATGCCCTACATGGCCGATGGCACGCCGTGCGACATCGTGCTCAACCCGCTGGGTGTGCCGTCGCGGATGAACGTCGGCCAGGTGCTTGAGGTTCACCTCGGCTGGGCTGGCAAGGGCATCGGCCAGCGCATTGGCGACATGTTGCAGCGCGAGAGCAAGGTCGCCGAGCTGCGCAAGTTCTTCGACGAGCTGTACAACAAGTCCGGCGGCAAGACCGAAGACCTGGGCGCGTTGTCCGACACCGAGCTGGTCGAGATGGCCGGCAACCTTTCGCTTGGCGTGCCGTTTGCCACGCCGGTGTTCGACGGCGCGAAGGAAGAGGAAATCCGCCGCATGCTGGCGCTGGCCTACCCGGACGACATTGCGCAGCGCAAGGGCCTGACCGCCACCCGCACCCAGGCCTACCTGTACGACGGGCGCACCGGCGAGCAGTTCGAGCGCGCCACCACGGTGGGCTACATGCACGTGCTGAAGCTGCACCACCTGGTCGACGACAAGATGCATGCCCGTTCGACCGGCCCGTACAGCCTGGTCACCCAGCAGCCGCTGGGCGGCAAGGCGCAGTTTGGCGGCCAGCGTTTTGGCGAGATGGAGGTCTGGGCGCTGGAGGCCTACGGCGCCAGCTACGTGCTGCAGGAGATGCTGACGGTGAAGTCCGACGACGTGAACGGCCGCACCAAGGTGTACGAAAACATCGTCAAGGGCGAGCACGCCATCGATGCCGGCATGCCGGAGTCGTTCAACGTGCTGGTCAAGGAAATCCGGTCTCTGGGTATCGACATGGAACTGGAAAAAAACTGACGGCCTTGCGCCCGCCACCGCGCCAGGCGTCGCCTGCCGGTAAAGCGCGTCCGCAGTGACTTCCTTCCTGTCCGATTGAATTCTTAGGAGAGCCCCATGAAAGGCTTGCTGGACCTGTTCAAGCAATTCACCCCCGACGAGCACTTCGATGCGATCAAGATCGGCATCGCCTCGCCGGAGAAGATCCGTTCGTGGTCGTTCGGTGAGGTGAAGAAGCCCGAGACGATCAACTACCGCACCTTCAAGCCCGAGCGCGACGGCCTGTTCTGCGCCAAGATCTTTGGCCCGATCAAGGACTACGAGTGCCTGTGCGGCAAGTACAAGCGCCTGAAGCACCGCGGCGTGATCTGCGAGAAGTGCGGCGTCGAAGTGACCCAGACCAAGGTGCGGCGCGACCGCATGGGCCACATCGACCTGGCCGCGCCGTGTGCGCACATCTGGTTTCTGAAGAGCCTGCCCAGCCGGCTCGGCCTGGTGCTCGACATGACGCTGCGCGACATCGAGCGCGTGCTGTACTTCGAGGCCTATGTGGTGGTCGACCCCGGCATGACGCCGCTGAAGAAGTTCAGCATCATGACCGAGGAGGACTTTGACGCCAAGCGCACCGAGTTCGGCGACGAGTTCGTCGCGCTGATGGGCGCCGAGGGCATACAAAAGCTGCTCGGCGACCTCGACCTTGAAGTCGAGATCGACAAGCTGCGCAACGACATGACCGGCTCGGAGCTGAAGGTCAAGAAGAACTCCAAGCGCCTGAAGGTGCTGGAGGCCTTCAAGAAAAGCGGCATGAAGCCCGAGTGGATGGTGATGAACGTGCTGCCGGTACTGCCGCCCGACCTGCGGCCGCTGGTGCCGCTGGACGGTGGCCGCTTCGCCACGTCGGACCTGAACGACCTGTACCGCCGCGTCATCAACCGCAACAACCGCCTGGCGCGGCTGCTGGAGCTGAAGGCGCCCGAGATCATCGTGCGCAATGAAAAGCGCATGCTGCAGGAGGCGGTCGACTCGCTGCTCGACAACGGCCGCCGCGGCAAGGCGATGACCGGTGCCAACAAGCGCGCGCTGAAGTCGCTGGCCGACATGATCAAGGGCAAGGGCGGCCGCTTCCGGCAAAACCTGCTCGGCAAGCGGGTCGACTATTCCGGCCGCTCGGTGATCACCGTCGGCCCGACGCTCAAGCTGCACCAGTGTGGCCTGCCCAAGCTGATGGCGCTGGAGCTGTTCAAGCCCTTCATCTTCAGCCGGCTGGAGGCGATGGGCATCGCCACCACCATCAAGGCGGCGAAGAAGGAAGTCGAGTCCGGCACCGCGGTGGTCTGGGACATTCTTGAAGAAGTGATCAAGGAACACCCGGTGCTGCTCAACCGCGCGCCGACCCTGCACCGCCTGGGCATCCAGGCCTTTGAGCCGGTGCTGATCGAAGGCAAGGCGATCCAGCTCCACCCGCTGGTGTGCTCGGCCTTCAACGCCGACTTCGACGGCGACCAGATGGCGGTCCACGTGCCGCTGTCGATCGAGGCGCAGATGGAAGCGCGTGCGCTGATGCTGGCGTCGAACAACGTGCTGTTCCCGGCCTCGGGCGAGCCGTCGATCGTGCCCAGCCAGGACGTGGTGCTGGGCCTGTACTACGCCACGCGCGAACGCACCAACGGCAAGGGTGAGGGGATGATCTTCTCCGACCTGGCCGAGGTGCAGCGCGCGCTGGACAACGGCCAGACCGAGATCACCGCCAGGATCAGCGTTCGTCTGACCGAGTACGTCAAGGACGCCGATGGTCAGTTCCAGCCCGAGACCAAGCTGGTCGACACCACCGTCGGCCGCGCGCTGCTGTCGGAAATCCTGCCCAGGGGGCTGCCGTTCGCAAACATCAACAAGGCGTTGAAGAAAAAGGAAATCTCGCGCCTGATCAACACCAGCTTCCGCAAGTGCGGCCTGAAGGAAACCGTGGTGCTGGCCGACAAGCTGCTGCAAAGCGGTTTCCGGCTGGCCACGCGCGCCGGCATCTCGATCGCCATCGACGACATGCTGGTGCCGCCGCAAAAGCCGGGCCTGATCGACCGCGCCGAGAAGGAAGTCAAGGAGATCGAGCAGCAGTACGTCTCGGGCCTGGTCACCGCCGGCGAGCGCTACAACAAGGTGGTCGACATCTGGGGCAAGACCGGTGACGAAGTCGGCAAGGTCATGATGGCCCAGCTCTCGAAAGAGAAGGTCATGGACCGCCACGGCAAGCAGGTCGACCAGGAGTCGTTCAACTCGATTTACATGATGGCCGACTCCGGCGCGCGCGGCTCGGCGGCGCAGATCCGCCAGTTGGCCGGCATGCGCGGTCTGATGGCCAAGCCCGACGGCTCGATCATCGAGACGCCGATCACCGCCAACTTCCGCGAAGGCCTGAACGTTCTGCAGTACTTCATCTCGACCCACGGCGCGCGCAAAGGCCTGGCCGACACGGCGCTGAAGACCGCCAACTCGGGCTACCTGACGCGCCGCCTGGTGGACGTGACGCAGGACCTGGTGGTCACCGAAGAAGACTGCGGCACCGAGCACGGCTTTGCCACGCGCGCGCTGGTCGAGGGCGGCGAGGTCATCGAGTCGCTGCGCGACCGCATCCTGGGCCGTGTCGCGGCGATCGAGGTCTTGCACCCCGAGTCGCAGGAGCCGCTGCTGCCGGCCGGCGCGATGCTCGACGAAGAGGCGCTCGATGCGCTGGAGGCCGCCGGCGTCGACGAGGTCAAGGTGCGCACGCCGCTGACCTGCCAGACGCGCTTTGGCATTTGCGGCAGGTGCTACGGCCGCGACCTGGGCCGCGGCGGGCTGGTCAATACCGGCGAGGCGGTCGGCGTGATCGCCGCGCAGTCGATCGGCGAACCCGGCACGCAGTTGACGATGCGTACCTTCCACATCGGTGGCGCGGCCTCGCGCGCGGCGATCGCCAACTCGGTCGACGCCAAGAGCGAGGGCCTGATCGGCTTCAACGCGACGATGCGCTACGTCACCAATGGCAAGGGCGAGCTGGTGGTGATTTCGCGCTCGGGCGAGATCATCATCGTCGACCCGCACGGCCGCGAGCGCGAGCGCCACAAGGTGCCCTACGGCGCAACCTTGAACATCAAGGCCGACCAGCAGGTCAAGGCCGGCACGGTGCTGGCGAACTGGGATCCGCTGACGCGGCCGATCATCACCGAGTTCGCCGGCAAGGTGCGCTTCGAGAACGTCGAAGAAGGCGTCACCGTGGCCAAGCAGGTCGACGAAGTCACCGGCCTGTCAACCCTGGTGGTGATCGACCCGAAGCGCCGCGGCGCGACCAAGGTGGTGCGGCCGCAGGTCAAGCTGCTTGACGCCGCGGCGCACGAGGTCAAGATCCCCGGCACCGACCACTCGGTGACCATCGGCTTCCCGATCGGCGCGCTGATCCAGGTGCGCGATGGGCAGGACGTCGCGCCCGGCGAGGTGCTGGCGCGCATTCCGGTCGAAGGGCAGAAGACGCGCGACATCACCGGCGGTCTGCCGCGGGTGGCCGAGCTGTTCGAGGCGCGCTCGCCCAAGGACGTCGGCATCCTGGCCGAGCAGACCGGCACGATCAGCTTCGGCAAGGAGACCAAGGGCAAGGTGCGGCTGCAGATCACCGACCCCGACGGCAAGGTGCACGAGGAGCTGGTGCCCAAGGAAAAGAACATCCTGGTCCACGAAGGCCAGGTGGTCAACAAGGGCGAGCTGATCGTCGACGGCGCGGCCGACCCGCAGGACATCCTGCGCCTGCTGGGTGTCGAGGAACTGGCGCGCTACATCGTCGACGAGGTGCAGGACGTCTACCGCCTGCAGGGCGTGAAGATCAACGACAAGCACATCGAGGTCATCGTGCGCCAGATGCTGCGCCGGGTGCAAATCGTCAACCCGGGCGACAGCCACTACATCATGGGCGAGCAGATCGAGCGCTCGGAGCTGTTCGACACCAACGACCGCCTGCGCGGCGAGGACAAGGTGCCGGCGACCTATGCCGACGTGCTGCTGGGCATCACCAAGGCCAGCCTGTCGACCGACTCGTTCATCTCGGCGGCGTCGTTCCAGGAAACCACGCGCGTGCTGACCGAAGCCGCGATCATGGGCAAGCGCGACGAATTGCGTGGACTGAAGGAAAACGTCATCGTCGGCCGGTTGATCCCCGCCGGCACCGGCATGGCCTACCACCAGGCGCGCAAGGTCAAGGAGGACATGGACGAGACCGAGCGCCGGGCAATCGCGATGCAGGAAGCCGAGGAGCTGGCCGCGGTGCAAATGGCCGCGGTGGACGCCGAGCATGCCGCGGCGGCGCCGCAGGAAGGCGCCGGCGCGGCCGAGTGATGTGGCGTGCGGCCGGCGGGTGTGTATGCATCCGCCGGTTTACGCTGCTCGGCAGCGCTTGCGCGCGCTGGATCAAGCGTCGGACGGGAGTGCCCAACGCGCCGGGTGGGTGACCGTCACGCCAAGTGCCGCGGCGGGCTTGGCCAGCACCAGCAAGGCGCGGTCGCGGGTCAGCAGCGTGCACCCGGGGTGGGCCAATGCCAGGTCGATGAACATCTGGTCATCGGCATCGCGGCAACGCAAACGGCCACCCGGCGGCGCAGTGGCAAGCTGTGCCCTTGCACCGAAACGGTCGTGCAGCGCCTGCTGGCGCGCGTTTTCCCAGCGAGGTGGCAGCGGCCGGTTGAGCACCTCTTGCAGCTCGTCAAGCATGCGCGGGGTGGCCAGCCAACGCAGGCCGCCGGTGCGCAGCGCCACGACCAGCGGGCGCACGGCCGCGTCGTCGAACACGCAGCAGTCGAGGACGACGTTGGTGTCGATGACGGCGCATGCGCTGGTGTGGGATTTCAAGGCAATGTTTCCTGTGTCCTTTTCGTGGCGCAGGCGGCACGCGGGGCGCACACCTTGCCGTCGGCGTGCCGATGAATATAATGGAAGGCTTTTCGGCAGAAACTGCCGCGCTTTAATGATCCGCACCTGGTCTGGCAGGGCGTGTTCGCAGCGGTGCGCGGTGGCCTTCGCAGCAGTTTTGTGCACGGTGTCGAAATGGCCGAGCGGCGAGTTGCCCTCCGGTCATTCACAGGTGTCAGGCTGAAGGCCTTCGCCGTGCATCGCGTCCTTTCGGAATTGATCCAACAACCACTATGCCCACCATCAACCAGCTCGTTCGCCAAGGCCGTGAGGTCGAGGCGGTCAAGAGCAAGTCGCCCGCGATGCAGAACTGCCCGCAACGTCGTGGCGTCTGCACCCGTGTCTACACCACCACGCCGAAGAAGCCGAACTCGGCGCTGCGCAAGGTGGCCAAGGTGCGGCTGACCAACGGCTTCGAGGTCATCTCGTACATCGGTGGCGAAGGCCACAACCTGCAGGAGCACAGCGTGGTGCTGGTGCGCGGCGGACGGGTCAAGGACTTGCCCGGCGTGCGCTACCACATCGTGCGCGGCTCGCTTGACCTGCAGGGCGTGAAGGACCGCAAGCAGTCGCGCTCCAAATATGGCGCCAAGCGCCCGAAGAAGGCCTGATCTGCCTGCTGCGCGGGCCGGATCGCGGACCGCGCTGCTCGCCTGACGGGTGTCAGGCTGCGCTGCGGGGCCCGCGCTGCGGCCCGCTCGCGACGGCAGCTCAAGCCTTCTTCAGGCTGAGGACTGCGTTGCGTTCGTTGCGGTGGCCTATGGGCCGCCGAGTAAGTGGAAGGCCGGTGTGGCCTTTCGTGGTTGGGCCTTCTGGTCCGGCCGACTGAAGCTGATTAAAGGAATCGATTCATGCCCCGTCGTCGCGAAGTACCGAAACGCGAGATCCTGCCCGACCCGAAGTTTGGCTCGGTCGACTTGTCGAAGTTCATGAACGTCATCATGGAGTCGGGCAAGAAGGCGGTCGCCGAGGCGATCATTTATGGCGCGCTGGACCAGATGGAAAAAAAGGCCGGTAAAGATCCGCTGGAGCTGTTCCTCACCGCGCTGAACAACGTCAAGCCGATGGTCGAGGTCAAGTCGCGCCGGGTGGGTGGTGCCAACTACCAGGTGCCGGTCGAAGTGCGGCCGATTCGCCGCATGGCGCTGGCCATGCGCTGGCTGAAGGAATCGGCGCGCAAGCGCGGTGAAAAGTCGATGGCCGCGCGCCTGGCCAACGAGTTGCTGGAGGCCAGCGAAGGCCGCGGCGGCGCGATGAAAAAGCGCGACGAAGTGCACCGCATGGCCGAGGCCAACAAGGCCTTCTCGCACTTCCGTTTCTGAAGGCCGTCTTCGAGGCACTGCACCGCCGACCAGGCGATCCCGGCCCCCAACGTCCCTGAAAGCCGCTCATCCGGGTTGATACCTACCCGGGGGCGGCTCCTGTATTTGGAGCACCCACCATGGCCCGCAAGACCCCCATCGAGCGCTACCGCAACATCGGCATCTCGGCGCACATCGACGCCGGCAAGACCACGACGACCGAGCGCATCCTGTTCTACACCGGGGTGAACCACAAGATCGGCGAGGTGCACGACGGCGCGGCCACGATGGACTGGATGGAGCAGGAGCAAGAGCGCGGCATCACCATCACCTCGGCAGCCACCACCTGCTTCTGGAAGGGCATGGACCTGTCCTTCCCCGAGCACCGCATCAACATCATCGACACGCCCGGTCACGTCGACTTCACGATCGAGGTCGAGCGTTCGATGCGCGTGCTCGACGGCGCCTGCATGGTGTATTGCGCGGTTGGCGGCGTGCAGCCGCAGAGCGAGACCGTCTGGCGCCAGGCCAACAAGTACAAGGTGCCGCGGCTGGCCTTCGTCAACAAGATGGACCGCACCGGCGCCAACTTCTTCAAGGTCTACGAGCAGATGAAGAGCCGGCTGAAGGCCAACCCGGTGCCCATCGTGGTGCCGATCGGCGCCGAGGAGCACTTCAAGGGCGTCGTCGACCTGATCAAGATGAAAGCCATCTTCTGGGACGAAGCGTCCCAGGGCATGAAGTTCCACTTTGAAGACATTCCGGCCGACATGGCCGCCGAATGCGCCAAGTGGCGCGAGTCGATGGTCGAGGCCGCCGCCGAGGCCAGCGAGGAGCTGATGAACAAATACCTGGAATCGGGCGAACTGACCGAGGAAGAAATCAAGCTCGGCATCCGCACGCGCACGATTGCCGGCGAGATCCAGCCGATGCTGTGCGGCACCGCGTTCAAGAACAAGGGCGTGCAGCGCATGCTTGACGCGGTAATCGAGTACATGCCGTCGCCGGTGGACATTCCGCCGGTCCACGGCACCGACGACGACGAAAAGGGCACCGAGCGCCGCGCCGACGACAAGGAGAAGTTCGCCGCGCTGGCGTTCAAGCTGATGACCGACCCCTTCGTCGGCCAGTTGACCTTTGTTCGCGTGTACTCGGGCGTTTTGCAGTCGGGATCGACGGTCTACAACCCGATTCGCGGCAAGAAGGAGCGCATCGGCCGCATCCTGCAGATGCACGCCAACCAGCGCGAGGAAATCAAGGAAATTCTGGCCGGCGACATCGCCGCCTGCGTGGGTTTGAAGGAAGTGACCACCGGCGAGACGCTGTGCGACCCGGACGCCATCATCACGCTGGAAAAGATGGTCTTCCCCGAGCCGGTGATTTCGCAGGCGGTGGAGCCCAAGACCAAGGCCGACCAGGAAAAGATGGGCATTGCGCTCGGTCGCCTGGCGGCCGAGGATCCGTCATTCCGCGTCCGTACCGACGAAGAGAGCGGCCAGACCATCATTTCCGGCATGGGCGAGCTGCACCTGGAAATCATCGTCGACCGCATGAAGCGCGAGTTCGGCGTCGAGGCCAACGTCGGCAAGCCGCAGGTGGCCTACCGCGAGACGATTCGCAAGACGGTCACCGATGTTGAAGGCAAGTTCGTGCGCCAGTCGGGCGGCAAGGGCCAGTATGGCCACGTCGTGTTCACGGTCGAGCCGCAGGAGCCGGGCAAGGGCTTTTTGTTCGTCGATGCGATCAAGGGCGGCGTGGTGCCGCGCGAGTACATCCCGGCGGTCAACAAGGGCGTCGAGGACTCGCTGCCCAATGGCGTGCTGGCCGGCTACCCGGTGGTCGACGTCAAGGTCACGCTGACCTTTGGTTCGTACCACGAGGTCGACTCGTCTGAAAACGCGTTCAAGATGGCCGCGTCGCTGGGCTTCAAGGACGCCTGCCGCAAGGCCAGCCCGGTGATCCTGGAGCCGATGATGGCGGTCGAGGTCGAAACGCCTGAAGACTACGCCGGCTCGGTGATGGGCGACTTGTCCAGCCGCCGTGGCATGGTGCAAGGCATGGACGACATGCCCGGCGGCGGCAAGATCATCAAGGCCGAGGTGCCGTTGTCCGAGATGTTCGGCTACTCGACCACGCTGCGCAGCATGAGCCAGGGACGCGCCACCTACACGATGGAATTCAAGCACTACAGCGAGGCGCCAAAGAACGTCGCCGAGGCGATCGTCACCGCGCGCAGCAAGTGATTCAGCGCTGATTTTTTCTGGTCTTCGGCGCCGCTTCAAGCAAGCGGTTGGCCTGCCGCCCGTGGCGGCCAGTGCCGGAAACCTTAACCGTAGACGGGCATCACGCTCTTTGTGGAGTTAGACATGGCAAAAGGCAAATTCGAGCGCACCAAGCCGCACGTGAACGTGGGCACGATTGGTCACGTGGATCACGGCAAGACAACGCTGACCGCGGCGATCACCTCGGTGCTGGCGTCGAAGTTCGGCGGTGAAGTCAAGGCATACGACCAGATCGACGCGGCGCCGGAAGAAAAGGCGCGCGGCATCACGATCAACACCGCCCACGTCGAGTACCAGACCGAGAAGCGGCACTACGCGCACGTCGACTGCCCCGGGCACGCCGACTACATCAAGAACATGATCACCGGCGCGGCGCAAATGGACGGCGCGATTCTGGTGGTCTCGGCCGCCGACGGCCCGATGCCGCAAACGCGCGAGCACATCCTGCTGGCGCGCCAGGTCGGGGTGCCGTACATCATCGTCTACATGAACAAGTGCGACATGGTCGACGATGCCGAGCTGCTTGAGCTGGTCGAAATGGAAGTGCGCGAGCTGCTGAGCAAGTACGACTTC
>WBZS01002287.1_pt1 | contig 12265 bp, 3 predicted proteins | sample 5204201 | NCBI WGS metagenome assembly WBZS01 (sample SAMN12344357, study PRJNA552823) | activated sludge metagenome | biome: Activated sludge suspended growth; feature: Nitrification reactor; material: Wastewater; isolation source: activated sludge from nitrification reactor of wastewater treatment...
CGTGCGTTCGCCTCGACTTCCTCGCCGGGCATGCCTTCTCGATAGTTCCAGCCAAACTCGCGATCGTCGCTCATTCCCAGCCCGCCATGACGTCGTAAGTTTTCGCCGCTTCGAGATCGTCGTTGCCGTCGACCCAATCGAGCATTTCGCCGAGGCGCGCATCGAGCATCCCAAGCCGCATCGCCGACTCGCGATGTTGCTTCAGCTCGATCGTCTCCTGTGGCGCGCGCTCATAATCCGGGTCGCTCAGCGCGAGCACACGTTCGAGATGACTTTGTCGCGTTGCCGTGCGCTTGGCGTGCTCGCGACGGATCGCGATCCGCAGGCCAGCGCGCGCTTGCTCGATGCTCTCCCATGAACGCGGATCAGAATAGCGCTCAAACAGCGCATCGATGTTTTCCGGCTCGACGGCTGCGGGCGAAGAGTCAGCAAGAGGCTCCTGCGGCGCGGGCATCATGTGGACGCCCATGCGCCCAGCCCATGCGCGGAGCACGACATCGAGATCGCTTAGCATTGAGTGCAACGCAAGCGACGTGTCGTGCTGCACAGCATCCCGCTTCGCCTCATCGGCAAGCCCGATCAGGCACTCGCCCCAGCTTTGCGATGTGTTATCCGGCATCGCTTATTCCTCTTCTGGTTCTGGTTTTGGCGGCGAAAGCGGCCCCGCATCTTCAGGCGCTTGCGGCTCAGTCGGCTCGATAATCGCAGGCGGCTCAGTTTCGAGCCAAATCGCGAGGTATGGAGCGAACGCAAGGCCGTCGACCCACGCGATACCGTCGTGTCCAGGGCGATGCTCGCAAAACCCGACGTCGCCATCCCAATGCGCGGCGCGCACACGCTCATCAATCTCGAAGACGCACGAGCGCGCCTCACCGTCGACAATGATCACGTGATCGTCGGAGATGATCGTGATCTGCATCACACGCCCGCAAAAATGATCTTGTTCAAGATAAGCGTCGGCTGCGCATTCGGATGCGCTTCGCCCGATCCGTTCGAGCTGATTGTGTGCGTGTGCGTTCCACTCGATCCGATCGAGTGCGAGTGCGCACCAGCCCATCCGGTGTTCGTTGCGTAGTTTCCGGTCGCCGAATAGGCGAAGCCGGAAACCTGATAGTCAGTCCCGTACCCTGCCCCAGCCGTCGCATTAAAGGTGACTTCCGAGTGATAGTGATCGCCAACGCCTCCCGTGGCCGCGCCGTGGTTGTGATCTCCGCCCGAGCCCGTGGCTCCGCCGTGATTGTGCGACGGCATTTGCGCCGTCGTGATCGTGTGACGGTCGACGCCACCGCTCGCGCCAAGCGTCGATCCTGCGATGCCGGGGTTGCCGGTGCCGCTTGCCGTGAGGCGACTCGCAGCGGAGCCGCCCATATCGTCTTTGCCTGCGATCACGCGGCCACGCGCATCCGGCAACGGCATGCGCTTGTTCGCTGCGAAATCCGCCGCTGCGTTTGCGCCGCGCGTCGACGCGCTACCGGCGCTGTCCTGAATTGGAAGCTCAGTGTTGCTGAAGCTGTTCCACAACAAAGCGAACAGAGTCGACGCGCCCGCATTCGCGAGCGCCGTCCCGCCCGACGACGCATTTCCGACGGTCTTGCCGTCCAAGAAGAGCCAGCCCGTCGGCGCAGTCGACCCCACCCAATCCATCACCATGCCGACGGGCGCGAGCAGAGCGAGGATCGCCGTTGCGCTCGCCCCCGCAAGAAGCATGCGCGCCACAGATGTAAGCGCAGCAACGCCAACCGTTCCCGTTCCGGTTTGATATGTGAGCTGATCTGCGGCCCATGTTTGCGCAGCAAGCGCGGCGAGCTTGGCGCTGTACTGTTGACCGCCAAGGTTTGTGAGCGCCGTTCCGGGACTCGCTATGTCGCTTAGATTGTTCGCTGCGAGAAGATCGCCCGAGCCCGGCCCGGTGTCGCCTTTGTCGCCTGTGCGATTGAAGACGATCGCGAACAGTTCGCCGTTCGTGAACGTCCCGCCGCTCGCCATGTGCGAAAGCGTCAGCTTGCGATAGCCCGTACCGTCGACGACGGAGCCGGTGATATGAAAGACCGCGAGCGCGGTAGGCGTTTGCAGGCCACGCAAAACGAGCGTGCCCTTGATCGTGCTCAGCGGGTCATCGATCGTATCCAGATACGACGCGACGCTGATGCCGGTGTTGTCAGCGTTATCGATGTAAAGCGCGGTCGCGCTGGCGATCGTCGCGTGATTGAGGCGAAACGCGCCAGCGCCAGGATCAGAGTCCGTCGTCGTCGTCGAATATGCATAGATCAGCGCTGGCGTTGCGCCTTGCTCGCCTTGGACGCCTTGCTCGCCTTGGATGCCTTGGATGCCTTGGACGCCTTGCTCGCCTTGGACGCCTTGCTCGCCTTGCTCGCCTTGCGGTCCCTCCGCGCCGATGAAATCAGCGGCGGTGTACCACTTGAAGCCGCTCGCGTTATCCGACCCGAGTAATGAGTCGGCCACCCAACTCTTAGGCAGCTCGACGGTGTGATCGGCGAGCGGATGCAAACGCAGCGCGCGGCCAAGGCGATAATCGATCTCTTGGATTTTCCGCGTGTCGCGGTCCATCGTGCGCTCAGTCGATGCGCTCGAAAATCCGCCCGCTTGCGTGAACGCCTGAATTTGCGAGCGCGGCGTCTGGCGCTCGATGCGAAGACGTTCATTCGCCGCCAAGGCCGCGACACTCATCGAGAGCTGCACTTCAGCCGCCGCGTCGCCTGTCTCAACGCTCTCCGCGCTCAGCGTGTAATGCGTGCTTTCGACGTACACAGTCGGGACGCCAAGCGCGCTATAGCGCGTAACGACGATCTCGCTCTTTTCAAGGTACGTGATCGGCACACTGGAAACCGCGACCGCGAAGGGGCCACGTGTTCCAGAGCCAGCATACCGCACGGCAGGCGTCTCGACGTTCACGACCATGCCGCCTTATGGCGAGCGCGCTGTGAACGGCCTGGGAACGCCTAGCGGCGATCCGCGACCAGGGCCTCGTAAGGATCGAAGCCCGTCTCCTCCCCCTCGATGTAGTCGGCGATGTAGTCGATCGGGGGCCATGCGGCGCCCGAGGGAAGGCCGAACATATAGCCGATAGCCGTCACGCCAGCCTTGGCCGTGTTCTCGCTGTTGAGCGTGCGGCCCGCGGCTAAATCCTGCCCGGCGCGGATGATCATCTTCGGCGCGCTCTCAACCGGCGAGAGCTGATAGTCGAACGTCGTGCCCGCCGCGTTCACGAGATCGCGCAGGTACGGGATCGTTTGGAACGGCATACGCAGGATCACGCCCAGGACGCGCGCGTTGCGCTCCTCTTCGTCTTCACCTTCGCGCGGCATGAGACGCCCGGCCAACGCTTCCGCCATCAGCGGCGCAACGATGTAAATCAACGCCATGTTCGCGATGAAGACGTGCGGCGGCAAACGGCCACGGCGAACGTCCATTACGCTGTTCGCGGTCCAATTGTAGAGCACGCTGAAATACGAAAAGAACATCGTCATGAGCTTGTTGATTTGCGTGCCACGCATGATCGCGGGCAAGTCCTGATTGAGCCCGCCCGATTGTGTCGTGCGCACCATGCTATCGGCATACGTCACCGCCGCTGCATCATCGCCCGCGTCGATGCCGTTAACCTCGCCATCGAGCGCGCGATCGTATGCCGCCGTCCAAACGGTCGACGACACCGCCCAATCGAACACGCCCACGAGCGCGAACGCATTGTGCCGGATCGGATAGAGCTTGTCGGTTTGCTGCATCCCTTCGATCGTTTCGCGGATGTCGCGGTCGCGCGTCGTCATGCGTGAGCGCATGAATTCGGACTTATCAAGAATAAAGCGCGCCTTCGCTTCGATCTGCGCAGGGTTGCGCAGGAGCTTCACCATAGCGCCAGACATACGCAGCGAGCCCAGCTCAGGCACCGCCTGCAGCAAGCCGGTAAGCTGTTGAAGGCCCGTGCTCAAACGATAGCCCATCGCGGCAATTGCGACGTTGCCACGCAATTTGCTCAGGTGTTTCCAGAACCACACCGTCGGATCAGCTTTGTCCGCTGCGATCGATTGCAGCCAAGGCGTGAGCTGATCGTACATCGGTTGACCGGCTACGCCGATGAAGGCTTCGGCGAACGCCTGATCTTCGATGATGCGCATCGTATCGATCACGGCGCGGCGATAGGCGATGTCGTGCGCGACGTTGTTCACGTGCTCAGTGAACACGGAGATCGAGAGCTTCACCGGGCGCCCGCCAGAACCAACGCGCGCTTCGAGATGGCCCTTGCGCGTCATCGGCTTTGACCAATTCGAGCCCCACGCTTCGAGCGATTCCGCGCGCTTGTCGTCGCGGTTCTGGCGCACGTGACGTTCGCCGTCATACTTCAGCGGATAGTACCCGCCCTTGAATGTGCCGAACTTCGTTTCAACCGGCATCGCTTCGACGGCCTTCGGGCGCACGCCGGTCAGGTCTTCATGCAACGCGAACGCTTCGTCGCGGAACGATCCGACCAAATCCCAAATCGCCTGCACCGCTTCCCAATCGCGCGCATCCAGCTCACGATCGAGCACGGCTTGCACGTCCTCTTCGCGCCAGCCGAAGCCGTTCAGCAGCGCCGTGCGATTGCCTTCGCTCCCCCAATTGAGCGCGATCGTGATGATCTCCGCCTTGGTGAACGACGTCGCCGTACCGTTCGGCCCGCGCACCGGAAGCTCAGGCGTCTCGATGCGCTTGTTGAACATGCGGCCAAGCTCGCCCTTTTCGTAGCGCGCCCAAATCGCATTCATGTCGCCCGTGGCGCGGCGCATCAGCGCCGTCTCTTTATCCGCCGCAGCCGCGAGCGGCGCCCACAGCGCGCGCCAGATCGGCCCGTTCGCCTTGCCGTCCAAATGCCTAAATAGGAATTCCATCCGCGTCATTTCCGCGTGCGCTTTGCGCAGCGTGTCGTTGACGCGCTGAAACGCCGTCGGCGAATAGGTACGGCGCTTGGCTTCTGACAGCGCGCCCGTGTCCTGCAATTGCGTCACGAGCCCATCGACGGTCGCGCGGAAGGCGCGCTTTTCTTGCGCCGCAATCAGCTTGTCCTTCAGCCGCCCGAGATGTTCGATGTTGCGGATCGTATCGACGAGCCCGCGCGCCTCGTCGATCGGCAGACGCACGAAAGGCTTGCGCGCCGCCTCAGACAGCACGCGCGGATCGACGTCGACGAGATGCCCAAGACCGCGCGCCTCCATGTCTTGCGCCCATTGGTTCAGCGACGCCATCGATCGCTGACGGCGCTGCGTCGTGCGGCGCAGCTCATAGCTTTCAAGCAAGCCGTCGATCTGATCGAGATAGTCGCCGTCGATCTTGTCGCGCACGCCAGGACGATCGAACTTGCGCAGATACGTTTGCGCCTTGTCCATCTCCTCCGCTGCGTCGCGCGCCAGCCGGTAGAGATGGAAATTCACGAGCTGGCGATACTTGTGCATCCGCGCCGCCGTCATGTCGCCCTTGCGGATCGCATCGACGGAATTGCGCCCCTCACGGCGTTCAGCGGCCAGGAACCAATCGTAGCCGCGCACCTGCTTGACGGTCATGCGCTCCAATTGCTGACGCGCGATGTCCTTCGCCGCCGCGTTCACGGGGCGCGTCCCGCCGCCCGTGGCGCGCGAGATCGCGTCAAGCTCCATCTCGATCACGCGGGCGCGCGACTCGCGATGCGCGGCTTTGCGCGCCTCTTCCGCGATCGAGCCGTCGGCGAAGGGATCGCCGCCGAACTCTTCCATCAGGCGCTTGCGCGTCTCTTCTTTGATCGCCGTCTCGCGCGGCTTCAGGCTCGACATCGCGCGCAGGAATTCGGCTCCGCTATCGAAGCCGAAGATGTTCGCGAGCACGTCAGGATGCAGACCGCCATTGTCCTTCGATAGCGCCGCCTCGATCTGCGCGCGCAGCTCCTTCACGGGCGCTTTGAGATCGATGTTGCGCTCCGCGAACCAATTGGCCCAGCTTTGATATTCAAGCCGCGTCGCAACCTCATCGGCGTCGACGCTCGAATAGACCGGCGACGCATCATTGCGGATGTCATCGTTCAGGCGATCAAGGAATTCGCGGATCGTCGGACGCTCGCCGTTGCGAACGCTATCGCCTTGAAAGTAGCTGCCCGACTTAATTTCTGCGGCCTTTGTTCGCTCAGCGGCGGCCTCCGGTATCCACACGTCCGATTCATCTCGAACAATCTGCATCCGCGATGTGTTGCCGTACTGCCCTTCATGCGTGAGCAAATATGCTTTGAACCCAGGGATCGGATACCGCTCCCACATGCGACGATAAACGCGCAGATGCCCCGGCGTCAGACCGGAAAACTCGAAGCGCTTCGATGTTGAATTTAGCGCGCGCGTCATCAATACGGACCAAGCCGCCATGACTGCATTTGTTTGATCGCGAAGAGACTTGTCGCGACGTTGATTGAATGCGCGATCACCACCCCGTCGATTTTTCTGCCAATCCCAACGAACCTCTTCCGCCATGCTTATAGCGGATGCAGTTAAAAACGACACGACGATTTGATCACTACCGACCTTTGTTCGGTAGTGATCATTGCCGCCGTACACGTATTGGCTGGCCTCAACGCCACGCATCATTTCCTCTGGTGACCACGCAAACTGCGCATAGCCGCCATCCGTGACGCGCCCAGGCGGCGGACCAAAGAAGCCCGCCTCCCATGCGGCCATCGCAACATCGTCTAGGTGGCGCCCGCCTTGATCGTTGATCACGCGGCCATAGCCGCGCTTACCATCGAGCACCTGTTGCAGCCCGCCCGATTCGTCGACGATGCCGCCGTGCTTGCGCGCATAGTGAAGCAGCCAATCGGCGAGACGTTGCGGCCCACGCTTGTTCAGCGCGACGCGCGTTGCGACCGCCTGCTTCACGAGATCGTCGGCGTCGACCTTGCGCAGCTCAGGCGGCAGGCCGTCATAGGCGTCCTGCCCGTAGTCATCGAGCACGGCCTTAAGCGAGAGCCGCAGATCGTCCGTCGCCCAATCCGGCTTAGGACCGTGACGCCACAGGCCGAACGCCAGCCAATCGAGCGCGATGCGCGCAGGATCGGCGTCGACATCCAGCTCAACCGTCTCGCGCTGGCGGCGCTCCTCTTGCCGCCACTGGCGCGTGCGATCGGCAAACAGCGCCTCCATGATATTCGCCTGCAGATCAGCTTCCGCATCACGCCGAGCGCGCTCGATCGTCTCGACGTAGCGCGCATATTGCTTGTCTGTGCCGCCGAAATCCTCGCGCGACATCACGTCAGACGCGCCGCTCGATTTTTGCGCCGCCGCGATCTCCTCATCGGTCGCGACCATGCGATCCATCACGGCGCGGACTTCATCGTTCAGCTCGACTTTGAGCGCGAGCACGCTCTTGTAAATCGCGACCAGCCACGTGCGGATCGTAGCGAACACCTGCCGGAGCGCGCTCGAAGGCGATTTGCCTTCCATTACATACGCCTCGAAGCCGCGCGCGAATTGTTCGTGATACGGACGCCGCTCATCGATCGACATCGCGCCCCAACGCTCGAACGTCAGGCCATCACCGAACCAATCAAGCACTGTCTGCGCATCGTCCTTGATCGCTTGCGGCGCGTTCTCGCGCCCCGCGAACATCATCAGCAATTCAAGGTTCAAGTGGCCCGTCTCGTGCAGCAGCGTCGACAGGTTGCGCGCTTCGAGCAGGTTGATCACGGCGCTGTTCAGCTCGCCGTTGGCGTCATAGCCAGGCGTAAAGTAGCCGCGCGGGCCAGAGCGGGCCGCGCCTTGGAAGTATGCGCCGATCTCCTTCGCGAACGCATCGGACGCCGCCGCCTGCGCATCTTCTGTGTTGCCGTCGTATTCCCGATACGGAATGCCGATCTCATCGAGCGCATCGCGCACCGACTGCGGCGCCCGCGTTGGGATCACGGCGCCCGCAAATTCGTTGAGCTTCACGCCGCGCTGCGGCTTAGCCTCGAAGTACGGCACTGGCGTATCGGTCAGCGCTTTTCTGTAGGCAAGCCCGTCCTCGATTAAATGAGACGGTACGCCCTCAAAATCTTCCGCTCGCAGCGCAGACGCCAAACCACGCGCATCAGAAGACGAGCGAACACGGGAGAGTGCGCGCATCGATGCATCGAAGGCATGGAAGTAATCCGGCTCGCCGCGATGGTTTTTGTACTTGTAGTACCGGACCACCGCGCCGCGCCATTCATCGCCGAGCTTCTCTTGCTCTTTGCGAAGCTCCTCGATCGTCTTTTCTTTTTCGATCTGCCAATCGGCGCGATTGCGCATTTCCTGTAGTGAACCGATCTTCTTCGTCAGCGCCGCGCGAGTCGCGCCCGGCCCGTGCGCGAAGCCCTTTTCCTTATTGCGTACGCGCGTCGATGACATCGCCTCAACGACATTTTCGAGCGTGATCGGAACCTTCTTGCGACCAAGCATGATTGTCGGATCAGCGAACATGCCGCGCACGTTTTCACGTACCCACGCCTGAAATTCTGCAGCGCGATCGCCGATCTGCGCTTTCAACACATCAGCCGTAGCGTATGTGTCGTTCTTTTCTTTTCCGATGTCGGAAACGGATCGGATGCCGCGATCGAATGCGCCGAAAGATATTTCGCCGCTCTCATTGAACGTTTGCGCAGACAGCAATTCACGAAGGCTGTCTTGCGCTGGCCCTCCCCTTTTGGCGACACGCTGCTCAATCGCTGCCCTTACAGCAACACTTGCGCGCCGCCTGATCTCTTCGTTGTTCCAGTTGTTTTGCTCATCGATCGAAAGCGACTGAACAAAGTCCACCCAAGCCGGTAGATCGACCCACGGATACGCGAGAGGGACCGGACGCATCGACGGCTCAGCAGGCGTCTCGCCTTTGCTTTCAAGCCACGCGGCCATCGCTGACGTGTCGCGCTCGATAGAGCTGATCGCGCGCTCAGGATCAGGGGAATTGACCGCGTATTCCCATAGCTCGCTGCTTGCGCTCTCGCCGTACTTGCGATCGAGCGCTTGGAGCTTGCGATAGAACGCCGACTTCTCGACGCGGCCAGAGGGAACCTTTTTCCAAATCGGACGCGGGAAGCGGCTTGACCAAACGTCGCCGTCGTAAACCGGCGTGCTGCCAGGATCGACCATATCGCCGCGCGCGATCAGCGTGATCTCGCCGAACCCGCCAGACGGCGCGCCGACGCCTTCCTTCGTAACCGCGATCGACGGCACAGGAATGCCGCCGAGCTTCTTCGCGAAGAGAAGGTTTTCAGCCGAGAGATTGTGGAACGCGACGAGGCGCGGCGTTACTTCGCCTTGGGCGTAGCCCGGCCCCTTTTCATCATCTGGCGTTGCTGCCGCAGCCCGGTCCTTAAGCGCCGTCCCGCTTCCGCCCAATACGCCGGATCGTGCTCCTCCGTTAATTGCGGCGAGGAGCTGGGCGGCTGACGCGCCGCCCGACTTGGCGATTTCGATTTGTCCTGGGGGTCCGTTGGCATTGATTTCCACATAGCCCGCAAGCGGCGCATTTTCAATGACCGCAGCGAATGCAGGCTTAGGCTTATCGAGCACCGTGCGGAAAATCGCCGGATCAACGTACCGGCCACCGCTCAGAAAGCGGCTCGCCATGCGGCGCGCAGCTTCGTCGCCGTCGACGTCGACGTGAACCATCGACACCGAATAGCCCGACGTTTCGAGCTGCTGGATCGTCTTGCGCATCGCGATCGCGTTGTCGCCGACGCGCTCGATCACGACGTTCGTACCGCTATCGAGAAAATCCGTTTGCGCCGCCGCGCGCAGACCCGCGCTCTCAAAATGCACGGACTGCGAATTCAGCCCGCCCTCGTAAGTGGGCACGAACTCTTTCGCGATGTCCGCATCGAGCACCGCCGCGCCGAACGATCGCGCGAGGCTATTGATGAACGTCGACTTGCCCGCGCCAGGATGACCGACAACCACGACCGCCCGAAACTCGCGCCGCGGAATCCCGCCAGACTTGGCCTCGTAAATCTCCTTCAGGCGCTCGATCGCCTCCTCTGCGTCAACGACGTCGCCCGTGCGCGGGTCGATGTATTCGCGCCCGTCGAAGAAATCAGGATCAGCCGCTTGCTCCTGCGTCGCCGTCCAAGGCGTTTCAGCCGAATATTGTTCGACAGCCTCGAAAATCGGCGAGGCGAGAATTTCGGCCGCGCTCGCCTTGCGCGCGATCATCGCCTGCAGCGCGGCGATCTCTTCATCTGATCCGAAGCGGCGCGCCGTGGCGTGAACGGGCGTCGGTTGTGTGCCGTTGTCGATGCGCTCGACGATCGCCTCTAAGGCGTCTTTGACTTGCTCTGCGCTTGCTTGAATTGGCGCCGGTACATCTCCGTCGCCTCCTTCAAATCCATAGGAGGAGCCCACCCCAGGGGGCCGTCGATCACGGTAGATGTCGGGGAAGGGGGCGCTGGCGAGCGATTTGAGCGTGATAAGCGGCTCAGTCGCCGGAGGCAGGACAATAGCGCGCTCAACAGGGACATCGTAACTCGCTGAAGGCGGAGTCTCACGTCTTTGTTCCCGAGAAAGCGGCGCAACTTGCTGGTTCTTCTTCCGCGTAGCGAATGTGCCGCCGCGACGCAATTGAACCGCGCGCGCCTCCATCTCGCCAAGCAGGTTTTGATAGGTCGCGAATGCGGCGGTCTGGCGCGCCGTATTCAGGATATTCCAATAGAGATCGCGATCGATGCGCCCGATCTCGTCGATGCCGCCCTGCGCGCCCGTGCCTGCCACGATCTGATCGAGCGCGCGCGCGTAAAAATATTCGTACACCTTTGAGATCAGCGTCGGCTCGCCAAATTGCGCCCACGTCGCCTCGTACATGACGCCCACCGGCCCGCCGCCGCCAGCAAGTCCTTCAAGCCATTGGATTGCGTGCTGCAACTCATGCAGAGCGATTTCAAGCGCCTGCTCGCGGGTTTCCGCACGCACGTAAAGCATGTCTTGCGTAAGGAAACCGTTCGGCTTTTCGAACTTCGCCTTGTTCATTGGCCCGATGTGCAGCGTTAGCCGCAGCGACCCGAGCACCGGATAGGCTTCAAACAGCGCGTCGAAATTCAGGAACGCATCGATGTCGCCAGAATAAACAATGACTTCGCCGAGATGCGTTTGTGAGGCGAAGCGATCGAGCGTCTTGTGTTTCCAGTCGGCGTCAGTGTCGTCGATCTCGAAGCGCCACATGCCATCGGGCGCGCGCTCCCATCCCGTCTCGCGCCAAATCTTTTCCTTGCTCTCGCCGTTCGCATCCATCGTGCGCGCGGTCTGCAGCGTGTGCAGCGGCGCGCCGATCGCGTTGACGCCGCCGAAATGCGCGTAAGGGTCTTCGCTGATCTCGATATAGCGCTCGCGGAATTTCTTTGGCGGCACCGGCCATTGCTCGCCGACCGCGCCAATCAGGACATAATCGCCCTTCTTCGCGTCAACCGCGCCTTCGAGCGTTTGGATCGTGCGCGGCGCATCGAGCCGATAATAGCCGACGATCGCGTCGCGGCGCTTTTGGAAGCGGCCAGCGCCATCGCTCTCATATGTCGCCTCGAAGATGTCGCGGCGCACCGGACGCGCATCGCCCTCCGCCTCGCCGACAACCATGTCGCGACCAGCCCGCGCCTGCAGTGTGGCGCCCCAGCTTGTCGTGAACTCTGCATCTTCCGTCGCCTCGCGCGCCGACACCGCAACAGCATCGCCGCCACGCGGGCGCGCCACGCGCACCCGATCACGCGGCGTTTCGTTGGCGGGGATGTCTTCCGCCACATTATCGAGCCGCGAATAGATTTGCTCGCGAAGCGGTTGCGCCGTGACGTCGCCGAACGGGCCGCGAATATCGAGCCCGATCGATGCGATCAAATCCATCGGGCGCCCGCCCGTGCGCTTCGCCCACGCCGTCATTATGCTCGCGATGAGCTGCGCATAATTTTGGTTCGCAGAGTCGACGTGAGCATCAGCGCCGCCGATCATCTCCTTCATGCGTTCGAGCACTTGACGCGCTTCGTCCTGCGTCGCTTGCGCTTGCGCGTGCAGACGGCGCGCTTCGCTGACAGCGCGATCGAGATCAACGCCGAGATCGATGCGCGCCTGCACTTCGGCAGGCGTCATCTCGTTTGCGCCGATCCGCACGTGCTCGCGCAACGCCGCATCGGCTTGCGTGCCTGCGATCTGGCTCGCGTATGTGCCAGCCGGAATCGTGATCTCGCCGCCCGTATCGATCGCCGCTTGAAGCGCTTCACGGCCCACGCCGCGGAGCTGATCAGCGACCTCCATCGGATCTTGAT